>Ga0169931_10008298_pt1 | contig 15198 bp, 14 predicted proteins | sample Kivu_15m_20L_FD_129675 | JGI IMG/M metagenome (GOLD analysis project Ga0169931, IMG submission 129675) | Freshwater microbial communities from Lake Kivu, Western Province, Rwanda to study Microbial Dark Matter (Phase II) - Kivu_15m_20L... | ecosystem: Environmental > Aquatic > Freshwater > Lake... | reverse complement strand
TATGGGGATTGGGGATTGGGGATTGGGCCAATCCCCAATCCCCAATCCCCAATCCCCAATCCCCAATCCCCAATCCCCAATCCCCAATCCCCAATCCCCATTTTATGCGTGATTATTTATATTTTTTGAAGTTTTATTAAATAACCTTCTTTAAATAAATTCGAACATATTAATGACAATTTATTTCATAGAATTCGTCCGAAAATAATAAATGAAAGAATTAAAATTTTAAAGTCTAAATAATAAAAATTTAAATTAAGCAAATTAATATTTTCCCTATTAAATTCTATTCTATTTCTTCTAAAATTCTAATCATCAATATTCTTAGAATCGTATCTTCAATAAGATTGACACCTAAAAAAAGATACCGTAAGAAAATTTTTAGTTAACTTAATATTTTATGCAAATGATACTTGTTTCCTTTTATCCTTTTCTAATTGCATTTTATGTAAAATTATTAAAATTTTCTAGAGTAATTACTTTTACTGAATTGATTCTGTTTTCACACATGTCAGCTGCATAACCAGGAATGTTATTGAAAAAAGGTAATTGAAAGAGAAGAAAGAAAATTTTTAAGTTAAACTTAATATACTAAATTAAAATATTCAAAATAATTTTTATCCCCATTTAATTCTATTCAAGTTTTCCTTCAATTACACCAATAACTATTCCAGTATTTGTTTCTTTTACAAGGTTTGCCACTGAAAAAAAGGGAATTGAACCCAGAGGGATTTGAACCCCCAACCACTCGATCTGGAGTCGAATACGCTACCGTTGCGCCATGGATTCTTAGTCGTGGTTTTTAGCATATAGTACAGTTATTATTTGTTAGTTCAAACAAGCTTTTAAGTGTTTAAGTAAATTGATAGATGAATATTTAACTTTAATGAAAATTACTAAAACATAGAGTAGAATATAAATTCTTCAGTATTATTATCAGATAGTAAAACATAAAGGATAATTGGTAAAGATTTTTGCTAATATTAATTAATTAAACTAGATTAACTGGCATTAAGCAAATTATCTTTAAAAAGCGTTGAAGAAGAATAATGAATCTTTTATAAAAGGAGGATTGATCTTTAATATCATTTGTTTCAATATAAGTTGGTCAATATTGTCTAATCTCATTACAATCTAATAAGTTAAGATGTAAATTATCTTTATTAAACTGAATATCGTTTGTAAATTCTTCAGCTAGTTATAGGCATTAACAGTATATCTAGACTAACATATAATATTGTATTCAATCTAACAAACATAACATCCCCTAAGATATATTCTATTTAATACAATACATTTTACTATAGATTTTTAATGAATACTTCTGATTTTTTAATAAAATAAATCTCAAGATATGAATATTTGGATATATATTTTCTTACAAGACAATTTAAATTTTTTAATAAAATTCATTGTATTGTCAAAATTGGTCATCTCAAAAAATTAACCAAAATGTAATAAATTTTATAATTTTACTTTAATATTAAAATAAATATTTTATAATAATAAGAACAAAATGTCTTTTAATATTTCTAATATCAATATTTCGAATAATTTAAATAATCGTTTTAAAGATGTTATCGTGAATGATAAGTCAAAATTTAAAGTATGTATAGTTTCGATTAAAAATAAAATTATATTCCGTAAAAAGAATATAACAAATTTTTAAATGAATTTCATATATTTAAAATATTCATATTAATCACATTTAGCAGAACATCCAAAAACACGAATTTCTTACAAGGAAGACCAGAACAGAATCCGAATTAGCGAATGAAAATTTAAAAAGAATCAGAGGAGACAAAACATCGACTTCAATATCGAATTCCTACGAAAATTTTCAAAGAAACAATGATAAAATACAATTTAAACAGTCAAATTCCATAAATAAAAATTTACCTCATGTCAGTATTCCTGCATCGCAGCCATTGAATATCACACAATCAATAATAAAATCTGCCTATAATGATAATCGCTTGAAGTCAATGTCCCACATCAAGCAAATAAATCCTAAATACAGAAATTATATTATCCCGGTTTTGCCAGGTGCTTTTAATAAATTATCTAATATATAAGAAAATAATTTTTATAAATTGTATGAGGATCCCTTATCACAATCGTTTGTATATAAACCATCATGACGAAAAATGATCATCCTTAGAATAGATCAGTGATAATGTCATTAATCTTCAGATTATCCAATTTTACAGACAAATAATATAAATCCCCTCTAATAAATTTTCAATTTAAATTAAGTTAAAATTAAATAAAATAATTTTTATTTAAATAATATTTAATGACTGAATATCTGTATGATAAGGAAAATCCAAAAAGCAGATTGAGATACAAACCACAAGGATGGGAAAGCTTTTACAGAGGTATGCCAAATCACTTCGAACGTGCTGAGATGATAGGAAGGTATTAAAAATTTTTTTAATAAATTATACTTAAGGCGTTTGATGAAAGATTATGATGGAGATTTAGCAAAAATTTCGGTATACATAAAAATTTAATGTATAGTTGAATACTAAAAAACCATACGACCCTGCACAAAAATGGAGAACTTTAAAAAATCTTAGTCGTTTTTACAGAAACCCAATTGGTCTTATAACTTGGAGATATCTCTATGCAGCTAGAAATAATAATGCAATTAGGTAAAATTTGAAAAATTGAAATTAGTTTATGGTATCTCTTCTGCGCTGGTTGCATCTTAGCAATTATGGGTCAAATAGGATCTAAACAAAAACGTATTTAATTATTATGAAATTTCATAAAATAGAAACTTCTGATTACATCAACTCATATAGATATAACATTGGTCAAAGAGGATTCTTCCCTGGAAAAGGATGGGAGGATAACAGAATGGTTGCCGGACCCTAGTAATCTATTATCTTTATGAATTTAGTTCCAATATGACATTCAAAAAAAAAATGGCTAACTTTAATTCCATGTTCAAGAATATTAATGAGAATTGTCTCACAACAGCTTACTGGTGCAGAGACCAAAACTTTAGGAAGTATTTCGAAATAAGAAAAAGACATGGAATAGAGCCCTCAATTGATTATAAGAATTTCTATAACAAGGATAAAGTTTCTCCTTATTATGAAGGATTGTTAGAGGCCAGTTTTATCAGAAACAAAGTTGATAATATTAAAGGATAAATTTATAGACTTTATTTTAAAATAATTTAGATGATAATTAAAAAACAAATTATTTTATATTTTAATAAATAAGAGTTCGTAAATTAATTGAATAATTAAAATTTTAATTTTTATTTAAAAATTGGAATAATTGAAAATCTTAAGATTTATAAAATTAAATAATTTTTTTTTTTGAATATAAGATCAAAATGATTTATTTTAATAAATAAATATACAGAATGGATCCTAACAACAATAGTAATACTTATATATAAAAACATAGTTTACAACCCCGTCCAACAATATAACCCTAATCAACAAATGATGAATAACCAAGTTAATTACCAGAATGTGATTAAAAGAGCTGAAAATCCCCTGGAAGAATTGAATAACGCTAAGGAAGCAATAATCAAGCAAAAAATTGAGATTTTTGAAATTCTGTCAGGGTTTGAAACTCCTAACAGATACTATGTCTATGTCAAAGATCCTAATTCAGGAGATAAGAACGTTCTTTTCAAGTGCAAAGAAGAATCTGGATGTTGTATGAGAAATTGCTGCAGGTGAATTCATATATATTAATTTTTCTCTAAAATAGTTCTGAATCGAGATCTTTCAAAATGAAAGTTAAACACATAATCGACGAAAATGATAAAAAATCATCTAAAAAAGATTTCGCTGAATTCGACAGACCATTTAAATGTACTTGCTGTTGCTTAGCAAGGTAAAATTAAATTTTTAAAATTAGGCCTGAAATGACTGCAAGGATTGGAGAAAAAGTAATTGGAAAGGTTGTAACACCTTGTACCGTCTGCGATCCTCTATTTCATGTTTACGATAATAATAACAATCTTAAATGGCAAATTCATGCTGATTATTGCCAGTGCGGAGTTTGTTGCAGATCTTCTTACGGAAGATGTAGTGAAGTCATCTTCCCTATTTACAGTGGTGATAAGACCGATTTTGATAAGTCCAAATCTGATGGATTGGTAAAAAAAGTATTCAAGGGACAAGACTTAATTTCAGATGCAAGCACTTTCCATATTAATTTTCCCTCAAACGCTACTGCTGAAGATAAGTTCATGCTTATTTCCACAGTTTTGATGATTGATTATCAATATTACGAAGAGTCTTCTGGAGGAAAGCATCATCATCGCAATCGCCTTCACCAATTCTAAAAATTATAAGAGCCAATTTTAGTTAATTTAATCAAGTAAATTTATTAAAAAAAGTTACACAATTAATTTATTTATATTTAAAATAATGAATAAATAATAAAATAATTATAAATGAATTTAAAGAGTGGAGTAAATAATACTCGAACTACATTACCAAGAGAAGTCAAGAAATGGATGCAATCTCTAGATTTAAGTTATAAAATATTTAATGTTAAAAGGTAAGATTTTTATAAATCATGTTTATAGAGATTTATCTAACGGATTTATACTAGCAGAAATTTTATCAAGATACGCTAATTCTTTAAAGATAAGAATTGATATGGGAGGGTTTTCAACTGGCACATCTCTTGAAGAAAAGCAAACTAACTGGGAGTTGATTAAAAGAATATTAAGGAAAATAGAAAAATTTCCTTTAACGGATCAAATAATTAATGACGTGATCATCCAGGCACCAAATGCTGCTTTTGATTGCATTTGTGATATATATAGATTCCTAACCAAGAAGGAGTAAATTAAAGTCATTTTATAAACTAACATAGACCTATTATTCTCCAGAGAATAGATGAATCAGATCCATATAGAAAATACAATTTCCAAATGCCTCAGTTTATGAGACCGATAGCAAATACAGTTCTAAGAAATGGTCAAATTCAAGACATCAAAGATGATTATGTTAGAACAGAAAAATTAGAAGATTTATTGAGAAAACACAAAGAAAATATAAAAAATGAAAGAATAATTTTTATGAAGATGAAATCTTTCCAATATGAAAAAAAGTTAAAAGACTTGCAAAAAAAGATTGACAAAAAGAAGGAAGAAAGAAATTTAAAGAATATAAGCGAGAACCAAAGCCAAATAAATGAAGATGACGATAATGATACGACAAGATCTAAGGGCGATTCGAAGAAGGATGATAAAATAAATTTGATCACTCACTTTCAAGACGTTAACAAAAATTTAAATGATTATAATTATGTGGTAAACGAATTCAGGGATATTTTAAAAAAATATTTTGTAGATGCTGATCACAAAATAGAATTAGAATTAAAAAAATATAAGGAAGAAGTAGATCTTTTAGAATTCTTCTTTAACAATATTCACCTAATTGATGAAGACAAATTAAATAAAATGTTTATTATCTTTGAAGATAGAACTCCAAAGTTTATTGAAATTATCTCAAAAACTCTTTTAGAGCTATTGCCTTTCATAAAGATTACAACAAGATTATTCGATATCCTGGTAAAGAAAAGTCTTCCAATAAAGCTATTTAAAGAGACAACTTTAAAAATCTGTGAAGGAATTCATTCTATCTCGGGTTCTTACTGTGAAGCAATCTTTTTAAATTATGTAATAGAAATAATATTAGATTCGATTAAATCATCACCCTTGTACAGGAACGAAATGTGTCAAATTATACTAAGTCTTATCTCAAATAATTCAAGTTCACATTTATCTGTTCTGGTTTCATTAAGAAAAAAATTTTCCCAGAAGGATGAGCTAATCTATTATCATATTTTATCTAAATGGGTAACAAATCTAAAGGAAGAAAATTTAGATTTTCAGATTTTCTCATTTTACGATACAGCGATTAGCAAGGGAATAATTTCAACATGCGATTTTATAAAAATGAAATCTCTTAACATACTTAATCACTTCTCTCAATTCGACTACATTAATGCTTTAAAATTTGTCCCAAAAATTTTTATACACTCTAGAAGCTGGAATTGGGAAATCTTATCACAAATTTTGATCTATTGTGAAACAGTTTTGCTTTACTATAATTTAAGTATAGAGGAGCATAATAAAATTAAGGATGACAATCAAATAGACGAGAACATGAAAAATCTTCTTCAAGAAAATATATCTAAAATCTCCCAATATGAAAAAGAGTTTTTACAAGTGATCGATACAATATTCAACAAAAAAAACCCTTACATCACTTTGAAGATAGGTTTCATTTATCTTTCCAACATAATCCATTATTATCCTACTCTCGCGGAGAAATACGTTAGATTACTTATAGAATTCCAATACAATACGATTCGTAAGGATGTTTTGGAAGTAGATCAGCATAATGTAGAAAGCGAGTACACGAGTAGCTATCTAACGGAAAAATACAAAATCTGTGGCTCTCCGTTGTATTGGAAACCAATATTTGTAACAAAAGTCTTTATCGATTATATCAAGAATAATGTCAAGAATCTTGAGGATATTCATTTAGGAATTCTTTATTCCATCATAATTAATCAAGAGTTTGATTCTGGTGAGTCAGAGGAATGGATTACCATGTATAATGAAATCAAACCTTATCTTTATAAATCTTTTGCAAATACCAAGCACACAGACATTTCACTTAGTATCGCTAAAAAGTTTTTCTCCTTTGACTTTATTCTTGAAAAACTTCTTGAATCATCATTTGAATCTTTCCTGGAAATTCTTTACGAAATATACAGCTATGAAATTGAAAATTGCTGTGAAAATATGAGAATTCTTCTTACATTTATAAGTGAGTCAAAGGAATCTGCGAAAAAATATGTCTACAGGTTGATTAAATCATTTGCAATAAAAAATAATGGATTATATCTGAATTCCAATTTATTAGATTTGATGAATAGAATTTACAGAGAAGAAAGAGGAGAAATTTTCGATAATATAAGTCCATCTTAAATATTCAATTTTTTATATAAAAAATGAAATAATATGAAAATTAAATCAGAGAAACGGTTCATTTTTAATCAATATTAATATCACCTACATAAATTTATTTTAATTATTAATAAAATATAACAAAATTCATAATGAGTCCACTTAAAAATTTTTTGAGATTTTTTATGACTAATGGAAAAAATATGGAAGATATCAAACCGCTTACTGATTATTTGAAAAATAATAACCATTTCAGGAGCACAGCTCATAAAATTCATCACACAAAAGAAGGAATAAAATACAAATTTACACAACACTTAGATAATCTTTTAGAAGAAGAAGATGGCGTTAAAATGATAGAAGATCAAAAAGATAAAAATAAGAAAGTTTAAAATCCAATATTTTTAGTTAGTATGTATTTAAATTATATATTGAAAGATATGTTTAAACATGTTTAAGTTATGATTTAAATAATAAATATTCATTTAAGTTTATATGATGAAAAATTAGAAAATCTATCCTGTCATTCCTTAACAATTTATTTAAATTATAAATTGATTATTGTGAAGACCATGTTTCAAATGGATCAATTCAGCTTTCAATTTCTTATAATGAGTCAAGTATTGTTGTTTTCTGTTAAATAAAACTACATCAAACAATTTTATTTTTTTCATTTCTATATGATAATTATGAGAGATCAATCTTAACTCACATTTTTTAAGATTTGAATAAAACAATATTGCAGTAGGAATGAATTCGTTAATATAGTTCTAAGTAAGGATTTATTAAAGAGTTATTACTTGATGCAATGGGTAATCGAATTTCTTGTAATAAAGTTCGTAAATATCTAGGATGATTTTTAAAGGAATCGTATCTTCACCTGTAGTTAAGTTTTTATATAAAATTTCTCTGATTATGCTTAGTCTTGGTAATGCTTTGAAAATATCCTCTTTGATTAAAGTATCTTGCTAAGATTTTAGTTCGATATTATTACTTCAAACATAATAGCAAATATATCGATAATTTTAAGTAAAAAATTATTTATTGTAAGATTTTCCATTGAGATATGACTTTTCAGAGATGTATAGAGAAAAAGACCTACTTTACCATATGTATGATGCACGTCATCTTTTTTATTAAAAAATTTAGAATTTATACTTACATGCAATAGAGCTTTCGCTCTCCACATCCTTCCAGTCTAGATTCAAGGGGTATAAACGAAAATCAATATATTCTTCCTGGCTTATCTTATTTTCAATTTCATCAACGCTTTCTAAATCTAAGTTATTGCTTATATTTCTGAACCTTGCTAGAGATATTAATATTGTTTGCTTTTATTTTACTTCTATCTCCCAGTCTGCTTTCATTCCTCAAGGTTTGTAAATGATCAATAGTAAAATAGTTAAGAATGTTTCCTAGTCGCCTTCTTCTCCCTAAAATTTTTAATAAAAAATTAATTTATACTGTTGAAATTGTTTTCATGTCTTGTATTTAGATTTTGATCTGATTGCAAAAAATGAGAATTTACAATAGTTGTAAGAGGAATCATTTCAGATGTATTATGCCACACACTGTATATTTTCGTAAAATTAAAGTTTATAAGAAATATGAATTGTAAATATAATGTTACCTCTCTTCATCAGATGAATTGCTATCACTAATATCTCGGCTATAGTTGATATTCGAATCCATCATTTTATTTTTAATTTATTTTTCAATAATCCTATTTAATTTGATTTAAGGCGAATCATTTTTTTACGATATAAACAGATGAGATCTGAAATTGCTACGGATCATAGAGACACGCTTAAACCTTACGAATCGGAAAGTTTTAGTGACTCAACATTCCTGAATCTATGGGAGCTTGACGTTTTAACTATATTACATTTATTACTTACATTTTTAGTTCTTATCCATCTGTTCTATTTTATTTATATGATGATTCTACAAAATCTCTACAAAAAGAAGATTCCAGATGAAATCCAAAAACCAAAAGGTCTTCGAAAGCTTAACGATTCCTGTTCAATATGCTTAGAAGACATAAGAAATGAGGTACAACTTTTATGTTCCCATTCTTACTGTGGAAAATGCATAATAGAATATGGAAAACGAAGATGGAATTTTGTAGACATATCATGTCCAATTTGTAGATCAGAATCAAAATTTATATTTTCTGTTTTTGAAAGGAATGAAGACAATAAGGAGATTTATGACGCGGTTAGAAAATACAACTGTGAAGTAAACTCAAACTATCCCACTTCATTTTGCTTTTGTTTGGATGTGGTTAGATTATCTTTACACTATTTAAAGGAATTTAAAAATTTCAGCTCTGCAAGATATACTGCAACAAATAAGAGATTTATTTTCTTTTTTCTTCTAATTATTTTTTTCTTATTTTATCCTCTTACTTTTAAGTTTACTTCTTACCTCGAATTATTTGAAGATCTAATAACATACATATTTTTGATCGTTTTATGCTCTGAATATTTCAATAGATCTTCTATTGACTATGCTATTGCAGAATACGATAATAGGAATATAAATTCAGTTAGCACTAGCGAAAATCACACCCAAACTGAAAACCTATCTATGGGACAATAGTATTTTTCTCTTTCATTCGTGGAAAAATTATTTGATCTTATTAATTCTAGCGCAAATGGCAATTTTTTTTAAGAATTTAGTGTTTAAATTAAATTTATTTCTATTAAATTTTTCTAACTTTTTTAAATTAATTCGCTTAGTGTGATATAATTATTGTAATACCCTATTACTTATTTTTATTACACACATTTTAAATATATTTCATCATTCTTATCCTATAATCAATTAAAAAGTTTTCTTTAAAAATTAATTTTAATATATTTGATATTAATTATATAAATTAATAAAATGCTTTCGGTTGCAAAAGAAGACTTAGAAATTTTAAAGAAAAGAAAATTGAACCTAATATTTATCCTAGGTACTTTAAACAAATAAAACTTAAATTTAATCAATATAGGAGGACCCGGTACAGGAAAAGGTACACAATGCGACAAAATTGTCAATGAGTTTAAATTCATCCACATTTCAACAGGGGATTTAATCAGAGATGAAATAAAGAAAAAGACAAAGCTGGGAGAAATGTGTGCCTCGTACACAAATCAAGGTTCTCTAGTTCCTTTTGAGTTAATGATTTCTCTCTTGGTTAAGTCTATTGCTTCTAGTTCAGGGAATAAATTCCTTATAGATGGATTTCCAAGATCAATGGAACAAGCCTTATATCTAGAAAAGAATATTAAAGAAATAAAGGCTATCTTGAATATTCATGCCAGTGACGAAATTTCATTAAGCAGAATTCTTAAGAGAGGTGCTATCTCTGGTAGAGCAGATGACAAACAAGAAGTGACCATCAGAAATCGCTTAAGAGAGTTTAAAGACCAATCTCTGCCTGTGATTGAATTTTACAGAAAATATGGGATTGTACGCGACGTAAACTCAGAATTTGAAGTTAACCAAGTTTACGAAATAGTAAAGAAACAGCTGTATCCCGCTGTATACTGTATCATAGGAAAAAAATATTCTGGAAAAACAACACTTGCGAATGTTCTTAATCAAAGAATGGGAATGAAAGTAATTGACTTCAAAGATTTTATTAACGAACCCTCAATAGCCAAGAGAAAGAATGATGATCTTTTTGTTATTAGTTCACTGGCAGCTAGACTTAGAGAAGAAGACTCTCCTCGTGTAATTTTGGAAGATTTTCCTATGAAAAAAGAATACTTTTCATTATTTGTGAAAAATTGCAAACCTTTTGAAAAGATTTTCTATCTGAATGTAAACGACAATGAATCATTTGAAAGGATGAATAAGATAGGATACAACCACCCAAATTATATTGGATGTGCAGAACTTAACAAAAGACTGTTTGAATTTTCTAAACATAAAGACTATTTAGAATATTTAAGAAAGCAAGCAAATCTTTCAGAAATAAAAGTGAACAATCATCTAAAATTAGTAATTGATGGATTTGTTAAAAATATACAACCTACTATCTTGTTAATCAATAATGATACAACGGAAGAATCCTCTAGAAAAATTAAGAAGGAACTTACTTATAATTTAACTCATAAATTTGGATTCGAGATAATCAACGTGAGAGAATTAATAAATGAAAGCGTTTCAAGGTTTAATCTTACAGGAAGAAAAATCCACAATAATCTTAAAGATCAACTAGAAATTCCTTTTGAATTAATTTTAGAGAGCATAAAACCAGTATTATTCAAAGAATCTAATAACAAATGTATTCTTGAAGATTACCCAAATGATCCAGAATTTATTCATCAATTTGAGTCAACTATTTGTAAAATTCACAAACTGATATATGTAAGTGGATCACACATCCTTCCAATTGAAGATAAAAGTATAGAACTTTACTTCAAAAGATTGAACAAACTTTTTGTTTACAATAAATCAGAAATTGATGAATACATCATAGATGATATATTGGGCAAGAACAGAAATCTCCATGTTGTTTACGGAATGCCTCAATCTGGAAAAACTTCTATCATAAACCATCTTAAAGAAAAATACAATTTTACTATTATAGACTTCGTTCATTTAATAAATGAATTAAAAACAGAAAAAGGAAAATTAGAAGATCCTCCTGCAGAGCCTGAGAATGTCGAATTTACTTTTGCTGAATTATTAGAAGGTTTTACGAAAAAATTAAACTATATACCTTTAAATCAAAAAATCTCTTTCGAAAATATTTTTAATGAGCTTGTAGTTGAAGTAGATCAAGTTAAGAAAATTCTTGATATAGCTGGTAGGATTAAAACATTTTATGAAATCAATTATCAAGAAGAAGTATTAATAGACAGATATAAACATGAGCAAAACATTGAAGAAGATCTAACCGAGGATCAGAGAGCTGCCTTCGAAGAAACCTTGTCTAAACCAAAGTTAATTATTGAACATCTTAGGGCCATCTCTTACAAAACCAAAACAATTTACACTCATTTGTCAGTTCCTAAATCATTGCAATTATTCGACGAAGAAAGTGGAAAGAACATAATTTCTATAAAGCATGATTATGAATATGATATTGATAATTCTCTATTGTTATTTGCAGCTAGGCAGCAAGCTCTTTTTGTAAATGTTCCAAATTTAATCTATCAAGAATTTTATAATAACACAGAAATTGCCCATCAGTTAGAAAATTATTATCATAAAAAAACACTTACAAATTTAAATATAGATAGACAATCTATATACTACAAATACAGTCCAATTCATTTTGATGGGAGTATTGTAGATAAACTAATAACAAGATACATCAATGAAAATTCAGCAGAAATGGAGGAACATGGCAATTATGTAATTATCACTGGATATTTAAATAATGATCTCCTTGATAAGCAAGAAATTGCTCTAAATCTTCCACTTTTAGAGGTTATGAAGTTGATGGATCTAGGTAAAAATTAATTATATGATTTAAAATATATATAAGGTTGCTTATCTGCCTTCTTTCAATACACGAATGTGAATAATCAGCTTACAATTGAAGAGAATGAAGTTCCAGAAAAGATTATCATTGAAGTCCCTAAGCCCCCTCCTAGGGACCCACTTGATATTGATGATGGACAAGGGGATGATCATGTGGAGGCACCTCAAGAAAATGAAGCTGATTCAAGTGAAGTTCCTAAATTTAAACCTGAATTATTTGCTTGGACTAATTATGACGGAAACCCAAGAAATTATATTCAAACAATAAAGAGAATGAATAAAATTCCCTTGATTGAAGATAATATTAAATTTGATACCCTTAATGATAATTTGATGAAAGATCTGGAAGAGCATATCAACGAATGGAAGAATAATAAAAATGATTATAGCGGTTTAATCAAATTAACAAAAATAGAAAATTAATGAAAAATGAAAGTAAACAACTTTTAAAAATTTAGAATATCTCTTCAGCTTTAAATATTTTTAAATAAATCTATTTAAAAGGAGGAAATAAACTTAAATAAAAATCTATAATAAATTTGAAATAACAGGCGAATGCAATAATATCAATATAAATAATCATTCAAAAATAATTTCGAAATTTTATTTAATTTAAATAATTATTTAATTTTTAGTATATATTAATTAATTTTGTTTTAAAGATATTGCAAAAACACAATGGCCAAATTGTAAAAATTCATTTAACTTTTAGTTACAAACCAGGAAGAGTAGTAGTAGTCTTAAATGGACGTAATGCTGGAAAGAAAGGAATTATTGTTAAATCCAATTACGAAAACAGCAAAGACAAAAGATTCCCACATTGTTTGGTTGTTGGATTATCAAAGTCCCCCAGAAGAGTCACTAAAAGTTCACTTAAAAAGGTTGAAGAAAAATTGAGAAAATTCGAAAGCTCTAACAACGCAGAATTGGCAAACAGATTAAAGAGAATGGGAGTTTTTATTAAAACCTATAACATGAGCCATTTATTAGTCACCAGGTAATATTTTTTTTAATTTTAGATATAAAGTTGAAGAAGATTTCGGATTAGTTAGTGGTATTGAAAAGTTAGAAAGATCTGAATTAGAAATCAAAACTAGACAAAATGATTTAGTAAGAAAAGAACAAGAAAAAAAAGACGAAAACAAGAGTGAAGTTGATAATTTGAAAAAAGAACTCGGAGGTCTTAAAGACAAATACAAGCAATCTTTAAGAGATGTTAAACAATCTATTGGAAGTCAATTGTTCAATAGATTCATGAGAGGATTTGTGAAAACTAGAGATAACGTCGAAGAAAATGAGAGAATCTCCCACTCTGAATTCTTGTTTAAAAAACTTAAATTCTAAATAAACAACTCGGAAAATAAATTAGAAATAAATTAAATAATGGACTATGTTTTGATAAAATAAGTGTTTATAAAGTTTGCTACTATATTTATTTAATTATAATTTTAAAATAATGTAAGGATTAAAAAATTAGAATTTGTTATTAAAATTAAAATTTTTAATTTAATTAAATCAACACAAGAAAATATGAAAAATTTTAATTTGATTTCAATTTTATGGGTTTATCATATAACCGCTGTCATGAAAATATTTAATTTTAATACTGAAATTTTTTCAAATTGTGCTAAAATTGAAAATACACAAGAAATTATCAAAAACAATCAAATCCTACCATTTACATCAATAAAGATGATCGACGATGATGTTTTTTTTACTTTGAGCTCAAAAAGAGACAAGTGGTTTAAGCTACTTTCTTTAGACAACGTGGGAACAGATGCCTTTGTTAAATTTTCAAAAGATCATTACGGAAGAAACAAATGCGATTATCAAATAGAATGTTACAAATTCCACATCATCTCTGATTTTCCAAAAATTTTCAGCACCTTTCAAAATAAAAAATTTCCCGAGAGAATTGGATTAGAATATGAAGAAGATAATCAAATACAAACAGGTATTGACATAGAATCTACTAATGAGAATTTTAAAATAAACGAAAAGAATTTGGCGGATAATTTTAAGCAATCATCTAAAGAGAGTAACTATATTATACTAAATCTTAGATTCTGAATTCATGAAAGGAATAAACAAACTGAAAAAATCTTTTACGAATTTTTTTAAGGATAATGATAACCGAAATGGAAGTAATCATATGTTTGTTTATGTAATATTTTATAGAATTAAACGAAACTAATTCGACTCAGAATTTAAGAAAGGACATTTTAGAAATTAAAAAAGAAATAATGTCTCTCGAAAAAGAAGAAAAAGAAATCAAGATGGTAATATATATGTAAATCTTCTCAATTAATATTCAACGTTATTAGAAAGTTATAAATAATCTCAATGAAGTTAATATCAAACTGAATCAGAGCAAATCATTTATGTACAACATTTGGAAAGTAGAAATAATTGCAGGATTTATAGGAGCAATGATTGTATTTCTTATTTTTGCTTTTTATTATATTTTCAATGGTATTATTCAAAAAAGAAAGAGCAAACCTTTAAATTAGCCTTTATGATTGATTCTTAAAAATTTCAAATTAAGTAATATTTAATTTGAAATTTAAATAAGTGTAGATTGATGTCAAAATATTAAAGATTTTTTTATTTTCTTTTCTGATAATATTAATTAGTATTCTTTTTAATAAAGAAAGAGCAGCTATTCATAATTAAGTTAAAATAAAAGAATCTTACTTGATATGTTTAAAATATTATCTTGATATCTAATAAATTTAAATCTAAATGTTTTGTTT
>Ga0169931_10008296_pt1 | contig 15202 bp, 4 predicted proteins | sample Kivu_15m_20L_FD_129675 | JGI IMG/M metagenome (GOLD analysis project Ga0169931, IMG submission 129675) | Freshwater microbial communities from Lake Kivu, Western Province, Rwanda to study Microbial Dark Matter (Phase II) - Kivu_15m_20L... | ecosystem: Environmental > Aquatic > Freshwater > Lake ... | reverse complement strand
GGGGTGACGCTGGTGGCTTCCACATCCCGGTAGAAGACGTCGTGACTGTGAGCGAAGTGCTCGTAGTGGGAGCGATCCCTTGGGCGGTTGGGGTTGAGTAGCACGACCACAAGGCCCGGTTTGGTTTGATCCCGGCCAACGCGGCTGCTGGCCTGGATGTATTCAGCGGTTGTTTTGGGCTGGCCGAGCATCAGCATTAAGCCCAGGCGGGTGATGTCCAGTCCCACCGAGATCATGTTGGTGGCCAGGGCCACATCCACCCGGCTGTCTTTCTCATCGAAGCTGCGTGAGAGCCGATCCTTGGTATTGCTGACCTCTGTGGTGGAGACACGGGAGGTGAGCTCAAGCGGGATGTTGCTGATCTTGCGATTGGCTGCGCGTTCGATGGCATCGCCCAGGCGCTTGCGATCGCCGTGGGTGGCGAGTTGCGACGTGAGTTCTTCCTCGATCAAGCGGCGGCTGATGCCTAGTTCCTTGATTGTGTTGAAGTAACCGAGCAGGGTCATGTAGGGATCTGCCGGGTTGGGGCCGGGCTGCTCATTCTTGCGCCGCTGGGCGGTGCGCTCCTTTTCAGCTGCTTTCCATGCCAATTGGGCGCTGCTCATCAAGGCCAATGAGGCCCGCAGGAGGAGCGCTTTCACGTTCCGCCCAGGGGCACTGAGGCCCACATAGAGGCGGCCTGGCACGTCTTCGACGGGAACCGTCTCGGCGAAGAATGAGTCGCGCCGATCTGGGCCAGGCGCCGGGAAGATGGAGGAGTCCGGACGTCCGAATAAGGCGCGCATCTGCTCGCTTGCGCGTCTCACCGTGGCGGTGGAGGCCACGATCTTGGGCTGAAGGCCGTCGCGGCTGCAAAGCTCATCGATTACGGCTTCATAGAGGCCAGCCATCGAGCCCAGCGGGCCGGAGATCAGGTGGAGTTCGTCCTGGATCACCAGATCAGGTGGATCGAGGCGGTCCCTGAGCCGCACGCCACGCGTCGCGTCCTCGCCATCGGCAGGGCCGTAGTAGCCCTGTCCATCGACCACATGGGTGGCCTTGCCGAACAACTTGCCGGTGCGGCCTTCCCAGGGCAGCGAAGCAAATTTGTCCACCGTGGCGATCAGGAACGCCGGCAGACGGCTGTAGATCATGTCGTCGACCGCGACCAGGGGGAGAAAGGTCTCCTTGCTGGTGCCGCGGAATGCACAGTTGCGGTTGAGGCAAGCCACCCGTAATTCATCGGGGTGGTCACCATCTACGCGGCCGCCGCGGAGCAGCTTGAACACATCACCGCGGTTGCGGGATTGGTTCAGGTCATCGAGGGAGCGCTTGCCGAACTCCACCCCGCACCAGGGGCAGGTGTCGATGGGGATCGGTTTGCGGTCGTCTTTGTTGTCGATGTATTTGAGAACGCGGATGCGTGCGGTGGCTTCGTTGTTATCCCCCTTCTTGCCCATGCGGTTCGGGGTGCCGGCTTGGCCCACCCACAACCCGATTTCAAAAGGCCAACTGCCGAGCTTCTTGGGTTGCCGCTGACGCTCCAGTTCCAGAGCGCAAACGAGCGTGGAGGCGCGGCTGAGCTGATCGAGGGTGAGCAGGCGAAGTGTGTAGCGCATCAACACGCTGAGCCCACCGGCCTGGTGCGATCCGCCATGGCGCAGGCGGCGCATCACCAGCGTGAAGGCTGCAAGGCCCAGATAGGCCTCGGTCTTGCCACCACCGGTCGGGAAGAACAACAGGTCCACCGCATCCCGTTCCCGTTTGGGGTCATCGGGCCTGGCGATCCCCACCAGATTCATCAACACAAAGGCCAGCTGGAACGGGCGCCAGGCGGGCGGGCGAATGCTGGGATCGTGGATGCGTTTGCCCTTCATCACCGCAAAGCGCTGCCAGGCGGCCGCAGCCATCACGCGGTTGGCTATGGCAAAGGCCTCACGGATGTCGTCATCTGCGAGCGCCTCAATGCCGCGCTCGATGCGCTTGGCATGGCGGCTGGCGTTCTCCAGCAGGTGCTTTGCGGTGTCTTGTTGATGGGGTTTCAGCCCAGCAACGTTGGCTTGTTCTTGGATCCAGGTTTCGTAGCGCTCCACCAAGGGGATCAGGGCCCGACGCACGGCGCTGAAGCTCTCCGTGGCGGCCTTGTCGAGTGCCTCCATTCCCAGCTCACAGCCCACGTCCTCCCGGGGCGCCACCTTCTCCACCGTGGCCTGCGGAATCCAGGAGGTGCGCAAGCGAGAGCACCCTCCATCGGGCTCTAGATCCACCTCCACGCCAACGTTGTGACCTACGCCGTATTCCTTGGCGTCGCGGTATTGGAGGGCATTCACGGCTTGATCCCAGTCGCCGCCATCACGGTTGGCCTGGGGATCGAGCCGCGGCACGAAGCCCTGGGGGCAGTGCAGCTCCAGTTCGGCCTGGAAGGCGGAGTCCTGGTCGCGTTCCACCAAGGTGGCCGCTTGCTTACGGCCCTGGCGGCGCTCGTTGGTGAAGAACAGGGTGACGGCCACCGTGCCAGGGGCATACCCCTGGTGATCCGGAGCGGGCCGGCAGTGCCAATGGAGCTTCAGCCCGCGGCTGTTGGGCCACTCCTGATGCCCGAGGCCCTTGGTGCTGATGATCTTGGCGTGGCCCAGGGGCAGGGCCACCTGGCGGCCCTCTCGCTTCCAGATCTGCTCCTCACGGCTGGAGCTCAGGGCTGCGTCTGGACTGCTGGCCTCACCGAGCTTGGTGTAGTCGCCCCAGCGGGCGATGAGGTTCAGGTCGCTGCCGGGTGGCAGCAACACGCTCACGCCAATCGAGGAGGGCAGCAGTTGGGGTTTGGCGGGACCGGCTTCACTGGCACCACCGTCATCGCCGACCCCTCCGGGTTTGTATGCCTTGTCCTTCTGGCGGGGTTTGCGGAGATCAACGCCGTCAGCCGCCGCAAAGTCGTCGTCTGCGGTGTCGTCACAGCGCAGTGATAAGTCGGTGTTGGTGGGAACCAGGAATCCGGTGGGATACCAACTGCTGGGCAGGCGGTCGATCGATTCGCACTCCAGCCCTTCGGCCTCCGGCCCTAGTGCGTTCAACACCCGTTGCGTCGGCCCGATTAGATCGAGCTCGAGGGCTGTGACGAGCTGCGAACGGACTTGCGCGGAATCAACAGGAGGAACGTTGCTGCTCATACGACGGGGGTGTTCAGGGCCGTTGGCTCGAGGAAGGCATTGAGGCGCTCGGCGATCCGTCGTCGCCGCTCTGCCAGGAAGCTGCGATAGTGAACCGGGCTCAGCAGGCTCTGGTCAGTCGGAATGCACTGACTGGTGAAGGGCTGCTCGCCGCTGGTGGCCATCAGCTCCGGGATGTAGTCCGCAGGGGGCTTGTCGCTGATGCGGCGATTGGCGCGGCCGCCGATGAAGGCGAGGTTGGCGATGTCGTCGATCTCTCGGGTGGCGTAGCCGCTTTTCTTGAGCAGAGCCTTCGGGAAGATGTGATGGAACTGCAGCTGGTGGGCGCTGCCCACATGGCTCAAGGCGATGGCTAGCTGGGTTTGCCAATCCTTGGCGCCGGCGGCTTGGAAGGCCAGGAACATCGTTTTGAAGAGGGCGCTGCGTTGGCTGCGGCCGTCCAGTTCCTCCGGGGCAACATCCAGCCGACCGACTTGTGTTCTCAGCCGATCCAGAAGCTCGATGAAGCCGCCGCCATCGCGGATGGTTTTGAGGTCTTGATCGAGCAGGGTTTCACTGGAGCCTCGGCTGTAGCGGCCTTTGGCATTGGCGAGCAACACCCACCGCACTAGGCCTGCGGCTTCCTCGGGATTGAGGGTGTAGCTGCGCTGGGCGCCGTAGAAGCCCAGGCTGATCAACAGGAACGGTGAGGCAAGCAGGGCAGGGCTCGAGATCCCCGTGTTGCTGCGCAGGAGGTTGAGGGCAAAGTCGAGACCCTGGCAGCCGTCATCCCAGCCGCTCTGAAGCTGCTCCAGCTTGAGCCCAGCCACGGTGAGAAAGCGGGACTGGCCCGTGGCATGGGCCACCAGATTCTTGAGGTGGATGCCGAGATCGAGCTCAAAGCCGATCTTGGTGCAGTCAGCTTGGTAAGCCTGGAAGGTCTGCAGGGAACCTCGCCACTTGGCCGTGATCTGAGCAAGGGCAAGATCTGAGCTGCGCAATTTGGCGCCGAGGGAGTTCACCCGCACAAAGATCTCGGTGACTTCGTCGTAGGAAAGGCTGCGCTCCAGCACATCCATCCGGTACACGTATTTGCGGATGTCACGAAGCCGATTCAGACGATTGCCATATCGATCAGCGCGTGGGTCATCGAGGCTCGTGACCCCAGCTCGCTTGAGGAAATGGTTGTTGTCGTACTTGCCGCTGAATACCTCGCTCACCTTTACCCACTGAGGCAGCTGCTCGAGCTTGTGGGTGGCAACCACGAAGGTCATGCGGTCAAAGCGTTTCTGCAGCTCGTCTTCTGAAGCGTCGGCTTCTTCATCCGTGGGCTCTTCCTCCTCATCGCTGGCGTCGCCGGTGTCCTCGATGGCATCGGTGCTGTTGTCGTCCACCTCGGTGATCACGCTGAGCTGATCGGGGTGTTCGAGGTTGAAGAGCAACTCAATCGGACGTACCCGACCATTGACCTGAACAGGCTCGCCGCGGATGACTGCCGAGAGCGAGGTAAGGCGCTGTTGGCCATCGAGCAGCAGTTGCGTTTTGAAGTAGGGGTTGGTTTGTTGCCCTACCGCAAAGTCCTGTTCTGGAACGGGCTCATCTGTTTCCCAGATCAGGATGGCTCCAGAGGGATAGCCGCGATAGAGGGAATCCAGCAGATCGCGCACGCGCGTGGAGCGCCAGACGTAGCGGCGCTGCATCTCGGGCAAGCGCAGCTCGCCGCGCTCAATCTTGCTGACGAGTTCTTCAACGGTGGCTTCTGCTTTGGCCATGGGGTGATTGGATCAGCTCAGATAAAACGCTCGTTTCAATGTCTCGGCGTCTAATTCCACGCGGGGGCGGTCCACCCGCCGTTCTTCCATGCGCTGAATAAAGCCAGGCAAATTGGACACATTCAGCAAGTTGGTGCCACAGCCGCTGACGCCATCTAGGTGGGCTTCATCTGGTCCAACCACCAGGCAGGCCTTGCTGAATTGATACTCAGGGTATTGACTGGCGAGCCGCCTCATGACATCACCGATGTAGCGACGGCACTGCAGCATGGGATTCACTGGTCTGGCCAGGATGTCTCGCTCGACGAGATCTGGACCGGTACAGATCCAACCGCAGTTGATGCCGCCACTCCATGTGCCTTTGTAGTTCTTGCATTCGATGATGTAGACCTGGCCAGAGGGTGTTACCAGTAAGTGATCCACTTCATGAAGAGATCTGCCATCAACAATGATGTTGGAAATTAGATAGCCCTCGATGGGCATATCTCTCAGGATTCTGGAAACCTCGAGCTCTAGGCTGTTGTATCCGGGGTTGGGGTTGAGTTCAGTGATGCCCTTCTGGCTTGAAGTGCGGCCGGGAGCATTAGCTGGCAAGGCCGCTGAATGCCCAGGATCAGGTAGCGGAGCAGCCTCTGTTAAATTGCTGATCACAACATTGTCCAATAATCGCTTCTGAACCAATGTGTCATCGGCAGTAATTCGTAGTTGGCGTTCTGCATCAATCGCGAAGCTGATTTGATAGCGGCGCTGACCCACGGGCGCAGCTGGATCAACGGGAATGACGATTAAGTGCCCTTCCGCGCTGAGAGGTCTGAATTCCGCGGCAACGAGTGGTGCATCTGCGCCAGATTGATCGTCTTCTGAAATTTGCCGGGGACGCCGATACAGTTCGCCTACTGAGATGCGTATTCCAATTTGATTCGCCGAGCGCTTTGAAGCTTTAAGCGAGAAATCAGAAAGGCATGGAATAACAGTCCCCTTGGGGAAGAGTGTTTGGTAGACAGTATTTCCATTCCTTGCTTTCAATCTTAAGGCGTAGTCGTGGAGAAGGTAGTCCTGGGAAATCGGTGCGTCAACACTGCGGAGTGCGCCAAAGACAACTGCACTGAAGCGATCGGCTTCTGAAGGGGAGTCAAAGAGTTCGAGATCGACGTCTGAAAAAGCTTGCTCTAGGGCAGCCCGTATCGGGGGGCAGAGGGTGCAGCCACCCACCATGATGGCCCCACTGATGGAGCTGGTCTCGATTCCGCGTTGGTTGATTTCAGCGACTGACTGAGTAACGAGCTCACTGATCCCGGTGCCAATATGCGAGGAGAAAACCATCTCATTGACGTCCTCCTGCTTGAAGAACATATTGATATTCAATCCGGCCTGCAGATCTTCGTAGGCTTGGTTGACTCTTTTGAAGACACTCAGCTTCTTCTTGACTGCTTCTCCTGCTCGAATAGCCTTTAGGTAAGTCTTTCGGTTGTAACTCGATGGGTGCTGCAGGCCCTGGATTTCAAAAGCCTTCTCGGCAATGAGATCATCAATCGCTGAGCCACCGATGAATTTGCCGCTCTTGCTAATGAGTTGCGCCCCAATCGGCATCCCATCGCCACTAAACCCTATGTCTGCCAGGGTGATGTCCGAAGTGGATCCACCGATGTCAACGATCAATACGCGACTGCCAAAGTCTTCTTGGCCATAGAACAGCGCTGCCGCTGTTGATTCGTCTACGAGACGGATGTTCTGGGGTTGCAGGTGTTCATTGAATACATTGCGAAGCCAGGATCTGTACTCCGCTGGAGCCTCAACCGGTGCTGTCAGGATCAGGCTGGGTACATGACGACTGCCGAACTCTCGTTCAATCTCAATGAGGAGATCAATGCAGAGTAGGCGTACAAAATCTGTGCTTGCCTCTAGCAAGCTGCGGTGGCCTTCTTCGCTATGTCGGGCCTCCAGGAATGAATCCAGAAGTTGCCGTTTGAAATTTCTGCTGTAACGCCGATAGGCGTCAGGACGTTCGTCATGCTCAAGTGTTGCCCAAGCACGACCACCAATCTCGGGTCCATGATCTGAATGGAAGATCTCGGATGGTACGAGTGTGTAGGGAGCGGCATCTGATTCCTCAGAGCTTCCTGGCAAACGAGAAGCCTGAATCTGAGAGATTCTTGGCAGGTGCATCAAGGCTTCATCGCCTTGTTCGTCCCGAACTGCAATGAGGGTATTGGTGTTTCCGAGATCAATCGCGAGATGCTTCAACATTGGCTTTTACTCGTTGGTCTCCACAACGGCCTTGCGAACTACGGAGTCGCCTTTTGTGAAACCGATTCGTGTAATCACGCAGTGATCTCCTGCCGTCAGCTCTTTTGCTGATTCGTGCATGTGAGGATCGAAGCTCACCTTTTCGCCGGGATCACCAATCGGTTCAAGTTGAAGAGGCTCATAGAGCATCTCCAGTGATCTGGTGTAAACCTCTAAGCGCTTCAGCTTTTCTTGATCACTCAGGCTTTGATCCGCCAGCAGTGAGGGAAGCATCGCCAGAGGGGTTTCTACAGCCTCTAATACAACCTGTCTGAGTGCATCGGCGGCAAGGCCGGACTGCTTTCGAGATCGCTGTTCTGTTGGATCAGGTGAGGTCTGATCACTGATTTCTGGCGCTTTCTCTAGGGTAGGTGAATCACTGCCTGACAGAGCCAGTATTAGACCCGCGTAGTGATGGGTAATCGGCGAGTTCTCGAGTTCATCGCGAGTATTGTTCTTGACGAGTTCAGCAAGAACCTTCTGCAAGATTGTGACGAGCTTGAGATTGTGCTCGCTGGCTGAGAAGAGGCGAGTGATCTGGGCCCCGCTCTTAAAGCCAGCCGCTGTTGCCAGTTTGTCTCTTGGAATACCTCTGGATCCACGAGGGTTGTGGCCGGAAGGTTGCTTCTTTCGGGCACGATCTTTCTTGGGAGTCTTTTTCGGCTTGTTGGCCATGGCTGTGGTGAGATCAGTGGAGAGAAGTTCTAAAGATGGGTTGGATGATCACTAAGCAGTATTCATAGTCCAAGGTTTAATCCCGCTTGATATGGCTCAGCTTCAAGCTGAAAATCTGATGGTTGCGCACCTGAGCTTTTCGATTTTCGTCCTCTGGTCTTTCCTGTCTGCTTCTTCGCCCCCTTGCTGTGCAACCCAAGCGCCACCTCTTCGGCATACCGCTCAGCGTTCAGCGCTAACAGCCGCGCAAGTACGTCATCCCGCACCTCATCTGGCCAGCGATAACGCCAGGCCAGCTTGCGGCGGCCGGTGATCGCGCGGCAGGCCTGGAGCTGGCCTTGGAAATCGAGGGCGTCGTCGGCATCCCAGAAGAACAGGTCCCCTCTGTCGAGCCGCTCTTGTAGAGCGTCGGGGAGCTGGGCGTCTTCTTCAATGTCGAGGTAATCGAGGCCGAAGCCGCATTTTGTGGGGACATCACTCCAGCCGTAGGAAGCCAGCACTGCGTGATCCATCTCGCTGTGAAGCACGCGCAGCTTTAGGAGATCACTGTTGGTTTCAGCAGGATCATGGAATCGGTTGTAGGTGGTTGTGAGACCTTCATTATTTCCCTTCATTAGTTCAGACCGCAGCTGGTGGTAGCGACAACCAGATGTCGTCATGATCGATGCGTCAGGGTGCCCATTACGCGAGATATTTATCTTCTCTAGGATCGAACTTGGCAATGGGAATGCCTCAAAGCAGTCAGAAGTCGAATATCTTAAGTCGTCTTTCATTGACGAAGAAAAGACTCGTGCCCATACCTCGTGTACTCGCGACTGAAGTAACGAGAAGTATTCGTCGGGTTCTAGATTAAAGACGATGAGCGTATTTGCAAATACATGGTCTGCGCGTATCTTGGCGAACGCTAGCGCGTTGCCAACCATGGATAAGACAATGACATCTTTTAGGTGAGGTGTAGTAGAGTATAGTTCTTTTGCTCTGTGATAGTGCTGCCAGTAAATTCTGCATCTATTGGCGTGAGTAGAGTTGCTTTTCGCGGCAGAGGCGAGCCTTTCGGGTTTAACCTTGGTTCTAATGATCTCAAGGAGCTCAGGGAAAGATTCGTCGCAGGAGTCGAGATCTCGATCCCCAAAATCAATGCAATACCTCCTGTGCTTCTGCGTCGGATGAGAGTTTATTTCTTCTCCACCTATGTATTTTTTGATGAGGCTGATGCATGCCGGGTTCTTCTCGGCAATCTCATTTACTCGTTCTATTGGAGAGGGTGTTCCAGGTGTCGTGTAGTCTGACTTATCGCTGTCTTCAAAAGTGAAGCCCATCCCAAGGAGGGTGCTTCCCTGAAAGGCCGTAAGCTTATTGGCCTCTAATCTCTTTGGATCGGCGCTAGTGCCAATGGGAAGCAAGTAGGCTGTTATTGTGTCTCTCTTTATGCTGTCTAACAATAATGCCAAGGGCTGATGAGTCTTAGAGATATGAACTACGCTCACTATTACTGCTGCCAGGCCGGGCCATGGTACGCGCCTTGAGGCAGAGAAGATTGTGCCACCATTCTCGCAGATCCATCTCAGTCCCGACGAGCGTGTATCCCCTTGAGATATAGTATTCGTGGCGATAAAGCCCATGCTACCGCCAGCGCAGAGCAAAGAGAATGCAGACCTAAAGAAGAATGTTGATAAATCACATTTTCCAGAGGCTTCTGGGGTTCTGGATCGTACGAAATCTGTATATGACTTATGTGAGCTACTGCCAAGTAGAATATGACCAGCGAATGGAGGGTTGCCTACAAATACATCAAAGCCATCCTGCTCCTTGGTAAATACCTCTGGAAATTCCAAATCCCAGTGAAATGGCGTGATGCCCTTGTCGCCTGCGGCCAGCCGCTCGCGGATCTCTTGGATGGAATCCTCTAGAGCCTCATCGTTGAAGGCACCGCTGAGCATCGCTAGATACACCTGCTGCTTATCGACACGGTCTTTGGCCTTCGGTGCATCAAAGAAGGCCGCCACCATCAGATCGCCTGCTTGGCGTAGGCCCTCGGTGGCCTTGATTTGCTGTTGCAGCAAGATCTTTTTGCGGTCGTAACCCTCGTCGCTCAGGTTGTCGTCGCCAAAGCTTTCACGCCTTGCGATGCCCATCTGGGCAAACACCTGGTTCTGCTCATTGAGGAAACCAAGCTGCACTTCGCTCATCGCCGCTTGGATCTCCTTTACGGAGTAGCCGACCAGCGAATCGCCGCACTTCAGGGCGTGATCCACAAACGTGAACGGTTGGTTCTCGCTGAGCGTCACCAACCAAAGCGACAACTTGGCCAGGTTCACCGCAAAGGGGTTTTTATCCACCCCGTAGAGACAGCGCTGAGCCACCAAGCGGCGCGCCACTGTGTCTTTATCCCAGTCCTGGCGGAAGTCATCCGGATAGCCGTCGCGCTCCCAGGCTTGAACCAGCCATCCCGCCAGGAAGCGGCACACGGCAACCAGGAAAGCGCCAGAACCCATCGCTGGATCACACACCTTCAGCGCCAGGATTTGTTCGGCCGTGGGCTGATGGCTGCAGCGTTCCAGCCAGGGCCGGAACGCTTCGGCCACGATCGGCTCCGTCAGTGCCCGCGGCGTGTAGTGGCTGCCGCTGCGGCGACGTTCGGCCGTGGGTTGCAGGATCAGCGACCCCTTCTGCAGGCCCAGAGGCGTGTGGGGTGAGAGCTTTTTATCCAGTGCCAGGCACAGCTCCACCAAGTTGCTCGCTGTTTTCAGATCACGCTTCACGCCAGCGGGCAGGTTCAGCTTCACGCCCGCCTGCTCATCCAGCCATTTCTCACGTTTGGTGCCGCTTTGAGCCAGGAGCTGCTCGGCATCAACCACCACCGTGATCGTGATCTTCTGGCGGGGCGGCCGGTAGGTGATCCCCAAACTGGTGCCAGCGGCCTGCTCCACCGTGAAACCCATGATCCCCTCGTACACCGAGCCGATCTGCTCCACGTCCAGTGAGCGGTAGCTCAGGCGTTGGGCCACCTTGCTGTCATCAGCGAGCCACAACAGCCGGCTCAACACCTTTTCAACCACGTCATCACTCACCGCCGGGAGGTTGGTGAGGATGCCGTCGGCATAGGAGCACTCGGCATCCCGCCCTTCCAAGAAGGGATAGGCATCGGGATCAAACAGCTCGCCGTGGCGTGCGGGCAGGTAGTTGGGATCGGCGCCGCCGCCGTCGTACACCAGCCGGAACAGGCTCAGCAACGAAGCCCAGGCCCCGCGTCGATCGGCCATGCCGCTCTGGTGCTCAAAGCGCTCCTGCCGCAGCCGATCCGCCAGGGCATTCACGCTGTAATGCTGCCCGTAGAGCGAATCGGTCGGCATTAGCGCTTCGTCTTCTGCGTAGAGCAAGAAGACGAGCCGCAAGAGCACGGTGATCAGGCCGCCGTAGAGGTGCTTCTGGCCTTCTTCGCTCTTGGCTAGATCGCCAAGGATGGTGCGGCCAGCGTCTTGCGCCACACGCTCCGCTTCATCGAAGCCGAGCAGCAATTCCCAGAGCGCTTCAAGCACCTGCTCTGCCAGGCGCGTGCTCACCTCGTTTTGGTTTTTGCGGCTGGCTGTCAGCAGGGCCGGTAGCCGTTGCTCGGGGCTGCCGCCAAACAGGCGATCTACTCCCAGCAGGAGTTCGAGAGCGCCGAGCATCGGCCGGCCTGCCACCTCCGCCATGGGCTCAAGCGGGATCGTCAACCAGCCGCTCGATTCACCGCGCGGCGCATGCACCAGCCGCAGCGCTGAGCCGTTGAACAAGATGCCGATCGGATGCTCGGTTTCCTTCAGCAACCGCTCGAAACGCTGTTGAGGCGTGGCATCCCAGCCATGGCCTGTTGGGTTCCAGGCTTCATCAAACTCCCTGCCCCATTCATTGAGTTGGGTGAGGTCGAGCACCAGGGCTTGCAACCCCTCGCCCTCAAACTTCGGCACCGCGTGGGTGGGCCGAAGGGTTTCGCCGTATTCGCTCAGCACCGCCTCGGGCACTGTGTTCAAGGCATGGGCGGCGATGAGGTCGCCCTCGCCCCAGTCGAGTAACTCAGTGGCGAGTAGCTGGAAGCTCGGAACCACCTGAATCGGCTGACCGGTTGCGCTGTAATCGCGCTCTTCCAGGAGTGATTTCAGCTGGCGTTGGCGGCTGGAGAGATAAGCCGCTCCCTGGTTGGGAAAGAGCTCCAGCTTGGTGAGCACTGCAGGGGCCACCACCAGGCCCACCGGTTGCACCAGGCCGAGCCATTGCTCGTGGGTTTGGATGCCAGGAGTGCCGTAGGCCATCAGGGCTTCACTCCCTGGGGCCAGAGGTAAATGGCACCGGCTGGCTCCACGCGATCGGTTTGCAGCGCGAAGGTGCGGCGGATCCGCTCCGGCTCCTGCGCCAGATCGAGATCAATGGTTTGCAGGCGGTCCTCCCAGTACTTGCGGTTGTCCTCCAGTTGCCGCCGTTCCGCTTTCACCTCCCCGAGGTCCAACAGCAGTTGATCGAGATTGTCGTTGGTGCGGCGGCGGGTACTGAGAATGCGCTCTCGTTGTTGCTCGAGCACGCGCACGAAGCGAGCGGCTTCATCGCCGGCTCGTTTCTCAAGCTTGGTAGCGGCTTCTTGCCTGCGCTCCTCCACCCTCTGATCGAGAGCGTCATGGAGCTGAGCTACGTCGCGGCTGAGATGCGCTTGCAATGAGGAGCTGATTCCCTCCGGCGCTTCGAGACGCTGCTCTAACGCCTCTTCGAGGTCCTCCAGGGCTCTCGCTGTCTTGGGGGCATTCAGCAGTCGTAGAGGCCGCGATCTATCCCTTGGATCCCATTCGGCCGCCACCGCCAACATCTCATCGTGCAAGCGCGAAGCCCCATGGCCGTAGAGGGACAGCCGTGCCACCACGATCAGCTTGGCTGTGTCATCGCTCGTGCCCAACACGGCGGCACGGCTGAGGGCGTCGGTTTGAAATCCCCGCATCAAGAAGCGATTCAGCAGTCGCATCACCAGCGGGTGTTCCAGGTGCAGGTGCACCCGATCCGCGTTCACTTCCTGCGGATCACGGAAGACCACCGGTTGCAGGGATGTTTCCTGGCGCCACTTCTTTTTGTTTTGCCCGGGCTGCAGCGGCGGCCGCAGCGCATCGAGCACATCCCCCCAGGCGGTTTCGCCGCCCGGTAGTTCATCAGCGCTGGGAAACTCCCAGATGGCCCGCTCTGGATCGAGCGCTGCTTGCTGTGGATCACGAGGCCGCAGGCCCAACGCCTGATGGCCATGGCGCTCACCTGTGAGCTGCAGGCTGGTGTTCAGGGCATCCCGGAATTGGCTGGTGGTGAAGTGCAGCCATTTGCGCGAGCGGCTCAAGTAGCCCTCAAGCGTGTTCACCTGCTTCTCCAGCTGCTCCTTGCGCTCGCGGCTGTCCTCCAGCTCTTCATCGAGCAAGGCGCGGGTGCGCAGGAACGCTTCCTCCTGATCGAGGCCTTCGATTTCGGCCACGGTTTTCGCCAGCGCGATGGGATTGATCCCCTTGGCCAACAGGTCGTTCAGCTTGCGGATCACCACCGGTGGCAGGCAGCCCAGCTCCTGCCGGATCTGATCGGTCTTGCGCACCACCGTGTCGAGCACGGAATCTTCCGGCCGCTGCGGCAGTACGAAGTAGTGGCAAAACACCTGGGGCGAGCGCTGCAGGGTGCGATCGATGCGGCCGTTGCGCTGCTCCATCCGGCCGGGGTTCCAAGGCACATCGAAGTGCACCAACCGCTTGCAATGGTTCTGCAGGTTCACCCCTTCCCGCGCGGCGTCGGTGGCGATCAGGATCCGCAAGGGATCGTGATCGGGCGGACTGTTGAAGCTCCGTTTGATCGCTTCGCGGCGTTCATCACGGATGCCTCCATGGAAGGTGGCAATCCGGGCCTCGGCTTGATCACTGCCTGCGATCAGCTCACGCACGCGCCGCTCCAGCCAATCCTTGGTGTCGGCGTATTCGGTGAAGATCAACAGCCGCTCTCCGTTCCACTCGGCACCATCACGGCCCAGCTGCGGGCAGAGGTGTTCGCGGATCAGCTCTTCCAGGCGTTGCACGCGGCAATCGGCGCGGTAGCGGGTCTCCTGGGCAATCCCTTGCATCTGGCGCAGCAGTTCCCACTCCTCCGGGCTTGCTTCGAGGGCTGAGATCACAGCGGCTTCGTGCTGGGCATCGGCTTCGAGCAGCAAGTCCTCTTCATCGCTTTCGGCCCGCTCGTCGTCGCCATCAATGGCGTTCTGAAGCAGATCGAGGGTGTCCAGCCGAACCTGCCGTTCTTTCCCGGCCTTCGCGGCCCGTTTCTCAAGCGTGGTCATGTGCACCTGCAAGGTGCGCTCAAAGGCGGCGATCGAGCTGAGCAGCCGCTTTTGCAGGTTCGAGATCACCAGGTTTTCCGCGGCGCGCTCGCGTTTGCTGGCGGATGTGAGTCGTTGGTTGCGCAGTTCCCGATAGCGGCTGAGCAGCTCCGCCAGCTTCAGTTCTGGTGTTTCAGCCGGCAGGCCATCAATCACCTCGGGTGTGACCAGCCGCTGAGGCAGCTCAACACCGATCTGGCGCAGGTCTTCCTTGAGGCGCCGCACCATCACGTCTTCGAGATCCACCTTCCGCACGGCAACACCACGGCAGAAGCGGGTGGGATCAAGGATCTCGAGCAGGGCTGAAAAGCTGTTGCTGTGGCCGTTGTGGGGCGTGGCCGAGAGGAAGAGCTTGTGCTCAAACCGCTTGGCGATATCCCGCATCGAGTTGGTGAGCTTCGAATCGATCGCGAACTTCGAACCGCTCGCCGGCGCTGCGTTGTGGGCTTCATCCAGGATCAGCAACGCCTGCTTGCCTTCATCGCCGAGCCAATCCCGCAGTGGCCCGGCATACGCCTCATCGCGCACCAGCGCCTGGCTGATGATGAAGCGGGTGTGGGTCGCCCAGGGATTGATCCCCCAGCCACGCTGCCGCCGCATGTCGGAGATGTAGTTGCGGTCCATCACCGCAAAGCCAAGCCCGAAGCGGCTTTCTATCTCCCCTTTCCACTGCAGCACCACCGAAGGAGGCGCCACCACCACCACGCGGTGCACCTTCTGCCGCAGCAGGAGCTCGCGCATGATCAGCCCGGCCTCGATCGTTTTGCCCAGGCCCACGTCGTCGGCGATGAACAGGCTCACGCGCGGCATGCGCAGTGCCTTGCGCAACGGCTCGAGCTGGTAGGGCTTCACATCGATCCCGGCCCGCAATGGCGACTGAAACAGCCCCGGATCGGTGCTGGTGACGCAGTTCCAGCGCAGGGTGTTCAGGTAGCTGCCAAACACCTGCGGCTGATCAAAGCCCCGCTGGCCCACCGTGT
>Ga0169931_10008295_pt1 | contig 15202 bp, 3 predicted proteins | sample Kivu_15m_20L_FD_129675 | JGI IMG/M metagenome (GOLD analysis project Ga0169931, IMG submission 129675) | Freshwater microbial communities from Lake Kivu, Western Province, Rwanda to study Microbial Dark Matter (Phase II) - Kivu_15m_20L... | ecosystem: Environmental > Aquatic > Freshwater > Lake ... | reverse complement strand
TTGAAATGGTAAGCCCGGTATCCATCCTTCGGATCCTCATAATAGTCATCAAAGCCAATGACCTCACCCATGCCCCCGGATTGCATTCTGTCCCTTACCGCTTCCAATTCCTTCCTATCGGATACGACAATCATAGTGCCTATCAGGTCTTTCAGGCCATGTTCTTTATCCATCAGCCGCTTCATCACCAGCTTGTTCAGGATGGAGTAGGGCGTCTTTGTCCGGGCATATATCTTGCTGCCATCGGGCGCAAACTCTTTCAAATCGTCGATGAAGGAATACATATTGCTGTCCATGCGGCCCTTCAGGTCGATTAGGTACGTCATCGGGTTGCTGACCCCAGGGCTGTCAACCCTATCCCGGTCGATTGGATTTAGGGGATCGTGGTCGTCGGCATTAAGCACCCCGTCATCGTCATAATCACCGAATATCCCCTTGTAACGGTCGGCATCGAACTTCTCGCCTTCGTTTATGACATCGACCATTACCTGACCACCCTTTTTCATCATTTCAAAAGTGCCATATGGGTCACCCTCCGCATCCAGTTGGCCGCCTGCCCGGAAGTCGTCATCGTCGTCGTCATTCGGGATGAATTTCAGGTCGGCAGCATCGTAGGTCTTCATGGTACCGTCAACGAACTTCAGATGGAACTTCCGGCCATAGGATTGCACGATGACGCCCAACCGGTTCTCTGCCTTTACAAGGGCATTGTCACCCAACTGAGCATTGCGCCAGTTCAATTCGCCCCCTTCGGCCTTGTACTCGCCCTTGAATAGGTCCATTTGGCCGCCATGGGCATATCCCTTGCGCTCTTTGTGCCGTTCGCCCTCCAGATAGTGCGTTATGTCGGCAAGGTCGGTAACGGCCCGCTGCGCCTTGGTGATGACCCAAGGCTCCACCTCCGTGTCCTCGGTAAGGATGGCGACAAGTTCCTCCGAATGGTGCCGCAGGCTCTGGGCCTGGTTCATCAGCATTTCGGCGTTCTCGCTCTCCTCGGTTTCACCACCTTCCTCCAAACGACGATAACGGGGATTAGTGGGTGTACTTTTCCTCTTGTAGTCCTTCTCCCAGGGTTCGTCAGAACGGTATTTGCGGTCCCGATTGATTGCCGCCAAAGTACGGCCGCCCCCGGCCATGGCCATTTCCGGTTCCGGATGGTAGGTGTACATATCGGCATAAATGTCGTATGCCGAGGGGATGGCACTCACATCCCTTGCGCTGGGTGCGCCCAGCCGAGGTGCGCCCTTCTCCCTAGCCTCCTGGGCCGAAGTGGCCAGCACCTTCGTCCGCTTGCCCTCATATTGGATTGTAAACTCGATGACGGGCAACTTCCCCCCGAAACGCATCACGCCCACCGCATGCGGGAAGTGATTGATGATTTCCAATAAATTGATAAGGAACTCGGTGTCCGTGTATGTATCGAGCTTATCCCGGTTCAGAGACATCCATTGCAGGACTTTATCCTTCACGCCGGGGCCACCCTTTACCAGAATACCCTTTTCGGCAACCTCTTTGCGCGTATCGGCTTCAAGGTCAGCGATGGAAGCGTACAACTTCGTCAGGAACTCTACCTTGTCCTTTTTGGTCTCTATGCCCTTTAGGATGTTCTTTACCGTCTGGACAATGCCGGAAACAAGGCTGTTGACCTCGGACTTCTTCAGGAACTCGTCCTTCTCCTTGATGTCAACAACCTTCGCCTTGACCGATTCTGCCGACTTCTTCACCGTCTCGGCGGGTGTCAATTCAGCCGGTTTACCCGCCTTTTTGCGCTTCTCGACCCGTTTGCGGTCAACCTTCTTTTTGCCTTCGTACTTAGCCAGCAGTTCCTTGCACTTGTCAAGGGCCTCCTTTGCCCTCGCCTTGGCATCGGAAACTTCCGCCTTGGGCTTCGGGGCGGCCTTGGCCTCCTTGGCCTCCTTGGCCTCCTTGGCCTTCGGCTCCTCGGTCTTAGCCTTGGGGGCCGGCTTGGCCTTCTCGGCGTCTTCCAGGTCCTTCAAAGCCTTTTGGGCCTTCTCCAGACCAACCCCGAACATCCGTCTTTCATCCGCATCTGTATCTTCCCTGGCAAGAATTTCCTGAAATTCTTTGATGGTATCGCGTAACTCTTGAGCGGTCATTTTTTGCGTTTTTGGCTTGTCAAATATAGTGAATTTGTATTTCTCCGGTTTTTTCCTCACATCAGTTTCAGGACCGTTTCCAACGCCTTTGCCTTCTTTTGGGCGATTTCCAGGTCCTCGCCGTCCAGTAGTTTTATCGCCATACCATATGCCCGCAACTTTCGACTTATCGTTTCCTTGTCCACGGCAGGAAGCACCGGGGCGGGAGGGGGAGGGGGAGGGGGAGACGGGGCGGTTTTAACACTTTTGACGACCCGGATGGGTTTCTCCGCTGTCGCGCCTATGCGATCTATTGCAGCATATAGTATCATACCGCCTACTGATCCATATTCAAAAGAGCCATTGTCGGGAATGTCCTTTACAACCGTCAGTAGGTTCAGGGTATCGAATTTCCAATAGTTAGGTAGGTCGCCAGGGTCGTTTTCGCGGGCAATGACTACAAAATCGTCACCTATGTCACTACCATCCTCATTTATGGAAATCGTATAGGGTATTTCAGCAACCGTGATTCTCTCCTTTCCTTCATAGTCCTCACTCTGGACATATTGAACACTCAATATGCCACCACCTAATTTGTCATGGGCATCCGATAATTGCAAATAAACCTTATATGTTTTTTTGGGTAGTCCCTTTGACAAAACCGTTTCTAATGCCCTAAAATCAGTAGTCAAGCGGAGAGACCTATCCCTAGGCACAACACTAAAGATAGCCGGGGGTTTGTTACCAGCAATTTTGCCGTAAAAAGAGTATTGAAATAAACTCTGTAAATGATAAGTATCGTTAAGTTGGTCAATCCGCAGCATCACTCCGGGTAATTCCATATCTTCCTCCGGAATGATGGACAATGAATGTACCTGCTGCTCTGGGTTCAACGTGCAAACATTCACTTCATTGTTTGTGGTGACATAATCTACCTTACGGACCTTGGCGCGTTTGGCATTTGTGGCAAAGGCATATAAGTCATTCAACCTTTTTACATAAGAGACGCCAGTCAGGGATTGACGCAGCTCATCGGTACTGACATAGTTTGCAAAATCACCAATCAATTTCTTTGTGTACGCTCCGCTTTTCCGCAGAACTGCCGGGTTAATCTCCTCATCATTCGATGCTTCATAATTGAACCGCCTCGGATAGTCGACTAGTTTATCTTCCGTGTCCATCAATGCCCCACTTTGGATTCGATACACGCCATTCATCAAGGGTATTCCTTCCAATACGAGCATGGTATCAAGCGTATGGACATACATTTTTTCGCCAACTACGGCTACCTGCCTATCTATTATATATATACTCGACTTTTTTGGGGAAATCTTGTTTATGGCATCGAATTGCCCATCTGTAAGATAAGGCAAACTTGTACTCGTCAATTCTGAATCAAAAACAGCTACCGACCCGTCTGCGTTAATAATCTCATTTTGAGCAAAGGAATAGTAAACCTGCAACTTCTTCCCAAACATAATATTTTCCGCACCTAAGTTCGGATTCAAGGATTGGTATGGTGCTAATAGGATAAATGGAAATGCTGTTTTACCCGCTAATTCGGGTCTCGCAACGGATAATTCGTCTTCCCCAAATAACATGAAACCAATATTGTTGAATGACACCCATCCCGCTGTTCCCGCCCCTAATTTTGCCAACCTAGATAACATAGTGTCGCATGCGACAATTATGTTATTTGGATTTACGACAACTTTTTTTTCGTCGCCTGCATCGAAAGTTATTGCGTTTATTGTTATCCATTCTTTTTTTCGACTTTTTGTATCTTGGTATGAATAATTTGTATATTCTCCACGTAGGGCAGCTTGACAATATGTGCGAAGTTTAAGGAAATCAATGGGATATGCTCTTTCAACCGTTCCGAACACTTTTGCGAATGTATCGGACGTATGCACTGGCACGTCTGAAACCTTGCTATATAGCGCAGACCTTGAGCCTTTTGCTACTTCAGGCGAAACATGCCAAATACCTACTTCTAAATCATTATCGGCTACAACTGGATACACTAAAAATATCTCTCTGTTGGTTATGAAAAAACCTTGTCCGGTGACATTCAAACCCCATATTTCTCCGGTTTGGTATTCTTCCGTGGTGATATATGGTTTGATAATGGACATTAGTTTCGGGTCCTTCAGACCCTTGAAATCAGGCGACTTGGCAATCCGTTTCACCGCCTTCCACGGATTCGGAATCATATACCATGAAAGGCAATCTCGTAATTCTATTGCGAATTTTTGCATGATGTTACATTAAGGAAATTACCATTTCAAGACCTTTGATACGCCGTTTCGCCTGCGCCTGTTCCTCCCCATCCAGGAACGCGGCCACCTTACGGAGGGCTGCGATTTTTTTCTCTATGGACGCCTTGTCCACTACCGGGGCAGGTTCGGGGGCGGCCTTCTTAGCCTTGGCCTCCACCGATTCGCCATAGATGTCCTCCGCCCTTTGTTTCGGCATCGGCTTGCCACCCGTCTCCAATATCCGCCCCGTGATGCCATCGGCTACGATATAGCCGTCGAGCGATGGTTTCAGGGCATCCAGGCTGGCCTGGCCCCTCGTCTTGTCCCCGACCTTCTCAAAGAACTGGTCAATGATGGACACATCGACATATCTGCCCTTCTCGCCGCCCTCGCGGTATCTGTCCAGTACCCGGGCCTTGGCCTCGGAATAGGGTATGTCCATGAAGATGGCAAATACCTCATATCCAAGATCCTTCAGCCGTTTGACAAGACCGTAGTACCTTTCGGCCCTTGCCATGGTACCGTCATAAATGATGTCGAAACGGCATCGTTCGCTGCCGAGTTCGGATAGTATGCGTTCCACGATGTCCCGCGCCTCCAGATGGGTAGCCTGGGCGTTCCATCCCTTGTATTCCGGCAGTTTCTCCCGGATGGCATCGGCATCAATATGGAACACGCTGGGCCGCAACAGCCATGCCGCGTTATTTTGCAGGAATGTCGTCTTACCGGATCCGGGGCTTCCCCCCATCAGGATGGCCACGGGCTTGTCCCGCTTCACGCATCGGACGCCATCAAAGGTTTTCTGTATGATCTCATCATGCAAGGCCCTCCTGTCAGGACGATAGGTGCCGTCCGACTGGATATGCAGGTCGCGGGTCTGCGGTTCCTTCGATACGCAGGTCCGGAGGTACGAAAGGGCCTCGGGTGTGATGGCGTTCTTCCCGTCCTTGTCCTTCGGCGGGCAACTGGTGAACATCGGCTGGGCCGGAACATCCACCTTTGTCTTATTCAGCAGATAGTTCAACTTGGCGAAGTCCTGCACCGATTCACTCAAACTGCGCTCCCGTATCTTCAGTTTCTCCTTCTCGGCTACGACTTCGTCTATCTTTTGTTGCCTATATTCCTTGCTTTTCAGTTTTTCGTATTCCTTACTTAACACCTCTTTTTGCTGCTGAATCTTGTCTTTAAGGGGCTTTAACGATATATCAATGTAGTCCCAGTCGAGGGTAATGCCGTATTGGTCCAGATAGTTCTTCTTTGCTTTTTTAAGTTCCCGAAAGTTTTTAGCGAAATCATCAAAAGAATAATGCGATGAAAACTTCTCGGTCATTAGGCTTACTTCGGCGCGTTCTTCCGCAGTCCGCAGTTGCGCCTTTTGCCATGGATAGAGGATTTTTTTTCCATCCTTGTCCGTCTGTTTTTTTTCGACATCCTTAGTGAGGTTTATCAATTTTTCCGCATCCTGCCACAAATCTCCGGTCGATGAGAAATTGCGATAGTTTTTTAATTCATCGACATTTACTCGGAAATTTCGCTTTATGAACTTGGCGGCCTCCTCCACGGATGCTGCGATGTCCTCCGCACGTTTTTGACTGATTGTTTTTGCTGACAACTGGGTTTGCTCCTCCTCTATCTTCAGGTCAGCAATCATGGCCGGGTCCCTTATGAGCGCGTATTTTATCTCCTCCGGGTTGAGTTCTTCCAGTTCAATGACGTTTTTATTGTCATTGGCCCATATCGACTGCAAGCGGGCGGTTTTTTCCTGCAACTTTTGGAACAAGAAAATGTCCGTGCTGTCAACGACAAGCGCATTGACGATGCGTACCGCATCGAAGGTGTTTTTCTGCCTCCATATCCTGCCCTCCAACTGCTGCATGTCGGTCGGGTTCCAGTCGATGAAGCAGTTATAGAGGGTCGAGCCGTATTTCTGGAGATTCATGCCCTCCTTGATGGTGGACGTACCGATGACGACCTTTATGCGCTGGCTGTCCGGTACCGTCTCGAACGACTTGGTCTGCTCATTGTATATCTCCCCGTTAAACAGGTTCTTTACATAGTCCTTTGACTGCGGACCCCTGGGCGGCAGGCCGGAGCGGATAATGCCGACCTCATGCTCGGCATATCCTATCACCTTGACCAGATATTGCTTCACCAAGGGAAGGTATTGCACACCCCGGTCGAGGAAAATGACCTGCCCGCTGATGGGTTCGTTCCGGCTGATGTGGTACTGACGCACCGACTGGATGCAGCCCATGACATAGGATAACTTCGGGCTGGTCTCGATGTAGGAACGGAAGTCGGGCGCACCAAGGTTGGAGAAGGGGAGCAAATACGGGCTGACGGCCAGATTTCGGCCAAAGTTCAGCCCTTGGATGGCCCGGACGCCCGCCTTCGCCTTATCGCTCATGTCTTTCATCGGAACGGCCGCCACGGCATCCATTCCTTTATCCACGCTGCCGCCACGGGCATATTTGGGCATCGGTACCTGGCCGCCATCCTCCATTTCATCCTCTCCAAGGTCCACGTCATCGGCATCCGATACAAGGCCCTTTCCGGATTCTATGTATTCGACAATGGCCGCCATGAGACCCTTTTGGAGGGGCGACATAGTGATGTAACTTTCCACGCGCTCATTCTCCGGGAGGACGATGGTACGCCCTTCCTCAATTTTCTTTGTCAGCGGGAGGACGTATTTTTGAGGTCGTTTGATGGGGGGAATGATGTCGGTCCCGGTCTTGTAAATGATAAAACGGCGGATAAGGCTGCGCAGGGAATTGGCATTGTTGAAGCCCAGCACCACCGGCTTGAACACCGGTTGGAGTTTCGCATTGATGACGAGTTCCAGGCTCGTCTGAATGTAGGTATCGAAAAAAGTTTTTATGTTGAGAATCCCTTGGTCGACCAAGGTCTGATAAGCGACCATGGAGAGCATGGAATAAATCTCCAGCGGGGAATTGGTGAACGGGGTCGCCGTCAACATGATGACGTTCTTATTCCCGTTATTTCGGAGGATATACTGATTGATGGCAAACCCTTTGAGACCCCGATTGCTCGGAGTTCCGCTAGACATCTCATAGGGATTTTTGCCCCGGATCATTCCCTTGTCCGTTTTTTCCGCTTCACCCTTCACCGTGGTAAAAACCTTTTTCATGGCATGGGCCTCGTCGTAGCACATGAAGTCGATGCCCAAGTCCTCGATATTCACCATACCGCCGCGCTGCGCCTTACCGGCAAATGATTCCGCACGTTCGGCCAGTTTGGCGAGCGCACGTTTGTCGTCGGGATCTATGCCTTGGTCAATGATCTCAAATACCTGCGTTATGATTTCATTAGTCGTTTTCTCATTGAAACTGATGTTCTCCATGCCGTCATAGGTCATCATGGTGATGGTACCCTCCGGTATGGGTCGGACCTTTTCATCCTCGTCCAAAAACTTCTCGATATATTCCTTGCCGAGGTTGTAGGCTTCGTTGACGGGAATTTGTGGGGTGAATTGTTTTATCTCGCTGATAAACTGGCGATAGACCTGATTGGGAACCACGATGCAGGGCCTTTTACAATACCCCGCATCGAGGAACGCAGAAATCGTGTAAATGGCACTCGGCGTCTTGCCCACACCCACATCGTAGGATATGATGGCCGTTCCGTTTATCATGGCATGCGCCACGGCCTCCCGCTTCTCCGGTTTTACATCCTCCTCTTTGCCGAACACATATTTTGCCATGGTGAACGCCACCGGCACCTTGTCCAAATTCACGGGCAGGTGATTGTTGAACTCGGCGTTCCATTCATTTTCCAGCCTCGTCTTGTCATCTTCGGACAATTCAGAATAGAGGAATATGGCGAACAAACGCTCCCCATCCTGCTTGACTTCCTGCTCGATACGCTTCTTTAACGCTAAAGCGGCAGCTTTGACAGCCGGGTCATCGCTCGTCGTTCCGGTTACGCGAACATCCTTTTGCAGGACATAATGTATATATATCGCCAAATGCGTGATGGTCGTCAGCAGGTCCGGCTTACGGGCGAGCAACCACCAGCCAAACGCTTCCGGCAAGGTGATGGTATCGTACTCCTTGTGTCTGTATGTATTTCCCTGATCCCAGTTTCTGATGTCCGGGTCTCCGATGATGCCGACCGACTGGGACGTAATGGGCTTCATTTTCCAAACATCGCCGTCATACGATTCAATGACGCCGACCCGGAACTTCTCCGCGAACTTGGAAAATGGTTTTATGGCAAGGCCGTCCTTGCCCTCGGTGATCCTGATACGGCGGTCGTAGAGAATTTTGAACGCCTCGTCGAGGGCTTTTTTCTGCCCATCCGCCGCCGCTTGGCCATATTCCTCCACGATACGGTCCTTCTCGACATCGTACTTTGCTACCTTCTCGTATAGGTCGCCGGATAGATAAAGGAACGAGGGTATCAATTTGCCATCGAAGTACATGAGGACACCATTCTCGACCCATTGCCGGAGACGTTCCCGTTCGACCTTGTAGGGATATGTCCTGCGCATGTCCTCGTCCTCATCGAACCTTTCGGGATGCAGCAGGGCCACGAAGTTTTTGGACAATGGCTGTCCTATGTCCGACTTCCACCAAACGAAGGCGGCTAGTTCGTCAGGGGATATGGCCGGGTTGATTTTTCGGTACATCTGGGCGAACGTCACCAGTTCCCCGACAGGGGTGGTGACGGCCCGGGCATCCGGCTTCTTCCTCCGCTTCCGCTTCTCAATATGCGCATCGGCGTTGGAAATGGCCTGCTCGACTACCGCCTGGGTGTCCGGCTTCAGTATCTTGGCGTTTACAATCACCTCGTCCGTGACCGATGCCACGGGGTCTAGGTAGGGCCGCAGGGTCGGGAGTAGGTTCTCGTCGACCTCGATGCGGGCAAGGGCGGAAATATCCCCCCTATACTTTGTGATGGGTCCGAATCTGCCGGATGCCGTATATGCCTCCCCCAGCAGCTTCTCGGGATGCAGGCGGAACCATGCGTCATTAAAGAGCAGGTCGAAGGTATCTTCAGGGCTTGGGTCCTGCCCAGCCATTTCCAGCACTTCCACTCCCTCGTCGGTGATATTCTCCATGCCTTCCATCGGATGCGTTTAGTCGGTCAGATTGATATTGTACTCTTGCTCAATGCGGGCGATGCCGTCTGCGATGTCAACACCCCCTCCTATGACGTAGCCTTCCACCAGGTCTATGACCTTGGCCCTGCCCGTCTCCGTCTTAGCCATCCGGCAGACGGTCGGGGTCTCCTCAAAGTCGCACATATCCAGCACTTCGGCGATCTTCGCCCGGAGCCGTTCGCGTAATGGGTCCATGTCTATCTTTTTTGCAGCACGATGATGTCGGTCTGTACCTCCGTGTTATCGAATAGGCCGTTCGGGAGCCGGTAGGCATCCAAAAGGACGCATTTCTCGGAAATGCTGCGCTTCACCTTCGTGTCGAGGGCAAGCCAGGGCTTTCCAATGCCTCCAATGATGTAGATTAGCAATCCTTGGGGATTGAGCAGGTCTAGGCCGCGCAGGATGAAGTAGTCAATCCAATTCTGCGCGTTCGTATATGCTTTTTCCCCCATCCCGGCATAAAAGCCATCATATTCCCCATACGGCGGGTTGCCGATTACAAGGTCGAACTTGGGGAGGCTCTTTACTTCCCCCTTTATGGATATGTTCCTTCGGATGAATTGCGTTTCAAACGAACCGGTGACAACCTTTGTCGTAGGAAATAGGATGCGGCATATCTCGGAGGATACCGGGCTTATCTCATAAGCGGTAATAGGCGCATCTTCCGGGGCATACTTCAGGAACTCACCCACCCCGACCGATGGTTCCAGTACCGGGCCGCCATTGTAACCATACTTATAGGCCAAGGCCCACATTTTTCGGGCGATGTCCGAAGGGGTGTAATACTCATAAAGGATGCCCTTGCCTTCCGCCCCGTATTTGATTAGGCCGCCGTATCCGGCGAAATAGGAAAGGAACTTTTTTTCCTGCGATGTGTAGGCCTTGCCCTTCTTTTGCTCCAGAAACTCCTCAATCGCCTTGTTTAGTTCAAACTGATTCTTATAGGCATGGTCGATGCCCTTGAAATATGTCTTGCCTTCGGCCGTCTCGCCGCCCTTCTTCATCATGCCGCAACCGCAGTCGGTCTTGCCGCCATGTGCGAAGTTCTGGACATGGTTCTCACCCATGTACCGCACCCCTTTCGGCGTCAGGCGGGCATCCTGACATTCGGATGAAACGGACGGGGTGAAGTAGATAAGACGGTCATCCAGCAGTCCATCGAACATTTCCAGCCGGGCCGCATCCACGGCCACCACCTTGCTGCCCGTCTTGAACTTATGCAGCAGCCAGCGTTCGTCCTCCGACAGCCGCCGATTTGGCAAGTCGTCGTCCGTGACCCTCGATTCCAGGGCGGCCAAGCGGCTGCGCATGCGCCCGTTGCGCTGTTCGGGGGTCATGCCCCCCTTTGCCATGTAGCGCATGATGTCGTAGTCCTCCATCACCTCGCCGCCGTAGTTGTACTTCTTTCCGGAACATGAGCATACATGCCCGCCATCCTCAAAAGATACACCCCCGCCCGATTCATTGATGCGGCTAAGAATTTCCCGATTGGTCAGCATCTCGCCCTCAAACTGCCGCCGGGTGTCGTCCGAGACGGCATCGCGGGTGATGACGACCTCGCCGCCCTCCATTTCCAGGGGCTGCCCCGTTGCCTTATTGATGGCCTTAATGCCGCCTTCGCTATGTCGTTTCCCGACTAGTACCCCTCCCGTATTGCCGCTGCCATGGGCAAAATAGCCTTTTACGGCCGGGCTGTCCGGGTTGAGGGTGCCGCCCCGGGCGTATTTCGTGGTTTCCATTGTTTGCAATTTCGTATAATAGTCCGGACTTTCATAAATGTGACCCATCGCAATCGCTTCAGCCACGGCCGGGTCTTCCGTATGCTCCATTTCCGTCTCAATTCCTTTTGCCAGTTCCGGGGCTAAATCCGCCTCCGTCAGCCCATGCCGAAGGGCAAGGTCAGCCAAGGTCATGCCCTTCGCTAGGCGGCCCACCGATGGGTCCGACCTGCGTAGTTCGTAGCCCTGCCGTTCCAGGATAGGCTTCAGCCCTTCATAACTCGCCTGGGTGTCGGGCAGCATGATAGGCTTCTCGGTTTCCGTAGTTCCGCCTTCGACATATCGTATGTCCGGATTCTCCGGGTCGAATGTCGTATTGCTGCCGTCTGCAAGTTTGATTTGTTCGCGTTTTGTTGCAATCCAAGAAATTGAACCCCTATCCTCATGACTATTTCGATATGCAACGCCTATACCCTTCTTCCCCATTTCCCTGCCAATCTCTTTACCAACCCATAAGGGTGCGTAATTACTTGCATCTACTTCAGGATAATTTTTGAGTATAAAATTTTTAATGTGTTGCCTCATTTCGGTTTCGGTGGAAAAAACTTTGTCTTTCCATAACTTCCGAATATTCAGGAATACGGGGTATATGTACGACTTAGTCGGGTCTCGGAAAAATCCGGACTTTTTTATCCTATCCTTTGCAGCCTTGTAAGTGCCAAAATGACTACCTAAATTATCTTGCGGCTTATTCGATGAAGTCCATTGTACTTGAAACTGGGTATATCCGAATCCACCGCCATGATAAACGACCAAAGGCTCCATATTTTCGTCCACCACCTTTGATGCGTTCTCCGGGTCATGCTCCCAGTCGCCGAACCATGCTTTGAACTGCGGCGTCCGGACGAGGCGATATTGCTCCGGGGTCAGATTGCTGGGCTGGCCGTTCGGGGCAAGTAGTTTGACTTCGCCACCTTCGGCATATCCGAAATCAATATCGTCGTAGGCTTTGTCCATGTTCTCGCGTTTCATGCGCCCTTGTATCTTGGAAAGGTACTCATCGAGCATTGCCCGGCCGGATGCCGTCACGTTCGGTCCTTCCTTCAGTTCCTCAATGCGGCGTACCCATTCCCGATATAGCGGGGCCGTTTGCTGGTAAAATTCCTTATTCAGTACATATGCCCGATGGGTGCCGTCCATGTTAGGACGCATATCGGCGTACTCGACAACCCCAACCGCCCATTTTCCTTTCGGCTCCTGGTCCACGTCAGGATTTGCGCGAAGGCCCCAGTTGCAGCTTGCCACCCGGCCCCAATGATCGCTGTATCTGTACACCCGGTCATCGAATACGACGTAGCGGCTATCCGACAATGGGCTACCCTTTACCCTCCCGGGATGCTTTGCGCTGAAATTATCCCACCATTCCGGGGGAGTAATGCCCCCGTAGTCGACCTCGGTGAAAACGGCATCCGTCGATACCCAATAGTTTGTTTTGTCGATTTTCGGTATTACATCGCGGTAAGGGATGGTCCGGGGCGGCCCTTCAGGGATGCCTGCCCAGGATACCCGGAACGGACGTAGGGCATCCGCCCGTTCGATGGCATTTCGCTTCGTGATGCCATCTACTGCCCCGCCCTTGGCATATTCCATATCTGGATGGGCTAGTTCATAGGTGAGGCCAGTAGGGGTGCCTCTAGGGCTTTGAACCGTGTACGACACCCATGCCTCAATGGTATCCTTACCCACCAATTTATGCGCAAGGTATCTGCGATGACCATTGATAATAACATATCGACCATCCTCATGTTGCAGCACTTCAATCGGTATCGACCGGAATCCTTCGCGCAGCCATTGTGCATATCTCTCGTCATCTCCCCGCTTCATTGGATCGAGGCGTCCGTATTCATCGAGTTCTTTGGCTGTCAAGGCATCGAGGGGAAGTTCGGTCAAGTAGTCAATCTGATGGCCGTCCAATAATTTCATCCTGGATATGCGCCATGTACCTAACGGGGGCAGCGGTCCGGTATAAGGATGGAATCGGCTGCTTATTCCATCGTAAAAGCCATTTATTTGTGACCAGTATTCGTTTTCCGTCACATAATCCGACTTGTCCAACGGAGGGGCTGGATATGATTGCATGTCCCCGCCTTCGGCATATTCCATGCCCAAAACAGGGGCATTGATACATACCAGCCCATCCCTGTCGAAAATCACTATGTCATCTCCCGTGATGTCAGAAATGGCTTTCAGTTTCTTACCCTTCTGGATATATGTGGAAACAAGGGCTGCGGCATTGTTGCTAGGTATGTTGAAGACCTTTGCAAGTTCGTTCTGTAATAAAACGGGGTTTATGGTATCAATCAATTCTACCGCCTCTTGGTTTCCGGAATCATAGGTGACGAGCGTATGTTTCAGGTTCATTGGCACTTGCCCATAGGGGTCAACGACCGATGAAAGTTCTTTCAGGTCTAGATAGTAACCCGTCCGCAATACGGCCTCATTCTGCGCAATGTATTCCCTGCAATTCGTTTCTACGGAGCCACCATCCTCAAATTTACCACTCTCCATAAATTTTTTACCTTCTTCTGTGGTATCTACAAAAACCACGTTTTCTTTATCTACATCAAATAATTTCCTAATTTCAGAAACCAGATATGAATTTACACCCCTACGTCTGTAATCTTTTCGGGTTGTCATCATTTCCACATATAGCTTTTTTTCTTCAGGGTTTAATCGTGCTTGAACTATTCCAACTAACTTGCCCGATCCCTTTACGCTTTTTTGATATTTTTTTGTCCATATTCTCAATAGAGGTGGAACATAATCTCTCCTGAAACCCTGACTTATAGCAGGAGGGAAAATCACAAACTCAAATTCCCCTGATTTTAATTTATTGGCAGCATCTATGTCTTCGTAAAGCCAACCATAAATAGTATTGGCAGGAATAAACCAATTACCATTTTCTTCATGGTAATAAACAAAACCAAAGGCATCGGGATTTATCATTCCCCCTTTCGCATACCTCATTTGCTCGCCCTTAAAATCGAAAACTTGTCCACCCTCTCCAAATCTTGACATTCCACTTGGAGCGTAGTTTGTTCCATACTTTCTATCAATCTGCTGCATGTATCCTTCTATCTGACTATTCAGATTCTCTAGTTCACCATAAATCTCATGAAATTTGTCGTCATACCATGTCTTGTAATTTACATCGTCAATATCGGGAGCCTCACCCATCTCCTTCAAAAGGGCTATGCTTTCAATGTCTATGAAATCTGATTCGTCAATAGGGATGAAATCCATGTGTTCTAATCCCGATCTCATTAGCATGATGTTGGCGGTTACGAGATTCCTAAATTCGTCCGTTTCATCATTTCCTAAAACTAACTTGTCGGTATTAGTATGTAATTCGTGTCTTGCTGCGGCCAAAAATGCCATAGCATCGTGTTGGTCTTCAGTAAGATTCGTGTTGGCCTTGTTACTCTCCATCCGTCTTGCTGCCCACTCCCTTTTTCCCTCGTACTTTTTACGATTTGTGTTACCGCCGGATGACAAATTGTGTGTCATGGAGCCACCATCGGCATATCGTATGTCTGGGTTTTCCGGGTCGAATGTCGTATTGCTGCCGTCTGCAAGTTTTATTTGACTTGGTTCTAATGCAGCATATGTCACCAAATCATTCGTTCTACCATAATTGCTATCAACTTGGACTATCCCTTTGTATCCGTTTAATATCAATTTGTCTCGAAATTCCCCCATGTCATATCTAAAAATCATCCATGCGGGATATTTGCTTTCATAAAATTTGCTTTTTGGCGTTGAATCCAACGAGCTCCTTATTGTGTCAGTCAATAAGTTATTTTTATTCAAGAATTCAATCCATTCATTAGCGGTTTTCCACTCACCCATGTCAAATATTGACCTTATATTCAAGAAAAAAGGTCTTGAACCACCGAAACCCTTGTATTTCTTCGAGAAATTCTTAACCCATTTCTTGAAGAAATA
>Ga0169931_10008294_pt1 | contig 15203 bp, 12 predicted proteins | sample Kivu_15m_20L_FD_129675 | JGI IMG/M metagenome (GOLD analysis project Ga0169931, IMG submission 129675) | Freshwater microbial communities from Lake Kivu, Western Province, Rwanda to study Microbial Dark Matter (Phase II) - Kivu_15m_20L... | ecosystem: Environmental > Aquatic > Freshwater > Lake... | reverse complement strand
CCAGAAGGTGTCGTGTGAATCGATGTGGTGAGCGGTGTGTGAACCAACCGGCAGGAAGTCATCCCTGTCCTTGATCCAAATCATAAAGTCACGGCCATTTGCAACAGCTCGCTTCGCCCTGCTTCCGGTCATCAGCGCTGACACCAACCACTGCTCGTCGTAGTTGTAATTGACATCCATTGACCTGCGCAGCAGATGTCCCGATGGTTCTGTGTAAAGAAGTGCATCTGGCTTTTCTCTGCGAATGTCGTGTCTCATGTCAACAAACAGGGGAATGCAACCAAGTGGAGACATGAAGGCTCTTGCCCTAGCCCAAGGTGCCCAGTTAGCAAACAGGTTGTAAGTTGGCGCATCAAACCTGAATCCATCAACGTCATAGTTTCGAATCAGATTCATCATTGAATCGCGGAAATAGCGTTGCCAGGATGGGTTTCTGGCATCGAAGGCCTTGGTGTAAACCCCAGAGACTTGCCCAGCTGTATCGGTGGCAAACCAGTCCGGGTGGCTTTCCTGCAGAGGTGTTCGCTTGGGCGATCCACCTCTCCAGTACTCAGAGAAGTCAAGGATGTGGCGAGACCAGGCAATCCAGTAGCCATCATCTTCGTTTAACTCTGCCCCGAAGGTGTCATTGACCTCCTCATTGAGCTTTGCATAGAGGGGACCATCGATAACGCCTTGAACAGCAGAGTCAATCGACTCGTTGTCTAACACTCCGTGCAGGAGTACATCGAGAATTACCCTCATGCCTTTTTCGTGGCACTTCTTGACTAGTTTGCGAAGCTCATAATCATCTCCGTAAGACACGGTCACATCTGCGTAGTCGTGAACGTTATAGGAAGGATAGGGCTGCCTTGGCATCAACTGGATAACGCTAAAGCCCATCTTCTGCACTCGATCAAGATCAGCGATTAGATCTCTGATTTCTGGGTACTTGCAGTAGGCGTTGTTCTTCCAGAAGTAAGAAGTGCCAATCTGCACCTCATATATGCCTGCTCCATGCATCCAGTCAGGGGCATCATTGGGACTTGTTAGTCCATATCTGGATGCCCAGGCTGGCCAATGCGCTCTGACAAGTTCGAAGTCGCCTCGCTCAACGTTGAAGGTCATCAACACTAATTCGGCAGATGAATTTGGTGATACCTCAGCGGCAAAGTTCAAGACCCCAGAAACCGTTAGAGCAGAGTCCTTTTGGAAAACGTTGATATCTGGAATTTCAGTTGGCTGATTAGGCCAGATGACCAATGTCGCCTCTTTGTCGCTGGCACCTATGATTCCGCTGGATCCTCTGAGACCTCCGAGAGTCGAAATTCCAAGTCCAACCTCGCCCATCTGCTCAATTGGCAGGTTTCTTCTAATCATGTTGCCCGGAGTGTTCACAATCGCTCCAGGCATCTGAGGGGTCTTAACCTCTATGTGGATGTTTCGAATTACAACTGAAGTCATAGAAGAGACTGTGGCAGAAAGCTCAAAGAAGGGTGCGGTTGGGAAGAGGCGGTAGTGAAGTGTGAGGTTTAGTGGGCCGAGCTTGGCGTCTTGGTTGTATTCGTCGTAGGTGCCCTTGTGGATGCGGCAAATTTGACCAGTTGGTACTAGCCCAGAGACCTTTTCGGTGTTCTCATATAAAAGACCACCGGTCGGGTGACGTTTTTCAACTCCACCTATCTCGGCAATCACATTCACCGAAATACCTCTGGTGATTTGCCCCTGCTGATCCTCTACAGTCAGGCCGTCAGGCATTCCTGTTTTGTCATCAATAGAAATTGAGAAGGGTGAATCCGAGCTGATGATTTTTGCCACGTTTACTCCTGCTAGTCGGTTGTTATTATTTGGTTAGAGAATCAGGAACTGTGAGCATGGATGCGAATCTAAGACCGCGAGATTCAACAACCTCACTGATTGGTCTGTCAAGGTCGCTTCCATAAAGCGTTAGCGCTAGCTCAAGGTGCTCACGCATCTGATCTCTTGCTAAAGCCGCCTTGCCATCGGCGATCGCCTTCACAATGCGCTCGTGATGGGGCTCGCCCTTCAATTGCACATTTGGATCGGAGTGGCTTCGCAACATAAGTGCGTGAACCTGAGTCCTGATTGCACCAAACATCAACACCAAGAGCGGATTACCAGATGCTGCGACCACTGTCTCGTGAAAGGCGAGGTCGGTATCGGCCAGAGTTTGAAGTGTATTTGCCTCAGAGTGCTCCTGCAGCGCTTTTTCCAATAACTCAACCGACCGAGGAAGGTGCTTCGCGGCTAATTCTGCGGCTGAACATTCCAGTCCAAGGCGGGCAACCACCAAATCTCGGGCGGTTATCTTTGCTAGCGTTGCTGCTCGGGTGAGCGAGTTAGATAAGTCATCAATCTTGACTCCTCGAACGTAAGATCCTCGCCCAGGATGAATTTCGATGAAGCCCAACTCAAACAAACCCGCCAAGGCTTCCCTTACCACAGGTCTCGAAACGCCGTAGTCTGTGGCTAGTTCTCTCTCAGAAGGTAACTGGGATCCTGGTTCCCATTCGCCTCTCAAAACACGACTGCGGATGTCCTCTATGATGTCGATTTTTCTTGCAGGTAATGTTATTGCTGGATTTACCATTGGTGCTCCTTCTTGGAAATACTGGGAATCACTTTGTCACTCAACTTAGGCCTCGCCTCTAACAAAACAAGTATTCCAGACCGTCCGACTTGCAGCCTTACTGGAATGCAACAATTCGAGGTTCCTAAACCTGATTGAGAATGACCCAATAAATGATTACGCATCAATTTGATTACCTCCCCAACAACTGCTCGGCTCTGAGAGGCGAAGAAATCACTTTGTTGAGCAGCAACAGATCGATGCTCGATTGAAGACGTTCGACAGAAACCTCCCCAAGCTGAAAATTCTGGTCTAGATCCCTAAATTCTCCAAAAACGAATGGCTTCATCACCCCGATGATGGAGCGTTGAATTTCCAAACTGGTTTCATGCAGAAACTCACCGAAGACAACCTTAGCTGCGGCTTGTTGATTCTCGTAGACCGCCCTCCATCCCCTCCATAAGACGGCCATAAATTCAGAGATCTCATCGTCTTGTTGTTCCAGAGTCTCATGGCTGGTGCTAAGGACTTGACTGTAGACCGAATACCCTGATTCATGGGCCCAGATGACCCGTACTGGCACCCCTGCAGCTTCCATTTCGAAAGGCTCGACAAGTCCGTTGCATTGACATACATCGAGAAGACCATCTCGCAATTGATCGAGTTTTTCAAAAGGTACGTCGATGACATTAGCGTCGGTCAATTCGAGCCCAGCTGTTTTCATCGCGTATTGCAATCCCGTTACGCCATCAACATGAATCCCAATAGTTTTCGCCGCAAACTGATTGACCGAGAAGATTTCTGAATCAGTGCGTACCATCCATGCCAAAGGCGACTTTTGCAACATCGATCCCAATATTCTCGTTTCGTGGCCAGCTGCAGCCAGTTGAATCGCTAGATTATCTTCAGACACCGCTATCAAGCCTCTGTGGTTTGGCAACTCCTGAACGGGATTAGTAGCCGGCGTCCACGGTAAAATCTCTACATCCAAACCAGATTCTTCAAACCAACCTCTGTGCTGAGCAAGCAAGAGGCCAGCAAATTGTGCATTCTTCTTCCAATCAAGTTGAATGGTTATTTTCATGACAGTTCCTTACCAATCTTTGACTCTGAGTGAAGGTTGAGACAGTGTTTGGCAATTTCAGCACCATTTGTCCACCAAATGTGTGAACTTTCTCTGTATTTGGCGAGTAATTTGTCTAACTCTCGAAGTGCGCCTGGTCGCCCCACAAGATTCGGGTGAAAAGTAGGCGAAAATAGCCCACCATACTCAACAAGACCTTCAAGTTCGTCTATCCATAAAGAAAAAGCGTTCTTGATAGAAGCCATTCTGGATCCACCTGTGGCTAGGTCTATTCCGAATTGCTGCCAGTCTTCCAAAATCGTGCTGATTGGCAATTCAAATAGTGGCCCGTCGGCAAAATCAAAGACTGTTGGGGTGTCATGCTCCATAAGGCTGTTGTCGTAGAGCAGTCCATGTCTATGTAGCAGATTTATGGTGCCAGTGTTCATCCCCCAACTTGGAGCTGTCCAACCCAAAGGACGGGTCCCTATTAGCCTTTCAAAAACTGAAATAGAGCGGAGAAGTATGTCCTCTTCCTCGGCGGCGCTTATGTTTTGGACGTTTTCATGAATGTAACCGTGCAGGATGATCTCATGGCCTCGATCTATGCAGGATAAAAGAGCGTCCGGTGATTTTTCAGCAACGTAAGCGGGAAACGCGAAGCTTGCCTTGACGTCATATTCGCGGCAAAGGTCGAGAATTCTAGGCAAGGCAGTAGTCAGACCGTATCTGGCTTCACTTGCTGATACCAGAGCGGAATCAATTTTGGTTCCAGAAGCCAGAAGACCTGTTTCAACATCAACATGCCATGACAGCCAAGCTGCGGCTTGAAAGCCATTGGGCCAATGAAAATCTTTGATAGGTTCACTACTTAGTGGGTGCATAGGACACTTTCATGACTAAAAGAAGCAATGGCCTAATTCTTCCGCTATTTGCAGACCTTATTACCGATGAACTAAAAACTCGGAGGATCAGACTAATCGCTAGCTTGAGTTCGACAAGAAATAGTTTGATCTGGGAGTTACTAAACTTTTTGTGGATTTCTGGCAATTCAAAAGTCATCTAAACATTCTCCACTCGTCGCAAATCAGGGATGAGCCAAGGCCTCGAGAGAATCGAAAAGGCAAGCAAGGAGCCAAAGAAGAGGAATGCAATAAGAATTCCAACACCGGCCGAGGTGCTTGAATCAAAAAGAAAAAAGAATACCGAGATCAGTGTTGTGAATGCGAAGTTAATAGTGCCAATTAATGAAGTCGCTGTTCCTGCTTCAGAGCCATGAGCGTAGAGCGCGATAGTGGGGACGACTGTTAGCCCCAATCCATAGTTGAACAAATTCAAAGCGAACAGGGTTTGTGTGATCCAAAATTCACCATTCGAGTTGAGCACTAGAAACAGACCAATTAGACAGCCAGCAGAGGAGGTCGAAACTAAAATCCACTGACCTTTGATGGCACGTGCTAGAAGTGATCCCACTTGAACACCGACATAGCCCAAAATACCGTTTATCGCTAACCACATTCCGATTTCCGCGGCTGACATTCCGTAAGACTCGCGATAGATAAATGGTGCAAAACTGAGGTAAGCGTAAAGTCCCCCTATTTGGAGTGCTCCGTATATGACCAGGCCTATAAAGGTTCTATCGGATAACACCTCTCGAAATGCTTGGAGCATCTCAAAGACCGAACTACTTCTTCGTAAGTCAATCGGGAGAGACTCCGACAGGAAAAAGGTGACGGCAAATAGTAGAGCTAAGACAACTATGGAAAAAACTAGAAAAACACTCTTCCAACCAAGGTTTTGAGCGATCTGCGCTCCAACAATTGGACCAACAATCGGAGTTAGGGCTTGAATTAGGTAAATCCTGGCAAGAAATTGTTGCATCGCGCGGCCACGGTAAAGATCTCGAATGATGGCTCTACCAACGACATCTCCCCCCGCCGCAAAGAAACCCATCAACATCCGCGCAATTAGAAATACCTCCAAATTGGCTGCAAGGAAGGAAACGAAGGTTGCTAATAGGTATCCCCCGAGAGCCAACATGAGAAGAGGCTTCCTGCCATAGGAGTCAGATAAGGGACCAATGACTAGTTGTCCGACTGCAATACCAAGAGTGACTCCTGTGAAAGTACTCTGGACAACACCATTAGTCACTCCAAAAAATTGCCCAATTTCTGGAAATGCTGGAAGGTACGGATCCACAGTCAGAGCAATGAGCGACATCGAAAGGCCAAGCAGGACAACGTAAACGAGCATTATCTTGCTTCCTGGGACGCTTTCCGCGCTCACGCCCACAACGGCGGCGCGTTTCTCAGCCATTTTGAACCATCACCGTTACCACTCCTAGGGCTTCCAATATCCAAATATGTAACCCAGAGGCTCAAGTTTTTGCCCATTGAATCTGTTCTTGATTTGAAAGTGAAGATTTCTATATTGGCGTGGGACATCGACATCCAAGTTTGGCGAGCTGTTGACTATAGAAACTATCGACCCTGACTGAGAATGGCGTTTGACAATAATTAGCTTTCCTGAACCGTCGGCATTGGTGTCGAATTGCCCTCGAGACTTCCAGGCATCAGGATTCAAATTTCTAAATTGAAGAATCTCCTCAAGCCTTCCTTCGATACCCTCTTCACCACCGGTAAACATCATGTAAGGTCCATCCAGGGAGAGAAAAATAGCGGCGAGCGCTTCAGTCGCGTCAATTGAATACTGCTCTCTCCGCCACTTTTTCCCCCACTGAGGCCACCAAAAAGTGTCGTGAGAATCAATGTGGTGCGCGGTGTGTGATCCCAGCGGTAAAAACTCATCACGGTCCTCAATCCATTTCATAAAGTCTCGACCATCTCTCACGGCCCTCTGAGAAGCGTTTCCCGTCATAAGTGCAGAAATTAACCACTGCTCGTCATAGTTGTAATTGACGTCCATAGAGCGTCTCAACAGCAGACCAGAGGGTTCTGTGTAAAGAAGAGAATCAGGTTTTTCCCTCTTCATGTCATGCCGCATGTCGACAAACAGAGGGATGCACCCTAAGGGCGACATAAAAGCCCGAGCCTTGGCCCAGTCTGCCCAATTGGCGAACATGTTATAGGTTGGGGCATCAAAGCGAAAACCGTCGACATCATAATTTCGGATTAGGTTAATCATCGATTCCCGGAAGTAGCGTTGCCAGTCTGGGTTCCTAGCATCAAAGGCTTTTGTGTAAACCCCTCCGACATTTCCTTCTGAGTCTGTAGCAAACCAGTCGGGATGAGATTCTTGCAGAGGCGTTCTCTGGGGCGACCCCCCTCTCCAATAATCCGAAAAGTCAAGAATGTGACGTGACCAATGTATTGACCTTTCATCCTCATCATTAACGTCGGCTGCAAATGTGTCCGCTATTTCTTCGTCAAGTCTTGAATAAATAGGTCCTTCCACAACACCTTGAACAGCCGCCCCAATTGACTCTTTGTCCAGAACGCCGTGAAGTAAAACATCCAAAATCACCCTCATTCCTCGACTGTGACAAAGCTGTACTAGCTCACGAAGCTCGGACTCTTCGCCGTATGAGACCGCAACGTTGGCGTAATCGTGAACGTTGTAGGAAGGGTAAGGCTGTCGGGGCATCAACTGAATTACATTGAATCCCAGTTTCTGTACTCGGTCCAAGTCTTTAATTAGGTTGCGAATCTCTGGATATCTGCAATAGGCGTTGTTCTTCCAGAAGTATGAAGTTCCAATCTGAACCTCATAAATATTGGCTCCAAACATCCAGGTGGGAGGATTGTTTGGGCTTGTGAGTCCGTACCTCGAAGCCCACGCACCCCATTGCTCTCTGACACATTCGAAGTTACCCCATTCTAGGTTTAGAGTCATGAGAAGTAACTCGGCAGATGATTCTCGAGACACTTCTGCTGCAAAATTCAACAATGAACTGCACTGCAAACCTGACTGAGTCTTTGTCACTGTCACATATGGAATCTCGGTCAGGTTATTAGGCCAAACGGTAAGGGTAGATTTTTGGTCGGACACGCCGATAATTGCGCTAGATCCCCTGAGATTTCCTAGTGTTGAAATTCCTAGCCCAACTTCACCAAACTCCGAGAGCGGTAAATCACGTCTGATTAGATTGCCTGGTGCATTGACTTTTGCAGTGGCTTCAACCTCATATGCCAAATCAAATTGCACGTTTCTAATCTTTATTTTTTCTTCAGAAGCAAAAGTCACCGCTAGCTCAAAATATGGCGCAGTCGGGAAAAGTCTATAGTGAAAAACAATTGAAAGCGGGCCCAAAGACGCAGCTAAATTGTGTTCGTCAAAGACCCCTTTGTGCACCCGTTGCAAAGTGGATGTGACGATAGGTTGAGAAAAACTATCGGTGTCTTCATACAGCCACCCCCCAGTCGGGTGTCGATGCTCTGTACCCCCAATTTCTGAACTAAAGGAGCAGCTAACGATTCTCGTAACTTGACCAATGCCATCAAACAGGGTCAGCGAAACTGGCAGCCCCGTTTTATCATCTACATCAACGGAAAAAGGTGAATCTGAGCTGCTGATTTTCATACGCTTCCTTGCCCTGGAGTTTTGCTGAGAGAGGTTGTGGGAATCTTGCTTTACCCTTTGACAGCACCTTGAAGGATGCCAGCAATAATTTTTCTGTTGAGCGCGATGTAGAGAATGACAGTGGGGAGTGCCACGATGATTGCTGCCGCGCTTAGAGCAGGAACGTCCTGAACCCATTGGCCTGTAAAAGAAGCCAATCCTGACGGAGCAGTTCTTGTTTCGCGGTCCAAGACCACGAGAGCAAGAAGAAATTCATTCCAGCTCCAAATGAAGACGAGCGTCGCGAGTGTGAGTATGGGGGGCCACGAAATTGGAAGCAAAACCGAGCGCAAAATCCGCAATGTGCCAGCACCATCAATTTTTGCCGCCTCAATCAAAGATGGGTGAGTGGCCTTAAAAAATTGCCTCATCCAGAAAATTCCAAATGCACAGAAGAGCCCCACCTGAGGCAGCATTACTCCTACTAGGTTATTTATTAGCCCCATAGATCTGAGCTGGTAGTAAAGCGGGACTATGGTTGCTTCGAACGGCATTATTAGCCCAATCATGAAAATGAAAAAAAGCAAGTTTGCTCCGCGAAAGCGAAGCGTACCGAACGCATACCCTGCTAGGACAGAGACGATAACCGTGATGGGAACAACGACTGAAGCCACAATTAGCGAGTTAATCATTAGCAATGGCAAGGGAAAGTCCCCCTTAGTCCATGCCGTGACAAAGTTTTGCCAGTAGAAATTATCTGGCCAAGATAAATTGGTGGCTGTGGAATCCGGAGATTGAACAGCTACGGTCAGCAATGTCAGAAATGGCAGTATTACTATGCCTGTGGCTAACCCTAAAAACCCGTATATGGCTACTTGCCTAAAAGTTGAAGCGTTAGAAAGTCCTCTCCGGCGCGGCCTCGACTTCACAAAAGTGCTCATCTTAGTTTCTCGTCTTTCTCTCTAAGCAAGAATGCAATAGTTCTAACTAGCACGAAGATTATGAATGCAAGAAGTATTGCCATACTTGCCGCTTCACCGAGGAGGTTTTCTCTGAATGCAAGTCTGTAAATTTCGGTCCCGGGGACGATAGTTTCTTTTCCAGGGCCGCCTTTTGTGGTCACAAACACAAGGTCAAAGCTTCGAAGTGCAGCAATTAAAGTGATGGTCATCGCTACAGTCAGTTCTGGCCTAAGGCCCGGCAGGGTAACTGAAAAGAATTCTCGAAACGCACCCCCGCCATCAATTTTCACTGCATCATAAAGATCTGAATCAATCCTTCCGACGCCCGAGAGAAACAACACCATTGTCAGACCTGTCATCACCCACGAGCCAATTAGTCCCACAGCAATTAGAGCCCACTCAAAATCACCTAGCCACGCACGACCCTCTGATGCATCAAAGACACCTAATATCTGATTGAGGGTCCCGCGATCCTGATAGACCCAGCGCCAGGCAACCCCTATTACGACACTGGCAATAACCTGGGGCAGAAAAATAACTGTTCTGAAAAAAACAAGACCTCTTATCTTTTGACGCGAAAAAAGAGCCGCAAAGGTTAGTCCTAAACAGACGGGAATTATCGAGAAAGTAACTATAAAAACAAGGGTGTGAGAGAGAGCACTCCACGTGTAGGGCTCATTCAATATCGACGCGTAATTGTCCAGTCCGACAAAGGTAACTGGCGCGCCAATAATTCCAGTCCACTCCCACAAAGAGAGATTTAGTGTTTGAAAGAGCGGGACTAGCACAAAGGTCACGAAGAAAATACCCGCTGGCAATATGTAGAGATAAGGGGTCAAGTCAGATAGCCGAAATTTGCGCTTGGGTCGGCGTTTTGTTGAATCACTTTTGAGTGCTTGTGTAATTTTCATTTTTCACCAGTCTCGAGCTCTTGGCGTGCTCTTGTAGCTTTTTTGAGATAGCGCTGCCTCGACTTGGTCGAGGCAGCGCTACTTCTCAATTGCTGTTCAAGGAATAGGTCTTTTACCTATTAGACCATTCCGCCTGGACCTGCTTCACAAGGTCCTCAGATGAGACACGCCCTGCCAGCAACTCTTGGATTGCTGGGAATAGGACGTTACCCATGCCAACACTGGACCAGTCGAGGAACAGAGTTAATCCATCCTCGGCAATTACTTTCTTCCAGTGGGCGTAATACTCATCAATCAACTGAGTCTGAGATGGAATCTCAACAGTTGTGATCAGTGGTGCGTACTTACCAGTGGCACGAATGTCAGCAGTCTCCGCTCCGGTCATGAAATCAATGAATGCTGCGGCAACATCTGGATATTTAGATGCAGATCCAATTCCGAACGGAGAAGTGGTTGCACCAGTGGCTCTTGCGGGCCCACCAGCCTTAAGAGGAGGGAATCCTGTGAAACCAACTCCGTCTCCAGCCTTTTCAGCCATCAAGGGAAGTGCCCAGTTTCCAGTTACAAAAAATGCCACATTACCCTCGGCAAATCTTGAAACTGCGTCATCGAATCCAACTCCGTTTGCGTTGGTATCGATGATTTCATTTGCGGCCCAGTCCTCCATAATCTTCGTAGCCTCAAGGAAGCATGGTGCAGAGAAGTCTGCGCCATCCTGTCCGTAGATCCAAGCAAGAAGGGTAGCGTTGTCGCAAGTCTGCGAAATGAGAATGGAAAGTGTGTGGTTTCCAGGCCAAGCTTCCAAGTTGCCAAGTCCCATAGGGATGTAGCCCGCTGCTTTCGCAGCCTCAAGAGCGCTCTGGAAGTCAGCTAAGGAAGCAAATGGAGTTTGAATTCCTAGCTCGGCCAAAATTTCACGATTGTAGAAAACTCCAACCATGTTTCCACCCATAGCCACGCCATAGAGGTCACCACTTCCGAATTTCTTTCCATCCTTCTCAAAACGAGACTGATCGAGCAGTCCGGCGCCGAATCGATCAGCCCAACCGTAGAGTTCAGCGTAATCGTCGATTGGCCTCATTGTTCCGGCTTGAACAAGAGGTCCCATCATGGTGTAACCCTGCCCAGCTTGAACGATGTCTGGAGCCTCATCGCTCGACATTTGTAGTTTCACATTTTGCAGGTAGTCATTAAACGAGGAAGCAACAATTTTGATTGTCACATTGGGGTACTTTGCCTCAAAGGCCTCGACAAGTGCCGTAACGGTTGCATCGTCTTCCCAAGTAGCGAGGATTAGCTCAATCTCAACATCAGATGGGAATTCCTTGCTGATACCCGCTGTGGTTTCTCCAGCTTCTTCGCTGACGGTCCCACCAGGGGCACACCCAGAAATAAGTAGCGCGGTAGCAGCAAAGCTCGCAGTAAGCGCAGCGAATCGCGACCCTCGCTTTCTTCTTTTCTCTTCATCTCTTGGCATTTTTTCTCTGCTCCTTTTAGTTTGCTCGAGAGTCTTGACCGGGCCCCAAATGAGGTCCAGTCGCCATCTGGAAAAGTCCAAGAATCAGCCCCTTCCAGAACTGGTTAGACCAGTTGTACCAAAGACTACAACTAAAACAAATCAACTATTGGGGCACGTGACCGAACTGTTATTGAAGAAAAACCCAGCAATTAGCTGGCTAGCACGCCCCTGGCGCGCTGGTAGGTGCGGGTGTCTTTGCCGGCATACCAGGAAATCCACTTGGCTGCGGCGACCAAAAAGTTCCATCTATCGGGTTTGGTTGAGGCTCTGAACTCCCCAAGGCAAGAGTGAAGGTGTTTGACGTTGTGCATCAAGGTGCCATCGTCAGTGCAGGCAACACGAACCAGCAGGGTGATTAACTCCTCCGCTGCGCCTCCGGCAAGCTCATATGCCTTGACTGCGGCCGTCGATTTTCTGGCATCGTGATCGTGTAGCGCCTCGTTCAACACCTCTAGTAGCTTTGCCGCCCCGAGTTCTTTCAGAGCATCGACATCTTCGCTGTAGGGATAAGCTCGCGAGGCTGCAAATGGAATGAACTCAAACTTTTCATTAAGAATGCTCGGTCCTCTTTCGAGTAAGCACCCTCCCATAACAACAGCACGTGCCGCTGTTCCAGGGAACATTCTTGGCAGCGATGCTCGCAAAATATTTAGTGTTGTCCCGATGTGGATCGGAGCTACTTCGCGACTAACTGCGTCGTAGTCTTCCTGAGGTACAGGATCTACCTGCAGATACATATCACAGGCTGCCAGAGAAAGAGCCGACATCACAGTCTCAGCTGTGTGTCCTTCTGCTAGGGCACGTGCAACTCGCTCTGGTCTTTCACTCGCACTTAGTGAAAGTAATTCAAATCGAAGACTTGCTGCTACTTCTGGTTTGTTCTCACCCATTTGGATTTTTTCAGCCAGGTTATATTTTTCAACCAGAGCTTTTGCACGATCATAAGGACCAAAATCTCTCGGGAATGTGCAGGAGTAGCGCATCGTGCCTCGCAGCATTGCAAACCCAGCTTCCCAGCCGGTCAACTCGATCATGTCAAGCGATAGAGCTGGGGTGATTAGAGTGTGGTCATCGGTGACAATCCCCTCAAGGCCGATGTCCAAAATCAAATCAATCAATTCAGCTCTTGGAATTTTCTTTTCTAAGGCAACTAGTCTGTGGTCAGAGCGAAGCCACTCGCCGAAGCGGACATCAGAGCGAAGCTGAGAAATGCTTTCTGAAACTGTTGGTTCTGAAACACCCCAAACATCATGTAGTTCGTATGGAGCAAAACATGGGTCGTGGAGGTCCATGACAACCTGGGACAGAGCCTGAACCAGCATCAGTTCCTGGATTTCTCGGGGCTGGCCCTCGGCTGCAGCACGGGCGTCCTCGCACCCAATCATGGCGTGGGAGACAAAACCAAGAAGATTTCTCGCCTGATTACTCACATAGCGAGCGGCAGTCAGGGAGCCGACGGCCCAAAGCTCATCCATTGGAATGCCGCTACGAAGCTTTGTCATGATTTCGTCTACAACATCGACAGGCTTTGCGTCGCGAAGCCACTGAATTAGCTCTTCTCTTTCTTGCATACCTGGCTCTTTCGTCGTTGGCATTACCTTAGGTCGTATTTCACCGCCATGCAACCAGCTCGTTAGTTGTGTCTAAACCCAAAGACGAGGGGATTTAGTCCCTCAAATCCATGCCTTGCTTGCTCGAGAATCCAAACACCCCCAGCACCAAAGCCCACTCGATCCTCGTCAGACAGGGCTGCGGTTGCTGTTGTAATCAGGAGATTCTTGGCTGAATCAAAGGCGCACGAGGTTGTGTTCTTCGTTCCAACTTCCACCTGAATATCAATCTCTCTGCTTGGCGAGACACGGATCAGCTTTGATCCTCCCCACATTGCCACCCAAATTCCCCCCTCTGAATCAACTGTCAGTCCGTCAGGAACTCCGAAACTCTCCTCAATTACAAAGTAGTTTTGAGGTTTTCCTATTCGGCCTATCTGATCGATTGGCAACAAAACCAAAGTTTGCGTCGGAGAGTCGACCCAAACAACATCTTTACCGCTGGGCATGACTGCGACCCCGTTCGGAATCGTCGCGCCAGAAAAAACCTCAGTGATTTCAAGTGAAGTTGAAACGTGCAACAAAGAACCTGCTCCGGTTTCCATATCCCGATCCACAACCCCGAGCAGCAGACTTCCATCAGGCAGCACACAACCATCCGAACATCTGAGGTTAGAAGATTCTGCACTCACCTGCAGCCGGGTTTTTTCATCGCCCTTTTGGTCGAAGAAGTGAATGAAGTTTCTTCCAAGCAGTAGCTGCCCATCGTGCCAAGGAAGTGACTTAGAGACTTCATGCTTGAGCTTCACCTCAAGAATCGGAGTTTGCACGTCAAGTCGAAAAACTTTTCCATTTGGAATGTCAACAAACCGAAAAGTTCCATCAGGAAAAAGTTGTGCTCCCTCACCAAGCTCTGTTGGCAGTTCACAGAGCAGTGAGGCAGTTAGCGATTTCATTTGCCCAGGGCTTTTTGCAAAGCAGGCATCAGATCATCAAGCAGACGATGCCTGTCTTTGCGATTTGCTGAGTCGCTAAGCATGGCCTCTTGAATCCGACCAAGGGCAGATTCGTATTCTGACTCGAAGGCTAGCTTTCTACCGCTGACTAAGGTCTTTCCAGCAATTACGACTTCCTCGGTAATTCCACCTTCATAGTCACTCCAGCTGACCTGATCGCTTTTGACATTTAGGTCGGTGCAAGCTTCGCCACCTTCCGTCAAAATTCTTTCGGCAAGGTCGCGTCCCATCGCCTCAGTGGCAATTCTGAGCGGAGTAATCTCTGCGGCAGCACTGTCTAGACCGAAACCAAATTCAACCCTGTGCTCTTGCCACATTCCCAGGTCAGCTTTTCCTGCGCCTAGCGCCTTATTAGAACCTGGGCATGTAACTAGCTGCGAACCTCTATTTTTGATCAGAGCCAAGTCATCAGCTTCACACCAAACACCATGAGCAAGAGAGGTCCTTGGTCCCAGCAAACCAAATCGATCTAGTCTCAGCAGCGGATTTTCGCCAACCCAGTTTCTCTGCCTTGGCGATTCCAAGAGGTGAGAGTGAATGCGAGTTTTCTCGTCTACTAATTCTCCAATTTGTCCAAGCAATTTATCCGAGCACCATTGACCGGCAATTGGCCCGAGACCAAGAGTGACATCTGGAAAGAGTTTGCTTGCTTCAACAAAAACTTCTGCATACTGCTCAGCAGTCAGATTCTCTTTTGGTGGCAGCCAAGGGGGGAGTAGTCCGGAATCTTCTAGTTCCTTGGTGATGAATTCCGCTTGGTCGGTTATTCCTAGAATCACCAGAGCTCTGATGCCGGATTTCTTTATGCCGCCAATCACCTGAGCAAGAGTTTCTAGGTACTCTTCTTTTCCAGCAAAGGTATGAAAGAAAACCTGTACACCTGTTACTCCAGCTTTGACCAGATCCGCGCTGGCTACAAAAGCATCATCAAATGCATTCACCCCAGTCATGGCGGTGAAACGAAGCAGAGCCTCTTCTAAATTTACACACGGCACAACGCCTTGAGACTCAAGTGAGGTTGATCGCAAATGCGAATGGGCATCGACGAAGCCAGGAGTTGTTTTTTCAGCCATGAACTGTTTCTAAGCAAGCCCT
>Ga0169931_10008293_pt1 | contig 15204 bp, 10 predicted proteins | sample Kivu_15m_20L_FD_129675 | JGI IMG/M metagenome (GOLD analysis project Ga0169931, IMG submission 129675) | Freshwater microbial communities from Lake Kivu, Western Province, Rwanda to study Microbial Dark Matter (Phase II) - Kivu_15m_20L... | ecosystem: Environmental > Aquatic > Freshwater > Lake... | reverse complement strand
GCTTTCAGAACCAGTAAGTCCCGCAGACTTGGTCTCGCGCTCGCTGGTTTCTTCATCGTCGGCTTCATAGTCCACATTCGGCGAGCCGGGCCTGCCGCCAGCGGTCGGAGCAGAGCGAGGGGTCTCGGATGAATAACGTGAATCGGCATCGCGATCATCATCACCGCGATCGGACTTGGTCATCTGACCCTTTTCACCACTGCGGCGATCTGCTGGTTTCGCACCGCGGCCACTCAGGATCTCGGCGTTCTTCACCGCGACTGTCGTCAGCTGCCCTTCACCAAGATCAACGAGCAGAGTCTGATTGAGGAGATCGGCCTTGAGAACCTGGCCAAGTTGATCCTCGTGATCACCCGACAGGATGCGAAGCCGCGTTCCGCGCGACGGCATCTGCCGGCGCAGTTCCGTGTAGGTGTCGTTCTCATACGTGAGACAACAGAGCAGTCGACCGCATCCACCGGATACTTTCGTTGGATTCAGCGCAAGATTCTGATTCTTCGCCATCTTGATCGACACCGGAACGAACTCGCGCAGAAAGCTCGAACAGCAGTACTCGCGACCACAGATGCCAAGTCCGCCGATGAGTTTCGTTTCGTCCCGCGCGCCGACCTGCTTCAATTCAACGCGTCCGCGAAGGGTGTGCGCCAGATCCTTGACGAGATCACGGAAATCAACTCGGCCTGGGGCAGAAAACCAGATCGTGTAGCGGGCGCCGCGCTGCTGGCTCTCCGCCTTGAGAATGCGCATGTCGAGACCAAGCCGGGCAACTTTGTCGCGCGTGATGCGTTCCGCCTCGGGGGCGGCCTGTTCAAGATGCTCGTCGAGATCATCGGCACTTGCGCGCCGCAGGATCGGCCGCAGCCGCGAACCCGCCACACCCTCTTCCGAGTTGCCTTGCGCTTCGTCATCTTCCGGCAAACTCTCGCCAGATTCCCCGTCATCAAGGGGTTCGTCCGGCTGCGCTTCGGGAGCAACATTCTTCGGCTGAGGCTGCGCGTCCTCGCCGCCGTGATCGACACTGACCGGGTCAGCAGAATCATCCGACCAGCCAAGCTCTGCCACCCGCGCAATGGATGGTCCCTTGTCGGTCTCGACCACAACGCTGTCACCGACGCGCAGATCAAAAGCACCCGCCGCGTAGCGATAAATCTTCCCCGCCCGGCGAAACTGTACGCCAACGACGTTTGTTTGTTCCATATTGGGACCCTGCCCATCGTTAGCGGAATGCTGACGCATCCGGTTGAAGAAATTCAGAAATCAGACTCACCACAACGAGCAGCTCAACGCTAACCCCGACAACCGTCAGGGTCCACCAGATCCCGACCCGGTGCTCAAGAACTCAACACGATCGTGGCGACGGATGGGCCGAAATCTGCTCGGCAACCATCTGGGCGTTGACCGCAATACGACGTCGCACGGCCAAATCGTGCACCTGCCTGAGACTCGCACGCCGACCGGCAATCACTTGTGGCGCAAGAACTCGCCGCAACTCGGGCGAGGTCTCTCTACCCGGCGCTGCACGGACAAACTTGCGATAGAGCGCATTGAGCGCGAATTCCGACTCGCGCAGAATGTCCTGCGGGCCGAGTCCGCTGCCGCGAGCCATTCGTTCTGCCGCACCAATTCCAGACTCGATCGAAAGACCCGCAAGCAACTGATGAAACAGCTGCTCCCGCGGGTCCTGATCATTGAGCGAGTCCAGCGGGCGCTCGAGCACCTGACCTGGTGCGAAACCCGACTCGCGCAGCATCCGTTCGGCGACGTTCTCTGGCAATTCGATACCCCGACGCGCCGCCTCAGCTCGGACGATCGCGAGTCCTTCGGCTGGTCCAGGTGGAGGCACATGCCAGTTGACCAGCCGCGACCGAATGGTGGGCAGAAGTCCGCGCGCACGCGAACTGGTCACGATGATGCGGGCTCGCGACGGAGCTTCTTCGAGGGTTTTCAGCAGGCGACTCGCCGCCTGCGCAGTCATGGCGTCGGCATCGATGATCACACCGATCCGCCAGGCGCGACCGCTCGTGGTCGTCTCGGGCGAGGTTTCAAGATGGGCGCAGAGTTGATCCACATCGGCGACGCGAAGCCCTGAGCTGCGGGACGCGCCCTCCGTCTTTGCCGAGGACGGGCTCGTGGCATCGAGCACGAAAACCTCCGGATGACGGCCGGTGGCGATCTCGAGACAACTTCCGCAGGTGCCGCAGGCCGTGCGCCGCTCGCATAACCACAGAGCCGCCACGTACCCGGCCAGAGCTCTTTTGCCAATTCCAGCGCGCCCGGACAGAAGCATCGCCACTGGCAGTCCGCGCTGACCGGCAACCTCGGCAAGACGTTGACGAACGCCATCGAGCCCAACCAGATCCGTGAACGACAGACCACGCGGTGCGTCATGTGTCACGTCAACCATGATCTCCTCCTCCTTTGCCGGATCCGGCATCAGATGCCAGCTCCGCCCAGTCGCGCGTCCAGCGCGAGCTGATCTCGCGGGCACCGCCAACCAGAATGTCCTCCGGAAGAGCTGCGCCGTCGAGGACGATCATCGGTGGGGTCGCCCCGGACTTCCTTGCACGTCCCTTCGCAAGCTTGAGAAATGCATCCCGCACGCGCTGGTGGAACTCCGCGCTCGCAAGATCATAGCGCTGGACTTCATCAGTGCGCTGACCCGGGCGACTCTTTGCGCCGTCAATCCGCGCTCTCGCCACGTCCGTCGGACAGTCGATGAGGATCGTCAGATCGGGGACAAGATCACCCGTGGAAAATGCGATCAACCGCTCGAGCTCCGCCTGCGGAACGCCCCCGATCGCGCCCTGATAGACGCGCGTTGAGTCGGCAAAACGATCGCTCACGACCCACTCACCTCTTGCCAGCGCCGGTCGAATGACGCGCTCCACGTGCTGACAGCGTGCAGCCGAGACGAGAAGTGCCTCAGTTTGCATGACGAGTTCCTCGCCAGGGGCCGCAAAAATCGCACGAATTTTGTCCGCCGCTGGAGTGCCACCTGGTTCACGCGTCTGCACGACGATCTGTCCGCTGCGTCTGAGCCAGGCGCAAAGTCCCTGGACGAAAAGCGATTTGCCCGACCCCTCACCGCCTTCGACGGCGATGAACACACCCGAGTCACGCTTCTCAACTTTGCGCGTCATCCCTGCTCCGCCCTGCAACATCCCGAATCGCCTCGACAATTCACGATTATTATCAGTCGTTTCAATAAGTTGTCAATCAACGTCAATGCCCGGGCGCATTCTCCGGACAAAGCCGCCAGTTGCACCCTCAAGCTTCGCTGCCAGACCGTGAAATCACCCGCAAGACCCTACATCAAAAGGAAAAATGCACCGATGAATCACCAAGTACGAAGGCGCGTAATGGGTTTGGTCCGGTTGGACCCAGGAAAGAATTCTTGAGCGACGAATCGCGTTACATCCTTGCGAAGAAAATCGCCCGCGGCGGTATGGCCGAGATTTATCTCGGCAAACATGTCGGCGAGGACGGGTTCCAACGCCTGTGCGCAATCAAGCGCATCCTTCCGCACTATGCTCAGGACAAAGAATTCATCGAAATGTTCCGCGATGAGGCGCACATCTGCAAGCGCCTCCAGCACGCCAACATCGTGCGCGTGGAAGGCTTTGAGGAAGTCGAAGGGTCGTATGCGATCATCATGGAATTCGTGGATGGTCCTGATCTTCGCTCGCTCCTTGGCGCGTGTGAAAAGGGCGGCGTGCGTCTCAGTACGCCAATGGCAGCATTCATTGCCGCCGAGGCAGCGCGAGGTTTGCATTACGCGCACACCAAGCTCGACGAAATCACGCAACAGCCACTGAACATCGTCCACCGCGACATCTCGCCGCAGAACATTCTGCTCTCCTACGAGGGCGAGGTGAAAATTACCGACTTCGGCATCGCCGACGCGGGCAGCAAGATCACCGAAACCAAGCCAGGCATCGTCAAGGGCAAGTACTCCTACATGAGTCCCGAGCAGATCAGCGCCAAGCAAGTTGACGCTCGCACGGACGTCTTCGCACTGGCGATCGTTCTCTGGGAAATGCTCGCCATGAAGCGACTCTTCCAGGGGGAAAACGAAGTCGACACGATCAACATCGTGCGCGCCTGCAAGATCCCATACAAGCTCACGGAACTGAATCCGGAAGTCGACGAGGAACTCGAACAGATCGTCGTCAAGGCGCTATCGCGGGACATTCGCAAACGGCCACCATCGGCCGGTGATTTCGAGCGCGAGCTCAAGCGCTACATCAACAAGAAACATCCGAGTTTCACGGCCACAGATCTCGGTGCGTTCCTCAAGACGCAGCTTGCCGCTCGTCGCGATGAGTCGGCGGCCGACATCAAGAAAACGCTCACGGCAACAAACCTGAAGCCGCAGACCAAGGGATCGAAAAGCAGCAACAAGGAGTCCGGTGAGTCCAGCAAGGGAGAAAGTCGCAGTGTAGCCAAGGGCGTTGACCTTGAAGGACCAGCAACTGCAGCGGCGGCAGCTGCTGCAGCCGCGGCAGCGATGGCCGCGCGCAAAGGCAAGGGAGCCCAGCAGTCCGGTGTTCGTGCCTACGGCGGCAGTTCGGCGAGTCAGCCTTCCGGGCAACTGCTCGCAGCACCAGGGATCTCAGGAATGAACGTGCAGGGGCATGGTCCGCTCGGAGCGCACCCGGGAACTCTTGGCTCACTCGCCACCCCCCGAAGTGGACTCTCGATCGCACGCACAGCCTCTCGCGCCAACTCGCCGCCGTCACCACTGCAATTCCGGCGACCAAAGTCGTCTGCCAAACCAATGATTGCATGGATCGCAGTGCTACTTCTGATCTTTGGCGGCGCACTCGGGTGGCATCATTACGGCGACGAACTGATGGCAAAAAAGCCCACGCAGCTCGTTCTGACGACAACGCCGGAAACCGTCCGCATTGTCATCAACGGCAAACGGCAATTCGACGGCGCCTTCAAGCGCACGCCGGTCGGCTTGAATCTACCCGCCGGCAAACATGTCATTACAATTCAGCGGCCCGGCTACGAGAGTGAGGTCTTCGAAGTTTCTGGCGACTCGGGACAAACGATTCGCAAGGACGACATCGTGCTTGAGGCGAAGGACGAGTTTGCGCCGACGCGAATCGTAGTCGTCAATCAGACAACTCCACAGGTCGTCCTCGACATTGGCGGTGGATTCGCCGGCGGTGTGATCTCCCGCGGTCGCGACAACTCGCTGGCCGTCACCGACCTCGTGTTCGACCGGTCGCATCGTTTGCGGGTGCGGATCCCGGCCACCGGCAAACAGTTCGCATGTGATTTCACGCCGCGAGCCACGAACTGGCGGCTGCCGGCAATCCTGACGGTCGACGTGGCCACGACCCGCTGCAACCTTCGCAATCCGAGGAGCGGGCCATGAGCAAGCCCTCGGCACATGGAAAATCAAGCCACGGTCGGACCCGCAACGGTCCCGCACCGATTCGCAGACGGCGGTCGAGTCCACTGCGTTTCGTGTTGACCTGTGCGACGATCGCCGTTTGGACAAGTGTCTTCGGGATTGCCGGCTGGAAGATTCGACTCAGTGCCGTGGCCGGGATCAACGTTCAGCTGTCCACCATGCCGGTGCAGGTCAGAATCCAGATCAATTCGGAACCCCACGCGGGCGGAGCCCATGTCACGACACCCGTAACGATCAAGGTCCCGCCGGGTCGTAGTCGTCTGCGGATCATGCGCGACGGGTATACCAGTCAAGTCGTCAACGTCTCCGGATCTGCCGGTGAATCCTACACGATCGACTCTCTTGTACTGGGCCGCAAACCTGAGTCCGTATACCGTCTCTGGCGCGTTGAGCTGGCATCTGGCTTTCCCGCCGCAATTGAAGTCGGTGCAGACTTTGGCAACGGCTTTGCAACTGGTGTCCTGCCGATCGAAGGCGATGACCTCGAGGCAACACGGTCGCCGGTTCTCGTGCTCTCAGCAAAGAACTCCAACGGGCTGACGACCCAGCATCGCTGCCGGATCCCGGCTGCGGCAACGCGGGGAAATGCAGGAAGTGGAGATGACGTTCCCGAGGCAACCGATGTGCCCACGCCTTCGGATGACCTCTCCCCCATGCAAGGGACGATTCTCACGCCGGCAGCGATGGAGCCCCTTCTCGTTGTCGTGAGCTTTCGCAATGGACGTCTGCGGGCGACGAATTGCGCACCGATCGATTCACGCCGCGAATAACCGGCGGAACTTCATCCCGGGCAGCCCAACACAAACATTGCCACGGATGGACGCCACGTCTAGAGTCAACACGTTTGCAAGCATTGCAATCTGTTCACGTCGAGGATGTCCGTTCCGATGTCGCTGCATTTTCGTAGATCAGGAACGCGCATCATCATCCTTGGACGCACGTGGCCCCATCGTGAAGCAATCAAGACCATCGGTGGGCGTTTCAATGGCAGCGACAAGACGTGGTGGGTACCCTACACAGAGAAAAATTCGGCCCTCGTCCGCGAGCTCTGTGTTGGCGCGGGCGGAGATGAACTCCCGGCCATAGACGATCCTGCAGACGCATCGCCAACTGAAAGCACCGCAGAGGCAGCTCCTGAGATCACGACGAGTCTCGCCGCTCGTGCTGTTGCGGCGACCGAGCTGCCACCGTGGGCACCGACCCATGCGGCCGACAATGACAAGGCCAACTCGGAAAGCATCAGCGTTCAGGCACTCCTCGAACGCGCCGTTCAGGTCATCCGCGATGGATTTCCGGTACCGATATGGGTGACAGGCGAGATCGAGGGTATCGCGATCCGCTCCAGCGGGGTCTTTCTTGAACTCGCAGAGCCTCGCGACAAGGATGCCGACGCGCGAGGCGGAAAACCCGCAAGCCTTACAGTGCGGGCCACGATTTGGACAGACGCGCTGCGACGCATCACCCAACGCCACGGCGAGGCCGCAGTTCGCGAAGTATTGGCAGACGGACTTCGCGTGCGGGTTCTTGCTCGCGTGAGTCTCTACCGGGACCGCGGCCAGATCACACTGGGGATCGAAGATATCGATCCCCAGTGGACAAAGGGTGCGCTGGCCCTGGCACGCGCCGAGCTGTTGCGTGAACTCCGGGCCAAAGGACTCGACCAGGCCAACCGGCGTCTGTCCCTGCCACAGTTTCCCCTTCTCGTCGGCCTCATCAGCGCGGTGGGTTCGCGCGCGGAATCGGATTTTCTCCATCAGCTCGAACGCGGTGGTTTTCCTGGCAAAGTGCTCTATGCACAATGCCCCATGCAGGGTGACGGCGTGCCTGGCGGAGTCGCACAGGCGATCCGAGCCCTTGCGACGCGCGGTTGCGATCTCATCGTAATCACGCGCGGTGGCGGCTCGGCTGCTGATCTGCGCTGGTTTGATGCGCGCGAAATCGCGCTGGCGATCGCTGGTGCAGGTGTCCCGATTCTGGCGGCAATTGGTCACCACGATGATGTTTCTGTCGCCGAAGAAATCAGCTGGCGCCGGGAAAAAACTCCGACCGCCGCTGCCCAGTTCCTCCTCGATCATGTGGCCGGGGTGCGTGAGCTGCTTGACGTCCGTCAGCGAACGCTTGCCTCCGTCCTTGAGCGCGGCATCGAGCGCGCACAGGGTCTCATCACGGGCCTTGCGCCGCGTCTCGCCGTTGCAGCTGGTGAAGGCCTGGCCAGGCGAACGGCCGAAACCGTCAACTTGAGTTCAGCTCTCGAGCGTTCTGTGACCAGCCGCCTGTCGAGCATGAACATCAACGCCACAAGAATCGCCGGCGAACTCCATGGCGCTGCGCTTGCGACGATCAACCTGCACGCCGAAAAAGTGAGTCAGTTGCTGGTGTCACTGACACGAACAGATCCCAAACCATGGCTGACGGCAGGATGGACGCGCTTTACGATGGGTGGCACACCGGTCACGCGCGCAAGCGCACTGGCGCCGGGAAACACGATCACAGCGCGCCTCGTCGATGGACTCATCGATCTCAGCGTCATCAAGGTCACGAAGGTTCCCGAACGCAAGACGAACAACGAGAAACCCAGTTCGAACAAAACTCAGCAGTAAGGATTTGTTTCAATGACGAAAAAGGAAAGTGCGACCTATCAGTCCATGCTCGACGATGTCGAAGCAGTCATTCGCGACGTTAGTTCGCCGAAGATCGATCTCGACACGATGGTCGCGAAGATCGAACAAGGCTACGAGCTCATCACGAAAATGCGCGCGCGACTTGCAGACACCAAAGCTCGTGTCGAGAAACTTCGAAACGAGCATGAGCGCGAAAGCGGCGGCGGCGCCGAGAGTCAGCAGAAATCGGTCAAAGATACTGACGGCGATGACGAGTAGACCGACGGGTCAGAATGTCTTCGAAACACCGAGGGCATAGGTGAAGATCGTACGCACTTCGGTCGTCGCCGCCTGGAACTTCTTTTCCAGAGTTTTGTCCGACACCGAGTAGACCGATTGTTGAACCGTGTAGCCTGACGAAAGCCAGAGCCACGGTAACGGCGTCAGACGAATGGCGATTGTTCCACCCTGCTGGGCACCCGTCGCGAGCGCCTCGACTTTGCGTGGTTTGCCGTCTTCACCGGTCTCGGTCGGATGATCAAGTCCCTTGGCACGAAAGTCCCCCAGCTGGGCCATGAAACCCGTAGCCGTTACGGCCCCTATCCCGAGAGAATACCTTCCACTAAGTTCCCCGCGCAGTGTGGTCAGCGCGCCCGAAAGCGTCTGCTCGGGCATCGGCGTGCGAGTCGTATGCCGAACTGTGCCGGTCAACGAGAACGATTCCCAGTTGCGCGCCAGCGAACCGTCAGCCGTTCCAACGGATTTCGGCACGACCAGCGGGCGCCCTTCAGGAACCACAGTATCAACGTTCGTGTAACCGCCGCGAAGAACCATCGTCTCAAAATTTCTGGTGAAGCGGCCACCGATCGTCAGGTCGTTTTGCGACTTGCCCTTCGCATCGAGAGTGTCCGTCGATGCAACGTTGAGTTCGAGCGTGAGTGCTCCGAGTTCAACCGCAAAACGACCAGACGGAGTGCGCGTGCCGGCCTTGCGGTCGGGCGTCATGCCGGGGAACTTGTCGTAGAGGGCAAATCTCAACTCGACATCAATCGATTCGGACACGGGTTGCAGAGTTCCAAGCGTCACGCGGTAGTCGTACATCTCTCCGTTGTCGAGCGTGCGCAATGCAGTGCCATCCGAACTTGTCGAAACCACCGCGATCGGGATCTCCTTGACCTCAGTGAAAACGGCACTCGGATCGTCGTCGAACGCCTTGAATGCGGTCGACTGACCCTTGGCCTTGGTGCTGTAGCGCCCGAGATCCGTGTTGAGCGTGAAGGCCGGTTGCCCGCCAGGACGCTCGGCACCATCGTACCGAAGTGCGAGACCAAGCGTTCCCTCAGTTGTCGTCCCCTTGGTGTCGGTGGAACGAAACCCATGGTTGTCATCACGTTGCTGCACGGACGTTGCGGTGAGGCCCGGTGTTGCGGCGATCGAGAAACCAAGCTTCGGCGCTGGCGGCGGCGCCGCTGGCTTCGCTTTCTTCGGCGGCTCTCCGCCTGGACCGGGTGCTGTTGGAAGCTGCGGTGTTGCGCCCGGTGGCGGGAGCTGCACGACCGGCGGCGGCAAACTCGGCGCCATCCAGGGTTGTGTGGATCCGCCGGTACCACCAAAGCGATCCTCGCGTTCGCGATCCTGAAGCGTACGCAACAACCGGCGCCGCGACGCTGCAAGATTTGGCGGCAGACGCTGCGCTTTGCGCAGGGCTACACCTGCCTTGTGCCACTGCTTGAGGCGCATGAAGCAAACGCCTGAATAGAAGCTTGCGATGTCGCGCGTGTTGCCCGCTGGCACCCGAGAAAACGCCCGAATCGCGCGTTCGCACTTGCCGTCTGCAAACATCGCGGCGCCATACTCGAACGCCATGTCGGGCGGAACGAGATCGACTCCAACCTTGGCAAACAGACGCGATGCACGTTCCACATCACCGGCGCCATAGTAAATCCTGCCCAGAAGAAGGCTCGTTGGCTGGTGATCCGGAAACCGTTTGGAAAGTCTTGTAAGAATGCGCGCGGCTTTCTTTGTTTCACCGCGCTCATAGAGTGTTCGTGCCTTCGAGAACTCAGCGGTGACGCTCTGGCCAAATGCAGATTGCGGGAGCAAAAGAAAGTTCAGCACGGCAAGAAAGAGAATCGTGAGTCCCATTCGAAATCGAAAAGCTCGCCGAACCACGCCGTCACCAGCCTGGATCGGCGCACGGAAAAGATCTGCCAGGTCAGCGGTTGAGTTTGACATCATGTCGGTCCGCCCCGGATTCCGCTTCGCCCTGGGGCAGAGTCACATTGAGTTGCCAACTCGCCTGCAGGGCACGAAGTTCAACCAGGTAGTCAAGGCGCGTCTGCGAGTCGCCTGCGACAAGACGGGAAAAACGAGCGGTGATGTTCGCCGAGAGTTCGGCATTGGGCGCACCAAGGCTACGCAGCGCAAATCGCAGGAGGGTCCAGCCAACTCGTTCATCGAGGTATGCAGATGCTCCTCCATCGAGCGAGCGTGCATCCCCAGCTGGAGTGCTCCGAAACCTTGAGCGGCACTCAGTGGCAGCAGCCGGTGACGTGGCTCCCTCGATGCAGGTCAATGCGCCAAGAAAATCCTCGGCGGCCGGCGCCGGTGGCGCGACCACAGGCTCGCTCATGAACGACATCTCAACCAGCCACTGCAGTCGTCGCTGCACGGCTTCAAGTTCAACTTCAGGAAGACTCAAGGGTTCCGCTCCGGGCAACGCCGAGCGCTCGTTGCGAATCTGGAGCAGGGCGCGATGCGCAGTGTTGATGCATGCGGCGTGGTAGTTCAGAGGATTGATCCAACCGCGAGACTCACGGCGTCGGATCCAATGCGGATCCCACAGCAGCAGACGGGCCCAGTGCGTCCGCACGAGCTGACGACCTGACGTCAGATCCTTCCACTGCTTCGCACTCTCGCGCCAGCGCTTGCGCCAGATTTTCTCCGAGCAATCCGTGGGCGCTGTCGTTGCGCCCGTGCCGCGGAGAAGTTTCGGTGAGATTCCATCGATCTCGCCGCTGCCCAAGAACGCATAGGCGCGAAGGACAGGAATCAGTTCTGCAAACTCTTCGCGGCTGCGACCTGCCCGAGCAACGAATTCGGCCTCGTGCGTCGCCATTGCGGCAAGAAACGCTTCGGCGTTTTCGCCAGCAAGCAGCGCCTCGGCCTCCTTTGCACCAAAAGCTGGCTCGCGCGGCTGTGCAAGTTTGCCTGAGAAAGCCGTGCCGCCTGAGGCGAGATAGACCGCGGCGACTGCAGCACCGACCGCAATCGTCAGGAAGAGCAACGCAAGTCCAAGCGTGCGACGTCCGCCCTGCCGCGCTGCGTCAGGCGCTTCAGGTGCAGTGGGCAGACGTTTCGTCCCGGAGTCCCCCTGCCAACTGCTTCCGCCATTGAGTGCGCGTGCGACGTCCGGATACGTCTTCACCAGCTGCGACGTATGCTCGATCGCCACCCAGCGTCCACAATGCCCCGCAACTTCATCCTGCGGTCCAAACGCCATCTTCTGCCAGTGCTCGCGAAGCTCTGTCAACGGCATGGGGCCGATGAATGTTTCAAGTCCACGACGTACCAAATACAGTTTTGGCATCAAGCCCCCTTCACTTGCGAAAGGAGGACTGTAATGTTGTCCTTGCCGCCGCCACGATTGGCGGCGTCGATCAGGATCTTCGGCAGTTTTTCAAACTCGTGCGCGTGATCGGTGATCAGCTTGGCGATCTGACGATCTTCGACCATGCCGGTGAGACCGTCCGAGCAGGTCAGGAAAATCTGACCTTTGCGCAGTTTCATCTCCTGAATGTCTACTTCGCAACGCTGCGTCAGACCGATGGCGCGAACGAGAGCTGAGTCCTTTGCACCTTCAGGAAGCGTGGCCTTCGGAAGCCATCCACGTTCGACAAAATTCGCGACGTTGTGATCGAGGGTCAGCTGAAAAAAGTGTTTGTCGTACCAGAGGTAGGTTCTTGAATCGCCGATGTGTGCAATGTGGCACTTGTCGCCGACGAACATCACGCAGTTCATCGTCGTTCCCATGCCGGCGATCTCGGTTTCGTCATTGCCGCGATCGATGATCTCCTGATTGATGCGATCAACGGCGGTAACGAGGAACGAATTGACTTCCTCGTGGCGAATACGATCGCTGTTCAAAAAGGCCTTCCGGAGACCATTGACGGCAATGCTCGACGCAATCTCGCCGCCCTTGCGACCACCGATGCCATCGGCCACGATCCCAAGTCCCTGGGGCTCGTCGAAGTAAATGCTGTCCTGGTTGGTCTTGCGCTTCCGACCGATGTCGGTGGCGCCAACCATGGTGACCAGCATGCTGCCTCCCAGTTGCCGAACAAGTGAAAAATACGAAACGTCTCATCCACTTGTCGTCAATCGGAGCACAAGCTTTATGGATCGCGGACCCGTCCATCGGACGGGCACCCCGGGCTTCGGAAAATCCTCAGGGCGACGTGCATGCAACGCCAGGATGTCATTCGGAAGTTGAGACCTATTGATCAAATTGCCAAAATCCTCCCAAAGCATGGCCATCGACCGACGTTGAATCTGAGCGACCTCGGCCATGAAATGCGGCGCACAAACACGGGAGTACGGGTGTGATTCCAACAATTTCTGCAAGATCTCCGTCCAACTCGTCCCCGTGGGCACGCTACGGTCAGTCGATCTTTTCAACCATGACTCAGGCTGCAAACAAGCAAGAAGATGGAAACACTTGCAGCAGCTGCTGAGCGTCTCGAAAAGCTCCGAAAAAAATAGATCCGTCGAAAGATCACCTGTCCCGGCGACTTTCAGGAAGCACGACCCAGCCCTCTGAGGCAATCCAGGTCTCGGGTCTGGGAAGCGTACGACCCACTTGAGCGAGAGCCGAAACCCACCCCGACATGGCTGCGTGAAATGTCTCGACGCTTGCCGCAATGACGGCACGATCTTCGGTGGAGGTCACCAGCTCACCCGACGCATCGAGACGCGCAAGAATGGCGAGACGCGTCTGCAAGCCATATTCAAAGCTCCGATAGTGACTCTGGTCTGGTGCCCCCGCATCGCCCGAGAGCGCAAGTCCGTCGACCACATCCGGAATCGACGTCTCCTCGACGGCGAGACCTGGCATTGCCTGTGCGAGCCGACGCTGCAATGTCCTCGCCCGGACAACAAGGGGCGCCCTGCCGGAGGTCCACGTGGGTTCACGGGTTGCGAGCCCCTCTTCCTGCGGATGATCGCCCTCGCGATCATCGCCGGACACAGCTCCGGCACGTTGCCGAACCGGCCCGGTCCCTGGCAAACCCTCTGCCGCGGCCATCACATCCCAGAGCCGCTGCGCCTGAGGATTGATCATCCGTCCGCTCTTGCCGCCGCGCCCCCGTGCATGGCGACCCGCAATGGCAAGCATCCATGCGACCGACAGATCCTCACACTTGAGTACCCCGGGGCAAACTGGCCGTGTGCATTCCACACACGGCGGTGAGGTCAGCGGCGAATCAACCATGATGCGCGTGATCGGGCCTTCGCGACTCAGAATCTCGACGATGCGCTCGTCCGAAAACAGACTGCCTAACGCGCCGATCTTCCCATATACTTTCAGAACTCGCGCGAATTCATGACCACGATCTCTGGAGGGGCGGTTCTGGACCGCAACGATCACGACAGCCGTCTTGTGCGCATTCGGTCCAGACAAATGGACCCCGGCAACCTTGCGTGCCGGCGCGGCGAAGGACTCGGCTTGAGTGAACGACTGGCCCAGAGAGAAAACTCCCGTACGACCATGCGGGCAGATGGATCATTCCGACGCCGGCTCGCCGCGTATCTGGCGCTGGTCCTTCTGATTATAGCTGTGCCAGGCGTTTCCGAACAAACTGTGCGTGCACAGACGGGCGGCACGACTCCTGCAGGGAACGGCTCAGCTGCGCAGGGTCCGATGGCAGAGGCGCGCCAGGAATTCGCGGCGCGCAACTACGACCGCGTCATCCAGATCCTGCGCAAACATCTGCGCAAGAATCGCAACGACTGGCAGGCGTGGAATCAGCTCGCCGCAGCCTACTATCACACGGGACTCCCGCGACGCGCACTCCGCTATCTCAAGCACGTCGAGAGGCGCACGAGCGATCGCTCGTACAATTTCTACTACCAGGGGCTTTGTTTTACGATGCTCGGTGAGATGGACAGCGCGCGCGTCTGGTTCCAGGCAGCAAGCGTGGCCGCCGACGAGTACGGGGCCAGGTCCACGTTCGAAATGGGAACGATCGAGTACAACGAGCGCAACACCGAACGCGCGACATATTGGCTGAACCTCTACGTGCAGCGATTCCCCGGTGGCGTCTACCGCGCCCAGTCGATCCGGATGCTCCAGTCGATCCAGCAGGGCACCTTCATTGAAGGCATCACGGGCGTCGAAAAGCCAGACGTCGAGCGCGCCCTCTACCGCTACAACAAGCTTTCGCTCTTTGACTATCCGCACTACTGGATGGTGCAGGGTGGCTACGCGTGGCTTGTGGAAGACGGTTGGGAACCGAACTACGTCGGCGAGCTCAAACCCCGCGTCAGCGAGAGTCACGGTGTCCTGTCGACAGCAGCGATCGGCATCGGTCCATGGCGTGATGGCCCCATGACCGCCTGGGGTGGCTACAATTACCGACAACTCTGGAACACGGACCGGGCGCGGATCGACACCTGGCTCGAGGACCCGATTGATCTCGCCTATTTTCCACTGCGCGGCGACCTGCTTGAACGACGTCACCAGTTCTACGGTGATTTTCGACGCTCACTTGGCGGCGGCAAATGGTTTGTGGGCGTGTTCGGTCGACTTGAGTTCGCGCGTGTCGGTTCGAGTATTTTTCCTGGTCCTGACGACGCCGAGTTGAAAACCGTCATCAACATGTCGGATACCACGCTCGTCATCCCGTGGGTTGGTGTGACGTGGTATCGCGATTTTCGGACTCTGGCCTATCTTTACCTGCGCAAGGAGATCAACTCCAACGCGCAGGAGCTGTCGAATAAAACATTCGACTTCGGTGTCAGTGGTGGCGAGCCGACCATGAGTCTTGGCATCAGCCAGAACATGCCGTTCCCCGACTACAAGCTCGACACCAACATCGAGGTGTTCCGCTACGAGTTCATCTACAACGACTACTGGCTCGACTATACGCGCGAGGGCGCCATCGTCTCGGCCGAATATGAAGT
>Ga0169931_10008291_pt1 | contig 15205 bp, 20 predicted proteins | sample Kivu_15m_20L_FD_129675 | JGI IMG/M metagenome (GOLD analysis project Ga0169931, IMG submission 129675) | Freshwater microbial communities from Lake Kivu, Western Province, Rwanda to study Microbial Dark Matter (Phase II) - Kivu_15m_20L... | ecosystem: Environmental > Aquatic > Freshwater > Lake... | reverse complement strand
TATATTTTATTTGTATTATGTTTCTCGTGTTTTTACAAGTTCAAAATACTTTCAGCGCTTTCAATGTCAATATTGATATGTTCATACAAGGGCTTGCTATTTTCGGCATTGTTTGGGTAATCTTCGGATTAATTTTTATTTCTCTTGTGAACAAACAGATTTCAAAATGGCGATTATACGAAAAGGAAATAAAATCAGAAAATTCTTACGAAGAAGATACGATTTACAACAATAACCAGTCTTCAGATGAGGAAGTCATGGAAAAGAAAAGAGAAATTCTAGAATACAAATTACTAAAAATGAATTTTATTTCCCCTCTATTCCCATCTTTTAAACCCATTCTACTAAAAGAAAAATTTGATTTTGCAAGATATTTGGATATATGCCTTCAGAATGAAGTCTCAAAATTCTTGAATTTTTCTTTAATTTGTGTGCTTGTTTCTCTCTTTTTCATATTTCTATGGAATTTTTTCACTTCTTCAATGTCCCCGTTAGGAGCCCCACTGGTAAATTATTTTTCTTTAATAAACATATATTTTAGATTACTATAATTTTAGTGTTTCCTATCATAATCCTTTTGTTTTTGTTATTGATTTTTGTTATTATAAAATCTGTGTACAACAAATCAGTTACCTCTGTCACAAAAGATAATTATACAATACTTAATATTTCCTCAGATAAGATAGAAATGGATCAAGAGACTGCAAATGAATTAAACATTCATGATAACTATATAAAAAAGATTTTTAGTCAGAAAGATAAGTCTTTGACATCTAAATGGACACTTCATGAGTAACATTATCATTATTAATATTAAGGCATATTTTTAATAGTCCCCCAAATTATTATGAAGAATTAATGATTGGAGGAAGAGCAGGATTTACTCTTATTCCACTTCTAATCCAAACATTTTCAGTAATTTTCTTTATTTGGTGTATTGCTCTTTATACTAAGCATGCTAGTGGAATGATCACTGCTTTGTCTTATTACTTTTTACTTTTTGTTATTCCTCTTTCTATAGCATATTCCATATGCCTGTTTTTTATTATCGAAAAGATTTTTAAATATCACACGATTATCTCATCCGTAATTTTAATTTAAATATTTTTTTAGATTGAAATGAAAAGAAACAAAAAGGCAATCAAAAAAGTTTTGAACTACCTATATGCAAACGATGCTAAAATCTCACAAAATATTCTTCAGAAATTTAGGACAATTTATGTTTTGTATATGCAGAAAATTAACAATGAGAAGTTTTTTATTTTAAATGAGGATTTAAAACGACTTATTTACATACAATTAATGAGATACAAAAAGATATATGTTACTAGCACTTCTGATTCGGAAGCTTACAATCTATCGATTACTAATCAATCTGATCATATTTTAAATCCTCAGCAGAATAATACAGAAAATATTACGATTGATTTACAAGAATTGAAAAACTTTTTAACATCAATAGGGAACTATTTGAATATTATTGAAACTAACATTTTGATTTCCATCCTTTCTAACAGCTTGAAAGTTAATTATATAACTTGTAAGGATTTATATAAGGCATGGGCAATTATGATTGAATTACAAAAAATCCAACCGGAAGATTTGATTGTTTCAGTGTTAGTATTTCACTTCAACGAATACTTCGACTTCGAGAAGAGTATTCCCGATTTCAAAAATGTTCAAATTAAATTAAACCAGTTGGAAGAAATTATAAAGAAATATGATCTATTCGATATAGCAGAAATAAATTATATTATTAACGAAACCAGATCCTTGGGAAATACTTTTACGATTAGAGAATTTGCTCTGTTTATGACCTCAAAAAGAAGGCATCATTCATATTAATTATATAAAGTAAAAAATATCATAAATCAGTTTAAGGTCTTAATTCTTGAAATTTAAATTTATTGTTTACTATTTCTAATAATTCATATTTATTAATTTGAATTTTATTTATAATGAGATGAATTAACCTCCAAAATTTTAGTACTTAACTCTTAATTTAGATTATATGTGGGTATAAGAAAATTCAAATTTTGATTTTTAATGTTTTATTTTTACAAAGCTTAATCTCAAAAATAATCAATAATTTAAATAAAAACTAAAGGATCGACTATTTATAATACTAGAAAATATTCACACTTTTAATTTGGCTTTACCAGAGAAAGTTTAACTGGAAATAAATTTTGACTTATTAATATTTCTTTCGAAGATAATGATTTATCCTTAAGATTATATACCTTACTTTGAGATCTTGTTCTTAATGATATATCGTTTTGACTAACATTAAAAGACAGTTTATTAAAAGATGTATTGTGACTATGAGATATAATATTTTTCGCTATTGAAGGCGAGATTATAGACATCGATTTATGTTTTGTATTATTTAGATTTGATTCTTTTTTAGATCCAGAAGCATTATTCTCTGACTCCTTCTTTTTAACAGTTTCAAATCCATTTGAAATAAAATTTATAATTTTCAAATTCTTTTGTTTTAATTTTTTGCTATGGCCTATCGGCATAAGAAAGTTTGGTATCTTTCCATTGAATTGACGCAATATTGAAAAGTTGTAATCATAAAGCATATTTTCTTCAAATTCAGGTGTAAATTTTGTCATCAAAGAAGGTAATTTTACAATTTTTTCTTTTTCATTGATGATATTAGAATAACTTCTGCTTCTGAATGAGATTTTATCTGATTCCCATAACTTTTTCGATTTCTTCAAGGTTTCACCAATGTAATTTTGGTTTCTATTGTTTTCTTCATTTTTCTTCTCTTTAAACATGCTGTTTTTTAATTCATCTGGAAGCAATCTCCTATTCAGCCAGGGATGCTCAAAGCATTCTTTCAGAGTGATCCTGTCTTTAAAATTAATTTTAAGCATAGACGATATCAAATGCTTTGCTTCTAATGAAATATTATCAGGGATTTCATATTTTTCTTTTAGAACACTTTCCTACATTTTATCAATAATTTTTACAGTTATTTCTTTTTTATTTCCTTTAAAAAGAGTGTGACCAGTGAGAAGTTCGTAAAGAATGCATCCTAAACACCATACATCTAAAGAAGGAAGTGACAGAGTATTCGACCCAACCAGCAGTTCAGGGGCCATGTATTTAGTAGTCCCTGATTCGCTTTCATCGTTTTTTAATATCCCACTAACACTAAAATCAATCAATTTTATATTTGTATGATCAGCATCTGAAAATAAAATGTTTTCAAGTTTTAGATCCCTGTGTATAACATTCTTAGAATGGCAGTATTGTATGCATTCTAATATTTGAATAAAAATTTTTCTTGTCTCCTCCTCATCAAATCTTTCCTTTTGTTTTAAATAATCTTAATTATGTTAAAAATTAATTTACTTCTTAAAGTACCTCCAGATGCATATTCAAGAATTAACACAATTCTGTCATTGTCTAAAACGAAGTTTGAATAAAGTTTTATTATATTTGGATGGTCTAACTTTTTAAGAATTTCTATCTCTTTGAATAAATGATTCAAGTTCATTGCTGAGAAGAAACTCTGTCTAAAAATTTTTATTGCGATATTATGATGAGTAAATTTTTGTTGTGCTAGATATACTTTTCCAAAGCCTCCTTCTCCGATTTTTTCTTTTATTTTGAAAATCCTCATTATATTTTTGTTTTCAAAATATTCGTTAATCCTAGTGAAGTATAAGAAATCTAGAAAATGTAAATTTCCTTTAAGATATTCAAGATCAGAATCTTCAATTATTTCATAACCGTTAAAGTTGTACAATCTAAGTTTATTGCCTACTTCAAATTCTTCGCTAATTAAATTTACAATTTGGGAAATTCTTAATGATGAAAAATTATTTTGAGTAGGAATTCTAATAATTCTTTCTCGAAGATTTTTATCAGCATTTGTGGTAGAGCATTCTATCACAAAAATCTTAATGAATAAATATTTCTATAGTTACTTTTTTATAATACTTTGTAATTTGAAGCTGGTTGTCCATATTAAATTATTTTATATAATCATTACAATTATGAATTTTATTGATAAAAATATTTCATTGATTTTTAAAATAATTCTTTAAATTTAAATTAACTTTTCAAAATCGCTTAAGAGTTTTCAAAGTTTAAGAATTTCTAAAATATAATAAATATATCTCTGTAATTTAACTAATTACTCTTTCTCATAAAAATTAAATAGGATAATTCTATAATTAATAAAAATAGATTCCTATTGATTATAAAGAATCAATCTCGATGATGTAAAATTCTACTTTAATTTTCTAGGATTTCAATCATGTTTATGTATATTTACCTCCGATTTCTTATATATAAACTGGTTATTATTTTATCGAATTTGTATAATTATAAAATAATAAATAATTTTTTATAATTATATTTTAAAAATGAAATTCCACCTTATAGTTTACTTACTAAGCATAGCTAAGGATCTAAAAGTTTTCTCTAAAAACTACAAATCTAAGTCAAACAACAAATTTCTTATATATTATTCTGAATTAATAGAAAAGATCGAACTAAGTGTTGAAATGATATACGACATAATATATACACAAAAGAATGTAAAAATTTTTGAAAAAAAGAAATATGTCCTGATTTTATTGGAGATAATTAGATTCCTCTTCAAATTCAAGGAACTAAAAAGTTTATCTAAGAACGGCTTTAATTTCTACGTTGAAAAAAACATTTATTTAGAAGAAGTCATAGAAACTACTGATGTGGAATATCTCTCCAGACTAGAATCTATTAGGTATCATTATTGTTTTTAAAATAAATATTTAAAAAGAGAAGGCAATTTTTTCAATATTATTAACAAAAATTCTACTAAAATTTTTCAAAGCACATCGAAAATAGATGTACCACAAAAAATTCTTGAAGTCTTGGGAAAAGAAAAAATTGAAATCACACTTGATCTCACTACTAAACATTTAGCTAATGGAAATTCAAATGGTGGAAATAATTTGGTTAGTCAACCAGCATTCTGGTCAATTATCAAAGAGCTGGCTTCAGAAAATTTTCAATTTTTAAAGTTGATGTCTGGAAGAATCGAAAATTTTGTTGAACTGCTGTATATTTTAAAACCCCTCATATATCTGGTTTTGATGTCAGTTTTTAAAAGAAAATCTTTCGTTCCTTTAATAGTGAATGTTATAATTGATGCTATTATATTTAAAATAAAAAGAAAAGAGGAACATTTTGAAAATCAAAAGATTTATTTCCAAGAATATAAATATCGAGTAGGTAGATTAGGGGTTTATCTACTTAGGCAACCTATATTTTCATTGATTACTAAACCTTTCATTAAAAAGATTTTAAAAGTTTTCCGAGTGCCAATATTCATGTCAGATTTGATTATGAATCTATTGTCTTATTATTCAAATATTTACTTTATTCTTTAATAAAAGATTAAAAAATAAAAGTTCCTACATAAAATTATATAGAATTTTATTTTCTTCATTTTTATAAAAGGTTAAATGAAATTTGGCTACTAAATCCTATTTTTAAAATCATTCCTGAATCAAGTAAACTAAATATAAATTTAAAACTAAAATCATGATCATCCCTATATTTATTTATTATCAACTATTAAAAACTTTATTTTATTATTTTTATAATTAAGTAAATGGATCAGATAAACAAAAAAGATGATCAATTTCTTGAATTAATTTATGAAAAACATTTGAATTATCTGGCCAATTTAGAAAAAACTAAAGACAAAAATGCAATAGGCTTTTACACTAATGAATATATGAAAATGGCCGCTTTTTATTGGGGTATTTCAGCCTTGAGTTTGTTAAATAAACTTGACATTCACAATAAGGAAAATACATTAAAGTTTATTCAAGAGTGCTTTACATCGAGCGGGGGATTTGGAGGTAGTGTTGGTCATGACCCTCAGATGACTTCAACTCATTATGCCATTTTAATTCTTTTACAATTTGGAAAGTTAGATACAATTGACAAGTATAAAGTAGCAAATTATGTAAAATCTTTACAAAACGAAGACGGATCATTTCGAGCAGACGAATGGGGTGAAACTGATACAAGGTTCAGTTACTGTGCTGTTTCGATTTTGAAAATACTAAATCTCCTCAATAAAGAATATGTAAATTTGTCTAAGGCAACTGAATATGTTTTATCTTGTCAAAACTTCGATGGCGGATTTGGGGGCATTCCAGGTTCTGAATCTCATGCAGCTTATACCTTTTGTTGCATTGGATTTTTATCTGTCACTAATCAACTAAATTTAATTAATATTTTGCAGACAGGTCAATGGCTTGCCGCGAGACAAACACATCAAGGAGGGTTCAATGGTAGACCTGAAAAATTAGCAGATGTTTGTTATTCATGGTGGGTACTTTCTTCAATGTATATGATAGGAACAGAAGACTTTTTCGATAAAAACCTTTTGATTAAGTGGATTTTAGAATGCCAAGATTTTAAAGATGGTGGTTTCTCTGATAGAAGTGGAAACGAACCTGATGTATTTCATACCTATTTCGGACTAGCGGGTCTTTCATTGATGGATTACGGTAATTTATCAAAAGTTAATGCCACGTATGCCATGCCACAACATCTAGTCGACTCTTTATTTACTAATTCATCTAATATTTAATTTAAGAAATTTTTTATAAAATATAAATGCTCAACAATAATGTTAAAAGCACTTTATTTGGATTTTATAAATCTTTTCCCATGAGAAATTACTTTAAATTATCCATGAAATTCTTCAATTCAGAAACTGCTGAGTCAGTACCTAAATTTAAAATAAATTTAAGCGAGGATTATCAACTTGCGAAAAAACAAGTTTTTTGGAGAATAAGAAATATTGGACAATTAGAATTGGAATTTCTTCTTATGAAATGGTACGAAAGCCAAAACATGAATTTGGAACAATTAAAACAATTCACAGAGGAAGTTTTACAAATGGAAAATCCAGAAATGAACAAATACTTTGTAAAATTCGATGCACCTCCTGAAAACCATATTTACACCAAGCAAATTCAACACGACATCATGAACAATTTGTATAAATAAAACACTAATGACCGTAAGGTTCTAGGAGAAATAGATTAAAATAATTATAGTTTAGTTTAGAAAATATTTCAATTTTTGATCTTAAACAAGATTCAGAATTATATAAAATCTTATTATTTTTTAATTTCTAATATTTTAATAAATGAGTATTATTAAAAAATTTCATAAATAAAAAATGGCCAATAGATTAGGAAAAATTTTTGGTACTGAAGAAGACAAGTATACATATAAATAATTTTATTAAATTAGGGTTAATTGTCCTTTTTATTTCAAAATAGGAGCTTGCAGACACGGTGATAAATGTGTAAGAACCCACACAAAGCCTATAGTTTCGCAAACAATCCTGTTCAGACATATGTATCAAAATCCTCAAATAGCTCTGGCAATCGCTGAAGGAAATAAAGTCTCAGATGAAGATTTGAAAGAGGCAATTCGACAATTTGAAGATTTCTACGAAGAAGTGTTTCTTGAACTGACAAAGCACGGAGAAATAAAAGATATGATAGTCTGTGATAATTTGGGTGATCATCTTATTGGAAATGTTTATTGCAAATTTGCAAGCGAAGAACAAGCAGAATCTGCCATGAAATGTCTAAGTGGAAAGTATTATTCTGGAAAGCCGATCATTGGAGAATATTCTCCAGTGACTGATTTTAGAGAAAGCAGATGTAGGCAATTCGAAAAAGGTTCTTGTGACAGAGGAGGATTTTGTAATTTTATGCATCTGAAATATATTTCCAAAAAATTTAAAAATTCATTGTTCGATCAAATGTATGAAGAACATCCAGAATTCACTAAGAGACATAGATCTTCAAGTAGAGACAAAAAGAAAAAGCGCAAGAGAAGCGAAAGCTCTAACGAAGATTGTAAATATTTATAACCTAAATTTTAGTGGGTGAAAGAAATAGCGAAGAAAGAAGATATATTATTAGTAAATGGACTAAAAAGTTCGAACAGGAAAAAGAAGATGAAAAGAAAAGAAGAGAGAAAGCTGAAGCCCAAATTAATTTATTACTTTTAGAACAGAAACTTAAGGAAAAATTTAATACAGCAAATAAAGAACAAACTGAAAATAAATGATTAATAGAAATAAATAATTTTAATATATTAGAATTGAAGACTCTTTTATTAAAAAACAAGTAATATAATTATCATATTATATAAATTGAATGTTCATCTAAAATAAATTAATATTCTTATAAATTTTTACAAATTATATAACTAAATAACCAGATGAGGAAAGAAATTCATTCCGTTTTCTTTTACATTATATCTCAAATTCCATTCTTTAGTATTGTAAGTTTTCAAATAGACTTTTATTTGGCCGTCTATATCTTTAGAAAATCCTGATTCATTAGGTTTGAATTCTATTTCTATATCAGATATGTTATAAAAATAATTGTAGATTCCATATGAGATTTCTTTATTCATATTTAGTATCAAGTCGATATTCTAAAAATTGATTTTATTTAACATATTACATTAATTGAAGAAAATTGGATAAGATTATTAAACTGCTCGATCAGATTATCGTTAGTACTAGGTATAATCGAAATATTATCAAATATTATTATATATTTTGAGTCTTCTTTACCCTTTTTTATTTGTTTTGAAATATTTTCTATAATAATTTCAAAATTTATATTCCCTTCTTGGCTTAGAGTTACATTAGTATAGTAAAACTTGCTTCTGTTTGGATTGTAGGTATAAGGAAATATTTCGCTTAAAGGAAGTTCTTCTTTTATGATAGGTTTAAAAGGTGAGTAAAATAAATCGATACAAGTGAATTTTTCGTTGTTATTTAAATTAAGACCCTATTTTATGATAAATAAGTTCTTACACATTTCTTAAGTACGTTAGAATAATGATGAAGAGATTCTGCACCTGCGACTAAAATTACATTTATGTTATTCTTTATATAAAATGAAATCAAGCTACAAATAAAAGGATTTCCGCTAATGTTTATTGTTTGTTCATTTAGAAGAAGCAAGTAGTTTCTGAAATTTACCGGGGTTTTGTTAGTAAGATAGTTTGAGAAGTCAGGGATATATTTGTCGAATGTATCGATTGATTCCATTAAATAAAATTGATAATTAATACAATATTAAATTAATGATTTAAAGCAAATAAAATTTGTCATGCTTAGTGCAATTCACTCTCAACATATTTTATAAAATTCGAAATTTACTAAATTTGATTCATTTAGATCGTGTAATTCTATTAAATAATCATTTTTATTGAATGATAATAACCATCACAATTATGAATATTTACTATAAATAAATTAATTTTTAAAATTGAATATAATTAGTAATGAGAAGCGAATTTAAAAATTTTTCCTCAACTCAGACATATCAGAATAATTACAACACATCGAGGAATTATGATTATGACGATTTATATGAACATTTCAATATCAAAATTAATTCTGAAAAAAGAAAAGAAGATAAAATCCTTTTTATCCCAGATTCTCCTGATTTAAAAATATTATTAGGAAAAAACGTTACTAAAAATAAAGAAAGTTCTCTTCACAGGAGTCAAATAACCGAAATTACAAAGTTTAAAGCAACAAATTTGCATTCGAAACAGTCAACGCAGGATAAAAACATGATACAAATCCATAAAATACAAGATTTTCCTTTTAATTCAGAAGAAAAAGAGCATCTAATAAATTTAAGAACGGAGGATATTTTTTCAACATCGAGTACGTTTAATACGGTTGAAGAAAATTTACAGGAAAAATTTCAAAAAATAACTAAAGATGTATATATTATAAAATGTATTTTAGTTTACTGTTCATAGATTGATTTTCGAAAAAGACTTAGAAAATTTATCAAAATTGCTAATGAGTAAAATTAAAATTCTCATACAAATTTAGGCTTCGATTCTAAGAGAGATCTTCAATCGCTTTTAGTCAATTCAATAGATTTAAGAGGAAACACACCGCTAACATTATGTGTTCTTCTTAGATCAATAGATGTAAGATTCAAATTAAAATATTAATCTTTATTAATTAATTTAGAAATGTTCAGAATATTTAGACATTATAAAAGAATTACTTAAATACGATGTTAATCCTAGGTTGAAAAATTTTAGGAAATGTAATGCTATTGAGATAGCTACTTCTTTTGAAGATACTGAAGCAGTTAGGATAATTTTCGAATATTTATTGAAGCGAAGAAAATTGAAAATAGAACGTAACGAAATAAAAGCAGGAAATTTTTTATCCAAAATACCAGATATATATTTAGAAATGACATGGGAGGTCAATATACCTCTTCTCAAATTTATGTGTCCTAATGATACGTGTAAATTGTGGAAAGTTGGAAAAAACATCAGGATGGACTTCTCATTCCAACAGTTTAAGCATTTATCTAGTATAAGATGTCCCTCGAGCTATATTTTCAGAGGAGAAGACGATATAAATTCTGGACAACCTCTCGTATTTCATGTGAATCACAAGAATAATACTTATTTTAATCCTTTCGAACCTCTTGAAAGTGATGAAGAAGACCTTATAGTGAAAGACATTCTTAACTGCCACAGAATAGATGGAGAATTCAAATTAAAAAAATGCACTGTGATTGAATCTAAATCTTACTTTGGCAAGAAACCTGTTTATGATATAATTAACAAGATAAATGCTCAAAAGTATGAAGTTAGGATTGCTGCAAGTGTCAATTTGAAGGATAAAGAAAAAATCGAATACGAGAACATCTGCATGGATAATTACTTCGATAATAATGTCGAATTGAGATACAAAACGCATATTGTTATGAATAATGATAAATTAAAAAATCACTTAGCAAATGAATTAAAAGTTAAAAATGATAAATTTAGAGAGCAATTAATGAAACTAGATAATAAAGAAAAATCTCTAAAAGCCTATGTTTGGATTGCTCAGGAGTTTCCTATTAAATCATCAGTAATTAAAATAAAAATTTAATATGATTTAGTATCTAGTCGCGATGTTTAATTCAATCTCTGGTGCTAATGAATTCACGCAGAAAATCAAAGAATTTTTGAATGACCCAGAGATTAAAAAAATCATAGATAAAAATGGTTTTCCGATTAAAATTGTTATTCCAATTAACTTTTTTATTGATGTTACAGTGACATTCACCAAGTTTTAGTAAGAATCTTTCATAACTTAAATAAGTGAAATAACAAAGGACGAAAAATTACAAAGTTTATTCGACATTCCTATAAATTACTTGAAAATTCCCAGGAAAACTGTTCAAGATTTGAAATCGAATCCCAAAAAGCGAATGCGTTATGCAAATATACAAGGATAAATAAAAAATTGTTTTTTTAATAAAAAGGTCCTAATAAGGGGACACGTTTAGTTTAAATGTAAATTATTTCCTCATTTTTATTAAATATTTTTAAATTATTTTAATATTATATATATTTATATTTCTCTAATTTATAGGCAATTATATAGATTTCCAAATTTATTGTTTTAAATTATAATAAGAGTAGAAATGATAATTATTATGTATCCAAGAGTTTTATTTTTTGACTTGTTCTTGATCTCCTCTTCTATTTTTTTGTCCTCCTCTAAGTCTACCAGTTCTTCTGGCAGCAATAAGACCGACTTTTCTACCAGCAGGGGTGTCTCTTCTAACAGTAGAGGGTTTACCAATGTGTTGTTGGTTACCACCACCAAATGGATGCTCAACAGGGTTCATACAAACTCCCTTAACTCTAGGCCAGCAATGTCTCTTTGCCTTGTATTTGTGATATTGATTACCAGCTTTCAATACTGGTTTATCGGATCTACCTCCTCCAGCGACTATTCCGAGCATAGCTCTTGAACTACTAGTGACTGTCTTTTTAGCACCTGAGGGTAATTTGAGTTTTGTTTTGTTATCTTCGTCAGAGTGAGAGACAATGATAGCATAGGATCCAGATGTTCTAGCGAATGATCCTCTATCTCCCATGTATTGTTCAACATTACTAACAATTGAACCTTCTGGAATTGATTTCAAAGGTAAAACATTTCCTACTGCAATTTGAGCTCTTTTTCCACAGAAAATATGTTGTCCAGTATACATTCCTTCAGTGGCAATGAAATATTCAGATCTTAATTTGTATCTGTAAGGATCTCTGAAAACAACTCTTGCAAGAGGTGCACCTCTTCCTGGGTCATGGACAATCTCTTTAACAACTCCCTTGATATATCCTTCTCTTTCGATGAAATCTAATTTTCTGAATTTAGCTGGTGCGATTCTTCCAGCAGTGTGTGCCTTGAAAACGCTTCCTGCTCCCTTTCTTTGTCCTCTGATAACTCTTCCCATTTATATATCTTTGAAATAAAAAATAATTTTTATTTCAAAATTATATTAAAATAATTTAATTATTAAAATATAAGGATGAGTTCATAGAAAAATAGAATTTGATTTGAAATAAAATAAGATTAATTTTTACCAAAAGTAAAAATTGTAAATCATCATAACTGAAAATTAAAATATATTCAAAAATAGCTTATTTTAATGTAATTGTATTAAAACTTGTAAAGCAAAAATTTATTGAAAAACGTTATGATATTTTAAAGAAAACATTGTATGGAACTAATTAAAAATAATAAAAATAAGAATCAAATCTACATTATATAAATTTATGAAATTTACATTTATATTTTTCCAAAATATTTTGAATATCGAATTTACTTTAGAATAATAATTTATTTAATATATGACAAAAATACTAACATTCATTTTAATGATAAGAAATGATGAAGAAGTTATATAGTAAAAAATCCTGTAAAAGAATTCCATTGTTTTATAAATTAATAAAACAATTTATAATGAAAATTAAAAAAATTTCTTCATATAAATAAATTACAAAGATAAAATTTTGAAGAAAGAAATTGAGAAGGAAAACTTAAAAAACCCTTGGTCCTGGCCAAGTAAAACAAGGCGATAAGCCAGGAGCGTTGAAGTCACTATAGGATGGTTTGACTTCAGGAGCCGAACTCCATGAGTAAATCAGAAAAATACGGAAAAATACTTTTTAATGAGTTTAAAGATGCTCCTAATGTTTGACTTTCACTATTTTCAAATTTCTTTAGGAAGTTACGATTAGGTCCATATTATCCTTATGTACCCTTCATGACCATTGCTATTATTTAAGTGTTCTTGATATATATTAAGATGTACTTGAGATATTCTTCTTAGATTAGAGAATCTCTACAAGCTCGATGACAGTCGGGTTGACGCCGTAAAAGTGACATTGACCGAGGGATTAGATGAAGGAAGAGCGGATGATTATGGCTACTATTAGATTTTTCACACACACAGGTTTACAAGATTGTGAAAACAAAGTTAAAAATGCCATAGGGTAGACTCGAAAGGCAAGAGGCATGAAAATCTTTCTATACTACTGGAAATTTAGTTGAAATAAATTTAATATTTAATAATTAATAAAAGCAATGGAAGCAGCGCCAAATATAGCAAAGCAACTTCAAATATCAACAGACGTTTGTAAGAAAGTTGGACATAAAACTGTCTATCCTGGATCTCCTACCTATGATAATTGGGAGTTCCACAATACTTCTTCTTGGATTTCTCATACAAATCCTGGTGATGAATTTATAGAATTTGAAATGATTACTCCTGTTTTAGTTTATGGACTTGCCTTATTAGGAAGGTCTGACTGTGATCAATGGATTACCTACTACAATATTTATTTATCAAAAAATGGAATTGATTGGAAAAATTTAGGAAAATTTAAGGGTTCTAGAGACAGAAGCACTCCAGCATTAGCTTATTTTGAAACTCCTCAATTATTCTCAAGAATAAAACTATCAAATTTCGAGTTTCATGGACATATGTGTGCAAGAGTTGGGTTAATTATACCTAAGTGGAATTAAACTACTTATCACATTTAAATCCTATATAGTAAAAAAATTTATAATAGATTATCTTAATTACTGTTATTATCTTAATTATTATCACCTTTCTGTGCTTCTTGATTATTTTCTTGTATATTTGTTTGATTTTTATTCCTTGATTGATGGTTCTTTACTTTAAGCCTCATGACTCCATTTTCCTCATTTGTGTCATTATAGTCATCTTTTCTACATCTTCAACTTTCGTTTTATCGTAGTTGTCTTGGAATTTATTATCTTCTTGTGATAGTTTCTCTTATTCTTTAGTGTAGGTTTCGAAAGCAGTTATGTCTATTACCACATCATCGATTTTTACATTCAACTTTTGGATGATAGCAGTTAGTCCTTCTATTTCTTCTAGTGACAATATTAGACATAATCTCCTTATTTTTCTCCTTTACTCCTGAAGTCAAACCATCCTGTAGTGACTTCAACGCTCCTGGCTTATCGCCTTGTTTTACTTGGCCAGGACCAAGGGTTTTTTAAGTTTTCCTTCTCAATTTCTTTCTTCAAATTTTTATCTTTGTAATTTATTTATATGAAGAAATTTTTTTAATTTTCATTATAAATTGTTTTATTAATTTATAAAACAATGGAATTATTCTTGAAAACAAAATAGATGAGAATCAAAACAACTTCAGATATAATTATAATAAAAGTATATAAATTAAATAGAATCAATATTGATATGAAGCATATAGCAATAAAAGCAAAAGAAAAAATTATAAGAAACTTTATAAAAATATCTTATATATAGGATATTTCGACTTAATTATATTATTCAAGAGACTTATAGAAATATAACATCAAAAAAAATATTCTGAATCTAGATCACATTATGTCGCCATATTGATTTACTACTAAAGTTTATTCAATTTTAAGAAACATTGTAATAATTAAGAGATCAAAATATTTAAAGAAAATTTTAATAATTTATATAAATATTCGTCAAGGACCTAAGAAGGAGAAAAAAAAAATTTTCCTTATAGGACTTTCCAAGATATCATGATTTTCAAGAAAACTAATAAATTTAATTAAATGTTGCGAGAGAGAATTTTTAATTCATTTATAACCTATCCAACGAATATAATAATTAATAAATGTTTATTATATAATATAATTTTAATATATAATCATTAATTTTAAGATAGGTGGTCCAACCATTTTTCAAATTAAAATTACATATAAATGAATTTAAATTAGAAAAATATAAATTAATTTTAATCAATTATAACCCATATTTTATAGAAAATAATTTATACTTTTCTAATATAAATT
>Ga0169931_10008290_pt1 | contig 15206 bp, 14 predicted proteins | sample Kivu_15m_20L_FD_129675 | JGI IMG/M metagenome (GOLD analysis project Ga0169931, IMG submission 129675) | Freshwater microbial communities from Lake Kivu, Western Province, Rwanda to study Microbial Dark Matter (Phase II) - Kivu_15m_20L... | ecosystem: Environmental > Aquatic > Freshwater > Lake... | reverse complement strand
TAGTTCTTCTATTAATTGGTTTTTCGTATCTAACATTGTTTGATTGGAACCAAATTGGACCCGCAATTTTGATAATTGGAGAAAATTTATCAAGGCTCTTAACAAAATCAGCCTGGTATTTATCCCATACCAAATAATTTGGCCAATTCATAGAATTATATCCAATTGGCAAAATAGATTTACCATTTTTATCTTTACTAAAATATTCACAATTAGTTGAATAAAAATAAAGTGAGATTTTACATCCTTTTTCTTCGGCTTCATAAGTCCAAAGTGGCCTGTTCAACCAATTACTATTGGAAAAAAGGTACTCCTTGGGTAATTTACTTTCATCGGCAAACTTTACTTTTTTTGCCAGTAGAATTTGCTTAAGCATAAATGCGTGCCACCATCTACCACGAAATAGATCAATTACAGAAACAATAGAAACATAAAAAGCCGTAAAAACAAATCTAACTAATTCAAATGAACTTAATCTTGGAAGAAAATCGGGATTTGAAATAATCTTAATTCCATTCAAAATTAAAGAATTATTTACATTAACATTATGTTTTATTACATCAAAATTAGAAAATAAATTTTTATTTTTAATAGACCAATTAATGATGTTATAACTATTTACGTCAGAATCACTAATTGGTAAGTTTTGTAATCCCAAATCAACAAATTGAATATAATCTTGATGTAAATTTTTAGATTTATAAATAAGGGTATGAATTACAATTCTAAAAATTGAAAATATCCCAGAAAAAAGTGATTTAATTATGAAAAAACCAAAGAAAATTGATGACCAGAATGTTGAAATATTAACTTCGTTATTACGCAGTAATTCTACCCACTGTTTTGGTAATGGATAAATTAGTTTTTTACCAGTACCAATGCTAATTAATAATTTTTTATTAAGTTTTAAATAAATTAATGAATATACCAATTGTTGCCTTAATGCTAGTTCTGGACAAATACTAGCACTACCAAAAAGGGAATTTGAAAATAAATCAAAAGGCACTGACAATTCAGTCTTTGAAAATTCTTGATTTATTGTACTTATAATTAAGTTATTATTTCTCTTGCAAATTAAATTATATGCTCTTATGATTTTTCTTTTTTTATTAAAATCAAATCTATTTAATAGATTATTGCATGTTTTTAAAAATAACATCATCTAAATTTAAACGATCTCCAAACTCTAAATCTTTACCAGCTTTACTTCCTAAAATACTTTGGTAATATTTAGGATGAAGGCCATACCCAGGTCTAATTGATTTTATATTCTTTTCTGTAAATATATGACCAGCCTTTACATCTTCAACAACATATAAAGATCTTGAAAACTCCTTCCCCTTAATTTGATTTTCAGTTAAACTGTAATTTACTTCACCTATCGCACTCTCTGCTTCACGAACTGCTTTTACCATAGCAGTAAATTCTAACTCATTCATTGAAAATGAGGCATCTGGACCACCTACAGATCGATCTAAAATAAAATGCTTTTCAATTATTTTAGCACCAAAACAAGTTGCAACAATTGGGACAGTACTTCCAATTGTATGATCAGATAATCCACTAATAACTCCAAACCGGTCAGCTAAATCTTTCACCATGCACATATTTGCCTCATTAATTGGAGCAGGGTAGCTTGATGTACATTTAAGTAAAGCAATACTATAATTTCCAGCTTTCTTACAGGTTTCCACCGCTAATTCAATATCTTCAAGTTCAGCAATCCCAGTTGAAATTATCACGGGCTTACCTTTAGATGCAACATACTCAATTAACGGAATGTCTGTTATTTCAAAGGAGGCTATTTTATAGGCAGGCGCACCTAATTTTTCCAAAAAATCTACTGAAGTCTTATCAAATGGTGAAGAAAAACAAATTAAACCTTCATCAGCTGCTGCAGAAAATAATTGTTCATGCCATTCCCATGGGGTATAAGCTTCCTTATACAGATCATAATAATTTTTCCCATCCCAAATAGTACCATTTATTTTAAAATCGCTTTTTGAAGAATTAAGTGTCAAAGTATCCGCAGTGTAAGTTTGCAATTTAATGCTATCAGCTCCAGCCCTTTTCGCAGCTTTAATGGTATCTAGTGCGTTTTTTAAACTTCCATTATGATTAGCAGATAATTCTGCAATTATAAATGTTCTCTTTCCAGTTAGATCAAAGTCTTGAATTTTCATTTTCCTAGTATAACTCCAATTTTAATATTAGAAACTTTATTTCTTATTGAAACCAATTTAACAGCCCCATTAGGTGTTTTAACTATAAATCCATTTTTATCTGATATTACTAAGCCATTGGGTTGATCAAAACTAAATCCATAACTAGAAAAAGCAACTTTATCAATTATAACCTTATTGTTTTGGAAAAAAGTAAATGCACCCGGATAAGGAAAAGCCTGTGCCCGAACCCAGTTGCGAATTCTTTCTTTTTGCCATGACCAATTAATTTCACCATCTTCTGGAGTTCGTTTGCCATAGATTGTAGCTTTCGAATTATTCTGAGACTTCGATTCAATTATCCCTGAAGAAATTTTATCAAATACTTCGAGAATTATAAGAGGATAAATTTTTTCAAATTCCTTTAAAATTTCACCTCCAGTATGAGTTGATAAAATTTTAATTTTTTTTTGAACTATAATATTTCCGGTATCACAACCATCGTCTATAAAATGGGCTGTTACACCTGTTATTTTTTCATTGTTAATAATTGCCCAAATATGTGGCGATCTTCCTCTATATTTAGGCAATAAACTACCATGTAAATTTATTGCATACTTTGCACTTTTAATAATTTCATTATCTATTAAAAATAAATAATTAATAGAGAAAAGTACACTTAAATTTTCTTCTCCAATAAATTCTTTCAATCTTCCATTACGAGGATTTCCCAAAAATAATTTAATTGAATGTCTTTCAGCAAATTCAATTATGAGATTAGATTTTTTATCTGTTGCTATAAAGTCTGGATACTGAAGTTCTTTACAAAAAAATTGTAAAGATTTAAATCCCAAAATTCCTGATGAGAGTATACCAATTTTCATTTTTTAAAAGACTTGAATCGATCAAGAATCCTCAAATTAGAAAATCCATCTATTATTTTTGAATTATCAAAATGATTTATTTTATTAAAGGATTCATGTATTTGACATTCCAAATTTGTAAAATTATTAGCTGGAATTATTGCTCCCAATTTATTAAATCCATCATAAATTTTCTTTTGATTATCAACAAAAAATCCAGAAATAACTAAACATCCTGCAGCCAAAACTTCATATAGAATTCCACTACTTGGTACAATTGCTAAGTCAGCTTTCATCATAAAGTCATACATTTCATTTTCAGTTGCATTCTTAATTATTTTTACCCTAGAATCAGTTCTTTGTATTTCCAAAAGCCCATCAATTAGTTTATATACTGGCCCGACAATAACTGTAATGCAAGAAAATTCAGTAAATTTTGTGCCTGCTTCTAATGCTGTGAGTGTAAAATTTGAAGAGTCTGATCCTCCAAAACAAATTAACAAACTATTTATTGAAATGACTTTTCTTTTTTTTCGAGCTGCGTCCAAAAATGGTTTACGTAGTAGAGCAAAATTGGTCCCAAGAGCATATTCAGCAATATTTTGGACATTATAATCTGATTCGAGAACAGAAGGTGCATGATTAATTATAAGGTCCGCAACAAAATCTTGATTATGTAAATCATCAATAATAACTAACTTACAACCTTTCTCTTTTAATGTTTTTTGATATTCAAAATTAAAATCATAGCCATCTAGAACAATAACATCTTCTTCTTTTATTCGAAGAAAAAATTCATTCTCATCTTCAATATTCACAACTGAGTATCCATACTTTTTGAACTCAGTTTCAATAAATAAAGGTATTTCTTTACAGAAAAAAACAACATCAAATTCATCCTCAATCATATCAGCTAAGGCTTTACATCTAAAAAGATGCCCTGCTCCCTTTAGGAAAGATCCATCTGCCCGAATACAAACTCTCCGAATCAAAGTATTTTTCTAAAAACAGGTTTTGCGGGAGACCCGACTAAATATCTTTCTATACCTTCATTTAATGCTTTTTTACAAATATCTAAAGTCTCAGAAAAAGCTTTTATAAAATAAATAACATCATCTTCTGAATGCGAAAAACATGGAACAAATATACCCTGAAATAAGACACCTCGTTTTATCATTTCTTGCATGGCCAATGTCCTCATTTCAGCACTTACTTCCCCTTCTTTATTTCGAAAATTAAACACCAAGAGCCAATTGCAAGGAACAATATCCACAAAAAAAGTAGCATCTGCAGCAATTATCGCTTTTTGACACCCGTTAATTAATTTATCTCCAATTTTATGATTATGGCCAATCACATCATAATTTTCAAATACATTGATGGTAGAATTAGCAGCTGCCATAGCATGTGTTTCTCCACCATGAGTTGTGGAAATTAAAAAAACTTTTTCCTCTCCAACTTTAGAAATTCCCCCAAGTTCCATGACTTCTTTAACACCTGTAAGTGCGCAAAAAGAAAAACCATTAGCGATTCCTTTTCCCCAAGTAGCCAAGTCAGGTTTTAAACCATATTTGGTCATTGCACCTGGAAAAGCACATTTAAATCCACTTACCATCTCATCCAAAATAAAGAGAGCACCATGTTCATGTGCTAAATCGATGGCCTCCCTTAAAAAATCTGCAGGACTTTGTTTACATGAACAACCATTTCCACATGAACTTTTTACTGGTTCTGTAATTACACAGGCAATTTGACCAGAATATTTTTCAAATAATTGTTTCAAAGAATTAATATCACATGACTTAAAGGTAACAGACAGATCAGAAAACTCATTTGGAACACCTTTATCACAAGCCGTAGTGCCAATAAACCAATCATCATACGAATAGAATGGGTGATCACCAGGAAAAGCAACTAGTTTTCTTCCAGTAAATGCCCTAGCTAACTTAACAGCTGCCGTTGTGACAATAGAACCATTTTTAGCAAACTTTATCATATCATGATAAGGGACTAATGACAAAAATTTCTCAGCAGTTTCTTTTTCTAATACCGATGGTCTTTGAAAGTTTACCCCTTTAGATAACTCAGATCTAACAGCATCCAAGACAGGCTCATAAGCATGACCGAGACTTACACTAGTTAAACCCATTGAACAATCTAAATACATGTTCTCATCGACATCCCATACACAAGATCCTTTACCATGGCTAATAGCTGCAGGAGAAAGTACTGGAAATTGGTCGTCTCCTTTAGAGTAAGTATGTGCGCCACCAGGTATTAAGTGGTGTATTGCTTTTCTATATGTTTCTGAATTAGTAAAATTATTAATTTTTATTAATGATGTCATTTCGTAATGATTTTAGATATCCTGAATTTCTAATTAAATGCTGATTATCAAATAAATTATAATTAGTTGTTATAAATTTTGCATAATCTAACCATGACAATTCTACCCCTAGATTATCAATTAAAAATTTTAAATTGATCAAATCAGATTTTTCATCTACCGTCATTCTTACATTACCAAATTCACCTTCTATACATTCAAATTCTCCATAAGTACCATTTAACTTACATTTACTTCGAATATAAGGTGTAACATGTTCTCTTTCAGATGGTAATTTAGCGTTAAAAAAAGCTTCTTTCAATTCCTCAGTTTTAAAAACTTCCACATCAACTCCATCAGGAAATTTTTCACTTGTCATACAATAGGAATAATCATTATCAATAGCATATTGAATTACATTCCTGACTAAAATTGGATCAATTAATGGACAATCACTTGTCACTCTAACAATATAATTAGAAGGTATAATTAAGCTTGCATGATAATATCTATCCAAAACATCATTCAATGAACCTCTAAAATATAGACATCCCTCTTTTTGGGCTATAGAAATAATTTCCTCAGCTTCAAATTCATTAGTAGTTGCTACAATTATTGAATAATCAACATTTACTTTTTTCAACCTCTTCAAATGGATTCCAAGTAATGTTGAATCTCTTATCTTCATAAGAACTTTACCTGGTAATCTACTAGATCCAAAACGAGCTTGGCTTATAATTGAAATTTTCATTTCCAATTGTATGGATATAATAATGATTTATTCTTTATCTGAATTGAATTTATTCGATCTACTAATTCGGATGGAATAGTATTTAGACAAGCAATTGAATTTGATATTAATTGAGAAGGAGTATCTACACCAATAATTATTTCATCAATTTCTTTAAAGGAAAGTGCGTATTGTAAACATAAATCTGAAATAGATATTTGAAATTCACTAGTTATTTTTTTTAAAAATAAAATATCATCTTTCAATTCCACTAAATTTCCTTTCAAATAATTTGGATCTAAAAAAAACAATCCTTGCAAAAATATAGATCGTATTTGTATTTTTTTTCCTTTTTCCTTTGCTTTTAAAATTAAATCCCCTCTCTGATTAAAGTTATCAAATAAATTAAAAGGACACTGAATAACTTTTACTATTGGATCATTTATAACTATATTAAATTCTTCATTTGTGTAAACAGAAACTCCAATTTGGTTAACAAAATCAAGAGCAATAAGCTTTTCAAACTCTTGATGTAGAGTTTTATTTAAATAATCTGGAAAACTGTGAAAAAAACAAACATTAATTTTTTTGATGTTCAGTAATTCGCAAGTGTTTTTAACCCGAATATAAATATTCTCCTTTTCTATAGACTTAAATTTAGTGTTAATCTTGAATTCAAAATCACTTAAAAAATGAAAATCACCTATTAATTGATGTGCATTCCCATAGGATTCCGCTGAATCCAATGTACTAATACCTAGTTGATGAGCAAGATTGAAAATTTCAATTGTAGTATTTCTATTTGGTTGCCCCAATATATTATTTATTCCATATTTAAGACCAAATTGAACTGTGCCTAAAATAAACCTATTCATTAATAAATTCTTGGTTAAAAATTGCCATTCGTAATACGTTCTCTAACCTATTGTCATAAAATCCATGATTTTTATAAATCCCTTCGATTTCAAACCCAATTTTTTTATACAAAGTAACAGCCACTTTATTGGATTCTACTACCCCCAAAGTAATCTTTCTTAGATTGAGAGATTTAAAACAAAAATCTATAACTATTTTGGAGGCTTCTTTTGCATATCCCTTTCCCCATTCAGCTTTATCGCCCATCAAAATGCCGAATTCACCTATCTGATGTCGAAAATTAATAGGTTCTATTTTAATATTTCCAATATGTTTACCATTACTCTTCAAACATATTGCCCAAAAAAATAATTCATTCTTAATAGCATTTTCAATATAGCCTTTAAGAGAATCGATATTGTAGTTACCCCCTGATTCCAAATATTTGTAAACTTCATTATCATTTAACCAGTTTAAATAGGATTCTGAACAAAATGATTCGTTCATTGGAATCAGTACTAATCTTTCAGAAAATAATTTTTTTATTGATAAATTCATTAAAACAAATTCTGATATCCAAATGGCTTTTTGATCGCATCCACTATAAACTGCTGTTCACTTTCAGTTAATGTTGCATACATGGGAATGCTTATGGCTTCTGAATAATAAGTTTCCGATTGGGGAAAGTCATACCGATTATAACCTATTGCTTTATAATAAGGATGTCTATATACTGGTATATAATGTAGGTTAACAAGAATGCCAGCAGTTCTAAGTTTTTCAAAAAGTTGGCGATGAGTTATTCCCATTTTATTATTCTTAACACGAATAATATACAAATGAAGTCCAGAATAGGTATCTGGGTGCTGCCAAGGCAACTCAATCCAATCTTCTTTCAATAGTTGATTATAACGTCTTGCAAGTAAATGTCGAGCTTCGACAAATTCATCCAAACGCTTCATTTGACTTAAACCCAAAGCCGCTTGAAGATCCGTCATTCTGTAATTATAGCCTAAATCTATTTGTTGGTAATACCAAGGACCATCAGGTGCATGAGTCATTTCACTCGCGTGGCGAACTATACCATGACTTCTGAAACGGTTTAAAGTAATCGCTAATTCGGAATTATTAGTCAAACACATTCCGCCTTCACCTGTGGTTATAATTTTTACTGGATGGAAGCTGAATACAGTAATATCGGAATATTGACATCCGCCAATTGCCTTTCCTTTATACTTTCCGCCAATAGCATGCGATGCATCTTCAATTATTTTAAACCCATATTTTTGTCCCAATACTTGAATTTTCTCCATTTCACATGACTGACCCGCCAAATGAACGGGGATGACGACTTTAGGTAAACGTCCAGTCTTTTCAGCATTAAACAGCTTCTCCTCTAAAGAACTAATTGACATATTATATGTAGCAGGATCGATATCCACAAAATCCACATCTGCACCACAATAAAGTGCACAATTAGCAGATGCAACAAAAGTGATTGGACTTGTCCAAACCAAATCCCCCTTTCCTACCCCTAATGATAAACATGCAATGTGAAGCGCACTGGTAGCACTGTTTACTGCAAGAGCGTATTTGGCATTACAATAATCAGCTACAGTTTTTTCAAAGGCAGGAACTACTGGTCCTTGGGTAAGAAAATCTGACTTGAGAACATCAACTACTGATTGTATATCGGCTTCGGATATATCTTGGCGTCCATATGGTATCATAACCTTAGTATTTCTTGTATTTTAGTTTCAGATTCTTGCTGATGCAATAGTGTAATATGTTCTTTTACAGTACCTAAACTTCTCCCGAGGAATTCTCGAACTTTTCGATTCGACATGCTCATATCCGAAGGTCGCTTAACTAAATTATTTTGGGACTTTATTGAGCTCTGGCGAATGAATGACTTATCTAAGCCAAATTCTTCTGCAATCAAGACCCCAAATTCATATTTTGAAATCCGGTCATCACTAACTACGTTAAAAATACCTTTAGCATTTTTATCCAATAAGTCATGAACAGTTTGAATCAAAATTTCAACGAAAATTGGCGTATAGTGAACGTCATCAAATAAGTAAAGTATTTGTTTATTTCGCAAAGAATATATGATCTGATCACTAAATGATCTTCTGTAGGATGTCCCCCATCCATAAAAGTTAGTGCGAATAATTAGGGCGTCTGGATTATTTTTCAAAACAACATTTTCTGCTAAAGCTTTAGTCTGACCATAAACATTAATCGCTTTTGTTGGCTCATCTTCAAGAATCATAGGATAAATTCCTTCAAATAGATGATCTGTTGAAATATGAACTAAAGGGATACCTAATTGATAAGTTGCACTCGCAATAATTCTAGATAATTCAACATTAATTAAATGTGCCAAATCAGGATTGTTTTCACATTTTTCAACGCTAGTTAGACCAGCAGTATGAATAACAATTGAAGGCTTTATTAAATATAGTTGGTTCAAAAAACTATTCTCAGAAAAAAAATCAATAGAAAACATAAATCCTCCTTTAGGAAATATTTTCTTTTCGTTTAATCCTAGATAAATTTTATAATCACTTCTCCTTGAAAAGAACCAGTTAACAGCTAAAAGTCCTGATCCTCCTGTAAGAACAATAGAAGGCTTTTGCCTCATTATATTTGAACAATTTTTTGTTTGTTCATCTCAATCCAGGTTTTAAGTTCCTCGACTGACATCCATTCAGAATTATTGTCTGAAGAATAAGTAAAATTTTTATCCACCTTCACCCCATCTTTAATACGTAATGGATCAGATGACCAGAAATTAATAGCAGGTAATATCTTGTAGTAAGTATCATATTCAAACGTATGTGGTGCATCTTCGAATCCAATCATCTGTTCATGAATTTTTTCACCAGGACGAATTCCAATAACAACCTGTTTAGCATCTGGATTTACAGCTTTTGCTATATCCCCAATAGTCATAGACGGAATTTTCTTAACATAAATTTCTCCTCCCAACATATCATCAAATGCTCTCCAAACTAATTTCACACCCTCTTCCAAAGTAATCATAAAACGTGTCATACGAGGATCAGTAATTGGCAGTTCACCAGTTCCCGCCAATTTATTGAAAAATGGAATCACTGAACCCCGTGAACCCATTACATTACCATATCTTACTACTGAAAAAATAGTTGAATTTTTGCTAAAGTTTGAATTAGCTGCAACAAATAATTTATCAGAGGCTAATTTAGTAGCTCCATATAAATTTATAGGATTACTTGCTTTATCGGTAGATAAAGCAACAACTTTTCTAACTCCACTTTGAATACAAGCATCAATTAAATTCATTGCTCCATTAATATTAGTCTTAACACATTCAAAGGGATTATATTCTGCAGTAGGAACTATTTTGGTTGCAGCTGCATGAACTACAAAATCAATACCATCCAAACAACTAATTAAACGATCTTTATCACGAACATCACCAATTACAAATTTAACCCTTGAATCATTGGAGAATTTTTGAGCCATTTCCCATTGTTTCATTTCATCTCTTGAATAAATCAGAATTCTTTTTGGATTAAACTTTTCAAGAGTCATAGGAATGAAAGTGTTTCCGAATGAACCAGTACCACCGGTAATCAAAATTGTGCTATTTTCTAACATTGCTTTATATATGTTTTTTTATAAATTCTTCATAACTATTATGATTAAGGAGTTTTCCCTCTTTTAATTCAAAAATAACAGAACAATCTTTTAATGTAGTAATTCTATGGGCCACAATAATTAGAGTTAAATTTTTGTCTAAAGAATTGATTTCATCCATCACCTCTTGCTCTGTGAAAGAATCCAAAGCACTAGTAGCTTCATCAAAGACTATCACATCAGCATTTTTATACAATGCTCTTGCTATTCCTATCCTTTGACGTTGACCTCCAGACAATTTAACACCTCTTTCACCCACATTTGATTTGTACTGAAAATTTAAACTTTCAATAGTATTTGAAATTTTAGCACATTTAGCAGCCCATTTTACTCTTGATTCATCTACATCAGAACTAGTTGAAGAAAAAGCAATATTCTCTTCAATGCTCGCGTCAGAAAGAAATATACTTTGAGGAACATGAGCAATATTTTTTCTCCATCGAATCAATTCATGAGAATCTAATTTTATTCCATCTATAGACAAGAATCCTTCGGTTGGAATGATTAATCCCATCAACAAATCTAAAAATGTACTCTTTCCACTACCTGTTTGGCCAATAATTCCAATTCTAGAACCTTTTAAAATTTTAAAATTTATCCTTTCAAATACAAATGAATCATCATTAGAATATCTAAAACTAATATTTTTACCTTCTAAAAAAATATTAAATGGTAATTTATTAATGTAATCCAAATTATAATCATCAGAATTTACTTCTTGATCTAAGTAAAAAATAATCTTTTCTAAAGAAGGTTGACTTCCTTTTAAAGTAGCCCAACTTGAAAAACATTGTTGGAATAAAGGCAATAATCTTTGTGTCCCCATAACTAAAGCTCCTAAAACTGGTAGAGCTCCAACAATTCCGCCCTCCTTAAGAGCTAGAAAATAAGACAAAAAAGAAATTAAAATAATCCCGATCATCTCAATAAGATAACGAGGACTACCACTTATAAATTGTATATCTGAATGCGCATTCAATAAAGGAAAATTAGATTTGCTAAATTCGTTACAATATTTTCTTTGATTTGAGTCAATAATAATATCTCTAATTCCTCCAAGACTCTCTTGTATGCTTTTGATTACTCTTGTAGAATTATTATTTAATACAAATCCTAATGATTTTAATCTTTTATTATTGTACCAACTAATTAAAAAGTAAATTAAACTAAAACTTATAAAAGAGAAAATAGAAACTAAGGGATCGATAAAAACTAATGCTACAATTATTGTTAAAATGGAAAAGATGGAACTAAAAATTAACAAAACAGGTAATATTGTATGACCCGCAATCCCATGTGCTTTATTTAAGGCAGTAATTACTTCACTCGTATTCCTTGACACATGAGTTAAATAGTTCTGAAATAAGGTTCTTTCATAAATTTCTAGACATAATTCTCCTGCAATAGAAGTGCTCAACTTTGTTTGAATCTTGAGAACTAACATCCTTATTATTCCTGAAAAAACGATTGAAATTGAAAAAAATATCGTTACAAAAAATAGCAATTCTTGTTCCGTTTTAATATTAAATAAAATTAACAAATGATTAATATTATTGTTGTTTAATAATTTTTCTGGCGCTGTTAAAAAGGCTAAAAAAGGGACAATCGCTCCTAAACTAAGAATTTCAGCGAATGAAGAAAAAAACATAAAAAAACCAAAAAAAACAAATTGTACCCTGCGTTTTGATTTAAATTTAAACCATAATTTAATTAGTAAATTAATATGGTTGTTATTTTTAAAATTGTTTTTATTGTTTTTCATTAAATTCTAAAATAGTCTTTTTTATTCCTTCATTCAAGGAAATTTTTGGTTTCCATCCAAGATTATTTATTTTACTAATATCCATTAATTTTCTAGGAGTTCCGTCTAGTTTTAATTTATCAAAAATAAGTTCTCCTTCATACTTAACTTCTGAAACAATTAATTCAGCTAATTCTTTAATTGAAACATCTTTGCCACTTCCAATATTAAGCAAACCTTGTTCATTATAGTTTTGTAACAAGAAATAGCATGCGTCTGCTAAGTCATCTACATGTAAAAAATCTCTTCTCGGCGTTCCTGTACCCCAAATGGTAACACTTGGTTCATTATTAATTTTTGCTAAAACAATTCTTCTTATTAATGCAGGAAGCACATGTGAGTTTTCTGGATGGTAATTATCATTGGTACCATACAAATTTGTGGGCATGGCAGAAATAAAATTACATCCATATTGAGTTCTGTATGAATCACAAAGCTCAATACCTGCAATTTTAGCTATTGCATATGGTTGATTAGTTGGCTCTAAATAACCACTTAATAAATACTCTTCCTTTAATGGCTGTGGTGCCATTTTAGGATAAATACAAGAGGAACCCAAAAACAATAACTTGGTAACCTTATTTAAATACGCTGCATGAATAATATTAGCTTCAATCATTAAGTTATCATAAATAAATTCTGCCCTATAAGTGTTATTAGCAAGAATTCCACCCACTTTAGCAGCTGCAAGAATTACATATTCAGGTTTTTCTTTTTCAAAGAATTCATTCACTGCTTGTTGATTTCTCAAATCTAATTCATAAGATGTTCTTGTAATAATATTATTATACCCTTCTTTTCTTAATTTACGCTCTATTCCAGAACCTACCATTCCTCTGTGTCCAGCAATATATATTTTAGCAGTTTGTTCCATTCTTATAGTCCACTTTCTTTGATGTATAATTCCTTTTTAAATAAGGAAACATCACTTGCTACCATTTCTTTAACTAATGTTGATAAATCATACTTGGGTTTCCAGCCTAATTTGGTCATTGCTTTAGTTGGATCTCCTATTAATAAATCAACTTCAGTTGGTCTGTAATATTTAGGATCTACTTTCACAACAACTTGTCCTTCTTTTAATTTATATTCACCAGTATTTTTTACAACAAAACCTTCTTCTGCTTCATCATTTCCTCTAAATCCTAATTCTATACCTAATTCCGCAAAACTCATTTTTACAAAATCACGAATGGTTGTAGTTATACCAGTTGCCAAAACAAAATCTTCGGGTTTTTCTTGTTGCAATATCAAATACATTCCTTCAATATAATCCTTTGCATGACCCCAGTCTCTTTTGGAATCTAAATTTCCTAAGTATAAACATTTGTCCAAACCTAAAGCAATCTTAGCTGTTGCTCTTGTAATTTTCCTTGTTACAAAAGTTTCCCCTCTTTGGGGTGATTCGTGATTGAATAAAATACCATTACAAGCATACATGTTATAGGCTTCTCTATAATTGACAGTAATCCAAAATGCATACAATTTTGCAACTGCATAAGGTGAACGTGGATAGAATGGAGTCGTTTCAGATTGGGGAATAGCCTGTACTAAACCATATAATTCTGATGTAGATGCTTGATAAATTTTAGTCTTACTGGTTAATCCCAATAAACGTACTGCTTCCAAAATTCTTAAAGTTCCAATACCATCCGTGTTAGCTGTATATTCTGGTTCTTCAAAACTCACATGCACATGACTCATTGCTGCCAAATTGTAAATTTCGTCTGGTTGAACTTCTTGAATAATTCTAATCAGGTTAGTGCTATCTGTTAAGTCGCCATAATGCAAGTGGAGGTGCCTATGTGACGTGTGTGGATCTTCATAAATATGATCAATCCTTTGTGTATTAAACAATGAAGATCTTCTTTTAATGCCATGCACTTCATAACCCCTGTTCAAAAGAAACTCTGCCAAATAAGAGCCATCTTGGCCTGTAATTCCTGTTACAATTGCCTTTTTCAATTTAAATATTATCTAAAAATCAATAATTGAATTGTAATGAAAATTCGAGCAATGAAGTAAATATTCCATCTGATTCAAATTTTTCATTACGCTTCCCTATATACACTTTCTTCATGCCTAACTTTTGCCCAAACATAAGATCTGAAATCGAATCTCCAACAATAACTGATTTTTTAAAATCAATATCTGGAAAATCTAATGCCGCTTGTATACCCATTCCTGGATTAGGTTTTCTACACACAGCAAATTCTGAAACATCCGTGCAGAAATATATTTTATCTATTTTACCTTGATTCAGTGAAACTTCAAAGTTCATTTTTTCGTGAATATCAATCAAATCCTCTTCTCTCATTATTCCTCTTCCTACGCCCCTTTGATTAGTTACAATGATAATTTTCCCGAATACATTAGAAAGATCACAAATCGCTTTTAAAGAGCCTTCGATGAATGAAAATTCAGCCCAATTTTTCACATAATCATTGTCTCTTTTCTTATTAATCACGCCGTCTCTATCCAAAAATAAAGTCCATGTTTTATCGATTTCTTGAATCATTTTTATTTAATATTTGCACACCAAACTGCGCTCTAAGACCTTTATTCTCGATGATTTACGTTATGCTGAAAAATAAAATAAAACTATTTAAGGCTGAAAATCAACGAATTAGTTATTAACGAATATTTACGAATACCTTTTGATCGTCTGGACCACACTAATAATTTTAGACAATTATTTGACTTTTATAAAAATCAAATAGTGAATTAAAATTCAATAAACAATCAACTTCCTCATGTTCACTAATATCTCCAATAAACACAGTTT
>Ga0169931_10008289_pt1 | contig 15207 bp, 13 predicted proteins | sample Kivu_15m_20L_FD_129675 | JGI IMG/M metagenome (GOLD analysis project Ga0169931, IMG submission 129675) | Freshwater microbial communities from Lake Kivu, Western Province, Rwanda to study Microbial Dark Matter (Phase II) - Kivu_15m_20L... | ecosystem: Environmental > Aquatic > Freshwater > Lake... | reverse complement strand
TGTAATACTCCCTGAATCTTGGACCATGAGTTTAGTTAAAAAAAAACAATTAAATTTACTAAATCATGACAAAAAGAACGCGAAGAAAATTCAGCCCGGAATTCAAGGCCAAGGTGGCTTTAGAAGCTGTAAAAAATCAAAAAACGCTTGCTGAATTGAGCCAGCATTTTGAAGTAAATCCAGTCACCATTTCAAAATGGAAAACTGAATTTCTAGAAAACATGTCATCGGTCTTCGGTGGTGAAAAGGGTAAAATACAAGATGAAGACTCGCCTGAAATGGAGAAGCTTTATGCACAAATTGGTCAACTGAAAGTTGAGAATGACTTTTTAAAAAAAAGTGCGCGCAGATTGGGGATACCCGAAAGCGAATGGAAATGATTAATCCGCGGGACAACAAATTATCCCTTCGTAAACAATGTGCGGTGTTGAATATCCCTCGAAGTTCCTTGTATTACGCACCTCTTCCTGAGAAACCAGAAAATATAAAAATGATGGGCATCATGGATAAGCACTTACTTGATCATCCAACGGAAGGGGTTGTTTCCATGGTTAATCTTTTGAGAGCTGACGGTTATCCGGTGGGACCAAAGCGGATAAGAAGGTTGTTTAAAGTAATGGGTTATGAGGCCATTTACAGGCGCAGAAATCTCACGAAGAATGCCGTGAAAGAATTTATTAGACCGTATTTACTTCGAGGTTTAAAAATCACCCACGCGAATCAGGTCTGGTGCACTGATATTACTTACATCCCCATGGCCAAAGGGTTTTTGTACATGACAGCCGTTATTGATGTTTACAGCCGAAGAATAATGGGTTGGGGAATAAGTAATAGTATGACTAAAAAATGGTGTATCGCTGTGCTAGACGATGCGATTAGAACCCATGGCAAGCCTGAAATCGTAAACTCAGATCAAGGGTCGCAGTACACCAGTTTTGATTGGACGAATTACTTAAAAAAGAACGGGATAAAAGTCTCAATGGACGGGAAAGGAAGAGCAACGGACAACGCCTGGATAGAACGCTTTTGGAAGACAATTAAATATGATTACATCTACCTCAACCCTTGTGACAATGGATTTGAACTTTACGAGGGAGTGCGTAAACATATTGACTACTACCATCAGAAAAAACACCAGTCAATTAAAATGTCTCCTCTCGAACGCTATGAACAATCTTTAATTAAAAAAGCAGCCTAAAGAAGAAAATGTTTAACTTAGCAACACAACCTTTTGGTCCAAGATTCAGGGAGTATTACATTAGTATAGTATTCGTCATATTTATTTATTTTAAAAACGGCTCTTTCAAAATATGAGAATTAAGCTTGTATTTTTATTAATTACTATAGTTTCATGCGATTCTTCATTTACTCGCATGTATCATTATCATCAAAGTGCCCGAGATACTGAAGAAGCTCTTGAACTCCTGAAAAATGAGCTACTAGAAAATCCAAGCAATGCCGATGCAAATTTCTACATGGCTGAACTATTGATGGAGAAAGGTTCCTATGTTGATGCTAAGCCATATTTTGAAAAATCTCTTAATAGTTCAGGAAAATACAAGGACGATATTAAATATTTAAATGAGAAATACTACCGAGTAGAATTCAATCGGGGTATTGACTTATTTAAGTCAAAAAACTATACAGATGCAATTGAATTTTTCAAGAAATCAGACCACGTGATTCCAAATCAGGCTGAGACTTTTAAATTCATTAGTTCTTCCTACTACGAGCTTAGTAATTATGCTCAGTCAATACAATACGGAAATCGTTGTGTCGAGGTGGCCAACTATGATTATGATTGCAGCCTAATTTTAGTAAAAAATTATTTTGCGATGGGAAATCATGATCAAGCAGTTGTATTGGCTGAAGAGTATGTCAAATATTTTCGCTATCAAAACGAGTTTTTAAAGGCGATGATATATGCGTCACTGGAAAAAAGTGATTATCCAACTGCAGAGAAAAAGTTTGGTGACTATTTCAAAGAGACTAAAGATTATAAAACACTTAAAGAGTTTAGTTTGGAATTATTTAATAAAAACCAATACGAAATTGCTGAGCCTTATCTGAGAAATTATTACAAACATGATCCTCAAGACACAGATATACTTCGAGCGCTTTCGTTTCTATTTCTTGAACTAAGAGATTACACTTCTTTGGTACAAGTCAATGAAAGATTAGTAGCTATTTACCCGGAGGATAAAAGTCTTAAAGAGCTCCTGATGCTTAGTTATGAGCTCATTGGGGATATGGACAACTACTACTTCATAAAAAAACAAATTGATAATTGAGATATATATGTTTAGGATTCTTTGTTTTTTTGTTGTTAGTCTGTCGTTTCTAAGTACTACAGTAGCTGTTGCACAGCTAAGGGTATTGTCAAGAACACCCTTGTCCAATGCTAAAAATGTTGCACCTCTAGGTCCAGTTAGTATTCAATTTGATCGCCCAATTAATGGAGCAAATCTTCAAGACAACATTCTAATCACGGGTTCTTTCTCCGGTAGGATAACAGGTTCATTCTCAACTGAACAAAACAATACTATTACTTTCAGACCAAGTCCACCATTTTTGATCGGTGAGAAAGTAACCATAACAGTAACAACACGCGTTACTGGGTCTGATGGCAGTAGGATATCACGACCCGAATCTTGGTCATTTAACGTTAGACCGCCAGTTGGAAGTTTAAACTTTTCTACACGCTTTACTTACGGATTACGAACCGGAAGTGAACCCTCAAATCTTGCTACTGTTGACTTGAATGGTGACTCAATGCCAGATGTAGTCGTTATAAACTCAAATAACGGAGTTGTATCAATTTTTGAGAATCAATTTCGAACGAACAATCGACTGGCTCTAGCTCGGGAAATTATAATTCCCTCAGCAGTGTCTAAATCTTACCCGGTGACCTCTGCATTACCCGAGTCAGTTCTTCAGGATGTTCCAACGCAGTCTAATGTCTTATCAGCCGATTTGAATAATAATGGTTCGCCAGACATGGTAATCCTATCTCCTCGTGATAACCGATTTATAGTCTTACGAAATAATCAAAACTCTATTCCGAGTCTGAGTACCGAATTTTTTTCAACAGGTGAGCGGCCTATTAGTTTAACCTCAGGAGATTTTAATGGGGATGGATTTATAGATTTGGCTATTTCAAGTTTGGGGAATGATCGTGTTTATGTTCACTTAAATAATGGTTCAGGTTCTTTCTTGAGCCCTCAAACATACTCGGTCGGCAAAACACCTGCTTCAATACAAGCAGCAGATATGGATGGCGATCAGTTTACAGACATTGTTGTTCTAAGTACAGGCGATAGAAGAATAGATGTTTTAAAAAATAACGGTACAGGACAATTTTCATCAAGTACCTATCTATCCCAGCTAAATTTCATCCCGAGTTTAATGATTGTTGAGTCAGTGGTTTCTACTAATGGGAATCTATTACCAGATGTTATTCTTGGGGTATCTGATCAGCGCTTTGTTAATGTATATGCAAATAGTGGTAGTGCTTTAACCTCAGTTGGCCAAATCTCAATGTCCAATGCTTCACGCCCAATGTTTGCTCACCTCTCCGATCTTGATAGTGATGGGACATTCGATTTAATCACTACTCACTTAATTTCAAATAACCTTTACGTAAATAGAATGCAGCCAAATGGCTCAAGCTCGAACTTAACTAATGTAGATCCAGATGGTATCTTGCAGCCAAGTGGTATTGCCTCTGCCGATATTAGTGGTTCAGGTTCACTAGATATACTGGTACCAAGTATTGGTTCTAGTCAACTTAATCTCTATTTAAATGTGGCAGAAGGTGGTAGTTGCGACCAGATTATTGGAGGTCTCACTATACCTGATCTTATTGATTTTGGAGACGTTACCCGAGGATCATTGAATACTAGAGATTTCTCAATTAATAATAGAAGCAATGCTCTATTCGACTTCGTTCTCGAACTTCAGGATAACACGTTTTTTTTACTCACATCAGACAGACAATATGAATTAGTTGCTGGAGCAATTAGATCAAACACAGTTACTTTCAGAGCGAATGATGTCGGGGAATATCGAACTCAAATTGTTGTGACCTTTAATTCAGTATGTGGTGTTGGGCAAAAAAATATTGAGCTTAGAGCAAGGATATTACCGGCAAAACCTGATTTAGAAGCAACGCAGTTTGCACCTCTCTCGACACCTAGTGAGTATTTGCTCGGTAAAACCTACACATTTCAGGGGGTTTTTAAATCTAATGGTGATGCTGCTCTAAATTCGCCATTTAACATCAGCTTTCTCATTGATAACCAAGTAGATCAAAATCGTAGGTTTACTAATAGTGTGCAACCGGGACAATCGTTTGCTCAACAATTCAGCTATGTTTTCACCAAACCGGGTTTAACGACTCTTACGTATTTCGTCGATTCTACCGAAGAAATTGATGAAAGCATCGAAAATAACAATAAAATATCTATTACGATATCAGTTAAAGAAGGGAAGTTTAAGGTTAGTCCTAATCCGTTTACACCCAATTCCGATGGTTATAATGACCAAGTGAATTTTGACTTTTCTGAACTATTCAATATTACGAATCCAAGTGTTCAAATACTCAATTTAGAAGGACAATTGATCCGAAACTTTGGCATCCAGGATTCAGTGAACGGGGTTATAACCTGGGATGGTAGAGATAAAAGTGGCAGAATAATGAGACCTGGTGTGTTTCTGTACGCTGTTTTTAATGATGGGAAATTATTATCGAGAGGCTCAATTACGCTAGCACTATGAGACCTAAACACTCCATAATATCATCTTTAACGAAGTCATGGATTGTGATTGTTTTGCAATTTTTGATCCAATCACCAATAGCGATGGCACAACCCATACTAATGGGAACTTCGGTAAATACACTTGACTCGAAAGGTGTATTTGCAAATCCAGCATTGATGTCTTATCAAAGTAATCACGTTGCCGTTGGTCTAAAAGGATATCACCTAGGGTATTTTGACAGCTCACTACTCGACTACCAAAAAGGGTATATCAGTTTTGTTTTACCATCAGTTGCTTATTCCAGATTAGGAAGCGGTATAAACATCCAGTATTTCAATAGTCCAATTCTATCGAAATCACAAATAGGTACCACCTTTAGTTATCGCATAGTTCCAAATGTTTCAGTCGGTGTAAATGCCTCTCTCTTGTATATGGGATATAATCGAAACAATTTTGTCGATTTTGATTTTGATGATCCTGTTTTTGCTGGTGGTTTCTCTAAGTTTACTTTTAACACCTCTGCAGGTGTATATGCTCGACCCATTCCATTCATTGAAATTGGTGCTGGAGCTAGAAATATCAATCAACCAGATATAGCATTAGGCTTTGTCTCCGCACCTATGCCTCTTGAGCCATTTGCCGGATTTAGCTTGAGATATGGTCCATTGAAGGGAATTTTTGAAGTAGTAAATACCGAGAGAGGACTTGAAAAACGATCTCATATCGAGCTTTACTCATCAACAGGTTACTATGGCCGCATTGGCACTACGACGGATTTTAGCACCGCATATATTGAACTTCAGGGAAGGCTCTTCTCAGGCTACAGTGCGAATTATCAATATGAACTTCCATCACAATCAATAAGTGGTCTTTCGAATGGTTCTCATATGTTTTCCCTAGTCTATGAATTTAATCGCAAAGCTAAACTCCCAAGCCTAAAAAAACATCAGATAGTTCATCCACCTTATGTTAAAAGTGCCGGAAAGCCAATTATTCCGCCTAATGTATTCCTAAATAATGATGTGGAATATCTAATTCTCAGTGAAATTCACATCACCAGAAGTCTAGATGATTCAACTGTTACAGCCTCAGATCTACAGATTTTGACTGCTTATGATCTGGGAATTATGGGTGAATATCCAGGCTTTGATCGAATACCCTATAAAGACCGAAACCCAGTCGACGTTCCCGCTCTTAGTAGAGATGACGATGAACCAGGATTATCAGCCGATTACGAAAAGTTCCTGGAAACAATTCGTGAATACATGTCAAAAGACAAAAACTTATCTCTTAACATTTTAACTCAGGTTGGTGGTGAAGTTCGAGGATCCGAACTCAGAAGTATCATTAATCGGGATACATCAGTACCAATTTCAATTAGTAATATTCTTTTATCGGATCAGGTTGATTCAACCTTATTTGTAACACCTATTGATATCAATATGTTGCAAGAAGAACGCTTGATCAAGGCATACCCTCTCAAAACTACGATTAAACCTCTGCTCTATGGACAAGTAGAATCTAGCAATTGGGTTCTTTTAATAACTGATCCTAACGATTTTGTGCTCAAGGAAATAAAGGGCATTGGTCAAATTCCAGATAACATCGATTGGGATTGGAAAATTGCTGATGATCGATACATAGAACCTGGAGTTTATTACTATAGCTTAAAATGGACTGAGCCATCAACAGGTGTTGAAAAAAAATCTAGAAAAAGGGTTTTTTACGTCCAAAAAAATCTGCGAAAAGTTGATGTCACCATTACGAAAGACCCATCGAAACTCCCAGATGGCGCAGAAAGTATCAATATAATAATGAAGAAAAACTAACACTTAAGATTTAAAATATCACAATGAAGATGATCACTATCTCGATGAGTAGCTTCTTTTTAGCTGCAAACAATGTATTTGCTCAGAATATGAATACCTCTATGAGTGATACACTATCAACAGTGGCTGGTAATCAACCCTCAAATTTGTGGGAGATTATTGGTCAAGCTGGTCCAATTCAATATCCAATCTATGGTCTATTAGTTGTGGGTTTGTTTTTCATCACCTTAAAACTGTTTGAGTTGATGCGCGATCGAAGCTTACAAAAAGAGTTGCAAAGTAAATCCTTTGTAAACGTGGCCTTAGAAGACATCCAGAAAATCATTGGAAACCAAAAAGATTACTTTTTGTCTCGAATCATGTCAAAGCTTTTGAACGTATATCTGACAAATAGCAATGCAGACTATTTACACGATGAGATAACAAATTTTAGTAGTACCCTAAAAGATAGTTTTACCACATTTAAAAACAGAATTGACTTCTTGTCCGATACGGCTGGTGCACTTGGTTTGCTTGGTACGGTATGGGGGATGTTTATCGTATTTTCATCCGGTTCAATTGAAAAGGAAATCATTCTTGTTGGTATGGGTGTAGCTTTGATGTCGACACTACTGGGTTTGGTCGTAAGTATCATCCTTAACTTTTTTACGACTGTAATCGATGGATACTACTCACGACATCTTGAAGGTGTTGTTTCTAAAGCCGATGAGTTACGTTTTCGATTAATCGAACTTTCAGATACGTCTAGCAATAAGACCAAGTAATCAAATGAAAAATGCAAAGTATTTACTTCGATTCGTAGATGTAGTTTTAATCTTGTTGTTCGGCTTTATCGTAATCTCGGAAATAGATGAAGATTCACAGATTCTGTTACCCAGCAGTTATGAAGCAGAAATTACCAAACCTGGTAATGAAATAATGCTTTTTATTGGTATCACTTCTGATGGTATGTATATCGATGAACGGGAAAAAGTTTTACTACAAAATGACGAGGTAGTTAAAAATTACATTCGCAGTCATAAAAACAAATTTGGTGATATAGCCAAAGTTAGAATTCGATCTAATTATGATTCGAAAACAAAATACGCCATAAGACTGGCTCAAATTTGCGATGAACTAGAAGTTAATAAATCACTTGATGTCAGAATTGTTAAGTAATCATAAGCAATGAAAAATAACACATTTATAATTCGATTTATTGATGTTGGTTTGATTATTCTCTTTGGATTTGTCATAATAAGTGACATAACCACTAGGACACAAATTGATCTCGGAGGCTCAGATTCAAATCAAGAAATTGACCTGACAACTGGGATATTTATAGTATCAATCGAGCCAGATATCTCATATACCTTACTAAATGAAGATATGACGATCTCCTACGGCAATTTCCCAAACCTAGAATCACTAGAATATGCCCTTAATTCAATTAGTCAGGAGCTAAGATCTTCTGGACTAAATCCTACTGCTTTGATTGCTCCAAACGAGGAAATACCTATTCAACATATGATTGACGTAATGGATTTGTGTGATAGAATAAAACTTTCAAAAAGTATCAAAATCAATTAATCACTTTCCTGCGATATGATTATACCTCCTAAAGAAATAGATCGGTCATCTAAATTTAAGTCGGCTGGTATCACAGTTGCCGTAGTTTCTCTTTTGTTTTTGCTACTTCAGTATTTGTACATACTCGATTTAGATCAGGCTAAAATTTATGTTACAGAGTTAAGCCTGGTTAACTTATCCCAATTTCAAAAACCCATTATCGAGCCTGAAATTACTACTGAACCAGAAAAAGAATCACTCGAATCTGAACCCGAAACTCAACAATCAAGCTCAGATTCCAGTCCTTCATTACAGCGAAAAGATGTTAGTTCATTACTAAACCAAGGAGTTCAGGTCGATCTTTCAGCCAACCGTAACCTAAGTTCTAGTAAAGCTAATACTAGCCAATCTCAATCCTTAAACGTAGAAAATATTCAATCAGAAGCCCGGTCATCACAAACACTACGTGGTGGTAATCTGACGAGTGCGCCATCCGGAAGACGATCTATAGGTGGTGGTGCATCAGGGTCCACAGGATTGGGTATGTCTGGTGGCCCAGACTTAGGCTCAGGTCGCCGATCTCTAGGCGGGTCAGGAGGAGGAGGCTTGCTAGGTGGGCCTCAAGGTAGAGAAGGTCTTGGATCAGGGAAGGAAGTTACGTTAAAGAAATTGACTGATTTTGGTTCAGGGTATTCTGATGTTAAACCCATCATTCACCGATTAATCGCTTGGATGAAAAAAAATCCTGCTTCACTGCCTATTCCAGTTCGTAGAACGATGACAGATGGGCGTTGGGATCCAGTATTTTTGACTTCTAGAGTACCATTTACAATTCAAAACAGACAATTTGATCTTATGCTTATGGTCAAGGAAGAACAACTAGAAGTACACATCTTTCTTGTGGAAAAAAACGGAGCTACGTATCTCATTGATCGCGGACTTCAAGGAGAATCAAGTTTTTTAAGACGAGGTAATGTTGTAGTTGCACAGGGTGATATTGCAGAAGTCGATTCCAGAATGCAACAAGCCAGTGTTAATCATACTCAAGAATTTTATCAAGTATTTCTCAGCTGGTGGGAGTCTGTAGACAATTAGGACTATTTAGGATATTAAATAATTATGAATCTCAATAATCGCTACTTACTCCTATTTGTATTCACTGTTTTATTTCTAGAAAGTTGTAATTCACAAGAGCAGTTTATAAGCCAAGAACCCATTCAAAGATCTGGATTTGAACTGATAGTTCCTGCAGGAGTTGATAGTACAACAGCCCTAGAGGCAAATCAGTTAGCAAATGATTCCTTTGTTTCTATAACAGATGAAGAAAAATCGGATGAGCTAAAAGACGCAGGGTCTGGCTATATGAAAGAAAGTGACAAGATCTGGAATATTTTAAATACGCCAGCAAAAACAGATAGTACTGACAGTTCGAGTACTGCTGATAATCCAGACTTTGTAGAAAATTTCAATCAAGGAGCGGATTATTTTATCGAGCTTAGAGATATGGAAAATCAAACGCAAGGTCCATTTGATGATAAGCGTTATGCGGAACTGGTAGATTTAGCGATTCAATCTTTTGAAAGTGCCATCGTTTATAATCCCTTTGATGCTCAAACAAAATTACTTCTTGGTCAATTATATGGTGTTAAAGCAAGTAGATTAAATCGTGAGGAGAACTACGATACGGCTATCGGCCTTCTTGAGAAATTAGCTCTCATAGAAAAAGGTGATCATATTATTTATAGTGTTTTAGCAGAAAACTATTATTTGACCAAAAACTATCTAAAAGCTGCCGAAAATTTTAATGTTGCTTCAAAAACCTTTCTAGATACAATAGAACTCACAGATTATTACTTCGAAAATGGTGCGATGAGTCAGCAGGATTCTACCACTTTGTATACATACTATTATTACATGGGACAATCATATACGAATCTTTTTGATCCACTTAATGCAACAACGTCTTTTTTAGATGCAAAAAAATTCAGTATTAACTCAGAACAAGCTTTAAGTGTTGATAGTGAGCTTGAATACATTAATTGGGACGATGGAAACATCCAAGCTTCTGCAATGCGTGAAAAAGTAATTCTTATGGCGAATAATGACCAACTTGCCGAAGCAGAATCAGGTTTTAATGAACTTTTAAAAATAGTTAATAGCCCTAAAGCTTCTGACGAAATTCAATGGAGACTGGGTGTTGTAGAGTATCAACTTGGTAAAACGGAATCTGCAGCAGATCGATTGCTTAAACTAGTTCAACGAACTGAAATCAATGATGATGGGACACCAGTTGATTCAAAGTATTCGAACTATTTCAACGATTTTGGAATCATCACATACAATATCGGTTTGCAACAACTCAGCAATAAAAATAGGCCATTGGCTCTAACCTATCTCTTGCAAAGCTCAAAAGTAAAATGGACTCTTAGAGCTAGATCGCATCTACGTATTGCCGATCTATTGACGAATAATATCCCTGAAGCATTAAAATACGCTCATTTAGCTGAGTCTGATGTTGCATCCTTATCGGATGGTGACGCCAAATCTCTTTATCGATTATTATCTGAGTTATATCGCAGAAGTGGCAATATGAATGAAGCGCGTAAATATTTTGCAATATGGAGAGGTATATCCTGATGAACAAGCGTCTATTTGCGTCAACTTTCTTTTCTTTGGTGACATTCCTAGGCTTAGCCTCAAGCATAGTACTCGCACAGCCAAAGATTGAGGTAAAAAACGTTTCGCAAATCTTTCGAAATATTGCCGTTATTACGGATACATCGACCATACAGACTATATATGATGAATTTCTGATTCCTGAGTTTGTAGATGAAACGGAAAAAATAGAAATCATCGATGTTGGCGGTATCGGATTTGGAAGCTTTGATGTCTTGGTTGTTTATCCTTCTCTTCGTGTTTACCTACTGGAAAATTCAAGCCCCGAGTTAGCAAATATTATGCGAAACTGGAGTATTGAGGAACTTAGAAGGGATGCGAGTAATGAACTTGCTCCTGACTATTTTTATCCGGTTTTTGCTGAAACACTCAAAACAAAGCCACCCATTGACCTTCAAAAAGAACTAGTTCCCAATGCTCTCATTGCTGATATCTTAGAATCCCTAGAACGTAATTACAAGGCAAAACCCATCAGTTTTCGATTTGAAAGGGATGAAGAAGGATTTACCTATCAAATATGGAATCATAAACTTGATGCATTCGAATTTAATCCACGACCAAAAATAGGAAATGGATTAGGATCAAATTTGTTGTATTTGCTCTACCGAGAATCCAGTTTGGTAGCAAAAGATACCCTGACTGATATCATATTTTTAAACAAGACCGTCGAAGACTCTGTCATTCTTCCACAAGTTATACAACGTGATTTTATTCGAGAATATAGAGAATGTGAAATATGTGTGAATATCTATGAAGATGTCAGTCAAAAAAGAACCTCACTAATTGTCGGCTTACATTCTCTAATTCTCCCAAGTACGACAATGAATATTGACGGAAACTATGGTGCCGGAATCGATCTTGCCTTACTCCTTAAACCAGCTAATTATTTCTTTAAAATAGGATGGGGGACATCGTTTATACCTAATTTTAACCTCGGTCTAATCGATAATGAACCTTTACCGGATGAAGGAGATATCAAAACTACTACAAATCTTATCAATACTAACCTAAGTACAATGATGGGTTTTTACTGGAGGTCAAGTAAACTTCTTGGTGGATATGCTGGTCTTGGAGCGAGAGTCCAAACTCAGTTTTACGATGGTTTTAATTCTACAGATTTTAAAGGTTCAGGATTTGTTGAACTCGCTTTAAATTTTGGAAAATTGTCTCTCTTTTTTAGACCCAGTGTGATTAGTCCCAAAGATTTTGTTGGATACAATGATGTCGGTTTTAACTATTCCATTCGAAACTTTAGAAGAAATTAATTCATCATGGTAGATTTAAGTTCAAATACTTAAAAATTCAATAAAAACAGGGCAAAAGGAGCAACATGTCAAACAAGTCATCCATCCTACTATTATTCGTTTTAATACTCCTAAACGCCTGCTCGAAACCTGCCGCAGTACTCGATGCTATCCCGGAAAATGCTGCCCTCGTCGGGGTTCTTGATATGGCCGAATGGGCTAAGTCAGCCGAAAAACCCTACATGTCGAATCTGATCGACGATCTCAAAAATAACCTCGATCAATCGAGTCCCGAAGCAAATGAACTCCTAAATAAAATTATCAAAAATCCTCAATCGACGGGGATCGATTTTCGTGAAAGAGTCTATGCCTACTATTTCCAAAATTCGAATCAAAACACCTATATCGGTGTAAATCTGCCCTTACGTGATGGGAAATCTTTCCAAAAGTTTCTCCAGGATCTCGCCGAACAGGATGGCGGTAGTCTCGATATCCAATCCGAATCTACCTTTAAGTACGTAAGCGAAAACGATATCGCCATAGGTTGGGATGACTCAAAAGCGATGATGCTGGTCGCAGAAAATCGCTCAGGCTCTAGAGGGATCATCGAGCAGATGAAGTCCCAATTCGAAATGGAGCCCGCTCAAAGTATCAGCTCGAAACCCTCCTTCATGGAATTCAACAAGCGAGACCTTACCCTCGCTGTTTGGGGTAATATGGATATGATCGCCGAAATGGAAGATCTACCCCTCGATAAACCCGCCGATATCGATGAACCCATCATCCTGATGGCTTTTTTGACGATGAGCAACGATGCCATGAGTTTGCGCGCAGAGGTATCCCCTAAGGTGAACCTAATGGAAATCGCCACTGGATTCGATATGTTAGGCACCAATTTTGATCCGGATGGCATGAAACTCCTCCCTAAAAATAGCTACCTGGTTACCGGTTTCGCTATGAATCCCTCAGGTGTGTACGATTTTATGCGAAGCGAAGGACTCACCCGTGATCTCAGCTATGAATTAGAAACGAACTTCGGCTGGACCCTCGACGATCTGATGAACAACTTAAATGGAAGCATTGTTCTGGCTGTATCTAAATTTAGTCCCAAAGTAACCTATGAATACTTCACAGACGAGTACATCGAAACAGATGACTTGGAACCTGTTGTGAATATCATTCTCGGTTTCAAGAATGACCTAGCCTTAAACCGGTTCATCCAATCAGCGAATGAAAATCTAGAGTTTATGGGCGAGCCGCTCTATCAAATAACCTTCTCAGGGACCCCCTACTATCTCGCTGTTTTGGACAATCAACTGGTACTATCGAATCACTACTCAGGGGTTGAAGACTACGCCGATGTCTATCGCAACAGATCTACCTATTATGATTCCAAGATGGTTGCCTCAAGTAAAAACACGTCCATGTTTGCGCATATGAACCTGGATATGGAAGATTATCCGGATCAAATGCGTGATGAGTTACGAGCTTTTGATCTCGACCGAGCCACTCTGGAAATCATCAACCAATTTGCTAAGCGCGTCGAACTGAAATTCGAAAACACTGGCGCCGTAGAAGTCAGGATGCTGAGGGATTGAAAATATATGGAAATCAAATACTGTAAATGGTGTTCACCTCAATACCGTCACTTCGAACTTGTTTATCCATTCCTCCATAGATGATACTACCACCGGTGCTGCCGCTAATTTTGTTCCAATAGCCTATTCCTTTGAAGAAATCAGGATGTATCGTTTGACCTGATTTTATCTCAACAGCTTTTTTTATCCCACCACTGTCGATAATCAGATCTACCTCATTCCCATTACTATCGCGCCAAAAATAAAGTTTTCCTCTTTGGCCTGAGTTAAACATTCTTTTTTGGTGTTCTAAGATCACGAGGTTTTCAAAAATAGCACCACGAAGGGGATGATATTCCCACTGTGATGCGTATTCAATTCCCAATAGCGATGAAACCAATCCAGTGTCGTAAAAATAGAGCTTGGGCATTTTAACAATGCGTTTATTAAAATTCTCGTGCCAGGGGTATAGCCTGAACACAACAAAACTGGCTTCCAAGACCCCTAACCACGAGGCAGCAGTTTTACCATCTATCCCACATTCAACCGCCAGATTAGAAAGATTTAATAGTTGACCAACTCTTCCTGCACACAATCGCACAAAGCGCTCAAATGTGTACAGATCCGATATATTTTTAAGCTGACGCACATCTCTTTCGACATAGGTTCTTATATAATTTGGGTAAAAATGCTTTGCTCCACCAGGCATATCAAAAACTCCCGGATAACCACCTTTGTATAGAAGTGCATTCATATTGATCTCCAGTTCTCCAATTTCACGAATACTCAGAGGGAGTAAATGGAGGTATCCGACTCTGCCCGCTAAGCTTTGGCTAATCTTTTCTTCCAACAAGAAGTTATTAGATCCGGTTAGGATAAACATTCCCGGATTTGGATGTTCATCAAGCACAACCTGTAGCCAAGAGAATAGCTCAGGCACCCTTTGGATTTCATCTAATACGGCTCCATCTGGATATGATGCCAGAAAGCCCTTGGGATCTTCTATCGCAAAACGTCGAGTTTCGGGATTTTCAAGATTAGCGTAAGGCTTGGTCAAAAAGGTTGAGCGAACGAGGGTCGTTTTACCGGATTGCCGTGGACCAATTACCGCTACCGCTTTAAATTGACGACTTAGTTCAATAAGATATTGGGTGGATTCGCGAAGTATCACAGGATTAATTATGAAATTAAGGATTTAAATTCCTAAATTGCATAAAATAAACCAATAAAACAACCCGATAAATCAGCAACAATCAACATCAATTATTACCAATCATTGACAATCATTTTCAATCACAAACAACCTCTTCAACTCTTCAACTCTTCAGCCTTCAGCTCTTCAATCTTTATTCCAATCCCGAGCGCAGCGAGGGATCTATTCCCCTCCCCCTAAGCGCCCCTGTCATTGTGAGCCAATTCCCGAGGCGAAGCCGAGGGATCAGCGAACAACCTTGTATTTGAGGGATGAAGGTGGATGGATGAGGGATGAGGGGTCTTTTTCCACCTTTGTCTTATTTCTTTCCTACGTCCTATGTCTTACGTCTTACGTCCTTCCCAAATCCCTCGCTTCGCTCG
>Ga0169931_10008288_pt1 | contig 15208 bp, 13 predicted proteins | sample Kivu_15m_20L_FD_129675 | JGI IMG/M metagenome (GOLD analysis project Ga0169931, IMG submission 129675) | Freshwater microbial communities from Lake Kivu, Western Province, Rwanda to study Microbial Dark Matter (Phase II) - Kivu_15m_20L... | ecosystem: Environmental > Aquatic > Freshwater > Lake... | reverse complement strand
CAATACTTTAAATATGTTATTTAAACTTTATATTTACAAAATACATTATTTCCGTTGGATTTGTTTATCCCCAAAATCACTTGCCAAAAATCATTTCAGTTTGTATAATATTTTTAGTTTAACATAAATATCAAATGAAAAACCTTAAAGACGGGCAAAAAGTTAGAAGGATAAGAGAACTTTTTGGTTTCACACAAGACGAAATAGCACAAAAGCTTCAAATCACCCCACAAGCATATAGCCGTATCGAAAGAGGCGAAACTGTTCTTGATCTGGAAAGACTAAAATTAATTGCTGAAAAAATTGGAATTTCTACTGATGAAATCCTAAATTTTGATGAAAAAAACTATCTACGCCTTTCTCAAAATAAAAATCAATCAAACGAAAATCCATTTCATGTAAATCTTTTTGTCAATGAATCTTCAAATCAAAAAGCAATCGAAATACTTGAGAAAATCATCGAACAACAACAGGAAGAAATCAAGGAACTAAAGCAGGAGCTCAAAGCACTCAAAAAACAATAGGTCCTGAATTTAGGCAATCAATGACATTTAAAATAATCAAAAGGCTCTTTACATGACTGACATTGATACAAAGCCTTGCAAGCCGTAGAACCAAACTGACTCAGCAACTTACTCTCCATTGATCCACATTGAGGACAGGCGGGTTGAACCGGCTCAGCAAAAAGCGCTTCTATCCTTCTTGCATCTGATTTCCCGATAGGAGCAGCAATACCATAAGCCGCCAGTTTCTTTTTTCCCTCTTCCGTCATCCAATCGGTTGTCCAGGCTGGATCTAAAACCGTTTTAACCTCAAACTCTCTGATACCTGCCTCATGTAAACTGGCCATGATATCAAACTCAATCGTTTTCATTGCCGGACAACCGGAATAAGTAGGTGTAATTGTTACCAAAACCCGATCCTGCTCAATTTGAACATTTCTAACGATACCCAAATCCAAGATATTTAACACAGGTATCTCCGGATCTGTAACTTCCGCTAAAATCTGATATATTTTTTCTGGCTCCATTGTTAACCTACCATATGGCGTTGGGGTAAGCTCTTTGCATCCACTGCATTTCGGCTAAGATAAGCCCTAAATACTCTGTATGGTTGCCCTGTTTTCCGCCTTTTTGAAAACTCTTGTGCTGGGGATAATCGAGGGTAGCTTCCGCTAATATTTCCCTGACCTTAGTATCATACAAACTACTTATCTGATGTAAATCGACGGCAATACCTGTTTTAGCAAGTTCGATATCAACAGCATCAGGACTCACTAATTCAGAGACAAAATCCCACAAATTCAAAACCGCTTCCTGCATTTTATCATGAGAAAGATCAGTTCCGTCGCCAAGTCGTATCATCCATTCACTACTAAATCTGAGATGGTATTTGATTTCCTTACAGGCCTTTTCTGCAATAGCGGACAGCTGCCTGTCTTCAGATTGGCAAAGTGCGCTGTAGAGCAGTGAATTGAACACATCGAAATAAAACTGTCGAACAATGGTATGAGCAAAATCTTCATTGGGCTGTTCTACCAATAGCACATTTTTGAACTCCGTGACATCCCTAAGAAAGGCAAAATCATCTTCTGTTCTCCCCTTTCCTTCCAATTCAGCTGCGTACTGATACAAGTTTCTGGACTGCCCAACCAGGTCTAGTGCAATATTGGTAAGTGCAATGTCTGTTTCCAATTCTGGTGCATGGCCACACCATTCTGATAGCCTTTGACCTAATATAAGATTGTTGTCAGCTAAACGTAAAACGTATTCTAATACAAGATTCTGATTACTCATAAGTTTTCTTTTACATGTGACCTACTTCATCCGGTATGTCATAAAAAGTTGGATGACGATAAATCTTGGTTTTTGCTGATTCAAACATATACTCATCTTCCGGATCACTGGCCGTAATGGCGAGAGAAGGTAAAACCCAGATACTCACACCTTCGTTTCTTCTCGTGTAAACATCTCTGGCATTTTCTATAGCCATTTCAGCATCTGCAGCATGTAAACTACCCACATGTTTGTGGTTTAACCCAGATTTACTTCTTATAAAAACCTCCCAGAGGGGCCATTCAGTTTTATTTTCCATTCTTTCCTGTTTATCTTTCCGTTTCTGTTATCATTTTAAGCAACCTGCTCTTTTTTCCTTGCCATCTTTTTCTCAGCATAGGCGGCTGCCGCTTCTCTAACCCAGGCACCCTGCTCCTGTGCTTTGGTTCTTACCTTCATTCTTTGTTTGTTACAAGGACCATTTCCCTTTACTACATTCCAAAACTCATCCCAATTGATATCACCAAAATCATAATGTCCTCTTTCCGGATTCCATTTCAATTCCGGATCTGGAATTTTAACCCCCAAAAACTCCGCTTGAGGTACGGTGGCATCAATAAAATCTTGACGTAACTCGTCATTCGACTTTCTCTTGATTTTCCAGGAAATGGATTGCTCTGAATGTGTAGATTCGCTATCGTTCGGGCCAAACATCATAAGGGCAGGCCACCACCAACGATCAACTGCATCTTGTAATAATTTTTTTTGCGCCTCATTACCCTGACTCAGTGCCATAAGAATTTCATAACCCTGTCTTTGATGAAAACTTTCTTCCTTACAAATTCTGACCATTGCTCTTGCATAAGGACCATAGGAAGTTCTGCACAACATTACCTGGTTCATGATGGCAGCACCATCCACCAGCCAGCCAACAGCCCCAATATCAGCCCAGGATACGGTTGGATAATTGAATATACTTGAATATTTTGCCTTGCCACTTAACAACTGTTGATACAATTCTTCTCTACTGATCCCTAAGGTTTCAGCTGCGCTGTACAAGTACAATCCGTGTCCAGCCTCATCCTGTACTTTGGCTAATAAGGCTACCTTTCTTCTTAATGAGGGGGCCCTTAAAATCCAATTTCCTTCTGGTTGCATTCCGATGATCTCAGAGTGTGCATGCTGTGAAATCTGGCGAATCAAAGTTTTTCTGTATGCGTCCGGCATCCAGTCTTTGGGTTCGATTTTAACCTCAGCCTCAATTTTAGCTTGGAACCTTTGCTCCAGATGATGTACATTATTTTCAAGTTCCATATAAATCATTTTAATATGATATGCAATATAATGAATTCTACTCTAGTGAACAACAAAAACGAACAGTTGTTCGTAAAATGAAAAATTATTTATTCTTTTCTTCTTACAACTAAAAGTCGTCAAAATTAACAACCAGCTCTTCTGATTTGGGATATGCCTGGCAACTCAGAATATATCCATTTTCTATCTCGTCTTTCATGAGTCCATAGGTTTTCAACATTGTTACCTCTCCCTGAACCAACTTTGCCTTACAGGTGCAACATACCCCACCCTTGCAAGCGTAGGGAAGATCCGCTCCTTCTTGTAATGCTGCGTCCAAAATGTTATTTTGTCCAAAGGCCAAATCAAAATCAAAACTTTTCCCGTCTACAGTTACTGTGACCTTGCAGTTTTTTCCGGCCTCTTCCTGTAATTGTTGTATTAAGTTGGGGTCTACGATTGATTGGCTATTAAATAATTCAAAATGAATGTTTTTTTCATCAAATCCCTGAGCGTTAGCCTGCTCTCTAACCGCATGTATCATTTCTTCAGGTCCACAGACAAAAATATCATCAATCGTTTGTATTGGAATCCATTGTTTGAACATAAATTCCAATTTTTTTGCATCAATTCTGCCCTGTAAAATCTGCTCTTCCAATCTTTCTTTACTCAGTATGTATTGTACACTACAGCGACCTAAATATTTATTTTTTATGGCTTCAATTTCTTCATGAAAAATTATTGAGCCGCTATTTTTATTTCCGTACACCAGGCTGATCCGACTCTCTTTTGACTCTTTCAAGATTGATTTAGCAATTGATAGAATGGGGGTAATACCACTCCCGGCAGCAATTAGTAAATAATGTTTTTTAGACTCTTGATAATTTTTTGGTGTAAAATGACCCTCCGGGCGCATCACTTCCAAAATATCTCCTTTTTTCAGATCCTGATTCACGTAGCCTGAAAACTTACCGTTCTTTACTTTTTTTACGGCCACCCTCCATTCGTTTTCGTAAGGCGCCGCGCATAGTGAATAACTCCTTCTGATTTCTTCTCCCTGAATTGTAGTTTTCAAGGTAAGATACTGTCCCGGCTTAAAGGCAAAACTTTCTCTGAGCTCGGCAGGTATTTCAAAAACCACAGATTTACAATCTTCGGTTTCCTCTCTTATTTCCTTGACTTTTAATGGATAAAAAGCACTCATATTCTTTTATTCTTTTATCAATATTTTAATAAATCACTAATGGATAGACTTAATTTAGCGGCTGAGAGCAACATAGACTTCTCTAATATTTCATTCAGGCAAATAGCTGGTAAATCCGCTGATCCAATTGTTCTAACAGGACCATCCAAATACGTAAAACAATTTTCTTGAATTCTCGCAGCGATACTTTGAGCCAAAGTGCAGTTTACAGCTTCCTCTGTTACAACCAAACACTTCCCGTGTTTTCTTAGTTCTCCGTATACTAATTCCATATCCAGTGGGGCTAGGGTTCTCAAATCCAAGATAGAAACTTGTCCGTCAAAATCTTTTGCCGCATTCAGGGCCCAATGCACTCCCATACCATAAGTTACAATAAGCAAGCTCGCCTTTTCTTTTTGTTTCGCTTCATCCGCTTCCAAAACCATTCGTCCCTTACCAAAAGGAATGATATAATCGCGATCTGGTGTCACTGTTCTTGCGGCTTGTGTTCCGGGAACTTTAGACCAATACAAACCCTTGTGCTCAAAAATAACGACCGGATTGGGGTCATAATAGGCAGATTTTAATAATCCTTTTAAATCAGCACCATTGCTGGGATAGGCTATTTTAACACCCTTTATATTGGCAACTACCGATTCAACACTGGAGGAATGAAAAGGGCCTCCGCTGCCATAGGCACCAATCGGAACCCTCAGGATCATACTGGCTGGCCATTTGCCATTTGAAAGATAAAAGGACCGACTCAGCTCTGTGAACAATTGATTGAGTCCTGGCCAAATATAATCTGCAAATTGAACCTCTACTATAGGCCTTAAACCAACAGCTGCCATACCTACAGTACTGCCAATGATAAAAGCTTCCTGTATAGGGGTATTGAAAACCCTTGCATCTCCAAACTTTTGCGCCAATGTTGCCGCCTCTCTGAAAACACCTCCCAATCTGGCACCCACATCCTGGCCATACAATAAACATTCCTTGTGGTCTTCCATTAATTCCTGTACTGCAAACAAAGCGGAGTCTACCATAACGGTTGTTTCCGCACCGGCGGGTTCACGCTCACCCTTTTCTTCTACAATTGGAGTTGCTGCAAAAACATGTTGGTAAATATCATCCGGATGCGGATCTTCCGCTTCCAGAGCTCTTTGGAGATCAGCCATAACGATATCCCGTGATGCCTGTTCAATTGCTTGCAGTTCTTCCCTTGTAAACCCTGCAGACAACAACTGTTCGACCATAATGGGATAAGGATCACGCTTTTTCTGTTCTTCCAGATCGTCGCGATACCATTCCATCCGAACACCGGAGGTATGGTGATTCAAAAGGGGTACTTTGGCATGCAAAAGAAAAGGTCGCCTCTCTTTTCTGATTATTTCAATAATTTCTTGAATTTCAAGAAAGGTATCGATGAAATGATTTCCTTCTATTTGCCTGGCTTCTATACCGTGAAAGCCTTTTATATAATCAAATGCGTCTTGTGCTCTGGTTTCCTTGGCGTTAGCTGAGATATCCCAGCCATTATCCTGCACCAAATACAAAATGGGAAATTGTTTTAGAGCTGCCATTTGAAAAGCTTCAGAGACCTCACCTTCTGTAACGGAGGCATCGCCTAAGGAACATACCACAATGGGTTTTTCTTTCAAATGAGGATCATCTAATCCTACAATTTCTTTGTATTGAATTCCCATGGCAACCCCGGTACTGGGAATAGCCTGCATGCCTGTTGCTGAAGATTGGTGTGGAATTTTTGGTTTATCATCATCTCTCAAACTAGGGTGGGCATAATAGGTTCTTCCTCCGGAAAACGGGTCATCTTTCTTGGCTAAGAGTTGCAACATTAAATCATAGGGTTTCATCCCGATTGCCAAAAGCATGGCATCATCTCTATAATAGGGAGATACAAAATCCTGCGGTTTCAACTGCATACCCAATGCTACCTGAAGTGCTTCATGGCCTCTGGATGTTGCATGAACATATTTGGAAACCAATTTAAAATTTTCTTCATACAGCTCAGCCATGGCCTTGGCCTGTGTAGCGAGAGAAAATGCCTTTTGCAAAACATCTTTTGAAATTTTTTTCTTGGCTTTTGGAGACATATGGAAACCGTATTTTAAATATCGTTGACAAATTACGAACAGTTGTTCGTAAAAAATTATTTCTGTTCTGTTTTTTTAAATATTTGTTTCATTGGAAATACCTTCCAGCAGCAGTTCTAACAAATCATGTTCTATTTCTTCCGGATTGATTTTTCCTTCTTTTTTGTACCAATGATGAAGCCAGTGAACAGAATTGAGTAGTGAGTAAAGTAAAATTTCTGTTTTCAAGGATTTAAATTCACCCTTCTCGACCCCTTTTTGGATGATAGCCCGAAATCGATTTTCATAATCTTTTCTCAGGTTAATAAAATCTTGAAGCAACTGAGGACTTAAATGGCGCCACTCGTCGTTAAAAACAGTGATTGAAGTTTGATTTTCCAAAGCGCTTCGAATATGTAAACGCAATAAGGCTGTAATTTTAGTCTTGGAATCGACGGGCATTTGCTCTACTGCTTCCATTCCCTGAATAAAATGATAGGCATTGTCAAAACAAATTTTCACTAAAATTTCTTCCTTTGAACCTATATGGTTGTACAAACTGGATGCTTTTAGCTGAACTCTTTCTGCCAATTCCCTCATAGACGCTGCATTATATCCCTTTTCCCGAAAGAGTTGGGCGGCGGCGCTGTAAATCATTTGTTTTTTATTTTTCTTATCCTTGTCTGACATCCGAATCTATCTTGGTACGAATATAGAAACTTGATCTCGCAAAGTCAAAACATAGTTCATCGTCAAATAAAATTACAAAAGCTAAAATGGCATCGAAATTAAAAGATATTTCTCTCTACTCCACAACCATCTTCCCTCTCGCTACAAACTTAGCTCCCTGTCTGACACTAAAGAAATAAATGCCCTGGCTCATTTCCCCTCTAGAGATTTGGAATTGAGCATTTTGGCTGTTATTAAGGTATTGAATGCGTTGACCGCTGAGGTTGAAGATTTCAAGTTCGAGATTATCTGTATTTTCGAGGCCTTCGAGTTGTAAGGTAGCCTGATTGCGGAAGGGGTTCGGTAAAACCTTTACACTTATTTCATCGTCCAATTTTTCGATTGATTCGTTTCCTACAATGATAGAACCTAGACAATTCACCGGAAATCCCTGGTCATACCAGTTTTGTACCAATGGAAGTTCAGCATCTACTAGAGAGGTCATTTGAATATTGTCAGCCAGACTTGTATCTCTATGAGTAACGTAGGCCATATCCACATTAAATCTTCCAAAAGGCAATAAAGAATCTATGTTTGTGGACATGAGCATTCTGTAATCGCCAGGTATTAAAGCCTGATTTACCATAGTCCACGAATTAGCTCCGGTGTTTGTAGGTTGCCCATCAAAAACAAAAGGATATGGCACTGCATTTACGCCATTATCTCCTGTACCACCATAAGAAACCGGACGACCATCCAACCATTTTCCAGTCATTATTCTATAATGTTGTAATGCTGAGCCAGGGTTACCCCTCACAGGATCATTCGTATTGACAGAATAAGCAGATGAGTTTAGAGGTCTGTTTAAAAACTTGACAGATTGCACTGGAGGTTTAAGTCCATAACCGGGTGCATTTCCTGATCCGCAAAAAATATTATCATCAGCATCTGCATTATAAAAGAAAATTGCATTATTCGACCTGGATGTACCTATATAATCATCAGTATAACAGCCTAAATCTGGATCAACCCAAAATGAATAGGTAAAATTATTCAGCCTTTGATTATTTTTACTGATGACCGTATGCCGGGTAAAAATGGTTGAATTTAAAATATTTTCATTCGTGCAATTCAAACTCCAAACGGTCTGATGTACCTCTACTTTTAGTGGATTTCCATTTGTATTCGTATGAATATTACCATTATCATTGAAGATTGTAAAATTCATATCCGATGGAATGGCATCGGGCTCATTATTGTTAAAAACTGGATAATCCCCATCAAATGGATTGTAAATACCATCATTATTGTAATCAAAAAATGGAGCAAATACTTCATTGAATGGTAAGCGATAACCATATTCAATAAAATAATTGGGATTATTTCTACCGGGCCAAAATAATACCTTTGGATCAACATAACTCATCATGAATCCAGAGTCTTGGTAATTTTGTATATGTGATAAAATTTCTTGACCTTTTATAGTCCAAATCTTATTCAAAATACAGTGATAATCATTAATCACATTGGCATTGCTGTCGAGTGGACCTGCCCAGTAGTCATTTCCTGTCTGTCTGTAGGTTTGCGCTGCAAGGCATAAATTACCCCCTCCATCATAAGCCCCCAACCAAAGTCCTCCGGCAAAAATACTGGATGGGTTATTGGTTATAGTACTGTCGTATTCTGTCATATATTGAGCTCTGTTTCCATCCCACCAGAGGTCGCCACCATTTCTGACAATAGCTTTTATTTTGTTGCCATGTATATACTCGGTACTTCTTGCTTCAATGTTAGCGTTACCGCATTGTCCGTTTGCAGCTATATCTCCAAAAATTGTTGTAGCGATGACAGTATCCCAAACAGCAAGATCATCAAGCTTCCCTCTAAATGAGTTTAAGGAAAGGGGATTTCTCAAATTTTTTAAGCCCGCGATAAATTTGCCAGATTGATTACTGAAAATTGGTTGCGCAATTGTATTATGTACGACGGTTCCTCCATTGTTATGTGAGGTTAAAAACCCATTTACTCTTCTCATTATAGCTATATGCTGCCAATATCCTGTTTGTGCCAATCTTATTATTTGATATTTTCTGTTGACACTGCAACCGTTGGCACAACCCTCGATAAAAAACAGGGTATCACCGTTTATACCGATTGTCCATCCTGAATTGGTTAGTGTATCAAATTTAGATAGTACAACAGCATAGTTATTGGAAGGGTATGTGATAAATGAATCTATTCGTAACCAAAATGATATAGAAAATGCATCAGAGAGATCCAAATTAGAACCAAAATCGATTTTGTCGTTAATATTGTTAAATTGAAACGCCCTTGCAGCATATCCCCATCTGTCAACACATAGATTAGTTCCAGTGACAATGCCATTATTGCCATTTACACTCTGGTCAATTGCATTTCCGTCAAGCGACCAGTAACCTACTAATCTATTTGTAGGTACATAAGATGGAACCTGTGCAAGTAAAACTTGTTGCGCAAGCATTGCAAACAATAAGATAAAGTAAATTTTGCGTTTCATATACATAGTATTTTTCTTTTTAATAAATCATTAAATAAGGTAAGAGCCACTATACAGCAACCCTTTCATTGATCTCATTAATACCACAATCTGTTACAGAAAAACCGGCTTTCACAAGATATTTATTCTTTCTCGGATCTAAATATTCAGGATCGCCATCCATTTCATATTTATATTTATCAATATTTTTTCTAAACTCATAAACCATTCCAAAATCAGTTCCAAAACCAAATCTGGTATTACTCATGACATCGTTGTAGCCATTAGGAATATTAGAAAACACTTCTGAATATCCAAATTTAAAGTCTGAATCATTAATGTCTAATGTACTATCTGAAGGAAAAACTACATTCATATTATCAGAATACATATAAGCTGACCCTAAGCCCTGGGTAAGTTTTAATGTTCCCGCAACCTTAATAAAATGCTTTCCATTATTAAACACTTCCTGACCATAGGTGATTCCGTATTCATTCCAAACACCTGCCTGTAAGGAAAAATTTTTGTTGCTAATTCCAACATTATATAATTCTACGATAGATTGTTCATTGTATGATTGTCTTGCCGTTGCTTCAGCAACACCGTTCACATTTACATTTAACCTTGTTCGCATATTAAAAGCAATCGCTCTTTCTTTTTTCTTACCAAAAGTAAATAGGAAGGAAGGTAGATATCCAATTTCTACATTTATATATACAGATTTATCCTCGCCATTCAGTCTTTCCTTCAGATAATTATCATTAAAATTGGGGTCAGAAAAAGAATTGGGGTCAAAAATAGCTTTCCTGCTAATTCCAATATAATTATTGCTAAATGTCGAACTTAAAGAAAAAATATTAAGATGAAACTTGTATCTATTATCTACTATTTCAGCTGGATTAAAATTTAATGCGTAAACTCCGGAATAATTATCAGTATGAAAACCTAAATTATTTTGAGCCATCAAGCATACATTTGTTAATAGTAAAAGTAAATAAATATTTTTTTTCAAATTATTTTTTTACGTTTTTTCAATATGCAAATGTATTAATTAAATATCGTATAATCAAAACCTTAAATAGTTAAATCTCAGAAACACATCCATTCCAAATTGCTACTTAACCCAAAACTGTTTTGTATTTTTGCTGTTAAGAAAACAAAATCACAGGAATCAATGAAATCTTTTGCAGACCAAATCCGAATGGGAATACCCGAAGAACTACCCGAAAAAAAGCCTCTACATTTGGAACTTAGCCATGCTCCCAAGCGTAAAGATATTTTAAGCCAGAAAGAAAAAATAAAGGCCCTGCAAAATGCCCTGCGTTATTTTCCAGAGAAACATCATGTTGTATTAGCTCCAGAATTTAAGGTTGAACTTGAAACTTACGGCCGGATATACATGTACCGTTTCAGACCTGATTATGAAATTTACGCCAGACCCATACATGAATACCCTGCACTATGCCCACAGGCGGCAGCGATCATGCTGATGATTCAAAATAATTTAGATCCTGCCGTAGCACAACATCCAGAAGAACTCATTACGTACGGAGGCAATGGTTCTGTCTTTCAAAACTGGGCCCAGTATCTTCTCACCATGAAGTATTTGTCTGAAATGACAGAAAATCAAACCCTGGTAATGTATTCAGGTCATCCCTTGGGACTTTTTCCTTCCCATGCAAATGCACCCCGGGTCGTTGTTACCAACGGTATGATGATTCCCAATTATTCCAAACAAGATGATTGGGAAAAATTCAATGCCCTGGGCGTAACCCAATACGGACAAATGACCGCTGGCTCATACATGTATATTGGTCCGCAAGGCATTGTACATGGTACAACCATTACCATTCTCAATGCGGGCCGGTTGAAAAATCCTGATAAAACATTGGCGGGAAAATTATTTGTCAGCTCTGGGTTGGGTGGCATGTCTGGAGCTCAGGCCAAGGCTGCTGTAATCGCCGGGGCCATTGGTGTGGTGGCTGAGATAAATCCCAAAGCGACATACAAAAGACATCAACAGGGTTGGGTAGATGAGGTTTATGAAGATCTGCAAAAGCTGTATCAAAGGATACTGGAGGCAAAAAACAAAAAAGAAGCCGTTTCCATGGCATATTTGGGCAACATCGTGGATCTGTGGGAATATTTGGTACAGCAGGATTGTACCGTAGATCTGGGGTCAGACCAATCCTCTCTGCACAATCCCTATGCCGGAGGATATTACCCGGTTGGCTATAGCCTGGAGGAATCCAATACGATGATGGCGGAAGAGCCGGAAAAATTTCAACAGGAAATCCAGTCAACGGTTAGAAGACATGTGGAAGCCATCAATGCTTTATCTACCAAAGGAATGTACTTTTTTGACTATGGAAATGCCTTTCTTAAATTTGCCAGGGATGAAGCCAAGGCAGACATATTACAAGCGGACGGCAGTTTTAAATATCCCTCCTATGTGCAAGATATTATGGGGCCCTTGTGTTTTGATTACGGATTTGGTCCCTTCCGTTGGGTTTGTTGCTCGGGAGATAGCAAAGATCTGGAAAAAACAGACAAAATAGCCACCCGGGTTCTTGAAAAATTAAGAAAGGATGCCCCTAAGGAAATCGCCGAACAGTTGGACGATAATATCAACTGGATCAAATCAGCCCAATCCAATCAAATGGTAGTAGGTTCTCAAGCCCGCATTCTATACGCTGATGCCCAGGGAAGATCAGAAATTGCATTAGCTTTTAATGAGGCGATCAAAATGGGGGAAATTTCAGCCCCAATTGTATTAGGTCGCGATCATCATGATGTATCCGGTACTGATTCTCCCTTTAGAGAGACCTCAAACATATATGACGGGTCAGAATTCACCGCTGATATGGCTGTACAAAATTTTGTTGGCGATGCTTTTCGAGGTGCAACCTGGGTTTCCTTACACAATGGCGGTGGTGTTGGCTGGGGAGAGGTTATCAATGGAGGTTTTGGAATGTACATTGATGGCTCTGAGGAATCTAAAGACAAGATTAAATCCATGTTGTTCTGGGATGTAAACAATGGTATCGCAAGAAGAGCCTGGGCGAAAAACAAAGGGGCTGTTTTTGCCATTCAGGAGGAGATGAATCGAAACCCCAACTTAAAAGTAACCGTACCCTTTCACAGTGATGAATCTTTTTTGAAAAAATTATTCTCCTCTTTGTAACCTTTTAATTATCCCTCCGTATAAGATTGCATATCGCAACCAAAAGCGATTCATTTAACCGAGCTATCTTTTCGAAATGATACCTAATCGTATCCTTTCAAAAAAATAGGTCGGTTTTTTTATTTTAAGAAAACACAAAACAAACAAAAATGAAACGGACAACACAAATTTTTAAAATTATCAATGGTATTTTCTTTGTTTTACCTTTGGTCTATTATGTAGAAGCGCAAGGTCAACAATTGGCTTCCATAGAAACCAATTATCATTTACCCAGTCAGTACATACATGAAAACAACAACGAACCTGCCATGCATGGAGCTTGGTTTACTTTCGCAGATGACGGAAGGCTGGAAAAAGCAGAAATTTATAATAATGGCGACCTACAACAAATTTATTATGGAAAAGAGGCAGAGCAAATTCTACTTGCTCACAAAATAAAAGACGCCAAAGAACGCATTCATTACAACCTGAACTCGATCGAAATACTTTACAAAAGCGCAGAAGGAAAAGAGGAAAGCAAAAAAGTTCTTCTCAACACTTACAAAATTCTAATTCTGGATCTAATTGATCAGATTGAAAACACAAAGGAGCTTTCAAGCTTGGAACCCTTAGTAAGGGAATCCAGATTACTAAATCAGAAAGCCCGAAACTTGTTTCCTGTTTCAACAATTGAACTGGAAATAAAATTAGCAAGATTGAATGACCTTAATGAAATTAAAACAGCATTTATGGAATAATGATACACTAATGGCCCACTCTATGTGCCACCCGATACCCTGAAAGAACATCACCTTTTGGGGTTTTTTTATTTTTTTAATTATACTACAATATAAAAAATGAATTTTCGTTCATATAAAAGGGTGTTTTAATGCCATTTATAGCTTTTTTTTTCACTCTGTTTTTTCAGTTATCATTTGTGATAACCAATGATTTAAATAAAATTGGTTATTTCAAGACAAAATCAAAAAATGGATTCGACTGAATTGCTTCAAAAGATCGGGAAGAAGATAAAGTCGCTTCGTGAAGGAAAGGGTATTACACAACAAGAACTGGCGGCCTTGTGTAATTTTGAAAAGTCCAACATGTCAAGAATCGAAGCAGGGAGAACCAATATTACAGTTGCAACGCTATATACTATTAGCAATGCGCTGGAGGTTAAGATTGAAGAAATGTTTCTATAACCCCATTTTGAAAGTCACTCTAATTATCGTCACCCGAAACCAAAAGAGGAAATGCCAGTTTCCTCTTTTTTTATTTGGTAACAGCAGATTTTTTCAACTATAACCTTATCAACTCAGAATCTCTTTTATTTTATCAATGGCAGCCTTTAATCCTGCTGGATTTTTTCCTCCAGCTGAAGCGGAGAAATTTTGTCCACCCCCTCCGCCTTCAATAATTGGTGCTATGGCTTTTATATATTGCCCTGCATTTAATTTGTGCTGATCGGCCCAATCTTTATTTATTTGAATATAAAGGCCCACTTTTTGACCCTCTTCTTCCACTCCAATGACAACAATTGCATTATGATGGTTTTGAGTTATTTCTGCAGCAACTTGTTTGATAATTTCCTTATCTGTAACAGACAATATGCCCGATACAAATAAATGTTCACCCAAGTTGATGGCATTAGAAATCCATTCTTTCTTCTCTGTCTGGGCTTGCTTTAAGTAAAGCATGTCGAGCATTTTTTTCTGTTTCCTCAAATCCTCCTGCATTTGTTCAACCGCTTTAACTACATCCTTGGGTTGATTTAATTTTGATCTGACCTCAGAAATGATTCCCAATTCAGATTTTATATAATTTTCAACAGTTTCTCCTGTAATGGCAACAATCCTCCTGACACCCGCGGCAATTGAGCTTTCTTCAATAATTTTAAAAAATCCAATTTTCCCTGTGTTTTGAACATGACATCCACCGCATAATTCTTTGGAATAGTCAGAATCAAATGTAATCAGCCTTACCCTCTCTCCGTACTTTTCGCCAAAAAGCATCGTTGCGCCTAGGTTTCTAGCCTCCTCTATCGGTATGGATCTTTTTTCATCCAGCGAGATAGCTTCTCTTATTTTTTGATTTACCCTGGCCTCAACCGTTGCCATTTCTTCCGGAGTCATTTTTTGAAAATGGGCAAAATCAAACCTCAACAACTCTTCTGTTACCAAAGAACCCTTCTGTTGAACATGATGCCCTAAAACCGAACGTAAAGCTGCATGAAGTAAATGGGTTGCAGAATGATTTCTCTCTGTTTTTTCCCGAAGATCTCGATTGACCACTGCCGTACAATTTGCGGATATATCAGTCGGCAAAGTAGAAACAATACAAATTACCAGATCATTTTCTTTTTTTGTGTCAAGTACCTCAACCCTGATATCTCCAAAGATCAAATGGCCCCGGTCTCCGACCTGTCCACCTCCCTCAGGATAAAAAGGACATTCTCTTAAAACCACATGATATTGGTTGTTTTTTTTGTCAGAAACCTTTCTATACTTTAATATTCTT
>Ga0169931_10008287_pt1 | contig 15209 bp, 11 predicted proteins | sample Kivu_15m_20L_FD_129675 | JGI IMG/M metagenome (GOLD analysis project Ga0169931, IMG submission 129675) | Freshwater microbial communities from Lake Kivu, Western Province, Rwanda to study Microbial Dark Matter (Phase II) - Kivu_15m_20L... | ecosystem: Environmental > Aquatic > Freshwater > Lake... | reverse complement strand
GGGCAATGAGGAGGGCAGGGGCATAATTTGAAATTCTAGAAAATCAAGGAGTCTGGTTATGGCGGTACATCGAATCGCAGTCTTACCGGGCGATGGCATTGGCAAAGAGGTCGTCCCCGAGGGCCTTCGGGTACTCAAGGCCGCCGCAGACCGATTTGGCATTGGGCTGGATCTCGCATCCTACGACTTTGCTTCCTGCGATTACTACCAACGCCATGGCGAGATGATGCCCGCAGACTGGAAGCAGACCCTCACCGCCTTTGAAGCCATTTTTTTTGGTGCTGTGGGATGGCCGGCCACGGTTCCAGACCACATCTCGCTCTGGGGCTCGCTCTTGAAGTTTCGTCGCGAGTTCGACCAATACGTCAACCTGCGCCCTGTGCGGCTCATGCCAGGCGTGAAGTCGCCCCTGGCAGATCGACACCCGGGCGATATCGATTTTTATGTCATTCGCGAGAACACGGAAGGCGAATACTCGAGTGTAGGCGGGATCGCCTTTGCAGGCACAGACCGTGAGGTGGTGATGCAGGAGACCATCATGAGTCGGCATGGCACCGATCGGGTCTTACGGTTTGCCTTCGAGTTGGCCCAGCGCCGCCCGAAGAAACACCTCACCTCAGCCACCAAGTCCAACGGAATCGCGATCACCATGCCCTGGTGGGATACCCGGGTAGAGGCCATGGCGGCCCAGTTTCCAGAGGTGCGGGTCGACAAGTACCACATTGATATTTTGACGGCCAACTTTGTGCAGCATCCCGACTGGTTCGATGTGGTGGTGGCCAGTAACCTCTTTGGCGACATCTTGTCGGATCTCGGTCCTGCCTGTACCGGCACCATCGGGATCGCGCCGTCGGGTAACTTAAATCCTGAGCGCCGGTTTCCGTCACTCTTCGAGCCGGTCCACGGGTCTGCGCCCGACATTGCCGGCAAGGGGATTGCCAACCCCATCGGCCAGATCTGGTCGGCTGCGTTGATGCTCGATTTTCTTGGCTATCCGCAGGCCCACGATGCAATTCTGCAGTCCATCGAGACGGTTCTGCGCACTGGGCCCAAGACCCCCGATCTCGGGGGCACCGCGCGTACGTCTGAGGTAGGGCAGGCCATCGCCAAAGTGCTCGCCGATGGCTAATACGTTGCGGCCTGAGGTGCCCCGGGTCTCCCCGGTGTCCGAGAACATTGATCCGCCCGACGCGCAAAACTGGCTCTCGCTTCTGCGTCGGAGCTTTGAGGCCGCCGTTCAGGCGGCCGACCCGCGGCAGCGCCTCGCCCATTTCCTGCCCACCGTCCCACGGGGCCAGACCCTCGTGGTGGGTGCCGGTAAGGCCGCGGCGAGCATGGCGGCCGCCGTGGAGGCAGCCTGGCCCGCCGATGCGGATTTATCCGGGCTGGTCATTACCCGCTACGGCCACGGACTGCCTCTTGGGCGTATTCGGTGCCTTGAAGCGGGGCATCCGGTGCCGGATGCGGCCGGTGGGCAGGCGGCCCAAGAGATTCTTCAGCGCGTATCGGCCCTGGGCCCTGATGACCAGCTCATTGTGTTGGTCTCCGGGGGAGGTTCGAGCCTCTTGGCACTTCCGGTGGAGGGTGTCTCGATGGCTGATTTGAAGACCCTCACCGCAGATCTGCTGCGTAGCGGTGCGCCGATTACGGATATGAATGTGGTGCGTAAGCACCTCTCTCGCATACAGGGCGGTCGACTGGCGTTGGCCTCGCAGGCGCCCGTCACCGCTGTGGTGATCTCCGATGTGGTGGGCGATGCGCCTTCGGCGATTGCTTCCGGGCCCTGTGCGGCCGATCCCTCCACGTATGCGGATGCCTTAGAGGTGCTGGGCCGTTGGCAGGTCTCCGCGCCAGCCTCCATTGCCGACCATCTTGCGCGGGGTCTGCGGGGAGAACGACCCGAGACCCCTAAGCCGGGCGACCTCCGACTCTCGCATGTCACGACCCATATGCTTGCCACGGCCCGGCAGAGCCTGAAGGCGGCAGCCCAGGTGTTTGCAGAGGCGGGCGTACGGCCGGTGATCCTCGGCGATGCGGTGACGGGAGAGGCCCGCGATGTCGCGACGGGCTTTGCCTCCTGGGTGCGAGAACTGGCCCAAGACCAGGACCCGCAGTTTGCTCGGCCACTGGTTCTGCTCTCGGGGGGAGAGTGCACCGTCACCGTCCGAGGCTCTGGCCGGGGTGGTCGTTGCGCAGAGTTTCTGCTGGCGATGGGGCTTGCCGTCGAGTCTTTGGGTGTGGCGGATCGGGTCTTTGGTCTTGCAGCAGATACCGACGGTATCGATGGGGCCAGCCCGCATGCAGGCGCGCTTCTGTGTCCTGAGACTCTTCAGCGGGCGCGGGCTCAGGGCATTAATCCTCGTCGTGCACTCGATGCCAATGATGTGCTGGCGGTCTTTGAACCCCTGGGCCGTGTCATCACGACCGGACCCACCCTCACCAATGTCAATGACTACCGCGCGGTGTTGGTGGTCTAGCGTTTCGAAAGTCTGAGAAGAGGCCTTGATCAATGACACAGACGATGTCTCCCGCATCTCCTCCTGTCGCTGCGCCCTCACTAGAGATCGTTCAGCCCGATGACTGGCACCTGCACCTGCGAGACGGGGCGGATATGGCCTCGGTCTTGCCGGCGACGGCCCGGCACTTTGGCCGGGCCCTGGTGATGCCTAATCTCAAGCCACCGGTGACGACGGTAGTCCAGGCATTGGCCTACCGCGATCGCATCCTCGCGGCGGCCCGCGACCATGTCGCCCGCAGCGCAGAAGACCTCGCGGGCTTTTCGCCACTTATGACGCTCTATCTCACCGACACCACGCTGCCCGACGAGATTGATCGTGCGGTCGAGACGGGGGTGATTCCCGCGGTGAAACTCTATCCCGCGGGGGCCACTACCAACTCCGACAGCGGTGTGACCGACCTGGCCCGCTGTGACCGGGTACTCGAACGGATGCAGGCCTTGGGGATGGTCTTCTGTCTGCATGGCGAGGTGACCCACAGCGATGTTGATGTCTTTGACCGCGAGGCGCGCTTTATCGAAGAGGTACTGATCCCTCTTCGGGCACGGTATCCGGCCTTGAAGATTGTCTTGGAACACATCACGACCCGGCAGGCCGCAGGCTATGTGCGGCAGGCGCCCGGGCCGATCGCAGCCACCATCACCCCGCAGCATCTGCTCTATAACCGGAATGCCTTATTCGAGGGCGGCCTCCGTCCACACTATTACTGCCTGCCTGTTTTGAAGCGCGAGACCCACCGACAGGCCCTTGTTGAGGCCGCCACCAGCGGCAGCCCTCGTTTTTTCCTCGGCACCGATTCTGCACCTCATGCCCAGTCGGCCAAGGAGACTGCCTGTGGATGTGCGGGCTGCTATTCCGCCCCGTTTGCGATGGCCCTCTATGCCCAGGCCTTTGATTCGGCCGGTGCGCTCGATCGGCTCGAAGGCTTTGCGAGCCTCCATGGTCCGCAGTTCTACGGCTTTGCGCCCAACACACGCCGACTTCGACTCCTTCGTCAGCGCCAGACGGTGCCCGATCGGCTGCCCTTTGGGTCGGCCCCCTCTAAGACAGCGGGAGTTTTATCTGCGGAGCGCAGTGCCTCAGGGGAACACTGGATTGTGCCTCTGGCAGCTGGCGATGCGATCGATTGGACGGTGGCAGCCATACCCTAGGGCCTGCCTCGGCACCCGTGGGGTGCGAGGCGCCTCTGCCGTCTGCGGTCAGACTTCCCTGCGCGGCACTCTCGTGTAGCCCGTATCATGAGGCCCAGGGAAGTGGGCTGGGCGGCCGCTGTCGGTGACATCGTCGGCAGAGGAAGGTCCGGACTCCGCAGGGAAGGGTGACGGCTAACGGCCGTACGCAGCAAGCGGGCCTCGCGGCCTGCCCAAGGCGAGGAATAGGGCCACAGAGACGAGTAACCATGGCTTGCCATGGGGATGTGAAACGCGGCAACCTCCACCCGGAGCAACACCAAATAGGCGTACGTGGGGCCTGTAGCCTTTGAGGCCCTCGAAGGGCGTCCCGTCCAAGTACGCGGGTAGGTGGCTTGAGCCCGTCAGCAATGGCGGGCCTAGAGGGATGGTCGCCATAGAGGGGGTCTTCACGGGCCTCTTCCGTAACAGAATCCGGCCTACAGGCCCGCTTCCCCCTTTTTCCTCTGCGTGCGACGCCTCCGGTTCAAGTTTAGAAACGACTTAATCTTTAAGCGTCATCTTATTGATTTACATCACTAAATTTACTTTAGTCATCTTCAAAAAAATAGCCCTAACCTATTGTTTCCAAAGAAGAAAACACCCCTTGGCTTGACCAGGTCTTGTCTTTTGCATAGAGTGGGAAATCGTGTGAAAAAGTGGGGAAAAGTGGGGGAATGTCCCTTGCGTCTCCCAGCCTTTTCGCCACCCCCCGATTCCACTGAACAAGGCCTTCGATCGATTTATGTTCTCCGGTGTTTCCGCCCTCAGTCTCGATACCAAAGGACGCATGACGGTTCCTGCACGGTATCGCGAGATGCTGGCCCAAGACTCCGCCGGACAGATCGCGCTGATTGAAAGTGATGTCGGCTGCCTTCTACTCATGCCGCAGTCGCGGTGGTCGGAAAAGGTGGAGGCCTTGTCGGCTGATGAAACAGACGATGAGCGGCGCCGATTCTGGCTGGGCCTGAGCGACACCCCTGAGCTCGATACCGCGGGCCGCGTGCTGATCAACCCCGTGCTGCGCGAGGGGGCGGGCATTAGTCGAGAGGTCATGCTGCTTGGGCTCGGGGCCTATTTTGAGCTCTGGGATCCGACGCGGCTTGCCCACCACAAGGAGCAGGTGCGTGCACGTAAGCTGCGGGGGGCGGTGTGATTGATCGCGCCCGAATCGACACCGCATCAGCCTGTTCTGCTCGAGGCCCTAGTAGAGGCTGTTCTGGGAGACCCCTGTGGCACGTACGTTGATGCCACCTTCGGACGAGGCGGACATACTCAGGCGCTGCTTGCCCGGCTGGAACCAGCGGGCAGGGTTGTGGCCTTCGACCGAGACCCCGAGGCTGCTGCGGCGGCAGCTCAGATCCAGGATCCCCGGTTCCAGTTTGTGCGGCGACCGTTCTCGCAAATGTCGGCAGTTCTGGCTGAATTGGCCTTCGATTCGGTCGACGGCATTCTCGCCGACCTTGGGGTGTCCTCGCCGCAGCTTGACCAGGCCGTCCGAGGGTTTAGCTTCATGAGAGACGGCCCCTTAGATATGCGGATGGACCCCTCCTCCGGTATCCCTTTGTCAGATTGGCTTAAGACCGCGACCGTCTCCGAGATTGCCGAGGTGCTGCGCAGCTTTGGTGATGAGCGCTATGCCGGGCCGATCGCCCGTGCCATCGTCGCGCGGCAACAGGCCGCAGAGACCGGCGCGCAGCCGCCACTGACCCGTACCCGCGAACTTGCAGACCTCATTCGTCAGACCCTTGCCCGGGCTGGTGCCCCGCGCGAGTCGCAGCATCCTGCCACCCGAAGTTTTCAGGCCTTCCGTATTCTCGTTAATGGGGAGCTTGACGAACTCGATGCGCTCTTGGCGCAGGCCCCGACGGTGCTCAGGCCAGGGGGTCGCCTGGGGGTCATCAGTTTTCATTCGCGCGAAGACCGTCGGGTGAAGCAGGCGTTTCAGTCTCCCGAAAAGGGCGCGGGGTTGTCTCGCCCCCGAGGCATGGGTCGCGCCCAGTTTGCGCTCCTCTCCCATGCGGCCGGACCCGAGACAACGCCTGTCCGCCTCTGGGCTGATACCCGGCGTGAGCGCCCCTCTGAAGCAGAGTGCGCGGGTAATCCGCGGGCCCGCAGCGCGGTGCTGCGGGTGGCCACCCGGGCGGTGGCATGACCCGCCTTGTGAACTGGCTTCTGGCCGCCGCCTTGCTAGTGAGTGCCCTAGCCTTGGTGAATTCCCGTTATCACGAGCGGCGTCTCTTCGCACTTGCCGAGCAGATGGAACGTCAGATCGAAAAGCGGGTGACGGAGATTGAGAATCTGCAGGTGGCGGTGACAAGTCTGCGCACGCCGGGCCGACTCGCCAGCGTCGCGAAAGACACCCTGGGCATGGTGCCCATTACCCATGCCGAGACGGTCTATGCACCGAAGGGTCGGTCGCCATGATTGCCCGGCCCCATTTCTTCTTCGGCTCCTGGTCGGCCTCGGAGCGGGCAGCACGGCAGGCCAAGGCCGGTGGTAGGCCCAAGGGCGGCAGCCGCACCGCCGCTACCGGTCGGGCGGCGCCGCGCACCGCCAGTGCCCAGCCGAACGATGAGATTCTCACCTGGCGTGCCACCGCGAATCGTTCGAAGTGGGTGCTCGGTCTGCTGACCGCGGGGCTCTGTGTGGTCTGGGTGAAGGCCTTCTGGCTGCAGCATGTCAACGTAGAACAATGGCAGAAGCGGGCCGAGAATCGGTTCGAACGGGTACGCGACTTGTCCGCTGCCCGCGGTCGGCTACTAGACCGCAACGGGGATGTGTTGGCGGTGAGCATCTCGGAATACCGGGTCGGGCTCGTGCCGCGACTCTTCGATGTCGGCCATCCCAAGCTCAGCGAGCTTGCCGGTCTGCTGGGTCTGTCGACGACCGAGTTGCGGCGCCGTGTGCAGGGCGCCAAGGGGTTCTTCTACGTTACCTCCAGGCTTGATCTTAGTCTTGCCGATAAGGTGCGGGCGCTGCGGGTGCCAGGCGTGGAACTCGAACAGGAGTTTCGTCGGTATTACCCCCATGGCCCGGCCTTTGCCAATCTCGTGGGCTTTACCGACCTGAAAGACAAGGGCCAAGAGGGTCTCGAACTGGCCTTCGATACCAAGCTGCAGGGTACGCCCGGCGTTGAGCGTGTGGTGGTCGATCGGCAGAACCGGGTCTTCGATAAGAAGACCTACGACCCCGCTAATCCAGGCCAAGACCTTCGACTCTCTTTCGATGCGGGAATTCAGGCGATTGCCTTTACGGCCGCCCAGCAGGCACTTGAGCAGCACCAGGCGAAGTCGGTTTCGGTGGTCGTGGTGGATAGCCGTACGGGAGAGGTGCTGGCTATGGCCAACGCCCCGTCATTCAATCCGAATGAGCGCACTCGGCTCGATCCGAATCGGGTCCGCAATCGCGCAGCCACCGATACCTTTGAGCCGGGTTCCACACTCAAGCCTTTCACTGTAGCCGCAGCGCTTGATGCCCGGGTGGTTTCGCCAAGTACCAGCCTGTCCACTGAACCCGGACGCATAGTGATCGATGGCCGAACCATTCGCGATACCAAGATCCATGGCACGTTGACCGTCTCAGAAATTCTGGAGAAGTCGAGCAACGTGGGCACCATCCGCGTTGCACAGAAGATTGCGCGCGACCTCTTTTATCAAAAGCTTCGTGCCTCCGGCTTTGGTGAGCCGACGCATATGCGGCTGCCGGCTGAGCCTGCGGGCAGGCTGCGTCCTTGGCAGTCATGGGCCGCTGTGGATAAGGCCACAGTTTCTTTTGGTCATGGCATGTCAGTCTCGCTGGTCCAGCTCGCCGGGGCCTATACCGTCTTTGCCCGTGAGGGGGATCGTGTGCCTCTGAGCCTCTATCAGGTTGCTGGCCCCGTGGTGGGCCAGCCTGTTTTTACGCCCGAGACCGCCCGGGCGGTACGGCGCATGCTCGAGCGTGCCGCCGGTCCGGAGGGTACCGGGCCCAAGGCTCGCATTCCCGGTTTTCGGGTTGCAGGAAAGACGGGTACCGCCCATAAGCCGGAGGCCGGGGGCTACGCCAAGGCCAAGTATCTGTCGTCCTTTGTGGGTCTGGTGCCTGTAGACCAGCCCCGGTTTGTGATTGCGGTGGCCGTGGATGAACCGGCTGCAGGCCGGCATTTCGGGGGGGAGGTCGCAGCCCCAGTCTTTGCCCAGGTGGCCAACGAGAGTCTGCGTCGTATGCAGATGTCGCCAGACCCTGCCGTGCGAGTAGTTCCTGCGGTGGGTCTGGTGGAAGAGGGCACCTGACCGATGACTCTGGCAGCCGTCCAGTCTCTCGCGATTCCCCACCCCTTGGCCTGCCAAGATTCTGAGAGCGAGGCCCTGGCCTATGCACTAAGACAGCAGTCCGCCTGTGGGCGGCTGATTTCGATGGTTCAAGACCTTGACCGAGCGGACTGGCTGGCGGCGCGCCCCGGCCAGCGTATGGGCCTCACGGAACTGCTCGAGGCGGCCCAGGCGGCCCAGGCATTCGGCGTGGTGGTCGATGTCGCCGATGAGGCGGCGGCCCGCGGCTGGATCGTCAGCCAGCAGAGTCGCCTTGCACTGATGGCGATTCCTCAGTTGGCCCAGCGTGCGGGCATGGTGGCGGCTGCCTTCTATGGACGGCCCTCTGAGCGACTCTCGGTCACAGGAATCACCGGTACCAATGGCAAGACCACGGTGGCCCGAGGGCTGGCCCGCAGTCTGGCCTGGCGGGGCCGCGCGGCCGTTGCGGTGGGTACTCTCGGCATCCATCGCTTTCATCGCACGGGCGATCAGATCGTGGAGCAGCCTCTGGCGGAGGCGGGCCTCACGAGTCTGGATGCGGTCAGTCTGCAGAGACGGCTCGCGGAGTGCCTGGATGACGGTGTGCAGGAGGTGGTACTGGAAGCGAGCTCTCTCGGTCTGCTGCAGGGACGGCTTGTCGGCTGTCGATTCAAAGATGTCGCCCTCACGAGCTTCAGTCAGGACCATCTTGATGTGCACAAGACGATGGACGACTATGCCCGTGCCAAGAGCCTGCTTTTTGCAGCGCCCGGTGTCGAGGGGTCGGTACGTGCCCGACCGATTGCGGGACAGGTAGCGCTGCCTGCCGCACTGTCCGAGGGCGCGGGAATCCTCTGGGTGTCGGTGGCGATAGGGGGCCAAGAAGGCACAGGGGCCGTTGTAGAGGCCTGGGCATCTGCGGCCGCGCCGCAGAACGACGACCTCGTGCTCTTTGCGCCCGAGCAGGGTCCGCAGGGAACACGGCTTGCCATCGCGCTGCCCCGGCAGTCGCGTGTAGAGGGGGACTGCTGGTTCGTGCCCCCGGGCGTCCACAACCTACAGAATGCCGCGGTGGTCGCGGGACTCTTGTACCGGCGAGGATTCTCCGCCGAAGACATTCTCGACTGCCTGGCCCGGTTTGAGACGCCGCCGGGTCGCATGCAGCAGGTGCATGGCGTTGCCGCGGCCAGTCTTCACCAGGGCCCAGCGGTCTTTGTCGACTATGCACACACGCCGGATGCCTTGCAGCAGGCCCTCGCGGGGCTGCGCCCGATGGCCCAGGCGCGGGGCGGGCAGCTCCTCTGCGTCTTTGGCTGTGGGGGCAACCGCGACCCTGGCAAGCGCCCACTGATGGGCGAGCGGGCTGCCCTCGGCGCAGACTGGATCGTCGTGACCTCTGACAACCCGCGGCAAGAGTCGCCGTCGGTGATCGCGCAGGAGATTGTGTCGGGGATCCCCCCCGAGGCCCGCCGTCGCTGCCTGGTGGAACTCGACCGCGGTCGTGCCATCGAGCGCGCGATCGATATGGCCACCGCCGCCGATGTGCTTCTGATTGCAGGAAAAGGACACGAGACCAGCCAAGAGATGGCTGGCAGCACGCTGCCTTTTAACGATGGTGCATTTGCGGCAGGCGTCTTAGCCGACTGGTATCCGATGCCGACGCTCTCTGGGCTGCTCGATGGCTTAACCCGTCAGGGGCTCGCAACGGGCCGCCGCTATGGCCCGGCGCTCGGGATTTGGGCCCATCGTCCGCCGGTATCCGTCTCGATCGACAGCCGCACGGCAGCGCCTGGGGCCCTCTTTATCGCGCTTGGGGGTGACCGCTTTGATGGGCACGATTATCTGGGGCAGGCCTTTGCGCAGGGCGCGGTGGTCGCGCTCGTTTCGCGAGCCCCAACGGATGCTCAGCAGGCAGAGGGCCTGCTGGGGCCCTGTATTGAGGTCACCGATACCCAGGCGGCGCTCTCCGCCTTGTCGGCCCAGTGGCGCGGGGCATGGCGCGGCCGGCTGGCCGCGGTGACGGGCTCCAATGGAAAGACCACGGTCAAGGAGATGTCTGCGGCCGTGCTGCGCGCCGCCCATGGCAGCAGTGCGGTCTGGGCCACCCCAGGAAATCTCAATAATCACCTTGGGGTACCCCTGAGTCTTCTCGGGTTGCGTGCCCGGCATCGGGTGGCCGTGCTTGAGATCGGCATGAATCATCCCGGTGAGATCTCGGGCCTGGCGGCACTGGCCTCTCCCGACCTTGCCCTGGTAACCAATGCCCAGCGTGAGCATCAAGAGTTCATGGCCTCGGTGCGGGCCTGTGCCGAGGAGAATGCGCAGACCTTTCAGTGGGTCAGCCCGGGCGGATCAGTGGTGGTCCCGCGCGACCCAGACCACGAGCCGCTCTGGTGGGAGATGACCCAGGGCCGACCCGATCTGCGCCACCTCCGTTTTGGCCTGACCCAAGACGATTGCGCGGGCGAATCGTCAGGCTACACGGCGGAGTGCCTAGCAGAACTCCACGCCGCGCTGCCACTGTCCTTTGGCCTGCAGCTTATCCCCACAACAGCGCGGCAGGCCGAGAATGACCCGCAGTTTGGGCAGCCTGCGGCGGGCCGCGTCTCCCTTTTGGGCATTGGACGCCACCTGGCACGCAATGCGTCCGGGGCAGCTGCCCTCGGGCTTGGGCTAGGAATCTCCATGGAGGCGGTGGTCGCGGGCTTAAATAGCTTCGTGCCCGTTGCTGGCCGTGGCCGTGTGCACCCCCTCGATACGCAGCAGTGGCTGGTAGATGACAGCTACAACGCCAATCCTGACTCCGTGCTTGCCGCAATTGCCGCGCTGGCCTCTGTGGACGGCGCGCATGCTCTGGTGCTCGGCGATATGGGAGAGGTTGGAGATCAGGGGCCCGCCTTTCATGCAGAGGTACTGCAGGCAGCACGGGCCCAGCAGATTTCTTCGGTGCTGGTTTTTGGCAAGGCCGCGACGGAGGCGGCGCTCCGCACCGGAATGGGTCAGCCCTTTGGCGACATCGACGCCCTCATTAGGGCGCTGAGCGATTGGCTCGATAGCCCCTCGTTCAAGGCTACAGAGACGCGCCAGACCGTCTGGGTCAAGGGCTCGCGCTTCATGCGGATGGAACGGGTGGTACAGGCGATTCTTCATCGAAAGGAACAACATGCTTCTGCTGGTCTTTCAGTCACTCGATGACCTGATTCGAGGGCTGGGGGTCTTCGGGTACATCACCCTGCGTGCGGTGATGGCCACACTTACGGCTCTGGCCATCGGCCTGGTGCTTGGCCCCGCCGTTATTCGTAAGCTCACCCATCTGAAGATCGGGCAGGCGGTACGCAGTGATGGCCCGCAGACCCACCTCGTGAAGGCGGGTACGCCCACCATGGGCGGAGCCTTGATCCTCCTCTCGGTGGGCGTCACCACGCTGCTCTGGGCAGACCTCTCGAACCGGTTTGTCTGGGTCGTGCTGCTCGTGACCTTGGGCCTGGGCGCGGTGGGCTGGGTCGATGACTACAAGAAGGTGGTCTATCGTGACCCGAAAGGCATGTCAGCCCGGGCCAAGTTTTTCTGGCAGTCGCTCATTGGGCTTCTTGCGGCCTTCTATCTTGCCTTTGCCGTGTCTGCCCCCACAGGTCCTGCAGCCTGGGCCCTCTTTCAGGAGTGGCTTGGTAACGGATTCATGTTCGCCCTACCGACCCAGGCTGACCTGATCGTGCCCTTCTTCAAGAGCGTGGCCTATCCCCTGGGGCTCTGGGGCTTTGTGGTGCTCTCCTACTTCGTGATTGTTGGCACCAGCAATGCAGTCAATCTCACCGATGGCCTCGATGGCCTGGCCATCATGCCCACGGTACTCATCGCTGCTGCGCTCGGGGTCTTCGCCTATGTCGCGGGCAATGCGGTCTTCTCCAAGTACCTGTTGCTGCCCTTCATTCCTGGTGCGGGCGAACTCACCGTGTTTTGCGCAGCGTTGATCGGTGCCGGCCTGGCCTTTCTCTGGTTTAACGCCTATCCCGCCCAGGTCTTTATGGGCGATGTGGGTGCCCTTGCTCTAGGCGGTGCGCTCGGGGTCATTGCGATTGTGGTGCGCCAAGAAATTGTGCTTTTTGTGATGGGGGGCGTCTTTGTGGTCGAGACGCTGTCGGTGATGCTGCAGGTCACCTACTTTAAGTACACCAAGCGGCGGTTCGGCGAAGGCCGGCGCATCTTCCTGATGGCCCCTTTGCATCACCATTTTGAGCAGAGTGGCTGGAAGGAGACCCAGGTCGTGGTGCGGTTCTGGATCATCACCATGATGCTGGTGCTCGCGGGCCTGGCCACTCTCAAGATTCGTTAGCGTACGGGCCCACCTCTCTTCATGACTTCTACCGAACATACCGTCTCTCTTCCTGCCGATGCAGGACCGCCGCAGGCCATGGACCAGTGGCCCTGCCCGGCTACCGGCTGGTCGGGCCTGAAGGCCCTGGTGGTGGGGGCAGGGGAGTCTGGTGTGGCCATGGCGCATTGGCTCAAGCGGCAGGGTGCGCAGGTGCGGATGATCGATAGCCGCACCCAGGCACATGCTTCTGTTCCCCAGGGGGTTGATCTTCGTCTCGGGGTGCCAGAGCCCTTTGCGGTCGATCATCTCGAGGGCTGTGGCCTGATGGCCTTGTCCCCCGGCCTCACGCCGCATGCCGATCGTGGCAGCCCGCTCACCGCGCTGGTCGCGCAGGCGCAGGCCTCGGCGATCACCGTCGTGGGTGAACTCGATCTCTTCGACTGGGCCCTGAGCCACCTCACCAAGATGGGAAGCGGTGGTGAGGCGCCCATGGCGCTGGCCTTGCAAGGCCAGAAGGTCCTTGCCATTACGGGTACGAATGGAAAGACCACCACGGCCCGACTCACGGCCCATCTGCTGCGGCATGTGGGCATGGATGTGCAAGAGGCAGGCAACCAGGGGCCAGCACTGCTCCAGGGATTTTTAGAGCGAGAGGCCCTCGGCCGCTGGCCGGACGTCTGGGTCGTGGAGCTCTCAAGCTTTCAGCTCGCCTTGGCCCATCGGTTTGGCTGCACCGCTGCCACGGTACTCAACGTAACGCAGGATCACCAAGACTGGCACCGCGATATGGAGGACTACCAGGCCGCAAAGCTGCGGGTCTTTGGCCTTCCGCAGTCTGTGGCGTTGCCGGTGATCGACCGGGATGATCGCCCCCTCGCCGAGGCAATTGAGAAGCAGACCACCGCTGCTGCAGCCGAAGTGGCCACACGGCCTGCGGGACGTCGTAGGTCCCGTCCGGTGGAGGCGCCACGTCCTATCTCCTTTGGGCTCTCGGAACCCCCGCCCCAGGGCCCCGCCTTTGGCGTGGTCTATCAGGGAATTGATTGGCTGGCCTATCAGTCTGCCGCCGAGGCAGGCGGTATGCAGCGACTCATGCCGGTGGGCGCGCTGAAGATTCAGGGCAGGCATAACCTGCGCAACGCCATGGCCGCGCTCGGGCTCGCCCTGACGGTGTCCGACGACCTGGCCGGCATGCTCCACGCGTTGCGTCGCTACACGGGGGAGCCCCATCGCATGCAGTGGGTGACGGACATCGAAGGGGTAAGCTTCGTCAACGACAGCAAAGCCACCAACGTTGGAGCCACCGTGGCAGCCCTTGCAGGCACGGAAGGTCCGGTCATTGTGATTCTGGGTGGCCAGGGTAAGGGTCAGGATTTTGCGAGCCTGATCTCTGCCTTGGCAGCGCGCCAGGCCTCCGTCGTGGGCATTGGGGCCGAGGGGCCGAACCTTGTCGACGCGGCCCGCCTGGCCGGTCTTCGGGCGGTTGGATGCAGTGATCTGGGCGCTGCGGTGGAACAGGCCTGGCAGTGGGCCCGCGCAGACCAGTCGGGTACCCACCGACGCGTGATGGTATTGCTCTCGCCCGCCTGCGCAAGCCTCGATATGTTTAAAAATTACGCTGATCGGGGCAACCAGTTTATGGGGCTTGCCCAGTCGCGGGCCCAGTTAGAGGGGCAGCTGTGCTAGAGAGGCTACGCGAGACGCTAATGCCCGCCCCGGTAGACGGACGGTTCGTGGCCGTCATGCTGGGTCTGCTTGCGGTGGGCCTCATCATGGTCTATTCGGCGAACCTGCCACTGCCCAGTGCCAACGCCCATACCGTCTTCTGGAAGCAGATGCGCGGGCATCCGATGCATATCCTGATCGGCCTGATCGCCCTGATGCTGGTTCTGCGCGTTCCCTCCGACTGGCTACGCAAGGCCTCTGCGCCCTTGTTCGTGCTTGGCGTGGCGCTCTTGCTTACGGTGGCCATGCTCAAACTCTTTGGGGGCAGCCAGTTTGTCCGTGATGGCGCCGTGCGCGCGATCCCCATTGGGCCCCTCACCCTGCAGCCCTCTGAGTTGATGAAGGTCTTTGTCATTCTCTTTGCCGCGGGTTATGCGGTGCGGCGCCATGACCGGATGCGTTTCGATCTGGTGCGCGGTTTGGCGCCCATCGGCGGGCTGATGGTCGTGGTGATGAGCCTGCTGCTGTATCAGCCCGATCTCGGGTCCACCATCGTCATCACGCTCACGGTCGCGGCGGTTCTCCTGCTCGGTGGTATGAGCCTGCGGGTGGTTATTCCGCTGGTCATTCTGCTTGCGCTCTTCTTCATCTTGATGATCTGGCTCACGCCCTGGCGCCTCGAGCGACTGGTCTCCTATCTCGCCCCCTGTGACCCCGGGCATGCGCAGAAGGCGGGATATCAGCTCTGTGGGGCCCTCATTGCCTTTGGCCATGGCGGACTCTTTGGCTCTGGCCTGGGCACGGGCATCGCAAAGCTGGGCTATCTCCCCCTGCCACACACCGACTTCATCTTCGCCGTCATTGGCGAGGAACTCGGCTTTGTGGGCGTCACCGCGGTGCTCTTCGCCTTTGGCTATCTCATTCGGCGGTGCATTGAGATTGGCAGGGTAGCGATGTCGCAGGAGCGCATGTTTGCTGGTCTTGTGGCCCAGGGCATTGGGGTCTGGCTCGGCGTTCAGACATTGATTCATGCGGGTGTGAACACTGGTGTCCTACCGACGAAGGGGCTCACCTTACCCCTCATTAGCCACGGTGGCAGCGCCATGCTTGCGATCTGCATCGCGCTGGGCATGGTCCTACGTATCGATGCAGAGAACCGGGCAGGCGCCCGGGCGCGGCCAGTGCAAGAACCCATCCTCAGGCGCCGAACCCGCACAGGCACTGTGGCCCAGGCCGGACGGGCACTGCGGGAGGGGGCATCGTGACGCAT
>Ga0169931_10008286_pt1 | contig 15210 bp, 17 predicted proteins | sample Kivu_15m_20L_FD_129675 | JGI IMG/M metagenome (GOLD analysis project Ga0169931, IMG submission 129675) | Freshwater microbial communities from Lake Kivu, Western Province, Rwanda to study Microbial Dark Matter (Phase II) - Kivu_15m_20L... | ecosystem: Environmental > Aquatic > Freshwater > Lake... | reverse complement strand
CTGCGATAAAGTCGGTGATGTGCGAACGCTTGTGGCTTGAATAATCGCGACGCCTTACTCCGTCAGGCAAGGTGGGAGGACTCGTCGTTTTTATTCAAGTCGGAAGGGCCATAAAGCTGTTCGGCATCAAGCAAGCCAGCGACCCGGACGGCACACATGGAGGCAGCGGCCAGAGCTTCGCGCTGGACGTGACCGACCTTTACCACGAACTCGCGGACAAGGGCGAAATCGACGCATCGAATCTGAAGGTCTCGTTCGTGCCGGTCTCGCGTGGCGGCAAGCCGAAACACGTGACGGTCGGCCGCATCAGCCTGTACTTCTCGTGATCGCCGCGCTGCGAACGCGGCCGGACCGTGTGCTGCTGGCGATCGCGGTTCTCGCCTGGGCGTGGATGCTCGGCGAAGCCGCGACCGCGCGGCGGCTCTCCTGCTGCGATCCGCATCCCTCCCGCCTCGCGGACCTCACCTCGTGGGCTCTCATGATCGCGGCGATGATGCTGCCCGCCACGCTTCCCGCTGCGCGGGACGTTGGCGCCCGATCGTATCGCTGTCGCCGCATCCGTTCGGTCGTCGAGTACATGATCGGGTATGCGGCGTGTTGGGCGCCGATCGGCCTCGCGTTCGTGGCCTTCCGGTCGTTCGACCTCGCCCACGATCCGCGGACCGCGGCCGCGTTCGCGATCCTCGCCGCGGCATGGGCCGCCCTTCCGATTCGCACACGCTGGTTCAACCTGTGCCATCGTCCGATCCCGCTCTGCCCCGTTGGCTGGCGCGCGGATTGCGACGCTCTGCGGCAAGGCGCCGTTCACGGCGTGCCGTGCGTGAAGATGTGCTGGCCGCTGATGTTCGCTTGCGCCGTCTCCGGGCACGACATGATTCTGATGATCGGCGGCGCGTGGCTCGCCCTCGCCGAGAAACGCATGTTCCGCCTGAACCGCCGCCCTCTGATCCTCGGCTCGCTCGCCCTCGCCGCGTGGCTACTCGTGAAGTGGTGGTTCATCAATCAATCGTCGAGCCGGTGACGTGAGTCATCGGAGTGACGAACCACCTGCTCCGGTCGCTGAGGCGACCGGCTCGCCACGGCGGATTTCTTCCATGCTCGTGCTTCGTTCGTCGTACGGCCCCTTCGAACCGAGCGTCCCACGGTTCGCCCCTCACTTCGTGATCGGAAGCAGACGCAGGGTGTCCTTCGCCCCGCGGATCACATCGTCCGGATGCCACGGGATGGAGGTGGTTTCACCCGACTGCCAGAGTGGAAGCTGATCCGCGTGATGCGGCGAGCACGGGTTGCCGGACTGCCCGCCGCAGAGCACGAACTGGCTCTTCGCGAGATCCGCGAGGTCGAAGACGGTTCGCAGGTTCGCCATGTTGTGCGTGAAGTCCGTGGGGTGGAGCGGGCGGGCGCCGGCCTGGCTGATCGTGTTCTGATCGCCGCCGCAGGGGATCGGGCCGAGGTTGAACGCGGGCCCCAACCAGCGATGCTTGCCGAAGAGCGGATGCTCCAGCCGCAGTTGTCGGAGATGCCCCCACGCCCAGAACGGCGGACTCGGCCCGACTTCGCGGCGCAGCCGGATCACGGTCTCCTTCAGAATCGCGAGCATCGTGTCCGGCCACGAATCGAACCAACCCGCGGGCCGTTCGAGAATCAGTTTCACGAGATGCGAGACGCGGCGATCCGCGAACAGGTTGTGCCCGGCGGCGCCGAGCCCGGCATCGCCCAGAGCGGCTCGCCACGCCCGTGGCGCCTTCCTCTGCGCCACCCGCACGCAGAGTTCCGCCACGAACAGTTCGAAGATCGACGCCGCGGGAGAGTCCACGCTCACGCGGCCATCCCATTCCCGGAGCAGGTCCAGCGCTTCACGCGTGGTCGGGTCCGCGGCGGGAAGCCCGAGCACGACCTCGCGTATGGCTTCCCACGGCAGCGATCGCGTGTCCGTTTGCAAGGCCGCACACGCGGGCACGTCCCACGGTTCGACACGGGTTCGGATCGCGTCCGAGATCGCGTCGGCGCGGTACCCGTCGATGTAATCGAAGCCGAAGGCGGCCGGGTTCGGCACGCTCGGAGGCTGGTTCGCGGTGGCGATGAACTCGGAATCGGGGTTCACGAGGAACGGCATCTCGTCGAACGGCATCCAGCCGCACCACGACTTGCTCGCGGACTGCGGCAACAGGCTCGCGCCGCCGGTCCGCTTCGGAAGTTGGCCGACGAGTTGCCAGCCGATCGTCCCGGCTCCATCCGCGTACAGCACGTTCAACGGCAGCACGGGCCACGCCACGAAGCAGCGGCGGAACTCGTCGAACGACTTCGCCCGCGGCACGTTCACGAATCCTTCGAGCGGCAGTGGCTCGAGCCACACGGCACGAAGGCTCACCGACTCGGTCACGCCCTCGAACAGCGGCGAGACCACCGGGCCGTGCGGCGTGATCCGCACGTCTTCGATCACGTCCGCCCCGCCCTTCACGCGGATCGTTTCGCGAATCGTCTCGAACGTCGTGTCGCAGTTCAACACGAGGTCCGTGTTGTCCGTGAGCCCGGCGGTGACGCCCCACGCGGCGAAGCCGTTGTGCCCGATCGGGAAGGCGGGCGTGCCGACGAGCGCGGCCCCGACGGCGGACCACTCCGGCGTGCGAACGTGAGCCAGATGCCACGGGCCGGGTGCGCTCGGGGCAAGGTGCGGATCGCTGGAGAGGATCGGCTGGCTGCTCGTGGTGCGGCCGCCGCCGATGACCCAATTGTTGGACCCGCCTCCACGCGGGAGCGTCTCCGAGATCGCGGCGAGGTCTCGGGCCAAGGCCTCCAGTGCGGTGGCCTTCAAACCATCCGCCTCGGGCCACGCGGCCACGGGGTCGAGCGCCTTCACCGCATCGGGCCCGTCCTCGCGGAGGATGCGGAGCCGAGCCAGTTCCACATCCCAGTTCGAAGGAAGCAGGAAGGATTGAAGCTTGAGCACGGCGAGCACGTCGGCACCGTCCCAAGCCGAGGGCTCGCCGCCGAGGATGGCGAACTCGTGCGGCTTGGCCGGGAGACCGTGGGCGAGCCCGGCATTGACGCCGAGCGCGTAGGCGTTCATCGCGGCACGAACGGAGTCGCTCAGTACGAGAAGTTGCGCCTCGGCCGAACGGCGGAAGCCGATCCGGCGGCTCATGCGGTCCGCGGGAAGCCCCTTCGCCCCGACCCACTCCGCGAGTCGGCCGCGGCCCACCCGCCACAGCGTTTCCAACTGCCCGCCGCGATCCTGCCCATGGCAGAACCCGACGGCGAACGCGGCGTCCGCATCGGATTGGCAATCGACGTGCGGCACGCCCCACGCGTCGCGTCGAACTGTGATCGGAGCCGCGGGGCCCGCCACACGCAGTTCACCGGCCACGATCGGAAGGCGGCGGCCAAGCGCAAGCCGCAGCGCCAGTCGAGTCACACTCATGCGGGCATGATATCGGCGGACGCACGATCACGAGCTCCGCCGTCGAGCCGGTCGCGTCAGCGACCGGAGTCGAGCGCTGTTCACGACCACGAGCTCCGCCGTCGAGCCGGTCGCGTCAGCGACCGGAGTCGAGCGCTGTTCACGACCCGTGAATGACGTCACGTGCTGGACAAAAAGTTGGGCTCGACCGCTCAGATGTCCACGATCGCTTCGGCGAGCCAACCGGTGGGCGTGGGAACGACTTTGAGTTCGTGGTACGTGATGGCCTTCACTTCGTGTTTGAGCACATGGCGGGTCGGGTCGAGCGGTTCGCCGAGGAGAAAGGCGTCGAGTCCGTACTCCGTGAACGTGACGCGGCACTCGCGGTACAGCGCGTGATCCGTGTCGAAGCGGAAGAGCAGTTCTTTCAGCAGATCGAAAAGCAGGTAGTCGCGGTCCGTGCCTTCGATCGCGACGTTCGCCGGCACCTCGGCCCGCACCGTGGTCGGGTCTTCAACGATCGCCGAGAGCAGGGCCGCGGCCGCCTCCGAGAAGAGGTCTTCGAGCGTGGGGGCGCTGGCGCGGAGGCCGAGGTCGGCAGTGTGTTCGAAGAGTTCGTGCATCAGGTGGCTCGGCGGATGGCGGCCTTCACGAGCCCGGCCGCGCCGCCGCGGCGGTAGCAGGCCGCGAGGCGGTTCAAAATCGCTCCCGCGATTCCGGGCAGCCTCTTCACCAATGGCGACCGCAACACGATCTGCCGACCGGGCACGCGGAGAGCGAACGAGTCGTCGATCGACTCGAGGATCGCGACCTTCGCCGGGTCAAGCCGGCCTTCGATCCGTTCGAGCAATCGCACCGCGGCCGCCTTTCGCTCCGGAAGGGCCGCCTCGAATCGCGGCGCGTCCCGTTTCAGAATCGCGGGGTCCGATTCGTAGACCGCCCCGGCCTCCGGATGGTTCACTGAATTCCGATGTTCGAAGATCGCGTCCGGAAGATACACGGTGCGGCGAACGCCGACCCGGGCCAGCATGTCGAACGGGTCCTGCAGGTGATCGTCGATCCGGTAGCGCTCGTATTCGGGGGATGCGAGGCCGCCGAGAACCTCGATGCACGTTCGCGAGAGGATCGGAAAGACGCAGAGGTGGTCCCGGATCAGAGTGTCGTTCACGTGAACGAGCACGAGGCGATCCGGGAAACGACGGATCGCACGCCGAACGAGGCGATCCCACCCGCGGGAACGCACGATCACGTCGTCGTTCATCAACATGATGAAGTCGCCGCGGGAAGCGGAGCACGCGGCGGCGTTCAGTTCGCCCATCGTGCGGCCGGGCGGGCCGAAGTGAGTCTTCACTTCGAACGGCAACTTCGGGAGCGGCGGCGGGGCGTCGTCCGAATCGACCGCGAGCACGACTTCGATCGCGGCGGGGCGGCTCGTGGTGGCGGCGAGGCTGAGGAGGAACCGCAGAAGCGATTCGGCCCGGCCACGCGTCGGCACGAGAATCGACAGTTCGGGCCGCGAGGAAGACATGCCCGAGAGAATAATTCGCGAGCGGGGTCGGAATCAAGCCGGTTGAGACTGAGCTGCCTGGGCGGAAGAATCGGAATTCCTTTCGGAACGATTTGACACATCCGACCTCGAAGCTTATCTGAGTGGTGTACAAAATTACACATCATGAAACGGCACCCGCGCGGGACACTTCCCGACGCCGGGCGGGAGGTGCGGCCAATCCGGGCGCCCGGCCTCCCGCCCGGTCCTGTCTCGCGCCGCGGGCCGCGGAGCCGTCCGATGCCGCCGATCATTGGAGCCAGCGTGTATTCCGAAGTGCATCCCGGCAGCCACATCACGGCCGACGAATGGGCCTTCATGAAGGCGATGGAAGCGTACCAGCGGCGGTGGCGCCGGCGTTACCCCTCGTGGCGCGAAGTGCTGTACGTGCTCCACTGCTGCGGGTACCGCAAGGTCGAAGACGCGACCCCGGCGGACTCGCGACCCATTTCGATCGCCGAGATGCGGCTGGCGGACGCGATCAACGCCAAGGTCGCCGCACTGGAAGACGCGGCCCCGCATCTGCCGGTGTGAACCACCCCCCGAATTCGGAGCATCTCCATGAGCGTTCTCGCGAGCATCTTGAAGGCCCTTCGACCGGCGCGGCCGAAGCCGGTGGCCGCGAGCGCGGCGAAACTCTTCGCCCCGCCCTACGGGCCACCCGCGGGCTGGTGGAAGGACGACCCCGCCGAGCAACTTCGCAACTACCGCTCGTGGGTGTACGCGGCCGTGAACGCCATCGCCCAAGAAGCCGCCCGCCACCGGCCGTTCCTCTACACGAACACCGGCCAGGCGGACCACGAACAGATTCCGCTGCCGCACACGCACCCGCTCTGCCGACTCCTCGAGAACCCGAACCCGTGGCTCACGCCGTGGGAACTCTGGTACCTCACCGTGGTGTACCTCGAACTCACAGGCAATTGCTTCTGGTATGTCGCCCCGCAATCGATTGGCGACACGCGGCTCGGCACGCCGGGCGAAATCTGGTTGATCCCGACGCCGTGGGTGAAGGTGATCCCGGATGCGCGAACCTACGTGAAGGCGTACGAGGTTCACGCGCCCGGCGTGCCGCTCGAGGCGTTCGGCCCCGATGAAGTGATTCACCTCAAGTATCCGAACCCGCTCGATCCGCACTACGGCCTCTCGCCGCTGCAGGCGAACGCGCTCACGGTCGACGCGAACACCGAGTTGCTCCGCAGCCGCTACCAGACGTTCCTCGCCGGGCCGCGGCCCGGAGTCGTGCTGCAGACGGATCAATCGCTCACGGAGAGCACGATATCGCGGCTGGAGGACAAGCTGCAGATGAAGTTCAGCGGGCGGGAGAACTGGCATCGGCCGCTCGTGCTCGAACAGGGGTTGAAGGCCAGCCCGTGGACGCTCACGCCCGCCGAGATGGACTTCATGAACTCCTCGAAGATGACGCGGGACGAGATTCTGGCGGTGTTCCGCGTGCCGCCGCCGATCACGGGCATCGTCGAGAATATGGGCCTCGGCGCGGACATCTGGTTCGGCGCCCGCGTGATGTTCTGCGAAGGCACGCTTCAACCGAAGCTCGATCTCATCGGCCAAGCCCTGACCCGCGACCTGGGCCACCGCTACGGGCCGGACGTGTCCGTGGCGTTCGCGGATTGCTCGCCGCGGAACATGGCGGAACGCCGCAAGGACGACGAATTGGACGCGAAGCTCGGCCTGCGGACCTTCAACGAGATTCGGAAGTCCCGCGGGTTGGCCCCGTTCAGCGACGCGAAGTTCGATCAACCGATCCTTCCGAAAGAGTTGATGGCCCCGTAAAGCCCACCCGTTGCCACGGGTGTGCTTCGCCCTTCTCATCTGGAGCCTTCCATGCTCGCCACCATTCGCGCCAATCCCGTGCTCAGCACGCATCCCGAAGCTCGCACGCTTTCCATCGACGCGGGCAAGATGCGCATCCGATCCGTGATCACCACCATCGACCCGGATCGCGCCGGGGATGTCGTCGTGCCCACGGGCCTGCGGAACGCCGAAGAGTACCTGATGAACCCGGTGGTGCTTTGGGCGCACAACCGCTCGAGTTTCCCACCGATCGGCACATGCGAATGGCTCGACGTGCAGCCGCGGCGAATCGTCGCCGAGACGCGATTCGCCCAGGACGTTCCCTTCGCGGAAGACATCTTCCGGCTCTACGAGCAGGGCGTGCTCCGCGGATGGTCCATCGGGTTCGTGCCGCGGCGGGCGAAGCGGATGCTCGCCGCGGGTCGCGAGGCGCCGGGGCTCCGGGTCGAAGAGTGGGATCTGCTCGAGTATTCGGCGGTCCCCATTCCGGAGAACCCCGGCGCTCTCACGGTCGCGTTGCAGAAGGGGCTCGTCCGCGATCCCGATCTGAAGCGCTGGCTGAAGCGCATCGAAGAACCTGCTCGCGTCGGCGACGTGCTCGACGACCTGATCCGCGTGCCGGAAGAGTACCGCCACAGCGAATAGCTCTTGAAACCCGGTTTCGCTTTGGAAACCGGGTTTCTCACCACGCTCCCAGAAACCCGGTTTCCAAAGCGAAACCGGGTTTCCAGGGTTTCTCACCATGCTCCCGGAAACCCGGTTTCCAAAGCGAAACCGGGTTTCTTCCGTTTGCGAGCGACTGTCCCGTCAGTTCCAGCGAAACCGCAAGTGGCCCGCGGGCTGCTTGCAGTTTCATCGTTTCACCCCCGTTCCATCATCGAGGTTCCCATGACCGCGACCGACACCGACAAGTTCCAGTCCCGCGATGAACTCGTGTCGTTCATCGAGCAGCAGACGCAGACCGCGGTGGAGAAGGCCGCCCGCGTGGAGCGGCGCGTGCCGTGGGCCACGAGCGGCCCCGTGTGCCAGGACTCCGCCGGCTACTCGGTGCTGAAGGCCGCCGCATTCGCGCTCGGCTTCGTCGGCCCCGAACAGGCCAAGGAGGAGATTCACGCTCACCACCAGCTTTCCGATCTGTACTCCTCGTACGGCTTCATGCCGCACCACGGGCAGCAGTCGTTCCTCGTGCCGCTCGCGTCCGCCCATTTGCCCGTGTTCGAACCGCAGGGCCAGCGGCTCCGCGAGGAACTCCGCCAGAAGATGACCGCTCAGGCCGGTAAGTTCGACCCGGATGAAGCGAACTGGATCGGGCGGAGAATGCGGCTCAAGGCCCTCGGCACCACGACGGACACCGCCGGCGGCACGTTCCTCCCCCTGCCCGTGCTCGGCGAACTGATCGACCTGCAACGCAGCATGGAAGTGTTCGCGAGCGCCGGAGCTCAGGAAGTGGCGTTGCCGCCGAACGGCCGCGTCCAGTTCCCCAAACTCACCGGCGCTTCGACCGCCTATTGGGTCGGCGAGGGGAACGCGATCACCGAGAGCGCTCCGACCACCGGCAACCTCGACCTTCAGGCGAAGAAGCTCGGCGTGTTCGTGAAGCTGAACAACGAACTGCTCCGCTTCGCCAGCCCGAGCGCCGAGGGGCTCGTGCGATTCGACATGGCCCGGGCCGCGGCGTTGAAGGCCGATCTCGCGATGCTCGAAGGGACGGGCGGCACCCAGATCAAGGGCGCCATCACGTACTCGGGCATCACGACGCACGTGGCCGCGACCGTGGGCGACAACGGCAACACGTTCACGCCGGCGGACGTGGCGAGCATGGAATCGAAGCTGCCGGACGCGGTCGACGCGCCGACGGCCTGGGTGATGCGGAAGGCGATGTTCGCGGCCCTGATGAACCGCCGGGCCGACGCCGTGAGCGCGGCGGACGCGAAGGGTCCGTTCCTGTTCCGCAGCACGGACGCCGCCGCCGGGCCGCCCGCGGAACTGTACGGCACCAAGGTCGTGCGATCGAGTCAGGTCTCGGGCGCCCGAACGAAGGGGAGCGCCTCGAACCTCACGTACGTGCTGCTCGGCCACTTCCCCGATTGGGTCGTGGCCCGCATGGGCGTGATGGAGTTCCTCGCGTCCGGCCTCGGCGACACGGCCCTGCAGAACGACATGACGTACCTCCGCGGCATTCAGCACATCGATGCCGGCCCGCGCCAGCAGGCCAGCTTCGTCCTCTGCGACACGCTCGTCGTCGCGTGATCGGCCTCCACTCGTTTATCGAGCCGGTCGCGTCAGCGACCGGAGTCCGAAGCGTCACTTCCACTCCGGTCACTGACGTGACCGGCTCGACGTCTTTCTCCTTCCTTCCACCCAGGAACATCATGTCCTCGCACATCAACGACCTGCGATCGTCCGGGGCGCTTGTCGTCGGGTTGTACCCGGCGGACCTCGCCGCCAGCACGAACGGATCGACCGTCGACCTCGGCGCGATCGACGGCGACGGCCCGTGTTTCGCCGTGCAGATCGTCGGCGGGCTCGACGACGAAGGCACCCTCAACGGCGTCGTCCAGCAATCCGCGGACGGCAGTTCGTGGTCCGCCATTTCGGGGGCCGCGTTCGAAGAGGTGGACGCCGCGAACAACCTGCAGACGATCCGCTTCACCCGCACGCAGCGGTACGTCCGCTGGGTGGGAACGATCGCGGGCGCGAGCCCCGTGTTCTTCACCGCGGCGCTCTTCGGCGCCCAGAAGAAGACGTTCTGACGCATCATCCGGTCGAGCCGTTCGCGCGGGTGAACGGCTCGACGCTTTCGGGAGAACACACATGCCACTCGAAACGTTGAGCGCCACAAAGGTCGCGCTGCTGGTGAGCGGGTCGGGCGACGACACGCTGCTGACGCAACTTCTCTCCGCGGCCGAGTCCTTCGTCCAGGAGCACACCGGCCGCAACTTCGCGGGCGGAACCTTCACCGAGCGCCATGCGGCGGGCGGCGCATCCATCTTCCTGAAGAACTGGCCCGTCAGTTCGATCACGAGTTTGCGCGTCGATCCGGCCCGCGAGTTCGGCGCGAGCACGGAACGGGACGCCACCACGTACGTGGTTCACGAGGCGCGCGGAGTCGTCGAGTCCGTGGTGGGGCCGTTTCTGCCGCCGTATCGGAAGGGATCCCGCGATTGGCCGGAGGCCGTGGAGGTGGTGTACGCGACGGCCACGGACAGCGTGCCCGCCGCCGTGAAGCAGGCAGTCGCGGAGCTTGTGGGGCACTGGTACCGGCAGGCCAAGACCAACGCCGACGCCGGCTTCCTGATGCTCACGGAGAACACGAGCGGCGCGGACACGAAGGGTTACTCCTGGAGCCTCACTCGCGGGCTGAGCATCCCGCCGGGCATCCTGGAAACCCTGGCTCCATTTCGTGTCCCGTGCCTGTGATGCGGCCGCCCGCGAGGCGGGCGGCCGAGTTCACTTCCCGAGCGCATTTCCGACGGCGATCCACGCGGCCTTTTTGTCCGCAGCGATCCCGATCACGGCGAGGGTCGCCTTCTTCTCCTCCGCGGTGGGGAGGCGGCTCACGGCCGCCAGCGTCACCGCTTCCAGGATCTGCTCGTCCGTCTTCTTCGCCGCGATCAGCGAATCGACCAGCTTCGCCATCTTGTCCGGCACGCGATGGACCCAATCGAGAGTCGCCGTGCCGGTCGAGTACCGGAAACCCTCCACTTCGGTCGGAGCGTACCGAAGCTCCGTCCGCCACTTCATCATCTCGGGCTTCGGCTCGAGCATCTTCTTTTTCCAATCCGCGCCGAGCTTCTTGGCCACTGCCGGGTCCTTGAGCAACTCGTCCAGCAGCTTGTCTCGCTTTTTCGGGTTCGCGTCTTCCGTGAAGTATCGCTCTTCGAGCGGGGTCGCGTCCGTTCCCCGTGCGGACTTCACGGCCTCCTGCACGAACGCCAAGTCCGCCCGCTTCTGGGCCTCGGGGTCCTTGACGATCGCCCACATCGCGAGTTCGGACCTTCCATCCTGAACGACCTGAACGGGGACTCGCAGCGTGCCGAGGTTCAACCGCTCGGTGGTGTCCGGTTGAATCACGAAGGGTTGGATCATCGTCGTTTGCGGTTCCACGAGGCGAATCCCGAACCCGAGCGACCGCGTCCTCGACAGGTCGTTGAAGGAGAGTCCGTGGATCGTGACGGGCGCCGCTTCGTCCAGCACGCGAACGGTGATCGAGCGTTCGCCGCGGCGTAGCAGTTGAAGCCGATCCGCGGAGATGCCGAGCCGTTTGGACACGTTCTCGAGAATCCGCGCGTCCGCGATCAGCCAGTCGATCACTTTCGACTTCTTGCTCGCGTCCACATCGGTGCGGAAGAGCGAGACCTCGAGTGCGGTCGGGCTCGAGCCGGTGAGGTCGAGCAGCGTTCTCCGCAGGAACTGTTCGTCGTCGTTGCTCGGGGCCGGCTTCGCCGCGACCCGCTTGGGCTCCGCGGCGGGCTCGGGCTTGGGTTCGTCCGCCAGCGTACGCGGGAACCCGAACACGCCGATCGCCGCGAGAGCGATCAGGACCGCGCCGGCCGCGGTCTTGAGTTTGGCGAGCATCATCATCCGCATCACTCCTTCGCAAAGGTGGAGGGCGTGAGCGGACACGAGTCCGGTGGCGGCGGCGCCTGCGGCGACCGCCTCGGCGGCGCGGACGGCGGAATCGGCCAGGGCCGGCGGCACCGCCGCGGTCGCGGCGCGTTCGCCGAGCACGACCGCCAGAGCGCCGCCCGAAAGGCTGATCCCGCGTTTGGCGAGGCGGCCGGCGAGGAGACGCCGCGCCGCCGCGACCCGCGCCGCCAGCGTGGCCGGCGCGAGGCCCAGTTGCTTCGCCACCGAACGCTGGGGCCGGCCTTCCAGATCGCACAACACGATCGGCAGGCGAAGCTTGTCCGGCAGGCGAGCCAACTCCGCATCCAGAACCGGTTGAAGATCGGACCAGGAATCGGTCGGAAGTTTCGCCGGTTCGGGCATGGCGTCCACCTGCTTTTCGCGGCTGCGCCGGCGGGCCAGGACCATCCGGGCCTTGATCGCCGTGCGATACGCGACTCCGTAGAGCCAGTTGCCGACGCGTTCCCGCGGGCGCACCGCGTTCGCCCGACGGGCCAGCACGAGGAACACCGCCTGGAAGGCGTCGTCCGCCGCGTGGTGATCGCCGATCACGCGCCGCGCCACCCCGAGCACCATCGGCCCGTGGCGGCGCACCAGCAGTGCGAACGCGTCCCCGTCGCGATCCCGAAGGAACGCGGTGAGGAGTTCGCCATCCGTGCGGCCCGCGGCATCGCGAAGCAGCACGGCCCGGCGCAAAGCCGGGAACAGAGCGGGTGCGGGTGCGGTCGGCGACTGCGGCATCGTGCGGGCTCCGGAGCCGAACTCGTGTCCGTCTCTCCTTATTGCCCGCGAATCAGGATGTGCTCGAATGAATTTCCTGGACGAGGTTGGCGAGCAGTTCCGGCTTCTTCTCCTTGAGGAGGTGTTCGATCCGGGCCGCGGGCACGCCAAGCTTCTCCATGCAGCCCACGGCCGATTGCCACAGCTTCTCCCGCTTCTTCCCCTCGGACAGATACAAGTCCCCCACGATCTCCGAGAGCCGCTGCAACGAGATCTGATCGATGTTCTCGTAGTACCGCTTGATGATCTTCTGCTGGTGCGGCGTGAAGTTCTGCATGCCCATCGCGGTCCCTCCGGTGTCGGCGTTCGTGTCGAACGCGATCACGGTTCCTTGTGAATGCGAAACGAACCGAACAGTTTCTGGGCGGCGGGGCCGTCCGCGGTGGCGTTCTTCGCCTCGACGCCCATGAAGTAGAGCCGCGGGCGCGGGCCGTCCGTCGCGGCGATGTAGCGCTCGATCAACTTCCCGCGCGGCGTGTCCATCCACGCCTCAAGACCGAGGTGCGGGCCGAACCGCACCGTCGCTTCCTTCGTGACGGTCCCGCGAACCTGATCCTTGCGGCGATTCATCTCGCCCGTGAGCACGGGGTTGGTGACGGCGCCGTCCTTGTCTTCCTTCGCCTGCTTCACCCACGCGGGGTCGAGATCTCGCCATCCGAACCAGACCCGCGCCCGCGAGTACCAGCCATCCGTGGCGTACAGGCTCAGGCCGCGCACGATGCCGTCCGCCGGGGTGGCTTCGAGCCGCTCCTCGGTCGGGGCGCCGGGCAACTGAATGGAGCAGGATCGATCGGCGGGTGTGAATTCGGACCAGGACGTGGGAGCGATTTCGCCGGACCCGTATCGCAGGTAAGCGAGCGTGGCCGCGAGCGAGATCACGCCGAGGACCATGGCGACGGCGGCGGTGACGAGGAACGAACGGTGGCCGGTGGCCGGCCTGGACGCGGGCGTTGGCTCGGAATCGTCGAGCGACAAGGGAGCCGGTGTGGCGGGCGCCGCGGCGACCGGCAGGGCCGCGGTCGACTGCTTGCAAAACGGACAGGCCACGTCCGTCCCCGCGGCCGCCTCCGGCACCTGGAACAGCCGACCGCACTTCAAACAGGCGACGGGAAGAAACATCTCGAAGCTCATTCTACGAAGCACGCTCGACGGGTCGCGTCGAGACGCTTCTCGCCTCCATCCCCAAGCCAACGGCGGAGTCGCGTCCGCCGCACGTCCGTCGATTTTTCTCCGGTCGCGCTCTTACATTGAACCTCATGTGGATTCAGTTGTTCTCGCGGGCCCGGGAGGTGGTCGGGGCCGGCTCGATCGAGGTGGACATGCCGGAAGCGTGCATTGTGGGCGTGTTGCGCGAGCGGATCGCGGCGGCGGCACCCGGCCTCCGCGACGTGCTTGCCGTCTCGCGGGTCGCCGTCAATCACGAGTTCGCGGGCGACTCCGTGATCGTCCTGCCGTCGGATGAAGTCGCGATCATTCCGCCGGTCAGCGGCGGGTGACGGTGGTCGGGACGAACGGGATCTCGCCCGCGGCGTATCGCTTCGCCAGTTCCCGATAACGCAGGTTGATGGCCTTCGTGTTCGCGATCTCGTCCGCGGTCGCGGGACGCACCACTTTTCCCGGCAGGCCCATCACCACGGATCGCGGCGGCACCTTCATCCCCGGCGGCACCACGGCCCCGGCCGCGATCAGGCATTCCTCGCCGATCTCCGTGCCGGTGAGCAGTCGGGCTCCGATGCCGATCAGCGAATCGGCTCCGACCCGGGCTCCATGCACGACGGCGGCATGGCCCACGACGACGCCGGGCTCCAGGGTGTTCGTGATGCCGAAGTCGCAGTGGACGATGGCGCCGTCCTGCAGGTTCACGTTCTCGCCGAGTACGATGGGCGCAACGTCGCCGCGAGCCACGGCACCGAACCAGACGTTCACGCCGGCGGACACCGCGACATCGCCGCAGATCACGGCGGTGGGAGCGAGGTAGATCACTCTTCGAGATCCGCCGGGTTGATCTTGGCGGCGGCTTCGTCCGCGAGTTGATCGAGCACGCCCTGCACTTCGCTCATCCGTTCGGGCCGTTTGTTCGCGTTGAAGCTGAGGCAGGAATCGATCAAGGCGCCGAAGCCTTCGGGGATCATCGGATTCTTCGAGCGGCTCGGCGCGAGGGCCTCGTGAAACGACTTCTCCGTGACGGGGAGTCCGTCCGGCGGAGAGATGGCGAGCGGCGGCAGTTGAAGCGTGGCGAGCCGGTACATCGTGGCGCCGAAGTTGTAGATGTCCGTGCGTTCGTTCACGAGTTTGTGGCTGCCCGTTTCCGGCGCCATGTATTCCGGCGTGCCTTGCACGCGATCCTTCGGTTCGCCTTTGATCCACGCCAGGCCGTAATCCAACACCTTCACTTGCGTGCCGCGGCCGAGGATGAGGTTGTTCGGTTTCATGTCCGCGTGGATCACGCCTTTGCGGTGCATGTGCGTGAGCCCGTCCGCGATGCGCTCGCACACGCGGAGCAACTTCGCCATGCGTAGCAGCGGCAGCTTGTCCATCGTTTTGCCGGGCACGTACTCGATGAGAAGCTTCGCCTTCTTCGGCCCGGAGAACCACCCGGATTCGAGTTCGAGGCCGTGCACCTTCACGAGATTCGGGTGGCTCAGCATCTGGCCCACGCGGTACTCGTGCTTCGCCTGCTCGAGGTACTTCAGGTCGTCCTTGTCCTCGATGTTCACGACCTTGAGAGCGTATTCCTTGGCGTCCGCGTCGCGGCGGATGTGCAGGATGCTGCTGTGGGCTCCGGAGCCGAGCGTCTGGAGCACCTGGAACTTGCCGATCTTGTCCACGTGGGCACCTGACCGCGGAGGCTGAGGACACAGTGAGAAAATAACGCCCGGCCGTGCGGTTGAACAGCGGCCACTTCCAGATTGGAGCGACGCGAATCGGGTAGGAGGCGGGATTGCCCGCCGTCCTCCCACACCACCGGACGTACTGACGTATCCGGCGGTTCCTAAATTGCTTGCAACGTCTCATACCGACCGACGAGATTCACCAAACCGAG
>Ga0169931_10008285_pt1 | contig 15212 bp, 13 predicted proteins | sample Kivu_15m_20L_FD_129675 | JGI IMG/M metagenome (GOLD analysis project Ga0169931, IMG submission 129675) | Freshwater microbial communities from Lake Kivu, Western Province, Rwanda to study Microbial Dark Matter (Phase II) - Kivu_15m_20L... | ecosystem: Environmental > Aquatic > Freshwater > Lake... | reverse complement strand
TTTCGATTTGCGGTGTTCATTCCATTTGATCTCATAAGCATACAACTTCCCCCCGCGATCTTCTACCCAATCAATTTCCTGCTGCTGGTAGGTTCGCCAGAAATAATTCTTCGATGGCAGTTGTCGGATTATGGTGTCGGTAAAATAATACCGTAACCTATTGTAATAAACCGAGGAAATAGTGTAGCCCTACGATTCGAGAAGTAAACAGGCTCAACTCATCAGTGAATGCCACTGTTTTTCTTCTCACTGTGATTTTCTTATGTTATCAAGTTGTCCTTGAATCGTGTTCCTATCTTCTTTACACTCTTTCAGCTTCTGTGGGCAATCACCCAAATCTTCCAATTCTTTCGCTTGTTCACCAGTCTTTTGTGCAAGGGCACGGATGTTCCCAACCGTTTCAAAAAGCTTGTTGCGCAAGCGTCCATCGATCTGCGCCGTGTCATCCTTTCCGCGCTTAACATCTGTTAAATCGCTCACTATTTCTTCTGAAAACAATGCTAAATTGTCGCGGTTTTCGGCATACGATTGGTTTACTCCAGCCATCAGGACTATGACTTCATCTACTTTTCGCATGTCCGACTTCAGTTGTTCACGTTCTTGACGCAGCCGTTTTAATTCCTCTATTGGGGCGCGTGTATTAAAATAAATCGCCCAAATGAGAATCGCTAATGTGCACGTAAATAAGCCGATCATTTTCCAGATGGCAGTCGTTCTTTCTTTGTTATTGAGTGGTTCCATATAATATGATGTTTGTTTGGATCGCGGTGGATTTCGGGAGAAATAATAGGGAAGTACCCGGTATAAATGATTACTCGGCCAAGAATGAACGTTTAACAGGTTTTTGGGGCTGCACATCAACATCGACCTTCTTGCGAACATCTATGACAGGCCCCTGTTTCAGTTTTTTGTCACCTATAAACTCCAGCTCATCCAATTTCTTCAGAATGGTTGATAGGGTATTGCAAAATGAAAGGATACTCTTCAGACTTAAATTGATATCGGAATGACGGTATTCTAAATTTACCATATGATCAACTATTTCCTCAAATTCACCCTGACTAACATCAACAATCCAACTGCGGAAATAATTGAGCATTTCTTCCTTGCCAGCCCTGCCTTTCGAATCGATAGCGTTTTTGACTACCCGAGCCAAACCTGAAACTAAGTTAAGCAAGAAAAGAGGCGATGACTCGGCAGCTTGATTTCGGTACAAGGGGATGTTCACGCTCAGGAATGCTAAGATTTTCTCGAGCAGATACAGAACTGTTGCAGGAAGCTCAGCAGTCTGATTTTTCTCAAAGATGCTGCTGATGATGCCCACGCATCGCGTTTCCATTTTGGTGAGCACAGACCCAAGGTCACGAGCCACCTCAGCCAAGTCGGGGTGGCTTAGACAGCTCGTGCAAGGTGGTATATAATGCTCATCAATCTCAATGCCGTTGGTTCGGACCGTAAACTTACTGATAGCCAAATGAAATAGGCCATTTTCGAACAATGCCGGATCATCGGCGGGGACCAAAGTGATGTCGTAGTAGTAATCGCTGAAAGGCAATCTTGGAGGGGCATCGTTGGGATCTTGCTCACCCACAGGTCTTTTCCTGAATGGATGAACTGTAAGTGCAACGTAGTATGACCGACCATTGTTGAGCGATGCCAAAGAAACCTCAGACAACATACCCCCCACCTCCTTCATTTGATCGTGCTGGTATTGGGGTTTGATATCGATGACCACTCCTCCCGGTGTAACAGCATGACACTCGCTCACTTGAATCCGAAGCAATTGCGCACGATCGATCTCTAATTTCATCCGTAATGGTCCATCACCACCTCTTGGTGGTAGTAAACCATACGAAAATGACTGAGTGAGGGTAGACAATGATTTCCTCATTCTGTTGATGAGCGCATTTTCTTCTGCTTCGAAGTGGGTGCGGTTCAGCTTCATGCCGTCTACCCAGTTCACGAAATAGTAATTTTCCATTAGTTAGCTTATTGGCTCCTCAGCTTCAGTTTAAATTAACCAACCCGAACCGCTATAACACGATCCGACTCAGACAATCCATTTTCACGAATGCTAAGTTCGGGGTCGAGGTATTGCCGACCTTGAAAGATGCTCTTAGACTCGAGGTAAAAATTCCAACCATAAGCAATCCCCATGTTGTCATGGGCAAGGATTTGATTGCCAGGACTTCTATCATTCCAATCGGCTAGGCTATTGGCGAATAGAAGCCCCATGGAGATGAGCCCAGGCGCCTGTACCCTCAATAATACGGCCTCTGTGGTATCCATTGAGCGTGTGAGTTCGAAGATTAGGGTTATCTTAGAAGGATTTTCCCAGATACTATCCGGCACTTCCATCATTGAAGGATCTGATGGGTAGTACCAGCGTGAATAGACCTTAGTTGGGATATCCACTGCAGCAGAGGCAGTGCTGATGAGTAAAAATGGTATAAAAAACATAAGTTGCCCGCCCACAAACTGGAGTTGATGCGGGGTCTGCTCGGAATAAGCAAAGACGGTAAGAAAAGCGAATATTCCTAATGAGGATACATAGGCTGTAAAGAGTAGTTCTTGTAAAAAGTTATCCTGACTCTGGCTATTTCGAATTAGTCTAGTCATTTGAAAATAATGCCAAATACCCAAAATTATAAAGAAAGCCTGACAAATCACAAAAAGCTGCGCCAAACTACTGATCGGCAAAAAACCCAGGAGGCCTACTAAACCAAAAACCAACAAACACAAGATCGAATAAATGGCGAATACTTTAAAACTGACTTTCTGCCGGGCTTTCCCGTGGACGAGAAAAACAGTTCCTAATATGGCGGAAATCATGAAGAAAGTTCCGGGCCAAAAGAGCTTAGTTTGAACAAGCGCAAAAAGGAGCATCATAAAACAGAATTGAATGCAAGATAATGACAAAAACTGTCAAGTGATAAGCCCATTCCCGAACCAATGGGATCGGGGTTCAAGTGCCAATCCACATGAACGTGCGCAGGAAATAGAGCATTCGATAGAATGCTCATCAAGCGCGCATTTTGGCCATCGTTAAGAAATGTATGAAAATTGTCGGCAGGCACATCATTTATAAATACCTCAGCTTGAACATCAAAATCTATGAAGGTAGAGCCCAAAATGGAGTCGATGCCCAAAAAGGGTGTACCCAACTCATCATGATGGCTGTCTACCTTCACCTCACGGGCGGATTGTCTTTTTTCAACCACGCGAACAGGCAAGCCAAAAACGATCGACAAAACGGTTTGGATTTTTACCGAATCGCCACAAATAAAATGGCTCAGGGGCAAAAATTGAAAGAGCACCTTTTGAGTGCGCACATCAATTCCTTCCAATTCTGGCCAAATGCGCAAAAAGAGATCAGAGCGATAAAACTCGCCAAAGCCAAGGAGCGATTTGCGTTCATCGAGCTCAATATCGATTCGGGATCGGAAAATCTCTTTCTCTAAGGTTAGAAAAAATAAGCGGGCTGCTTTTTCCTTTACCTTATTTTGGCGCATTTCTTCTAGTGTATCCTCAACACTGTCTTTTTCCCGATCGGGGATGGGTTCATGGAAAAAACGTTGAGGTAATAGATCATATATACCTGAACGGCTCACCTCTATAAATATATGGCCTGAAATTTCTTTCTGCTTGCCGACATCGGCCAAACGATTTTTGCCATCGGATAGTTGAAGAACATCACGCCGCACCGGCCTCTGAGCGGCACCTGCGGGTGAAATCACCACTTGGTCTATGGGGTATACACCTTTGCTGACCCACTCGGCGGCTAAAATCTCTGCCTTAATATCGCCATGAAGTTTGGGGAACATCTAGATCACAGACTTTTAGCTGGGTTACTCATTTTAGACTCGGAAGGACGCCCCAACAATACCTCAACTTCATACAACATAGGTGTTCTGATTTCAATTTTCGCTTGCAAATGAGCAGCAATGGCCAGCCATGCTTCATGGCTTAATGCGCTTTCTTCAGGGAGGTATAAACGCACTTGCAATTTCTTGCAGAACCCCTGACGGCTGTTGCGCGAAAGGCCATAGGTCAAGTTTATTTCAGGTAAATCTTCAAGCTCAACCGGGAGTTCTGAAATGCAAAAAGATTGGATGTCTTCAACACTCACCAAGCGGTCGCGGTTGGTGAGAACCGATTTAAACTGCCGAAGACTTTCGCCCTCACCCAATGCATCTTTCCCTCCCGATGTGTGGGAGAGCATCACAAGCTCTTGAGAGCGAACGTCTGCACCGCTGCTCGGTTGAAGCTCCGAACCGAGCCGGACATCGTTACCAGAAATACCCAGGGTGCTCCAAAATTCTACAAAAACAGTGTCGACTGTTGTTTTGGGCTGTGCAACGAGAAATTGCATCTGGCGCAAAACCCTTGTGTCGAGTTTCACCTTTTGACCGAGGGCGGTAATTTGTCGACGTAAAGCTTGCAAATCAGCTTGAATGGCATCAGGACCAAGTAAGGCGAATGATGCGCTCTCTTCTTTGAGCATATCGATAAGATAGGCCAGCATCTGATCCGCGTTTCGTTCATCAAAACGCTCAACCCCCCCTTCACGGATAACATATTCGCCATTGTTCGGTTGACCGTGGTGCATAACTGAACTACTGATGTAAGCCGTGCCATCGATCGACTTCACTGAGATTATGCGATAGAAGTGTTCGTCGCGTGTTTCGATCGGAACAACATTAAAATCTTGCTGGATACGAAAATTAAATTCGTTGAGTCTCAGGTTTGCTATAGGTACCGCATTAAGTGAACAAATCGAGTCTGAAAGTGCATCGGCTGTCACAAAAGGAGGAAATTCGAAACGCAACCAGAGAAGATTCTGTCCGAGTAGGCCAATGACATCTTCCGACCACATTTGTTTCAGGCTGCTTGGAATCATGCCCACCGAGGAGCGGACAACCTCTAAATCGATCGATAATGTCAGATAGTGACGTCGATAAAAAGCGCGCGCAGAATCAACAAACGAATTGCCCGTATTTTCACTGAAGGGACTCGAATGCGCCGATCCATGATCCAATAATGGATGTCCTTGGTTACAGGGCAATTCTCGATCACCCGCAAAAGCACGCACAAGCGATAGCGCATCGAGGTATAAGTTCTTATCCGGACTCGAAGGCCAATCGAAATACAGAGGGACTTTCAGTGTGCTGTCTTCGGTTGTTAACAGGCCATTGCAGTCTATGCCCAACCAGTAAATGTGCTGCCGGTTTTTATCGACTTTCTTCGCTTCGGCCATCCGTTCCTTCAAATATACATCTTGGACCTTGTAGAGTCCAGAGCCAATCACATGAAGGTCAATGGTTGCATTGTAGATAGGAATATCCACCAATGGTGCGAAATAAACCTCCTGAAAATCATCCCGAAAACTGCTTTCCAGAGCCTTTTTTTTACGTTTGAAAAAGAACTGAGCGGATTGGGGCAAATGGTAAACGGCTTCGTAGGGTCGAACGTGCAGTACACCATGAGCGGGCACTGGCCCAGACACGACTTGGGGGAGGAGAACTTTAGAAAGTCGACTCAGAACCCGCGATTTGGAAGCAGTTTGTTCGTTATATACCTTCTCCAATTCCTTTGAAAGGGCACCGAACAACATATTCACCACCGGGTCTAAGGTAGACACCTCAGCATTTTCCATTCCCAAAAGAGTGGATGCATTGCGCAGTAAACGTTTGCGTATACGTTCGGATAAATTGGTTGACATGTTCTATTGGTGCATTGTTCAGATCATGCTAATCGAGAGAAAATGGACCCACAAACATCCGAATTTCTTGCTGAAAAGACTCATTATTAACCGTAATCCTACCTGAAACACGCACAACAACGAGTCTTTTAATTTGTTTTGTTTTGTCTTTACGGCCTTTGGAGGGCGTTCCCTCGCTGATTTGGGCTTCCACAGCCACATTCATTAACCGAGGTTCATATTTCTCAATAAGCTCTGTGAGCTCCTTTCGTGTTTGTTCTTTCCATTTATTAACCGATTCAATGTTTTCAAAATCGTGGTTCCACAATCCGCTTCCAAATATGGGATCCACAAAATATTCCCCTTTTTCGGTGGACAAAAGTATGTGCACGAATTGCTCGATCGATTGGTTGATGTGGCTACAACGCGCTAAGTCTTTTCTATGAATGAGCTCATCCAACCGCAGCGGCAAGCGAAAATACTCCATGATAACAGTTAGTTGATCATCACCACCCCGCCTTTAAGGGTTGCTTGTGCGCTTCCGTTTAATTCGAGTTGGCTACTCGCTTTGATGGCTGTTTTCATACCCTCAACCTTCATTTCGCCGGAACTTTTAATAGAAATCGGGCCGGTAGATTGAATATCGCTCTTAGAGGTCGACTCCATTTTAGAGGTCTTGTTTTTGACTTCAAAGGAATTTTGCGATTCCAGTTTCAGGCTGTTTTGGGCAGCGGCAGTCATGTCTTTTGTTTTTAGTGAAATGGATTTGGATGCTTCCATTATAATGTCCTCCCCGATGATTTCGATAGTCTTTTCGGCCTTAATCAAAATTTTATTGTCTTTCAGACTAAGGCGGATCTCGTTTTTGCTGTCTTTGTTCAGGATAATGATTTCTTCTTCACCTGGTTTGTCGCAGAATCGAATTTCATTGTTGCTGCGTGTTCTAATCGTCTTGATGTGGTTGTCTTTGTCTTGGCGGTCTTCATGTTTTTGATTGCCATGGTGAACAGCCCCAACCACTACCGGACGATCTGGGTTGTTGTTTTCAAAAGCTACCATCACCTCGTCTCCAATTTCAGGAATAAACTGAAGCCCCTTGTTTTTGCCAGCATGGGAGGATATCATACGAATCCATGGCGACATTTCAGGACTTTTTTGCCACATGAACTGTACCCTAATTCGGTTTATTTTGTCTGGGTCATTATTTTCTTTAACCACAGCAGGTTGCATATCGGCCCTGGGAAAAGCATATAAACCAAATGACGGTGGTGTTTTGAGTGAAAGTGGGATGGCTTTAAAAACATTTTGGTAGGTGCCCAGTGAATTGGTGATATGTGCAATGTTGATGATTGTGAAGCTGCCGTAGTCGGCATTTTTCTGGTCAGCAATTGTTTGAACATGTATACTGGAGCCGATGGTGAGCCTCGGATTTACACCAGAACCTTCGGCCGTGACCAAATCAGAAGCTCCCCCTTCACGCTGTGCAAGTGCCTCTGCTCTAAGGCCTGAAGGATCCTTGAAGTACTGACGCGAATAGGAGAGTGGCACAGTCGAGAAAAGGCTCTCAGAGCTCTCTACGGCATGTTTTCCCAATTGATTTAGATTGGTCATGTTGAGGGCCGATGATTGAATGTCGTAAGGCTGGTTCTTTACATAGTCGTATGAACTCCGCGCAAATGTTGTAGGCTCTAATTTGATTCCGAGATGGAATGAAGTTAAATCTTGACCTAAAAAACAATCACTTGCGGGCCCCTCCTTCTTGTTTCCAAAAACAAGTTGGGTGCCGTCATAGTAGAACCACTGACCGAACCGCTCAGCCAAGCGCATCAAAAAGTTATAGTCAGACTCCTCATATTGGGTAATGAAATCCAGGTTCGGATTCGGAGTAGGGTTAATTAGGGTTTTAATGAGATTTGAGGAGTAAGGACTTAGTACCGCTTCGGCGATTTGTTTAAGTGTCTTTTGAGAGAAACTGCGTGTATTGGGGTATCCGTCTGTGAGGATACTCGGACTTTGCGCCTTGAGCTGAAAATCGGCCCCATTAATTCCATGGCGAATAACGCCTACTCCAGTCACAACACCCAAAAAAACCTGCTCGAAGGCACTTATTTTAGATGCTGTTTCTGGCGAAAAGGTTACCCTGATTAGTTGTCCAACCAACTTCTGACCCTCGAGCAAATTACTTTCATCGGCCTGCTCGATGATCTCAAGGTAAGTGGTCAATTCCAAGGTGTGGTGTTGATTGTGACTTTGAACCAAGCTCAACTCCTTGATGCCCTCTATAGGTTTCCCACCAACAATTTCTACCTTGGTTTTAATGTGTGTTTCCATAGCGCAAAATGAAAAAAAAGCACAGTGGAAACCGTGCTTTTTTGTTCAGAATGAAGTGAAATTAAGCCTTAGGCCAACGATTGTCGTGCGTAGCAGCACCAATCTTTATTTTTTCTGCAGAAACAGTGAATGTGATGGTCATTGAATTTTCGCCTACTATATCAAAAGACTCATTCAACTGAACAACATATCCATTTTCCCAACTTAACTCTTTCATAGTGGTGTTGGCGTCAATATTTTTGAAGGTAACTTTTCCGTTTTTTGCGGTAAATTGCTCCACCATCCACTCATTGAGGGAAACGTCTTTGGTCGACTCAATTTGAATGCTGATGAGGCCACCGCGAACGGCTCCCGACGGTTTGCCAGAAGCGTCAACATCGCGGTTGAGTGAATAGCTACAGTGAATTACTTTGACGTCGGAAAGTCCACCGTCGACTGAAAGAAGGGCATCAAATGCTGACATAGTTTTTTATTTAAGGGTTAAAAGAAATTTGATAAAATTTAAAGGTTAAAAGAAATTTGATAAATAATTGATAAAAATAAGAAGTTTAAGAATTAGTGCTTAGGCCATCGGTTGTTGTGCGTAGCTGAACCCATACCAATTTTTTCAGCAGAAACGGTGAAGCTAATGGACATAGAATTTTCCCCGACGATGTCGAACGACTCGCTTATTTGAGTGACATAGCCGTTTTCCCAGCTCAATTCTTTCATTGTGGTATTGGCATCGATGTTTTTAAAAGTAACCTTTCCATTTTTTGCGCTGAATTGCTCAACCATCCACTCACTAAGCGAAACGTCTTTTGTCGATTCTACTTGAATGTTGATGAGGCCACCTCGAACAGCTCCTGATGGCTTACCCGAAGCATCAACATCTCGACTGAGGGAATAACTGCAGTGGATAACTTTAACATCCGTTAATCCACCGTCTACAGACAATAAGGCATCAAAAGCTGACATAATATAGATGCTTTAGAATTATTACAATATTAGTTATTTCATGACACAAAAAAAAATGATTGTTTAGATTTAACAATTTATTTTTGTTCAAAGTTGTTTTTCCAGATCATTGACTCGGTAACGTCATCTCCTTTCATTCCATCGAGTGTGATAACGAAATTTTTGGCTGGAAAAAATGGTGTAATGTGCAAGTCAAGAACAATGCGATCTTTTTGATTTTTGTCTTGCTCCAATTTCACTACTTTAAAGTCTTCAATCAATCGCCCAGGACCTTTATTTTTGTCAAGCCAACCTTCGATCTGCGATTTCAAGTTCATTTTAAGTTCAGTATCCCAACGCTCGAATGCCCTCCGGTTCAGAAAATCCATAAGCGTTTTGGTGATGTAATCAAATGTGCGAACAACGGAGTATGTCTGCATGCCTAAATTATCGCTACTGTTGAGCGTTTTTGCCGACATGGCGTGAATTTTACCCCAATCGTCAGACATGGGAACCAATCCTGCTTTGTCGAGCGCGGCAAGTTCCCCACGTTTCAGATTTGAGTAGCGTACAGCACTCACTTCATTCAATCCGCCAAACTTTTTGCCTGCGGCAGGTTGAGACATGGTGGTTGAGTAAATTCGTCCAGCCAATGCCACAGAAGGAGCCACCCATACATCTTCTTCCTCCCCAACTTCAGACTCCTTTCCCCGGCCGACTAAATAATTACAACACATAATAACATTTGCTAAATGCGCAGCTCCACCCTGCAATTTTTCCGATTCGAAATCGGCCAGGCAATACTCTACTGTTTCGCTGTTCTGGTAATCGGTGATTAATGTTACTTTATTGTCGTAACACATTTTGCCCCATTTGTCAACGACGGCTTTGCTTCCCAAATAACCTGGTAACAACAACATCGAATAGTGGTCGTTCAACTCCATACTGTCGTAGCCACGCGTTAATCGGTCGCGAATGGTTTCAAAAACCACGGGATTATCGAGGTCCTGCAACTGATCCATACTTGCGTTTATAATACTCACATTGTTCAGCTTTTCTGCCTCTGTGTTTTTGTAGAAGAGATTCACTGAACGATAGGCACCCTCCAATTCGCGGGTTGCTTCCAAAGCAGTAGACAAATTCCTTCTGAGCGTCTCTCCTGCGTGGACTGCCTTTTTCTCACAGTTTTCGATCATGTCGGCGACGTTGTCGTGGTCGGATAAAACCTGCATCCATCGGTTGAGGAAGTGCTTCAATTCTTCCCGATCCGCTCTCTTTTTTTCGTCGGTTAAGAAAATTTGACGCCGAGCTTTGGCCTCAGGATCCAATCCGTCGGCACCCTTAATGGCGCCGGCAATTAACTTAAAGCCTCCGTATTTCACCAATTTATCGGAGCTGCTTTTCAGTCCAGGCTTATCGCCATGGGCTTTTTCTGCGTATTTGTAGTCTTTTTCAGACTGTTGGCCAGGGTTGGTTTGGGTGCTCATGCCGTATTGGTTGTGTAGATTAGTTAAAAAAAGGTAGATGATATCAACGAACGCCGGCTTCTTCTAGCTCGTTCAACATAGACGCCAAGGCATCTGCAAAAGCTTTGCGGGCCTCGGGATCTTGAAGTGCTTTTTGAAGGCCCTTGTTTGATTTCAGCGATTTAACGAGTTTCAGATTCAGATCTTCTTCCTCCTTTATGGTACGCAGAAATTCACTGCTTGCACTGAGTCCTTTCGGACCGAATTCACCCAGGTTACGAAAATTCAGTTCTTCCGAAACCGTGTTGCCCTCGGCATCTTCAAAATCGATTTCGACTGAAGGCCTGAAATGTTCAAAAACTTGGTCGATGGTTTGCAAACCCGTTACCTCAGACGGATCTGGATCTTCCATGCCGGTTAACTTTTGCACCAATATTGTTTTGTTTGGGGCCAAGGCACCCATGGCCTCATTGGCATTATTCAATTTGTTCTCGTCGGTACCATAGCCGTACATATTCATAGGACAATATTTAAAGATTTGAAATCAAATGAATGAAACGTGTAAACATAAAAGAAATTATGTAATTCTCCAAGATAATTCGCCATTGGTCGGGTCAATTCCGAGGCCAACCCGACTGCCTTTTCCAATTTCACCTGAAATAATCTTACGCGACAGCGGCCGTCGGAGCTGCATTCGAATCACGCCTGTAATGGGGCGTGCTCCATACCGGGGGTTGAAACCACTTTTGGCCAAGTGGGAACGGGCATCATCATCGATCTGAAGCTCAATTCCTTGCTTTTCCAGCGCCGAGAGTAGGCTTTTTAAATGAATATTGAAGATTTGCACCACGTTTTCCTCTGTAATTGGGGCAAAAGGCACAATTTCCGTAATGCGGGCCAAAAATTCGGGGCGGAAGAATTTCTGCATAATTTCCATGAGTTCCTGCGAAGGAGGTAAAGAACCTTCTGCAAAACGGTTCAGAATATGCTCACTGCCTATGTTTGATGTAAACAGAATCACGGAATTGGAGAAATCCCCATCACGGCCAAGGCGATCGTGGAGGCGACCCTCATCAAGGATTTGCAAGAACAAATCGAAAACGGAAGGATGCGCTTTCTCTATTTCATCAAAAAGAACCACTGAATAGGGCTGCTGGCGGATTTTGTTGACCAGCATGCCGCCTTCCTCATAACCCACATAGCCAGGAGGCGCACCATAGAGGAGTGCCGCCGAATGCTCTTCTTTAAACTCGCTCATATCGAAACGAATCAGGGAACTTTCGTCGGTGAACAAAAATTCAGCAAGTGATTTTGCCAACTCAGTTTTGCCCGTACCGGTGGGACCCAAGAGAAAAAACGAGCCTATCGGTTGTCCGGCCTTGTTGAGCCCCGAACGGGCTTCCAAAATGGCCTCTGCCACCGCTTTAAGGGCCTGATCTTGACCAACAACGCGACGTTTAAGCCACTCGTCCATATTCAATAAACGCTCCTTCTCCTGCGATTTGACCTTTCCCAGTGGAATACCGGTTTTATGCGCAACGGCCGACAAAACGTCCATTTTGGTGACGGTATTCTTGATTTGATCTGTTTTTTCCAACAAAGCTAACAGAAATGTGCGCAACTGAGTGCCCAATTCTTCAGAATCCACTACATCTTCTGAAGAAGGGTGCTGCTCGTCGAGTTGAACCAACAAGAGTGGACTTACCTTTTGGTTGATTTCTGACCTAAACCAATTCATTTCTTTCAGCAAGTCGGCTTCACTTTGCTTTTCTTCATTGGCCAATAGAACGTCGAGCTGGGTCAGTAGGGCCTCTACTTCCACTTTTGAGGTTTCCGACATCATGCGCACTGCAGCCATTGTACGATCTATGAGGTCGATGGCAGAATCGGGAAGACGGCGGTCTTTATTGTAGCGCTTGGCGAGTCGAACTGCTTCAGGCAACACGTCGGGCTCGACATTGAGCCCATGGTGTTTTTCATAATAGGGAGCCACCATGGCCACCATTCGTGTGGCCAATTCAACAGAAGGTTCGTCGACCTGCACCACCTCAAAACGGCGGCTGAAAGCCTCATCGGGTTCGATGAACTTACGGTACTCATCGCGTGTTGTGGCGCCCACCAGGGTAAATTCACCACGGGCCAGCTCGGGTTTCAACAGTTGTGCGGCTCCTGTAGCCCCAGCATTCTTATCGAGCAACAGATGCATTTCATCGATGAAAACAATGGCACGAGGAAACTGCTTCACCTCGCGGATGAGGTTTTTCAAGCGATCTTCCACTTCACCTTTGTAGCTGGCACCTGCAATCAGCGCTCCGAAGTCGAGCTCAAATAATTGGGCATTTCGAAGATTTTCTGGAACATTTCCCGAAACGATATTTAAAGCAAACCCATCGATCAAGGCTGTTTTGCCCACACCGGGTTCCCCGGTAATGATCACATTTGGTTTGGAACGTCGTCCAAGAATTTCCGCAATCATGCGCGTCTCTCGATCGCGTCCCAAAATAGGGTCCATAAGGCCTTCACGAGCCCGCGCAGTTTTATCGATGCAGTACGCGTTAATGGCTTGAGCCCCGTTTGTTTCGGTCATTGTTTGTTGGGAACGTTCTTTGACTTTCACCGCTTTATCAACTTCAGTATTTTCCGATTGGGCCTTCATGATCTCGTTGGCACTCAGTGGGAAGGTTTTCAGCTCGTCGTAGGCGAATGCTAAACCAGGGGTGCACAGGGCAGCAAGAAGGCAGAGCGAATCAATATCATCTTTGCCCATTTTCATGCGCAAGTCTTCCGCCTCTTCAAACAGCCGGCTCACCTTTTCATCGCCGCGAATCACCGCGTCGAGCCGCCCCGATTTGGGCAGCCCTTCAATGCGTACATCGGCCCACTCTTCCATATAAAGCATGTCTTTCCCCAAACCAGCTATAAAGTTAATGAGGCCAGCGTCTTTGTGCAGCAATGCACGAAGCAAATGAGCACCCGAAAATTGGACATTGTTATATTCACGTGCCATGGCTTGGGCTATGGAAACCACGCGTTTGATTTCATCAGTGTAGGATAGGAATTGAGTCATAGTTTTGGTTTAAACTGGGGGCTTATCCCAAATTTTTTGTATCAGGTCTTCACTTACCTTTTTCAAAAGATCAGGTAAAGAAGCTTTATTGATGGCATTTTTAATGTCCGTTTCTGTGGCACTAGGTTTGCGCGATTTGCGCGATGAATCGGTGTCGCGCCAAAAATCTGTCTGAACACCTAGTATCACCGATAGTGATATTTCAGCAGCACGCATGAAAATTTGGGCAACAAAAAGTTTCAACAAGTAATTACTGAGTTCCTTTTTAAACTGATCTCTTATGCCGGCAAACAGATCCTGATTTTTCAATGGTTTCAGTATATAGTCAGTCAATTCCCCAGCCAGTGTCTCCGCAACCGATTGTCTGATAATATTGCTGAAAACATCGGGAGTCAATTTATTTAGATCGGGATGTGCTACAAGTTTCTTTGTTATTTCAGCAGTTACTTTGGTTGTTACAATTGCGGCTAACGTTGTTGGCTTGCCTAATTTTTTAAGAAGCAGCTTCAAAAAAGGCGCCTTCAGTTTCTTGACACCTACTTTAACCAAAGATGTGCTCTTTACGGCGGCGCCCGCCCCCGGGGAGAAGAGCGTCAACATGGCTTTGCCAAAGCCGTCGATCATATCACCCAAAGACTCAAGGGAAGGTAAGGTGTAGTAGTAAAGCGCAAAGTCAAACATCCCTATGGTACGGGTACTGCTCCCAGTTGTGCGGAAAGTAAGGGGTGTCAGTGAGCGGTCGCCATTTTCCTCGGTCCAATACATATAAGGCTTGAGTTGGATCGTCCCATTCCCCCCGGTGCCATTAATCGCGATTACTTCATTAGTAATAGAGAAATTGGCCTGATCGGGGAATTCTGCCAAGGCCGCACGCAGCGCCCAAATCAGAACATCGCGGGTATCAATGGTTTCGCTTGTACCGTTGTCAATTTCTTTAAAGATTAACGAAGCATTCCTCTGGTCTAATTTATTGTTTAAAACATAATCTCCTGTGCGCACAACCTTATGTGCTTTCGTTTGAATGAGGTTTTCATCGATCTTTCGATCCGAACGCGACAGAATTTTCTTGTTGTAGAAATATATTCTACCGTTCAAGATGTACATTGATTCGTCGAACCGGCTCATGTAGAGGTGAAATTTTTTGTCAGGCAAATATAACGTTGAATGAATATATTTGTGTTGTGTTTGTCTAATAGAAATGGCCGTATGATTAAATCTTAAAATTATGTCTTAATAAACGCATATTTATGAAGTTTTTAGTTCAATTAAGCCATAAAGCGGTTGTTTTCATCTTGCTCAATTTTGTCATTTGGGCTTCAGCCAAGCATGTCATTGGGCAGATACCTTCTGTGACTACAACATCGGCAACGTCGATTACGGCGACAGCTGCAACGACTGGTGGGAATGTAACGGCTAGTGGTAGCGCTTTGGTAACGGCACGGGGTGTGGCCTACGGCACTTCGCAGAATCCGACGATTGCGAATTTCAATGTATCAAATGGCTCGGGAATCGGCACATTCATCTGTACGCTCACTGTCTTGGCATCCTCCACCACCTACTATGTACGGGCTTATGCTACCAACAGTGTGGGCACGGCTTATGGCAGCCAGGTGAGTTTTTCGACGAGAACACTAAATAATTTCCCATCCTGTGGAAGTGTAGTTGATGTTGATGGAAATTCTTACGCTACCGTAATAATCGGCACCCAATG
>Ga0169931_10008284_pt1 | contig 15213 bp, 14 predicted proteins | sample Kivu_15m_20L_FD_129675 | JGI IMG/M metagenome (GOLD analysis project Ga0169931, IMG submission 129675) | Freshwater microbial communities from Lake Kivu, Western Province, Rwanda to study Microbial Dark Matter (Phase II) - Kivu_15m_20L... | ecosystem: Environmental > Aquatic > Freshwater > Lake... | reverse complement strand
TCAAAGGCACTGCTGGCCCAGAACACAACCGGTAAAGAGGATCTATTGGAGTTCGGTGAGGAGGAACAGGCCGAGCAGATGATCCAGATTCTGGAGTCGGACGAGATCAGACGTAGGGTCATTGAGAAGTTCGACCTCATGCAACACTACGAGATCGATAGCACTGACAAGTTCAAATACACCAAGCTGAATGAGGAGTTCGAGAGCAATATCTCGTTCAACCGCACCGAATTCCAGAGCGTCCGTATAGACGTGTATGACTCTGACCCGCAGCTGGCGGCACTCATAGCCAATGATATTGCCGCACTGCTCGATAGCGTGAAGAACCGTATGCAGCAGGAACGGGCGCACAAGGCCATGGTGATATCCGAGGCCGAGTACGTGGAGATGAAGAACTACATCCAGAGCCTCGAGGATTCGCTCAATAACCTCCGCTTGATGGGCGTTAACGACTACGAATCGATGTCGGAACGTTTCAACGAGTATTACGCCAAGGCTCTCCTTGAAGGGAACACACGTGCATCGGAGAAACTTGCGGAACAGTTGAAGATCCTATCGAGGTATGGTGGAGCATATGTGAGCATCCGCGACATTCTAGAACACGAGAAGAAACAACTTAGCCACCTCAGGGCGAAGTATCAGGAAGCCAAAGTGGATGCCGAACAGACGCTGCCGCACAAATTCGTGGTGAACACTGCTGTACCGGCCGAGAAGAAGAGTTATCCCATCCGTTGGCTGATTGTTGTGGTATCGACCATCTCGAGCATACTGCTTTCAATCATCGTCATTTTGGCTTACGAGAGCCTTCGCAAGATCGGAACCAGCACCAAAGAGGCATGAGCAACATAGCCAACAACCAAGTAGTGGTGCTGTTAGCCCGCAATCGTAAAAGGTTGCTGACCATAGCGGCAGTTTCGGCCGTGCTGAGCACTATTGCATCGTTCGTCATCACTCCGCTTTACCGAAGCCAGGCCGTCATATATCCTTCCAATGTGATACCGATGGGCACCGAGACTCCCACCGAGCAGATGATGCAGGTTCTTCAGAGCGATGTGGTGCGCGATTCGGTCGTGCGCCTTTTCAATCTCTACGCTCATTATGGAATCGACACTTCGAGTAGGGCTTTCCGCAGCGCCATGTCACTGGAGTACTCCGATCATGTAAGCATTGAGAAGACCCAATTCGAGAGTGTGGTCTTGGAAGTGATGGATGAAGACCCGGTTGTGGCCAGAGACATGGTCAATTCAATCATCAACTTCTTTAATCAGAAGAGCAAGCTGATACAGAAGCAGAAATCGATTGAGGTCGTCAAGATCCTTTCTAACCAGCTTGCTGTGAAAAAGGCTGAGATGGACAGCATGGAAGCCGTCCTCACCGACATCAGGCAGAAATACGGCATTCTCGATTACAGCCTCCAGACCGAATACGCCACCGAGAGGTACCTGCAAGTGGTGACCCAACCCGGATTGGCCGATCGCGCCAAATTCGTTGAGCCACTTTTGAACGCCCTCAAGGAAAAAGGCGGAGAATTCACAGCGTTGAACGAACATCTCTGGCGCATACGTGGCAAATACAACGACCTGAAAGAGCAGCGCGAGCAGGCCATTCAGGATGTGGAGAAGACATTGACTTTCTGTAGTGTGATCGTGGCGCCCGAAGTGGCCGATAAGAAAGCCTATCCGATCAGATGGCTTATTGTGAGCATCTCGGTGCTGGCCACGGTATTCGTATCGCTCATTTTCCTGAGCGTGTACGATGATATCAGGGGTCTGAAAGATCAAGTCGAGGCCTGATGCTGGCTGCCCTTCGCGGCATATGGGGCGATCAGCGCAAGGCCATGATGGCCGCAGGATTGCTGTTCGCAGTGATCAATGCCGTGTTGGTGGCCATGGAGGTTTTCTACGCCCCGCTTCTGCCAATTCTGCTGGCGTTGGTGCTTCTCGCTCTTTTCGCCCTCGATAAGCTGGTCCTGCTCATCGTATTCCTCACACCACTGAGTGTGAACATCACAGACATCGGTGGCGGTGTCGGCATGACATTGCCTACCGATCCGCTCCTGTTCGGTGCCATGCTCCTATTCCTCTTGAAGCTGATGACCGAAAGGGTGGTGAGCATTGAGGTGAGCAATCATCCGGTCACATTGGCCATCATTGTCAACTTAGCGTGGATACTCATCACATCCATCACCAGCGAGATGCCCATGGTCTCGTTCAAGTTCTTCCTCTCGCGGATGTGGTATGTGGTCGTGTTCTACTTCCTTCTTGTGCATATGATGGCCCAGGTGCGCAACATGCGCTTGTTTATCGGGCTGTACCTCGTTGCTTTCACCGGAATCATCTGCTACACGGTCATACACCATGGCATGTACGGTTTTGAGGAGCAGCCAGCCCACTGGGTCATGTCGCCATTCTTCAACGACCATACAAGCTACGGGGCCGCTCTGGCATTCTATTATCCGCTCCTTTTGCTCATGGCCATAACGGGGCCCTATGGCCGTTGGTGGAAATTCGGGCTCTGGGTGATGATCGGCATTTTCACTGTGGGTCTTGTGCTTTCGTACACCCGTGCTGCTTGGATCAGCCTAGTAGGAGCATTCGGGGTATATATGGTCATGCGATTGCGCATCCCTTTCAAGACTCTAGCATTGGCTGGAGTCGGAGTGCTCATTGCGTTCTTCAGTATGAAGGATCAGATCCTGATGAAGCTTGAGAAGAACCGGCAGGACTCATCGGCCGAATTCGCAGAGCACGTGCAATCCATTTCGAATATCAGCACCGATGCGTCAAACCTTGAGCGCCTGAATCGTTGGGCCTCGGCTTGGGCGATGTTCCAAGAGCGTCCTTTTGAAGGCTGGGGACCTGGCACCTACATGTTCCAGTACGCTCCGTTCCAGAATTCTGACGACAAGACAATAATCAGCACCAACGCAGGCGACAAGGGAAATGCACACAGCGAATACATTGGTCCGTTGGCCGAGAGCGGTGCATTCGGCATGGTCTCATTCCTGATTGTGGTAATCTGCGCCTGTTACACAGCCGTGATGGTTTGGACGCGCACAAAAGACTCTGAATTGCGCATGTTGGTCATGGGCAGTTTCCTAGGCCTTGTCACCTATTTCCTGCACGGGATGCTGAACAACTTCCTGGATACGGATAAGGCCTCGGCCCCTTTCTGGGGATTCATGGCACTTATTGTGGCAGTGGAGGTGTTCCACAACCGCAAGACTGAAAAGGCATCAGAATAGCTTGACGCATAGCAAGGCTATGTCGTCAACATAGGGCATCTGGCCCTTGTGCTGTTTCAGCTGGTCGACTATTGCATTATTAATGCCTTGGGAATCCAGCTCATGATTCTGCAACAGGAGCAGCTCCAGTTTATTGAGGCCGAACTCTTTGCCGCGTGCGTTCTCAAGCTCTGTCACACCATCTGTGTAGCACAACAGCACGGCACCGGGCTCAATGATCACCACACCTTCGCGAACACTCGGTATATCATCGAGCATACCAAGACCAAGACAACCTGTATGGAGGGCAGTGGTGGTGTTGCCACTCAACAGCACTGGGGGGTTCTGGCCGGCATTGACATAGCTCAAAACCCTTGTCACCAAATTGTACCGTGCCACGAACAAGGTGATGAACTTCTCGCCCATGGCATTGTCTATCACCTTGGAGTTCAGTTCCTGCACCAAGTCGGTGAGCGTGGTCTGGCTCTTGAAAAGGGCACGTAGGTTCGCTTGGAAATTCGACATGAGCAGTGCGGCCGAAACGCCCTTGCCACTCACATCTGCCATGCAGAAACCCACCTCATTCTCGCTCAGTTTCACAAAATCGTAATAGTCGCCTCCTACCTGCTGGTGCGGCTGGTAGTATGCGGCTATCTCCATGTGCTTGTCCTTTGGAAGTCGGCTAGGGAAAAGCATTGACTGCATCTCCGAAGCCAGTTCCATCTCCTTTTTAACCTGCGCTTGGCGGATGTTCTCCTTTGCCAGCCGCTTGTTCTCAATGGCTACTGTGATGATGTTAGCCAACGTCTGCACAAAAGGTACATGGTGCGATGTGCTCCCCTCCATCGCCTCCGCCTTCACACCACCAAGGAGCAGATAAGCCAAAGGGGTGCTTTTATGTACCACAGGGATCAACACTTCAAACTGCCCGAACAGCGGCCCATCGCCACCTTTAACCTCAAGTACTTGACGTATCTGGCTCAGATCCTTCTCTACATCAGGCAAAGGCATATCCTGCAACAGCCCGAAGCGCATGGTATACTGCCACCGCTCGTCACGGTTAATGAAAAGAAGCCTCGTGATGCCTAATTGGCTGCGCAGCACGAATTCGAAGATCTTCAGCAGTTGGTCTTTGCTGAAATTGTTGTTGATGGCATTGGTGATCTCGAGCAGCGAGTTAAGCTTAAGATTCTTGAGCTTGAGGGCCGAATTGGCGATCCTCAATGTCTCGAGAATGATCCGTTCGTTCTTCTCAGTGCTTACAGGGTTCACCGCGCGCGTGATTCGATGCCCAAAGGTAGATTAACGTTACACCGTTGACCCAGTTAATAGACGAAGAACATCGGTTTTTCGATGAAATCGATTGAATATTCGGCAACCGTTTGGTTTTCACGTTCTGAATTGAACTTGGTTTGAAAAAGTGTGCACATTGTGATATGAGCTGTGGCCCTATCATTACATCGACAATATGAAGAACCTTGCATCCACTCACTGAGCGCTTCCCAATGAAAAGGGCCTTTGTCACCGGAGCTGCCGGTGGTCTGGGTCTTGAGATATGCCGTGTGCTGGCTGCCGATGGCTGGACTATTGGCATGGCAGACATCAATGTGGATCAGCTGAATGCAGCTTGCGATCTCATCACGAATGCTGGGGGTAAGCCTGTGGCTTTTGAGCTTGATGTTGCCGACAGCACTGCATATGCTCGTGTGGCCGATGAATTCGTGTCGGTGAGCAGTGGAATAGATGTGCTTGTGAACAATGCCGGTGTAGGCGACTATGGATATGTGCACACCTATGGAATTGAGAATTGGCATTGGCTGATGGGAATCAACCTGATGGGTACGATACATGGCTGTTGCCTATTCGTACCGCACATTATAAAGCAGGGTCACGGGGCAGTGCTGAACGTAGCCAGTGCAGCCGCTTTCAGCAGCCTGCCACGCATGGGAGCCTACAATGTGAGCAAAGCCGGGGTGGTATCGCTGAGCGAGACGCTCGATGCCGAGCTGCACGATAAAGGCATAACGGTGAGTGTTTTGAAGCCCACCTTTTTCAAGACGGCAATCATGCAACACGGACGCAACCGTGTGGAGGACGAGGTGTCTCGTTACATCTTCGGGTCCACAACGCTGATGCCTGACCGCGTGGCCGCCATCTTCCTTGATAGGGCCGCACGAGGTCGTTTCAGGACTGTGCTGCCTGCCGATGCACGGCTCATGTACCTGATCAGGCGTTTCAGCCCGTGGCTCGGGCAGTTGATAGGTCGCATGGCCGAGCGGCATTCTTTGCGTATCGCTGAGCAACTGCGCAGGCGCTACGAGAAGAAGAAGCGTAAGGGTCAGGTGGACGAGACTTTTATAAATCGGCTTTTTGGTGAGGGAGGATAAGCCCATCCCACTCATTTTTTTCTGGTGATGTAGGACAAACCGTAAATAGGTTACGGTGTGCGTGCCGAGCATTGTGCCCGCGATGCATCTGCCACACATTCAGCCCCTATCTATTTATCAACACCTGACCCATAAAGGAGGGGGCCGCTTACCTTGGCATCTGCCCCACAGGGCCGCCCGCAGCCGCACATGCACCACCGTCACACACTGAATCCGTCATGCAGCCCGAGCGCACCATCGCCCACCTCGACCTCGACTCCTTCTTCGTGTCGGTGGAGCGGCTGCACGACAGCCGCCTCATAGGTCGTCCGGTGTTGGTGGGCGGCACCTCAGACCGCGGGGTGGTGGCGGCATGCAGCTACGAGGCACGGGCATTCGGCATACGCTCGGCCATGCCCATGCGCATGGCACGCCAACTGTGCCCCGAGGCCGTGGTGATACGCGGCAATTCGGCCAGTTACCTCAAGCTATCGGACGAGGTGACACACATCATACGCGAGAAGGTGCCATTGATGGAGAAGACCTCCATTGACGAGTTCTATGTTGACCTTACGGGCATGGACCGCTATTTCGGGTGCCTCAAGTTCGCCACCGAGCTGCGCCAGACCATACAGCGCGAGACACGGCTACCCATATCGTTCGGGCTGAGTGTGAACAAGACCGTGTCGAAAGTGGCCACCGATATGGCCAAGCCCAACAACCAGATGCACGTGCCCAACGGCACCGAGCGTCCCTTTCTGGCACCGCTACCTGTTAGCCGCATACCCATGGTGGGCGAGAAGACGCACCACACGCTGTGCAATCTGGGTGTGAAACAGATAGGCACCCTGCAACAGATGCCCGTAGAGATGCTGGAGGGCCTGCTGGGCACCAACGGCCGCACCCTGTGGCGCAAGGCCAACGGCATAGACCCCACGCCCGTGGTGGCCTACAACGAGCGCAAGTCCATATCTACTGAGCGCACCTTTGACCGCGACACCACCGATGTGGCCATGCTACGCGGCATACTCACCGCCATGGCCGAGAACCTCGCCTTCCAATTGCGCAGGGCGCAGAAGGTGACAGCCTGCATCACCCTCAAACTGCGCTATTCCGATTTCCAGACCTACACCTTGCAGCGCACCCTGCCGCACACCGCAGCCGACCACAACCTGCTGCCCGTGGTGCAAGAGCTTTTCGCGCGGCTGTACGACCGCAGGCTGCTGGTACGCCTCATAGGCATACGGTTCAGTCACTTGGCCGGGGGCAGCCACCAGATCAGCCTGTTTGATGAGGACGAGAGCATGATCAACCTCTACCAGGGCATGGACCGCATACGCCAGCGTTTTGGCGACCGTGCTGTGATGCGTGCCTCGGGTCTGGGTGCGCTTACCATAGGCCGAAGCAACCCGTTCAATGGCGAGCCTCCGCTACTGCTGGCCAACCGCAGGGTGTGAAGGCAGATCCCCTCACTTCCCTCCTTTCAATTCTCTGATGATGTCGGGCAATTGTTTGACGAGGGCCAGCTCTTTCATCTTGGCCCGGGCCTCTCGGACCGGAGAACCGAAGTAGGTCACACCGCCCTCGAGGTCGCCCGCTATGCCGCTCTGGCCCAGCACCACGGCCCCACGACCGATGGTCAGATCCTTCTGCACGCCCACCTGACCCCAAAGAATCACATCGTCTTCGATGGTGACCACACCTGCAATGCCCACTTGGGCGGCAAAAAGACAGTTGCGGCCTATCACAGTGTCGTGGCCCACGTGAATGTGGTTGTCCATTTTGGTACCCGAGCCGATCACCGTATCAGCCGTCACTCCACGGTCAATGGTGCAGCAGGCGCCTATCTCCACATCATCGGCAATCACCACACGGCCGCAAGAGTTGAGCTTGCGGTATGCATCGGTGCGTTTGTAATAAAATGCATCGCTGCCGAGCACTGCACCGCTATGAATTATGACGCGGTCGCCAATGATGCAGCCATCGTTAATGGTGGTATTGGCATGAATGAGGCAATCGGCACCGATGCGCACCCCTGGTCCGATGAACGCCCCTGGACGGATGACCGTGCCAGGCCCTATCTGTGCATCTGGGCTGATGAGTGCCGAAGCCGACCTCCAAGGCGAATGGGCCAGACACAGGCCCGTGAAAGCGTCAAAAGGTTTTTCGACAACGATCACAGGTTTGCCTGAGTGACCATCGGGCACAGTATTGACAATGACGGCCGATGCACGGCCCTTCAGTGCCTTGGCTATGTACTTGGGGTGATCAGAAAAGGTGATATCACCTTCTTCAACCCGATGTATCTCGTTCAGGCCATGAATCAGAACAGAGCCATCGCCCTGCACCGTACCACCGATGCGGGCAGCTAATTCACTTAGCGCGATGGGCCTGTCGAAGCGCATCGGCTCCTGAATTCAGTAGATTAAGTGGATAAGGATGTCAGCGATGATCAGCCTTTGACCCGTTCCATATACTCGCCTGTGCGGGTATCGATACGGATCACTTCGCCCTCGTTCACGAACAGAGGTACACGCACCTGAGCACCGGTCTCTAATGTGGCCGGCTTCAAGGTGTTGGTGGCGGTGTCGCCACGCAGACCCGGCTCGCTGTATGTGACCAGAAGGTCCACAGAGTTCGGGGCCTCGGCAATAACGGGAACATCGCTCTCAAAGCCCACTTTAACGATCATCCCTTCTTTGAGGAACCTTGCAGAATCTCTGAACATGGACTTCTCCACGGCCACCTGCTCGTAGGTCTCCTGATCCATGCACATGAGGCTATCGCCCTCTTCATACAGGTATTGCAGTTCGGTGTAGATAAGGCGGGCAATGTCAACAGTCTCGCCACTGCGGTAGCGTACCTCGTAGGTGCGGCCCGCGCCTATGCTCTTCATTTTCACCTGATAGAAAGCTCCACCCTTGCCGGGCATGGTGTGCTGTTTCTCAGCCACAATGCACAGGTCGTTGTTGTGCCTGATCACCGAGCCTACTTTGATATCTGCAGTTGTTGCCATGGTCTTTTTAAGCGGGCGCAAATATAATCGGCTGCCGTGGCCGCGATTTCTCCTGTGCAAATGAGTCTGTTTCACCACCAGTCCGCGCTTAATCACAACATAAAGACAAAATAGAAGCGTGCAACACCCCATTGCCCCAGCTTACCTTCGCGAGCATGTACATCGTACTACGTGTGGTACTGACCTTGTGTCTGGTGAGTTTCGTTGCTCCCATCCACCTATGGAGTTGGGGTTTCTTCGCTCACAAGCGAATCAACCGTTTGGCAGTCATGACCCTGCCTCCACAGATGATCGGCTTCTACAAAAGGAACATCGAGTACATCACTGAACATGCAGTGGATCCGGACAAGCGCAGGTACATAGTGGAAGGCGAGGCTGAGCGGCATTTCATCGATATTGACCACTACAGCACAACAGAGCCTTTCAAAGTGGTGCCGCGCAGATGGAAAGATGCCGTGGATAAGTTCAGCGAGGATACCCTCAAAGCCTATGGAATTGTCCCTTGGCACATTGATGTGATGATGTACCGACTCACTCAGGCATTCAAAGACCTTAATTATGACCTGATCCTGAAGTACTCGGCCGATCTGGGTCATTACATAGGTGATGCGCACGTGCCGCTGCATACAACCGAGAATTACAACGGTCAACTCACCGATCAGAAAGGCATTCACGCTTTTTGGGAGAGCCGGCTGCCTGAGCTTTTCTGCGATGACTACGACTACTTCACGGGCCGTGCGAAGTATATCGACTCGCCCATAGACTATGCTTGGGACGCAGTCGAGGATAGTCACACAGCATTGGATACAGTGCTGAGTTTCGAGAAAAGACTGCATGCGGAGTTCCCATCCGACCGTAAGTACACCCTTGAGAACCGAGGCGCGGCCTTGGTCAAGAATTACAGCGAGGAATACTCCAGGGCATATCATGATATGATGGGCGGAATGGTGGAACGCAGGATGCGGGCGGCCATTATTGCTGTAGGTAGCATGTGGTACACCGCGTGGATCAATGCCGGACAGCCCGACCTGCAGCCTTTGTACGAGAAGCAACTCAGCCCAGAGGCACAGGACTCTATCGTAGAATTTGAGCTTCAGGTCAAACAAAGTGGCAACGGCCTTGGGCGAGACCATGAGTGAACTCCTTTAGTGATGTTCGATCCTGAAGCCCTGCGCAGTGAATTGACCTTTGATACCTCCCGAAGCGGGGGAAGTGGAGGGCAGCATGTGAATAAAGTGGAGACCAAAGTGCGCGCCACCCTCGATGTAGCCGCATGCACCACTCTGCGTATCGAACAGAAAATTGCTCTTACCCGGAACCTCGGCACCAAACTGACCGATGGTAGATTCCTTAGCACCACGTGCACCGAGACGCGGTCGCAGTCAACGAACAAGGAGCGGGCGGTGCAGAAACTGATTGCACTGGTGCGCAAAGGACTGGTGACACGCAAGAAGCGCATCGCCACCGCTATTCCTACCAGTGTGCACAACGAACGTCTGCGCAGCAAAAGGGCTTTATCATCGATAAAATTGAACCGAAAGAGACCTGAGACAGATCCGTCATGAAACGATATTCCCTATTGGGTCTGATGGCCCTGATGGCCTGCGGACAAGGCAAGGATGCACCTCCGATAGAAAAGGCCGAACGCCTCGAATTTGAGATACATGGCCACCGGGGCGCACGCGGGCTGATGCCCGAGAATAGCCTCGAGGGGTTCATGCTGGCACTCAGCTTAGGAATCGATGTACTGGAGATGGACGTAGTGGTGAGTGCTGACAGCCAGATTGTGGTGAGCCACGAGCCATGGATATCGGCCGCGATCTGCCTCGATGGCGATGAGCGACCCATAGCAGCCGACAAGGAACTTGACCTCAACATCTTCAGAATGAGATATGAGGAGGTGAAAGCGTTTGACTGTGGCAGCCTGCCGAATACCGATTTTCCGTTGCAGCAGCGCCTGCCGGTTCGGAAACCTCTTTTGAGCGAAGTGCTGAGCACCGTTGAGACCAAACGCAAGGAACTGGGGCTGCCGCCTGTGCGGTACAGCATCGAGACCAAATGCTCCCCCGAAGGCGATGGCACTTATCACCCGGCACCATCCGATTTCGTCAGGTTGCTACTTGGTACCATCGATGCGGCTGGGGTCAGAAGTGCAGCCATCATCCAGTCTTTTGACGTGCGGACGCTCCAGCAATTGCATACCACGGCACCTGATGTCAGCACTGCTCTTTTGCTCAATGACGCTGCCACCCTTGACACGGCATTGGCCAATCTCGGATTCATGCCCACCATACTCAGCCCAGACTATGCCACGCTCACCGAGGAAGTGATGAGCAAGGCCAAGCAGAAAGGCATGCGTGTGATACCGTACACTGTGAATGAGGAGAGCGAGATGCTCGACCTGATAAACATGGGTGTGGACGGCATCATCACGGATTATCCTGATCTGGCAATAACCCTGCGCCAATAGCGTTGGCGGGCTGTGGATTCACATGATTTAACAGCCCGAGCAAAGGCGCGGCACTGGGCCAAAGTACTTTCGGCCGCTGCATGATAGAACTGAGGGGAGTGCGCAAATCGTACCGTATGGGGAATCAGGAATTCCCTGTGCTCAAAGGCATTGACCTGACCATTGCCGATGGCGATATGGTCAGCATCATGGGCAGCTCTGGCACGGGCAAGAGCACGCTCCTGAACATCTTGGGCATTCTCGACAGTTACGACACAGGCGAATACCGCTTGGCCGATACGCTGATCAAGGATCTTAGCGAGACTCAGGCCGCTAAGTACCGCAACCGGTTCATCGGGTTCGTTTTCCAGAGTTTCAATCTGGTCAATTACAAGAATGCAGTGGAGAATGTGGCCCTGCCGCTGTACTACCAAGGCGTGAGCCGTAGCAAGCGACACAAGGTGGCCATGGAATATCTGGATCGTGTGGGCCTTGCCGACTGGGCCGGCCACCTGCCCAGCGAGATGAGCGGTGGTCAGAAACAGCGCGTGGCCATTGCCCGCGCCTTGGTCACACAACCTAGAATGATCCTGGCCGATGAACCCACAGGAGCGTTGGATACTCAGACATCGCACGAAGTGATGGAACTCCTTGAAGAAGTGCACCGCCAAGGCATGACCGTTATCATTGTGACACACGAGGCCGATGTGGCCGCGCGCACACAGAGGATCATCAGGATGAAAGATGGACTTATAGAAAATTAGCGAATTCGATAATAAGCGAATGAGCCAATCAAGAAACAAACGAATTTCAATGGGTTCTCTTCTTTTAGCATTGGCTAATTGCCAAACTCGCTAATTCGCTAATTGCAACCACCCAATGTTCGACCTCGATAAGTGGCATGAGATATTCCACACCATGGGCAAGAACCGCCTGCGGACGGTGCTCACGGGGTTCAGTGTGTTCTGGGGCATCTTCATGCTGATCATACTGCTGGGCAGCGGCAAGGGGTTAGAGAACGGGTTTGAGGCGGAGTTCAAGAGCGATGCCATCAACAGCATCTGGATCTATCAGGGCAACACCAGCAAACCGCATAACGGGCTGCAGAGCGGGCGGTTCATCGCATTCAGACAAGAGACCTTCGACCTTGTGCGCGAAAAGGTGGCTGGCGTCACTGAGGTGAGTCCGCGGCTGTGGTTCGGTAAGCGCAACCTGAACCGGGGCGAGGTGAAAGGTGCCCACCAGGTGATAGCCTGCCACCCGGGCCAGTTCTATGCCGAGAACTGCACCATGGTGAGCGGCCGTTTCATAAACAACATCGACATAGACGATAAAAGGAAAGTGGTGGTGCTGGGCGAGCCCATACGCGAGGAGTATTTCCCGAAGAATGACCACATCGGTAAGGAGATCCGCATAGATGGCATCGCATTCATGGTGATTGGGAGCTTTGACGACAAGGGCGGAAGTTGGGACACACGCAGGGTGTACATACCTACATCTACAGGTCAGACGGTGTTCAACGCCAACCGCGAGGTGCACGCATTGAGCATGATGGTGGGCGATGCCACCTTAGAGGAGAGCATTGCCATAAGCAACGAACTGAGGCGTAGGCTGGCCGCCTTGCACAATTTCGCGGTGGACGATGAGCAGGCCATTTACATAAACAACAGCACCGAGCAGTTCATGCAGGTGATCAATGTGCTGAACGCCATAAGCCTGTTCGTGTGGGTGATAGGCATAGGCACCATAGTGGCGGGCATTGTAGGCGTGAGCAACATCATGATGATAGTGGTGAAGGAACGGACCCGCGAGATAGGCATCCGCAAAGCGCTGGGCGCCACCCCGTTCAGTGTGGTGAGCCTGGTGGTGATGGAGGCCATCTTCATCACATCGGTGGCAGGTTATCTGGGCCTGATAGCAGGAGTGTTCACTCTAGAAGGTGTTAACAGCCTGATCACCGATCCGGGCATTTTCCGCAACCCATCGGTAGATATCGGCACCGCCATCACTGCCACTCTGGTGCTGATAGCAGCCGGTGGGCTAGCGGGTCTCTTCCCTGCGTTGCGGGCGGCAAGCATCAGACCTATTGAAGCACTTAGAGAAGAGTGAAGTCCTTTAATCAGCCAAATTCGCAATTCAACCTTCATTATTCGATGTTCGAAATTCAGTTCTCCTCCAATTCTCTGCACCCTTCGACCCCGCTCATGGTGACTGGCTCGCGCCCAACGCCCCTCTGCATAAAACCTTGAACTTCGAACCTCGAACTTTGAACTTCTTCATCCCCTGACCCTTGACCCTCCTCGACACAGACCGCTGGCGCGAGGTGTATGCCACCTTGAACGCGAACCGACTCCGCACGGGCCTCACGGCCTTTGGAGTCAGTTGGGGTGTGTTCATGCTCATAGTGATGCTCGGAGCTGGGACGGGATTGAAAAACGGGGTGACACAGGAGTTCAGCGGATTTGCCATGAACACCCTGTACCTGTGGACCCAAGGCACGAGTATTCCATACAAAGGCCTGCCCGCCAGGCGGTGGCCCGAATTGCAGAACAGCGACATTGCCTACATCCGCAGCAAAGTACCAGAGGTGGGCGTGATAGCCCCACGCAGCGAGGGCGGTGGCTATGGTGGCAGCACCAATGCCGTGCGGGGCGACCGCAAAGGCGAATTCAGCGTGATAGGCGACTACCCCACCATGCGCGACCTACAGCCCATGGAAATTCTCGAGGGCCGCTACCTGAACATGCTCGACATACAGGAAAGGCGCAAAGTGTGTGTGATAGGCAGGCGGGTACGCAACACGCTGTACCGCAGCGGAGAACCCATAGAGGGCTCTTTCATCAGGGTCAATGGGGTGATGTTCAAAGTGATCGGGGAGTTCAGCACCAAGAAATCGGGCGAGGAATTGGAGAAGGACGAGAAAACGATATTCATCCCGCTCACTTCGTTCCAACAGGTGTTCCGCCAGCCCAACGAGATCCATTACTTCGGCTTCATGCCAGCCGAAGGATACACGGTGACACAGATGGAGGATCGCCTCAAAGTGGTGCTTAAAGAGAAGCACCGCGTGCACCCAGACGATGAGTTCGCTTTTGGCACCAACAACAACGAAAAGGAGTTCGCTGATGTGAACAACGTATTCATCGGCATCAACTTTTTGACGTGGTTCGTGGGGGTACTCACGCTCTTGGCCGGTGTTATAGGCGTGGGAAACATCATGCTGGTCATCATCAAAGAGCGGACAAAGGAGATCGGCATACGCAGGGCCATCGGTGCATCACCTTGGAGCATCATCTCGCAGATCATGCTCGAGAGCGTGGTGCTGACCCTCGTGGCGGGCTACACCGGGCTGGTCGCTGGCGTGGCGGTGGTCGAGTTCGCTGGTCCTTTAATGGAAGACGAGTCATTCCTCAACCCGAGTGTAGACCTGCGCACGGCTCTAATAGCATTGGGCGTGTTGGTGGTCTCGGGCTGTCTGGCAGGATTGATCCCCGCCAGTAAAGCGATGGAGGTGAAACCTGTGGAAGCGCTCAGAGCGGAGGGATGATGTGAAGTTGATTTTATGATTTGATGATGTGCCGATTTGGTGATTTGATGATGATGGAAACGCAGCACCCGATTGCTCAGCCTAGTTGTGCTCAAGTCTCTTTGCTCCTTGTTGTTGATCAGACCGACAACAAAGAGGGCTCTTTGCTCACCGTTATTGATCAGACCGACAACGAAGAGGGCTCTTTGCTCCACCTTGTTGCAGCAAGGGACAGCGCAGAAGGCTCTTTGCCCCACCTTGTTGCAGCAAGGGACAACGAAGAAGGCTCTTTGCTCTACCTTGTTGCAGCAAGGGACAGCGCAGAAGGCTCTTTGCTCCACCTTGTTGCAGCAAGGGACAGCACTGAAGGTTTTTTGCTACCGTTCGCAGCAACAGATCACACCCACACACCCCAATCGCTCATTCGCTGATTGACCAATTCGCTCATTTTCAAATCATCAAATTCTCATGCTCAAGACCATTCTCCGTACCACGCTCATTATCGCTCTGTTGGGCGGTTTCGGTTACACCCTGTATTACCTCTGGCAGAAAGAGCAGGAAGTGCCTGTGATGTTCGAAACGGTGCAACCCGCTGTGACTGACATAATCAAGAAGACCGTGGCAACAGGCAAG
>Ga0169931_10008283_pt1 | contig 15213 bp, 13 predicted proteins | sample Kivu_15m_20L_FD_129675 | JGI IMG/M metagenome (GOLD analysis project Ga0169931, IMG submission 129675) | Freshwater microbial communities from Lake Kivu, Western Province, Rwanda to study Microbial Dark Matter (Phase II) - Kivu_15m_20L... | ecosystem: Environmental > Aquatic > Freshwater > Lake... | reverse complement strand
TTCCGAATATTCTTTTAGAATTGGTGAAGCTTGGGGGATTGGTAAGGCGAAAGAAGATAATGGTGTAGTTATTTTGGTTAAACCAAACAAAGAAAACGGTGGCAGACAAGTGTTTATCGCTGTCGGAAGAGGTTTAGAAGCCGTAATTACTGATTTAATGACAAGTGAAATTGTAAACAAGGAATTACTACCCAATATCAAACAAGACAAGTATTTTGAAGGGTTGAATAGTGCGGTTGATATTCTAACCAAACTCGCCAAACAAGAATTCGATACGAATAAATACCTCAATCAGAAAAAGGATAGTTTGGGATTTTTCGGAGCATTTCTTTTACTGATTTTCATCGTTGTTATTGTTGTAATCCTCTTCAAAAAAGGCGGAGGAGGTGGAAGAGGTGGAAGAGGTGGAGGATTTACACTGGGAGATGCCTTAATCATGGGTGCCATGATGTCAGGTTCGGGTCGAAGTGGTGGTGGTGGAGGTGGCGGAGGCTTCGGTGGATTTGGTGGAGGAAGTTTTGGTGGTGGAGGCTCAGGAGGAAGTTGGTAGTCCTTTTGTTATCAACCATTGGCAAAATTGGAATAAAGTTTTCGTTAAATCCTTACATGTACGTTTTGGTTTGGTTTTATTTCTGTCATTGACAAGAAGTTTGTTGTAAAAATATCTTTTTCGATGTGAAAATAGTTTTTTATTTACCATTTTTATACCGTCTAATATAAGCATTGTTTTATCAATTCAAGGATAGGTAACTCTAAATGCTTAAAAGTAATATACTTAAGAAATGAAAAATCTAGTCTTAGTAACCATGTTGCTGTTTGTTTCATTCAGTAACAATTCGCAAATTGATTTCCGTAAAGGAGAAATAGGGGCGGAAGTTTTTGCTGGCTTCTCCAATTTTGGTGGTTCTGTTGGAGGTGAAATCAAGTATGGAATTTTCTATAAAGAAAATCTGCTGTTTGGACCTTCTTTCCGTTTACACCAAACTTGGGCCAATAATCTCGGACAAAAGTTCAGTTTTAGCATGTACGGCCCTGGATTATTTGCGCATTATCGCCTTCAAAAAGTTTTGTTTTTAGGAGCCGAATTTCAATATCTTAAAAGTCCTTTCAATTTCGTGACTTTCCAACAAGATCAAGTGCGTCAATGGTCGGCAAATTTAATGTTGGGTGGTGGATTCTGTTTTGAATTGAACAAAAGACTCAAATTGAATGCAGGTGTTTTTTATGATGTAATTAATGCTCCAAATTCACCTTTCAGAAGTTCTTACAATTTCAGTGTTAAAAATGAGTTTGGACAAGTTGTTCGAATTCTTCCGATTATTTACAGAGTAACGTTCTTTTTTCCTTTCGGAGAATAAATCCTCTTAAACATGAAAATAGGCATGGTTTTATACCCAACTTTTGGTGGTAGTGGGGTTGTTGGTACAGAGTTGGGAAAGGCTTTGGCTAAAAAAGGACACGAGGTTCATTTTATTACGTATTCTCAACCGGTTAGACTTGGTTCTTTTCGTGAAAACATCTATTACCACGAAGTATCTGTTTCCAATTACCCGCTTTTCGATTATCAACCTTACGAAACTGAATTGGCAAGCAAAATGGTGGAAGTTGTTAAATACGAGCAACTTGACGTTCTTCATGTTCATTACGCTATTCCGCATGCATCTGCCGCTTTTATGGCGCAGCAAATTTTACGTTCACAGGGAATTGGAATTCCGTTCGTTACCACACTTCACGGGACAGACATCACACTTGTTGGTCGAGACCCGTCATTTGAACCTGTAATTACCTTTTGTATAAATGCTTCAAATGCAGTTACAGCTGTTTCTGAAAGTCTTAAAAGTTCAACTTACGAACACTTCAAGATTACCCGTCCAATTCATGTGATTCCAAATTTTGTCGTTCCAGAAAACGAGGACGAAGAACTCACTCAACTTTTGCGTCGAAAATATGCTTGCGATGGTGAACACATTGTTTGTCACGTTTCAAATTTCCGTAAGGTGAAAAGGGTTGAAGACGTTTTGTTAGTTTTTCACAAGGTTATTCAAGTGATTCCTTGCAAATTGATTTTGGTTGGCGACGGACCAGAAAGATACGCTTGTGAGAAATTATGTCGTGAGTTGAAAATTTGTGATAAAGTGATTTTCCTCGGTAAAATTCGAAATACTTCACAAGTACTAAAATTGGCAGACGTTTTTCTTCTCCCTTCTGAAACAGAGAGTTTTGGATTAGCCGCTTTAGAAGCAATGGCAGTAGGTGTTCCTGTTATTTCTTCAAATACCGGCGGAATTCCTGAAGTAAACATTCATGGCGATTCGGGATATTTATCCGATGTTGGTGATGTGGATGATATGGCGAAAAACATGATTCATTTATTGCAACTTAATGAACTTGAAGGGTTTAAAAAACGTGCTTTGGAGCGTTCAAAAGTTTTTTCTTTGGAAAAAATTCTTCCTGAATACGAAAAAATCTACGTTGACATTATTAATTGTGCAAAAGAAAAAACAAATTAATAAGATATGAAAATCGGTGTATTACTTTCAGGCTGTGGCGTTTATGACGGTGCAGAAATTCATGAATCTGTTCTTACTTTGCTTGCAATTGAGGAACAAGGAATGGCTTACCAATGTATTGCTATGAATGCCCCTCAACATCATGTTATTAACCACACGACAGGCGAGGAAATGAACGAAAGCCGGAATATGTTGGTGGAAGCAGCACGAATTGCACGTGGAAATGTTGCTGAAATAAGCACAGTTACTCCTGCTGACATAGATGCTTTAGTCATTCCTGGCGGATTTGGAAGTGCAAAAAACTTCACCAAATGGGCTTTTGAAGGACCAAATGGAAATATTGAAGATGCTGTTAAGTTATTGTTAGTCAATATGTACAATGCTGGAAAACCAATTGTTGCGCTTTGTGTAAGTCCGGTTGTTGTTGCAAAAGCATTGGAAGGTTCAAAACCAAACTTGACTATTGGTTCCGAAAGAGAAGCTTCTCCTTATGAAATTAGTGGTTTTGAAGGCGGACTTCAAGCAACTGGCGCACTAACAGAGCAAAAAACAGTTCGAGAAATTTTGGTTGACAAAGAAAATCGTATTATTTCTGCGCCTTGTTACATGATGGAAGCGAGTTTATTAGACGTTCGCAAAAATATTTCACAAGCAATTGAGGCTTTGAAAGAAATGTTGGATGAACAATAATGACCGTCTTAACGATTGGAAAAATCTACGCAGACAACAAAAGTCGTTGCGTACAAGCGAGTATTTATTGCCGTTGCTGAAAAGTGGTGATAAAACAGCTTTGAGTGCTGCTATAACTTTGACAGAAAGCAGTTTAGCTCAAGATAAATTGGAAAGCAAAAAATTACTTCAAGCCATACTTCCACACACAGGAAGGTCGAAAAGAATTGGAATAACGGGTGTTCCTGGGGTTGGCAAAAGTTCATTTATCGAAGTCTTTGGAAAACATTTAATTGACGCGGGTTACAAACTCGCTGTTTTGGCTATTGACCCGTCCTCAAACGTTACTGGCGGAAGTATTTTGGGCGACAAAACACGCATGAATTGGCTATCTCAACAATCCAATGTTTTCATTCGCCCGCAAGCAGCATCAGATCAATTAGGCGGTGTTGCCAAGTCCACTAAAGAATGTATGTTGTTGTGCGAAGCCGCGGGATATGATTTTGTAATTATTGAAACCGTGGGAGTGGGACAATCTGAAACTTCCGTACACGATATGGTTGACTTTTTCTTGTTACTGATGTTGAGTGGTGCTGGCGATGAATTACAAGGAATGAAACGCGGAATTATGGAAATGGCTGATGCGATTGTCATTACCAAAGCCGATGGAAACAATATCCAACAAGCTAAAAGAGCACGCACACAATACGCCAACGCCTTACATCTTTTTCCTGCCAAAAAAAGTGATTGGATTCCCAAAGCATTGACTTGTAGCAGTTTGGAGAATCATGGGCTTCATGAAGTTTTGGAAATGATTGAAAGCTATTTTTTGCAAATTACAACGAATGGTTGGATAGAAATTCTTAGAAAAAATCAAGAAAAAAAGGTTTTTGAAAAACACATTAATGAATTGTTTCAAAATTTCATCGTTTCCAATGACAACCTCAAAGAATTAAAGAAAATGTTGAGTGAACAAGTGAGTTTAGGTGAACTTTCAGGTTATCAAGCCGCGGAATTCTTCTTTGAAAGTATCCGTAAAATTTAGTTTTTTCGAGGGGAAATTTGGTTAACTTTAAGGTATGGGACATCAACAAATATTGAGTTATCAACCTTTTTTAAAAGAAATACTCTCCAAAATACAGCAAGCGCGGTATGAAATGCTTAAAACGGTTAGTAGGCAAACCGTTGAACTTTACTGGGAAATTGGGAAATCGGTGAGTGAGAAAGTGCGTCAAGAAAAATGGGGAAAATCTGTAGTTGAACAGTTATCAAAAGATTTACAAACCGAATTTCCTGGAGTTAGAGGTTTTTCGTCCTCCAACATTTGGAGAATGAAAAATTTCTATGAAAAATATAGAGATAATTCATTTCTCGCACCACTAGTGCGAGAAATTGGCTGGGTTCAAAATTGCTTAATAATTGAAAAGTGTAAGGATGATTTGCAGAGAGAATATTACTTGCGGAAGACCAAAGAAATGGGATGGTCAAAATCTGATTTGATAGACAAAATTGAACACAATCACTTTGAAAATCAAGATCAAGCGTTAGCACAAAACAACTTTGAATTAACCGTTTCACCTGAATTAAAAGCTCAAGTGGCGTGGGAATTTGGGTACAACTAAAAATTGAAATCGTCTTGAGAAAAAAATATTTACGACATACTAAAGGATAAAATGAGGTTAAGGAATTGGTGTGGTGTCCTATTTTTTTTAAGCACTTCTCTTGCTTGTTTCGGACAAAATTGGAGATTTTCAAGTCCTTGGGTTGGTGGAATTTCACAAGTAAAAATCAATGAAAAATTGGTTTTACACAACGATGTTCATTTTGTTGAAGGACTTTTTTGGGCAAACTTACATGGCCTGGGTTATCGGGTACACAAAAATTTACTTGTGAGTGGCGGTTATGGTTTTATCACTACTTCGACCGCCTTTGAAAATAAACTGAAACGCTATGAAAACAGGGCTTGGGGACAATTGCTTTGGCAATATCCGATTAATGAAAACTGGCGATTACAAGCGCGTTTTCGTTACGATGCACGTTTTCGAAGGTCAATAGAAAACAACGATTTTGCGGAAGGATTTGATTTCAATAACCGTTGGCGTTTTCAAATTGCAGCGAGAAGAAAAGTTTATCAATTCAATGAAAAACACAGATTAAACATTGAACATTTTTCCGAACTTTTGTTGCGTTCAGGACAAAAAATAAGTACTCCTCTCGATCGATGGCGAAATTTTACGATGTTGGGTTGGCAAACCAAGAAGACTAACACCTTACTCGGTTGGCACGTTCGAACTGTTGGTGCAGGAAATCAACAATTTATTCATAATCATGGACCAGTAATGTGGTGGATTGTGATTCTTTAATTGGGATTTAGGAACTCCCAACTCGCATTCTACTTTTATCCAAATTGAATAGAGCCACTACTAGAATTTCGCTGACTTCTTTCATCGGGTAATTTGTTATGTGCTTGTTGTTTTTCTTCCTAATGGACAACAGTATTATACAATGACAAACGAAAAGTGGGAAATTTCAAATGAAAAAGGAAGAGGTTTATCAAAACTTAATTTAGGAGTAAATTTTGGTTTAGACTTTTACTTTCCGATTTCCAAAAATTTTGATTGTCTTATTCAAAATAGAAATGTCCTCTTTGTGAATAGACAAATCTTTTTGAGTGATATGAATCCAACAGCATTTATAAAATCAGGATTAACTTTTGGGTTGAGGTATAGGATTTAAAATCACCAATCTCCCTCTAATAACTTCCCCAAAATCTTCTTAAAAACCATTCGCCTGCCATCAATAAAAAGGCGAAAAATAAAAGCCATTTGTAGTCTAATAAACGGTTGAAGAGTTTTTCCTCGTATTGAACCGTGGCGATGTCTTCCCTTTTGTCAATGGCTGCAAGTGCGTCGGCGTAGGACTTTAAGGCATACATTTTTCCTTTCGACATGTCCGATAATTGCTTCAAAACGGCATGATTGGCTGCGTTGTCAATTCGCTCTAATTCAATATCTTCCACCACAAAACTTCCTGATTTCTTGAATTTCTTTCCGTTGTGTGAAGAACTTGCTGTCCACTCGTATTTACCCGATTTCAACTTGCCTAAATTTGCTTTGTAAGCAGAACCAACAACACCAAATTGAGAACGATATGTTTTTCCTCCTTCACTTTTTACGACTAAATCAATAGCTGGTTGAGTGATTTGCTCGAATGACGCATTATAGAAATTGGCATTCACTACCACTTCTTCATCAATCGTGTAACGCTTCGGAAAACTAACACGCAAACCTTCTCCTTGCTGCTTGATCATCAAATAAGTGAAAACTTTCGAAAACAACTCTTGAAATTGGTCGTGCGTTCCTGTTCTCACAAAATCATTCAAGCGCCAACGCCACAAACCTTCGCCGTAAAGAAATCCGTTTTTACCATTTTTTCCGTCCTTGAAAAACAACAAAGGTTCGTCTTTTTTGATGGTTCCAATACGTTGATAAAGAAGCGTTTCTACGTTTCCTCCTGCAATTTTTAGGTTACCAAAACGACTTTTTAGTGGAGGAAAAAATCCAATTGCTTCTTTGGTTTTATCCGAAACTTCAAAAGCATTGAAACTATTATTTACCGTTCCTAAAAAATCGTCGGTTTGATTTCCTTGCGGAAGGGTTAATCCCAAATTCATTTTATTGATATTCAGTGGATTAGAATTTGTTCCGATCACAAAAAAACAAGGTATTTTCTTTTGTTCGATGGCAGAAATTAGTGAAGGGTCGCTTAGATTACCAGGTTCGTGGAAAATCACTAAATCTATTCCGTCAAAATTGCGTGTCCACCGTGGAAGAAAAGCTTGAACCACCTCAATATTTTCATTTTTATTTAAAACATCGCGCAACGCTGCAATGTCTGGATGTGGTGCATTAGCCATCAGCAAAACCTTGTTTCTTGAGTCCAAAACTTCCACATAAATGGTGCGAACATTATTCTTTTTGGAATACTCTCCTTCGATGGTTTCCAACTGAATCGTGTAGGTTTGAAATCCAACTTCTTTCGCTTCAATGTTGAAATTAACTTGCTGAAAATCTGTTGTTCCGTTGGTGTAATTTAAAGTTTGACTTGAAATCTTTTTTCCTTTGTGAAGCAGGTGAACTTGAGTTAAGCGTTTCCCTATTTTATAAGCTTCAATGTCCACTTCGATTGGGAAAATATTGTTTAAAAAAGTCACTTCATTTACAAAAACGTTTTTGATAAAGTGATCTTTTCGCGTGTTTGTATCACCAACGGTTAAGGAAAAAATTGGTGTAAATGGCAAACGTTCTGCCGCATAAACTGGACTTGCACCTTGGTTGTAATTTCCGTCAGAAACAAACAAAACCGCGCCAACATTGCGATTGTAGTAATCAACAGCTAATTTTTCAAAGCCTTTTTCTAGGAAAGAAATGCCCTCTGAGAAGTTAGGTTGAGCAGTTCCCACATCACTTCCAACAGTCATTTTTACAACCTCAAATTTCTCCGAAAAACGTTGTTCAACTGCCTGAAGTAGTTGATTCGTTAAAGGTTTTACTGTTGCGCTATCCTTGTAATTCAACATGGAAGCAGAATTATCAACCAAAGTAATGAGAATAGGTTTTTCTTCTCGGTAACGAATCGCTTGAAAAATCAAGCCCAACAAAAGAAAAAACAAGAGAAACAGCGACGAAAAACGTAAAACGCGCAAAGTCCACTGCTTATTTTTGGTTAATTCAGAAAACCAAGCATTTTTGCTGTACAACAAATACGTGGCTAAAAAAGCAACAATCGAAATTGGAATTAACCACCACAAAGAGTAATCTGAAATAAAACGCATAAGTCAAAGATAGCTTAATCAGGCGTCGCGTAAAATTGCCCCGTGATTTTGTTCAATTTGGGTGCGAATTTGAGCCATTAAGGTTTGTATTTCTTCTTCTTGCAAAGTACGGTCGCCGTCTTGTAAAACGAAAGAAAGTGCATACGATTTTTTGCCTTCAGGTAATTTGTCGCCTTCGTAAACATCGAACAAACCAACTTCTTTCAAAAGTTTCTTCCCAACTTTTTGCGCACTCATTTTCAATTCGTTAAAAGAAATTGACTTATCCAAAATGAAAGAGAAATCACGACGTACTGCAAAGGATTTTGGAATTTCTTTGAATTTAATGTTCACTTTTTCCATGCTTTGTAAGAAGTTTTCCCAATAAATTTCAGCGTAAAATGCGTCTTGTTTAAGGTCGAATTGTTTTTTCCAATTTTTGTTAACCTTTCCAAGTGCCGCTACTTTTTTGCGGAAAACGGTGAAAACTAAACCTTCCTCAACTAATTCACTTTCCCAAGCTTCTTCGGCAACATTTGCAAAAAGTCCAAAACGTTGTAAAACAGAGGAAATCAAACCTTTGGCGTAGAAAAAATCTATTTTCGAACCATCATTATTCCAGTTTTCAGAAGATTTTTTTCCACTGAAAAGAAAAGCAACTTGTTCTTCTTCCAACATTTTCTCTCCAACTCGGAAATAAATTTTTCCATTTTCGAAAACTTGAATATTGCTTTGTTGACGATTTTGGTTGTAACGTGCATTTTCTAAAAGTCCAAAAAGCATACTTTGACGCATGATTCCTAAATCTTGTGAAAGAGGATTCAAAAGTGCCACAGCAGCGTCCGCTTTTAATAAATCTGATTGACAATTTTCAGCGAATTGTTTCTTTGTCAATGAGTTATTGAGCACTTCCGTCAATCCTTTTCCAACTAAAAATTCAGCGAGGGAGTATCGCACACTTTCCTTTTGAATACCGGTTTGAATAGGCAAGTTAAACGACCATTTTTCAGGTAAAGAGACTTTATTAAAACCGTAAATTCTCAAAATTTCTTCCGCAACATCAACCCATCTTGTAACATCCACACGATATTTTGGAGAAAGTACAACAAGTTCATCGTTTTTATTTTCTAATATTTGAAAATCAAGTTCTCCCAAAATTTGTATAACAGTTTCAGAGCTCAATTCTTGCCCTAAAAGCGTATTAATTTTCTTTAATGGCAAATTGATTTTAAGAGCTTCCACTTCTTTTACACATACATCTTTCTCATTCATACCAAGTTGTCCGCCAGCTAATTCCATAATTAAATGTGCTGCGCGACGAAGTGCATACAAGGTTAAATCTGGATCTACACCACGTTCGAAACGGAAACTTGCATCGGTGTGAAGATTGTGTTTTTTAGATGTTTTTCTAACCGAAACGCTGTCGAATTGCGCCGATTCTAAAAATACATTAGTGGTTTTATCTGAAATTCCTGAATGTTTTCCACCAAAAACACCAGCAATACACAAAGATTCGCTTTCGTTGGCAATCATTAATTCGTCGCCTGAAAGTTTGCGCTCAACATCGTCAAGTGTGGTGAAAAGTTCATCGTTTTTCGCTTTTCGAACATGAATTGTTTTCCCAACAACCGCAGCATCAAAAACATGTAAAGGAGTTCCCAATTCACGCATCACGAAATTAGTAACGTCAATTACATTATTGATTGGGGATAAACCAACAGCACGCAAACGTTTTTGAAGCGATTCAGGAGAAGGACCAACTTTTACATCAGTAATCGTTACGCCACAATATCTTGAACAAAAATCTTTGGCATCTATTTGAATATCAATAGGTAAAGATTCGTTTTCAGTTGAAAGAGCTTCTGCTTTCGGCCAGTTTAAGCTTAAGTTTTCGTTTCGGTGGAAGTTCAGATAAGCCTTTAAATCACGCGCAACACCAATATGTCCCATTGCATCGGCACGGTTCGGAGTTAAACCAATTTCAAGCACCCAATCGTCTTCCATATCGAAATACTTTGCAGCGGGTAAACCAGTCGTCGTTTCGCTTGGAAGCACTAAAATTCCATCGTGTGATTGACCTATTCCCAACTCATCTTCGGCGCAAATCATTCCAAAAGACTCAACACCACGAATTTTTGCCGCTTTCATTTTCAAAGGAGCATCGGGTTGTGGATACAAAGTAGTTCCGACGGTAGCAACCAACACTTTTTGTCCTGCTGCAACGTTTGGCGCACCACAAACAATTTGTACCACTTCTTCGCCGAGATTAACGGTTGTGACTTTCAATTTGTCCGCATCAGGATGTTTTTCACAGGTCAAAACTTCACCGACAAGCACCCCATTTAAACCGCCTTTTACCGCTTCCAATTTTTCAACGGACTCCACTTCGAGACCAGTTTCAGTTAAAATTTCGGCAATTTCTTCTGCCTTTAAGTTCGCATTGAGATAAGTATTTAACCAGTTAAGGGAAATTTTCATAATTCAAAATTGGGTGGCAAAATTAAGGTTTTAAATTGCTTTTAAGTTAGGGAAATAAAATAAGGAATTCAAAGAATTTATGAATTTCAACTACTTTATCATAAGAAAAGCATATTTACGTTTAATGTACGTCAATTTAATTTATAAGTTAATATATCACGGAATTCTAAATTTTTTGCAGTGTTTATTATAAGAAAGAAACTCTTTCTGATTCAAAATGCAACCGTTTCTATAATTTCAAAAACCGATTTTGAATGAAATCGGATTTCTTCAATTTATTAAGAATGATTCCACTACTTTCTTCGGATTAGACTCAATCAAAAAGTTTTATTTCTTTGGGTGCTGCAAATAAATCTTGAACCTAATCCAAATTAAATTGCTTTTTTGCTGCGGCAGCAATGTAGTTTCCTATGGCTAAAGAGGCCGTTGCGGCTGGTGAGGGTGCGTTTAAAACGTGAATAGACCTTCCATGATATTCAATTCGGAAATCATCCCTTGTGTCGCCATCTTGGGCTAACAATAAAGCCCTTACCCCAGATCTTCCTTCGTGTATATCGTCCATTGTGAGAGAAGGAATAATGCGCTGCAAAGTTTGAAGGAATAGTCGTTTGGAAAATGCACGTCGGTATTCATTAATTCCAAAAGACATGTTATTCAGGAATAATTTCCAAGTACCGCCGTAAGTCAACGCATCAAAAGTATCTTTAAATGAAAAATCAGTTTTCCCATATCCTTCTCTTTTAAATGTAAAAACGGCGTTAGGTCCACATTCAATCTCGCCAGAAGTCATTCTTGTGAAATGGACGCCAAGAAATGGAAAATCAGGATTTGGAACGGGATAAATCAAGTGACGAACTTTGTGTTTTGCTTGCTCTGTTAATTCGTAGTAGTCACCACGGAAACCAACCACTTTCTCTTTAAGTTTAACACCGTCTTTTTTCGCGAGTCTATCCGCTTGTAAACCAGCACAAAAAACCAAATAACTCGCATCAAATTTTCCTTTGTTGGTTACAATTGTTGAATGAGATTCATGATGTTCGATATCGGTTACTTCATGTTGAAGGAATAATTTACTTTCCTTGTTGATTGCAAGTCCCAACTCTACCATTTTCGCCGTTGCAGCACGAAAATCAATGATTCCTGTAACTGGAACACGAATGGCACCAATGCACTCCACAAAAGGTTCAATTTCTTTTACCTGAGCAGGCGTAATCATTTCAATTCCTTCGATTTTGTTTTCTAATCCAGTTTTAAAAACCTTCTCTAAATTCGGTAATTCTGATGGATCCGTTGCAACAACAACTTTCCCACAAACATCATGAGGGATATTATATTCTCGTGCAAAAGCTACAAGTTCATGTCTTCCTTCGATGCAGTTTCGTGCTTTTAAACTTCCTGGTTTGTAATACAATCCAGAGTGAATTACACCAGAATTGTGTCCTGTTTGATGATCTGATAATAAGGCTTCTTTTTCAAAAAGAGCTATTGTTTTATTCGGATTTTGCTTTTGTAATTTGTAGAAAGTAGCCGCACCAACAATACCACCACCAATAACTGCTATATCGAATTTCATTTAAAAATTTTGGACAAAGTTAATCTTAATATTGCTTGTCTAATTCTTGGTTTAACCTTAAAATAATTTTGGTTTCAAATAAATAAAAAACTAACCCCCACTTTAATATTTAACCTAGGATTCGATTCTAAATTAGGTATTCAGATTAATAACAATCTGTTAGTCGATGAGTTAAATCGAAAGTTTGACTTCGTTGCTCCCGCAAGCGAGGATAAATGCTAACGCGGTAGCTGTCCGCCGGGGCGGAAAATCGAGATAGGTCAACGCTGAATAACTGGTTTTTATGCAAAGTGATAATTTTTCCGCTGTCCGCCGCAGAAAAACAACGATTTATACCAATTGACACAAATATTGTCGTGTAATATATTCCTTTTGGTATAACTCCGCCTCGGAATGACATTCAGCTATTTTATAATCCTCCGCGGCGGAGACATTTTATGTCATCGTCGGTATTAAGGTTTAAATTGAAGTGAAAAACGACTCACACCCCACAAAAAAAACGAGGATTTCAAAGAATCCTCCATAAAAATCAAAAATCACTTAGCGATAAGTCCATAAAAACCGGTTACGTTCAACTGGAGTTTAGCTTCGCTGAGAAGAGTTCATGGCATGCCCGCTGGGCGCCACGAAACTCTAGCTATTATAGCCAGTGGTTTTAAGCAACTCTTTTAAAAGCTTTGAGTAGAATACTTTCATTATAGAAATATCATATATTTTGTTTTCGGTTTTTCACTCTAATTTCTTTTATAAGTGATTACAGTTGCCTCCAAAGTGTGACATTGATAAAACTTTATTTCCAGGATGTTATTGTCATTCAAAAATAGTGTACAATAGTAAGGTGGCCAATTTGAAGCTATTCCATTAACGTAAATACTATCTTCGTCTATTGTAAAACGGTAGTCATTAACGCCATCTCTTTTTCCTTCAATAACAACATCCTTATTGGCCAGTTTAACAAAAGTAATCTTGGATTTATTGGAGTCGGAAGTGTACCAGTCGCCCATTATATCTGTTAAAGCAAATCAATTATTTTTATTGTTTTCCCATGTTTCGTGTATTACTACTTGGCCAAATGTTGAAGCAAAGCATGTTAATAGGATGATCACAAAGCCAAATTTAATTTTCATAGGTTACTATTATTTGAAGTTGTTCAGATTGAGATTGTAGAATATGTATCGTCCAAAGTTCATTTCATTTTCCTTCAAAATTAACAACTCGTTTTGCACTTCTTTTCTTTCCATCAATTATTATTTCCGAACAAGGTTCCGTTTGTATAGTTTCCTTTCTTACAAATTCTCCCTTTTTGTTATAAATATATGTTGTCACATTACAGAGTGTACCATCTTCTGAGCAATAAGTTTCTTGGTGAATATTTCCACTAGGTTGATTGTAAGAAACGCTGTAAAATCTTTTGTCGGGCAATTGCAACTCATAATGCGTTTTCTGTTTGAATTCATTATAGCGCTCGGTGTACAAGTAACTCGGACACCAATCAGAATACTTTCTATATTCTCTAATGTCTCCATCATCAAAACGCATAATTCCTTCGGCATACAAATCATAATAGAAGCTATAGAAATATTCATTTTTTACAGAAATGCTATCAGGTGGTAAATTGGTAATGTGGTGGCAACTGTTATCGGTAGTAATTTTAGGAGAGTAATGTGAATGATAGTAATACCTGTGTCCATCGGTACTGATGTAATATTTTTTGCGCTCTATGGAGACAATGGTATCTGCACTTCGTTTTATTTTTAAATCAACCATTTGGGTAATTTGACCATTGGAAGGCATTGCTAACTTACCATTAATGGGAATGTCTTTATCGAAGTCGTTATAATAGTTATAAATGCTATCTCCCAATGCTATTCCATTGGGATTATAGGTGACATTCACTTTGTAAATTCCGGCAAATAACGGCACGCCAAAACTGTGGTGTGAAGCGTTTTGGGTGTGGTAGTTAAAATAGTTTTCAAAATCATTCAGGTATATGGGTACTACAATTTGTTCAAGCGGTTTTAGGTATCTAATCTGAACAGTTCCCGTATCATGAACCATCATATTTAGCATTTTCTCTTCTGTATATCTCAACAACATTGTATTGTTTGCTTTGTCGTAGGCATTTAAGTAAAACAATTTTTGTCCAACGTTTTGTGTATGAGGCAGCAAAACAGGATACGTGTTCTCTTTGTCAGTATTGGTGATGGTAATATTGAATGTGATTTTTTCTCCTTCAAAGTAGCTTTCTTTATCTGTGCTAAGCACAAAACTTACTGGGTGGTATTTTAGGTTTGCAAATGTCTTATTGCAAAAAATAGTACAAAATATAAGTATGATTAATGTCTTCATTAAATGATTTTTTAATTCAGTGGTTTTAGTTTGTGGATTTATCATTTTAGTTTGTAAGATTTAACTTGTGAACGAACTAACATCTGGAGTAATTAGAACACCTATTCCAACAATTAATGCCAATAGTAGACTTAGAGTTGTCAAAGTAACCGCCACATAGGATATCCACTTTTCTTTATGCAGATGGAGGTTTAATTCGATTTTATTCATTCTGTAAGCAGTATAAAAAAAAATTGGTGGGATGATGCAAGTTCCAATGAGTATTATTACTTGAATGTCCATTGACGCATTATGTCCTCCATAAAAACCACCACTGAATTCATATACAAGCGAATGAAAACCAACTAATAATAAAGTAACAACGAGCAAGCTTAAACCATCAAATCGAGTAACATTGAAATTAAACTTATAAAGTCCAAATAGGGTAGCTGTTAGTATCAAAACAATAAATAAGATAAATGTCTTTTTTAGATGCTCAAGTCGAATTAATTCACGGTTCAATTGAATGCAAATATCATTCACCTCTTTTTCTGTTAATCTTAAGTCACCCATTTTTCTTGCTCTTTCTTTCAATTCTTCTGTTGAAGGTGCTATTCTGTCTACTGTTTCTTTTTGGTACTCAATTGTCGAAAAAACGACTGCTAGCAGAACAGCGATTATGGTCAATAAAAGTGCATTAAGTATTAGTATTTTTCTCATTGCTGATATTTTTCTACCATTCTGACTAACGTTATTTTATTTAGCTCATAATCAAGTGGTTACAAATCCCAAATCTTCCTCAGTCAAATCAAATTTAGCGATTTGTTTTTTAACTCGTGCGA
>Ga0169931_10008281_pt1 | contig 15215 bp, 9 predicted proteins | sample Kivu_15m_20L_FD_129675 | JGI IMG/M metagenome (GOLD analysis project Ga0169931, IMG submission 129675) | Freshwater microbial communities from Lake Kivu, Western Province, Rwanda to study Microbial Dark Matter (Phase II) - Kivu_15m_20L... | ecosystem: Environmental > Aquatic > Freshwater > Lake ... | reverse complement strand
TGGAACCGGGGCGCGGAGCGCATGTATGGCTGGACGGCAGACGAGGTGCGCGGACGCCGCGTGACCGAGGTGCTGTTCAGGGACACCAAGCCCTTCGAGGCCGCGCAGGCCGAGCTGCTCGAAAAGGGCGAGTGGAGCGGCGAGCTGCGGCAGTTCGCGCGGGACGGCCGCGAGGTCACGGTCGCCAGCCGGTGGACGCTGGTGCGCGACGACGAGGGCCAGCCGACCTCCGTGCTCGTGCTGAACACCGACATCACCGAGAAGAAACGGCTCGAGAACCAGTTCCTCCGCTCGCAGCGCATGGAGAGCATCGGCACGCTGGCCGGGGGCGTGGCGCATGACCTGAACAACATCCTCTCGCCCATCATGATGTCCGCGCCCATCCTGCGGATGCCGGAGCTGCCCGCCGAGGACCGCGAGCGCCTGCTGGACACCATCGAGACCAACGCGCAGCGCGGCGGCGACATCGTGAAGCAGTTGCTGGCCTTCGGCCGGGGCGTCGAGGGCGAACGCGTGGTGGTGCAGGTGCGGCACATCATCAAGGAGATGCTGAAGATCGCGCGCGAAACCTTCCCCAAGCAGATCACCATCACGGCGGAGGTGCCCGACCAGCTCTGGCCCATCCTGGGCGATGCCACGCAAATCCACCAGGTGCTCCTGAACCTCTGCATCAACGCCCGCGACGCCCTGCCGCGTGGCGGCACGCTCAAGGTCGTCGCCGAGAACGTGCAGCTCGACGAGCATTACGCCGCGCAGGACATCGAGGGCAAGCAGGGGCCGTTTTTAAGCATCCGCGTCTCGGACACGGGCACGGGCATTCCCAAGGAGATCATGGACAAGATCTTCGACCCCTTCTTCACCACCAAGGAGGTCGGCAAGGGCACCGGCCTCGGGCTGGCCACCGTCATGGGCATCGTCAAGGCCCACGGCGGGCTGGTCCACGTCTATAGCGAGCTGGGCAAGGGCAGCGTGTTCAACGTGCTGCTGCCCGCCGCGCCCAACGCCGCGCCCGCCGGGGACGAGCCGGTCCGCGAGCCGCTGCCCAAGGGCCGGGGCGAAACCATCCTCGTCGTGGACGACGAGGCGGGCATCCTCGCCGCCACCTGCAAACTGCTGGAGCGGCACAATTACCGCCCGCTGCCCGCCACCGACGGGGCGGAGGCGCTCACCGTCTTCTCCCGGCATCGCGGCGAGATCCGCCTCATCATGACCGACGTGATGATGCCGGTGATGGACGGCCTGGCGCTGACGCGGGTGATCCGCAAAATTGACCCCGAGGTGCGGATGCTCGCCGCCAGCGGCCTGGAGCACGACGCCAAGTTCGACGAGCTGCGTTCGCTCGGCGTGAACGCCTTCCTGACCAAGCCCTTCACCGCCGAGAAGCTGCTGCACACCCTGCGCGAACTGCTCACCGGCGAAACCGTCACCCGCAACTGATTTCCCATGGCTGAAGTCCCCGCCTCCCTCCCTGAATCACCCGCCAAGAACGGCCGCCCCGCCAAGCAGCGCCACCAGTGGCACCTGCTCTACTACGTGCTGGCGGGGTTCAACCTGCTCACCGTCGGCTTCACGCTGCGGCTCAACCACCAGATGCAGGAGGCCTTCGCCCGCAGCGTCGAGGTCAGCTCCGCGTGGGAGCGGCGGCTGCGGGATTACGCCGACCTCATCAACACCGCGCAGGCCGTGCAGATGCGCTGCAACAACGTCTTCGTTTCGCGGGACGTGGGCCGGCAGCGCGACGAGATGCGCGCGGCCTACAACACGTTCAAGAACAGCCTGCGCGCCAAGCGCGGCGAGGCACTCATGGCGGTCGAAACCGAGGAGAGCCGGCGGCTGATCGGCGAGTTCGACAAGCTCCGCGCCGCCGTGGATGGCATGGTCGAGACGGCCGAGGAATTCTTCGACCGGTTCCCCAGCGACACGCCGGACCAGGCCGCGCGCCGGCTGGTGAACGTCAACCGGGAATACGCTGGCATCATGGCCGTGCTGTCCGACCTGCGGCTCAAGGTCGGCGGCATCCAGGCGCGCATCTTTGACCAGCAGTTGGACGAGGTCGCGCGGCTGCGGCGCATGGAGTTTGTCGTCGCCGTGGCGGTGCTGTTCCTCCTGGGGGCGACGATTTTTTATGGCGGCCGAATCACGCGCCGCATGAACACCGACGCGGAGTCGCTCGACCGCGCGCAGCACGAACTGGTGGACACCGCCCGCCGCGCCGGCATGGCAGAGATCGCCACCGGCGTCCTGCACAACGTCGGCAACGTGCTCAACAGCGTGAACGTCTCTGCCTCGCTCGTGGCCGAGAGCGTCCGCAAATCCAAGGTCGGCAACGTCGAGCGCGTGGCGAAGATGCTGACCGAGAACGAGGCCAAGCTCGGCGAGTTCCTGAGCAACGACCCCAAAGGCAGGCAGGTGCCCGCCTTCCTCAAGACGCTCGCCGGCCATTTGCAGGAGGAGCAGACGCGCATGCTCAAGGAGCTGGATTCCCTCGCCCAGAGCGTCGAGCATGTGAAGACCATCATCGCGATGCAGCAGAACTACGCGAAGGTCACCGGCATTCACGAGACGATGGCCGTGGTGGACGTGGTCGAGGACGCGCTGCGGCTCAAGGCCATCTCCTTCACCCGCCACGAGATCAAGGTGAAGCGGGACTTCGAGGCCAAGCCCACCGCCACGCTGGAGCGGCACAAGGTCATGCAAATCCTCGTCAACCTGCTCACCAACGCCAAGCACGCGCTCGACAAGCCCGAGGTGAAGGACAAGACTCTGACCGTGCGCGTCGCCCTGAATGGCAACGAAACCGTCCGCATCTCCGTCGTGGACACCGGCTCCGGCATCACGTCGGAGAGTATGGCGCGCCTCTTCCAGCATGGCTTCACCACCAAGCCGCAGGGCCACGGCTTCGGCCTCCATCACGGCGCGCTCGCCGCGAAGGAAATGGGCGGCGCCCTCACCGCGCACAGCGACGGCGAGGGCAAGGGCGCGACCTTCACGCTGGAAATTCCCCTGCGCCCGCCGGAGGCGAAGGCGTAGGCACCCGATGAATCTTTCCCACAATTTCACCCGTGGTGCGTGGTGCGTGGTGCGTGAAAAACACCGCTGCGCCCGCGCTTTCCTCACGCACCACGCACCACGCACCACGCCCTGATGCACCGCATCCTTGTCATAGACGACAATCGCGCGATCCACGACGACTTCCGCAAGATTCTCTGCCCGGCGTCGGCGGCGGTGGCGGACTTGAGCGCGGCGGAGGCGGCGTTGTTCGGCGATGACTTGCCGACGGAGACGAAGCCCGAATACGAGATGGACTCCGCCTATCAGGGGCAGGAGGCGCTCGGGTTGGTCAGCAAGTCCGTCATGGCGAACCGGCCTTACAGCCTCGCGTTCGTGGACGTGCGGATGCCGCCGGGCTGGGACGGCATCGAGACCATCACGCGGCTGTGGCAGGCGGACCCGTATCTGCAATGCGTCATCTGCACCGCCTACTCGGATTACTCGTGGGAGGAAATGGTCGGCAAGCTGGGCCGCAACGACCGGCTGCTGATTCTCAAGAAGCCGTTCGACAACGTCGAGGTCAGCCAGCTTGTCGTCGCGCTCACCGAGAAGTGGACCCTCGGCCGGCAGGCCCGCTCGCAGATGCGGAACATGGAGTCGCTCGTCTCCGAGCGCACCGCGCAGCTCGAACGCTCGGTGTCGCTCACCCAGGCCACGCTCGACTCCACCGCCGACGGCATCCTGGTCGTGAACCAGGAGGGCCGCATGGCGGGCTACAACAAGAAGTTCCTCGCCATCTGGAACCTGCCGCCCTCGCTCATCGAGTCCAAGCACTACCAGGACATGCTCAATGCCGTGCTCTGGCAGATCAAGGATCCCGAGGGCTTCAACAAGAAGTTCCGCGAGCTGAACGACACGCCGGAGGCGGCGAGCTATGACCTCATCGAGTTCGTGGACGGGCGCATCTTCGAGCGCTACTCGCAGCCGCAGCGCGTCGGCGACCAGATTTCCGGGCGCGTCTGGAGCTTCCGCGACATCACCGAGCGCAAGAAGGCGGAGCGGAAAATTCTTCAGCAGGCCAGCCTCATTGACCTCGCGCAGGACGCCATTATCGTGCGCGACCTCGGGCACTGGATAACTTTTTGGAACAAGGGCGCGGAGCGGCTGTTCGGCTGGACGGCGGAGGAAATCAAGGGCCGGCAAGTGACCGAGCTGCTCTACCGGGACGCCGCCGCCTTCGAGACCGCGCAGAAGGAGCTGCTCGACAAGGGTTCGTGGAGCGGCGAAATCCGCCAGCTCACCAAGAGCGGCCAGGAGGTCGTCGTCAACTCGCGCTGGACGCTCGTGCGCGACGCGGAGGACCACCCCAGCGCCGTCCTCGCCATCAACACCGACATCACCGAGAAGAAGAAGCTCGAGAGCCAGTTCCTCCGCTCGCAGCGCATGGAGAGCATCGGCACGCTGGCCGGCGGCGTGGCGCACGACCTGAACAACATCCTCGCGCCCATCATGATGTCCGCCCCGCTGCTCCGGCAGGGACTCGGGCCGCGCGAGACCGAGACGCTCATCAACAACATCGAGACCAGCGCGCAGCGCGGCGCGGACATTGTGAAGCAGCTCCTCGCCTTCGCGCGCGGCATGGAGGGCGAGCGCGTCGTCGTCAACCTCCGGCACATGGTGGACGAGATGGCGAAAATTGTCCGCGAGACCTTCCCCAAGAACATCACCGTCCAGTCCAAGACCAGCCGCGACCTCTGGCCCATCATCGGCGACCCCACGCACATCCACCAGGTGCTGCTGAACCTCTGCATCAACGCCCGCGACGCGATGCCCAACGGCGGCTCCATCACCATCGTCGCCGAGAACATGACGATTGACGACCACTACGCCAGCTTCGACGCCGAGGCGAAGAAGGGGCCTTACGTCGTCCTGCGCGTCGCCGACACGGGCACCGGCATTCCCTCGGAGATTCTCGACAAGATTTTCGACCCGTTCTTCACGACCAAGGAGCACGGCAAGGGCACGGGGCTTGGCCTTTCCACCGTCCTCGGCATCGCCAAGAGCCACGGCGGCTTCCTCAACGTCTCCAGCGAGGCCGGCAAGGGCACGACCTTCTCCTGCTTCTTCCCCGCCACGCCCAACGCGAAACCCGAGGCGCGCACGGAGAAGAAGGCCCTCGCGCGCGGCAACGGCGAGACCATCCTCGTGGTGGACGACGAGGCCGGCATCCTCAACGCCGCGAAGAAGCTCCTCGAAACCAACGGCTACCAGGTCATCACCAGCAGCGACGGCGTCGAGGCGCTCGCCGTCTATGCCCAGCACAAGGAGGCCATCAAGGCCGTCCTCACCGACGTGATGATGCCCGTGATGGACGGCGCGGCCATGATGCGCGTGCTCAAGAAGCTGGAGCCGGGCATCAAGGTCATCGCCACCAGCGGCATTGACCAGGACGCGAAGTTCGAGGAACTGAAATCGCTCGGCATGAAGGCGTTCATCGCCAAGCCCTACACGGCCGACAAAATTCTCACGACGCTGCGCGAGATTCTCGATGCCGACGCGCCCAAGCCCGCCGCGTAACCTCCCCATGTGCCAGACGGCGGCGACGCATTTCTTCTCCCTCTCCCTTCCTCGGAGGAGGGGAGAGGGCCGGGGTGAGGGGTTGCCGGCAGTGGCGCAAGCGGCCCCACCCCTCATCCGGCCTGCGGCCACCTTCTCCCCTCATCTGATGAAGGGAGAAGGCGCATGACGCTTCAGCCCGCCAGCCTTGCCGACCTCTCCCGCCTGCTTGCCGACTGCCACGCCGCGAAACGCCCCGTCACGTCCTTTGACCTGACCGCGCTCGCCGCTATCCGCGAATACACGCCGGAGGACATGACCGTGACCGCCGAAGGCGGCGTCACCCTCGCCGCGCTCCAGGCCACGCTCGCCGCGCGCGGCCAGTGGCTGCCGATAGACCCGCCGCACCCCGAGCGCGTGACCATCCGCCAGCTTCTCGCGGAGAACCTCTTTGGCCCCCGCCGCTGCGGCTTCGGGACCATTCGCGAGCACCTCATCGGCCTCGAAGCCGTCCTTGCCGATGGCCGCGTCACGCACTCCGGCGGCAGAGTGGTGAAGAACGTCGCCGGCTACGACCTGTTAAAACTCTTCGTCGGCGCGCGGGATAGCCTCGGCATCATCAGCGCCGCCACCTTCAAGCTCCGCCCGCTCCCGGAGCAGGAACTCGTCTTGAGTGAGCAGTGCGATTCGCTCGTTGCTGCGTGGCGCAACGTCGTCGCCATCGGAGCAACGCCTTTCACGCCGGTCTTGCTCGACGTTCACAACCTCGCGCCCGATGGCAGCGCTTCCGGCATCTTCACCGTCCTCCTCGGCTTTGCCGGCACCCGCGAGGAAGTTGAGTGGCAGCGTGCCCGCGCCGGCAGCTTCAAGCCGTTGCCCAACCCGTGGCTTCACGAGCAAAACTTTTGGTCTTCCGCCGCTCCCGTTCACACCGAATCCGTCCTCCCGAGCAAACTTCACGAAACGCTCGCCGCCCTCGGCCCCGCGCCCTTCATCGCCCGCGCCGCCAATGGCATCATCCACCATCGCGGCCAGCCGTTGCCGAAGTCCGCCGTTCCGCTCGCGCTTTCCCGCCGGCTCAAGGACACCTTCGACCCGCACCACATCCTTCCCGCCGCTCCGCTGTGACCGCCGCCTCCGCACCATTTCTCGACGAGCAAACTGCGCTCGCGTGCGTCCACTGCGGCCTCTGCCTCGGCTCGTGCCCGACCTACTTGGAGACCGGCAACGAGAACGACTCGCCGCGCGGGCGGATCTACTTGATGCGCGCCGTGCAGGATGGCCGCCTTCCGCTCGGCGACACCGCCGTCCGGCACATTGACACCTGCCTCGGCTGTCGCGCCTGCGAAGCCGCCTGCCCCAGCGGCGTCCACTACGGTGAACTCCTCGAAGCCACCCGCGACCACATCGAACATTACCACCACCGCTCACCGTTCCAAAACTTCCTTCGCCGCGTCGTCATCGAACGCGTCTTCCCGCACCCGCTGCGGATGAAACTGGCCCTGCTCCCGGCACGCCTGCTCAAACACGCCGGAGCGGGGTATCTGTTCCCCCAGTTCGTGCAGGACTCGCTGGCCCTGCTCCCGGCTGAGATGAACGAGGGGCATTTGCCGGAGATTTCTCCTGCCATCGGCCAACGCCGGGGGCGCGTCGGCTTCATCCGTGGCTGCGTGATGAACGTGATGTTCGGACGCACCAACGAGAATACCATCCGTCTTCTCAACTGCGCCGGCTACGACGTCGTCACGCCCGGCGACCAAGGCTGTTGCGGCGCGCTCCACGCCCACGGCGGCAACCTCGCCGCCGCCCGCGAAGCCGCCCGTGCCAACCTCGCCGCTTTCGCCCGCGAACCGCTCGATGCCATCATCATCAACGCCGCCGGCTGCGGCTCCACGCTCAAGGAATACGGCCACCTGCTCGCCGCCGACCCGCGCGCCGCCGCCTTCAGCGCGAAGGTCAAAGACCTTTCCGAGTTCCTCGTCACCGCCGGCTTCCACCATTCCGCATTCCGCACTCCGCACTCCGCATTCAAAGTGACTTTCCACGACGCCTGTCACCTCGCCCACGCCCAGCGCATCACGCATCCGCCGCGCGTGCTGGTGAAGGCCGTGGCCGGCGCGAACTACGTCGAGATGCCCGAGTCCGACGTGTGCTGCGGCAGCGCCGGCAGCTACAATCTCACTGAGCCGGAGATGGCCGAACGGCTTCAGCGGCGGAAGGTTGAGAACGTGCTCCAGAGTGGCGCAACCTGTGTCGTGACGACGAATCCCGGCTGCCTGCTGCAAATCCGCGCCGGGCTGGACAAGGCCGGGGCCGGACACATCGAAACGCTGCACCTCGCTGACTTTCTGGAGCGTCACTTCGCCGCCCGATAGCCGAACTCCCGCGAACAGCGGAGCAGGGCGGGGCGTCAGAAATCCCAGTTGCCGGCCCGCTGCCGAACGCGCACGCTGGCCACGCTGCCAACATGAATCTTGCCCTTGTCCGCCCGCTTTCGCGCATCTGCCTCGCTGTGTTGCTGGCGCAAGGCGTGCGGCTCGGAGCCGGGGAAACCAACACCCCCGCTGCGTCCGACACAATTGACTGGGCCAAGGAGCGGCAGTTCTGGTCCTTCAAGGTGCCGCAGGCGCAGGCGCGCCCGGCGGTGAAGAACTCGAAGTGGCCGCGTCAGCCGGTGGATTACTTCATCCTCGCGCGGCTGGAGCAGAAGAAACTTTCGCCGTCAGCCGAGGCGGAACGGCGCACGCTGATTCGCCGGCTGACGCTGGATTTGACCGGCCTGCCGCCGACGCCCGAGGAGGTCGCCGCGTTCGTCGCGGACAAGCGCGCGGATGCTTACGAGCAACTCGTCGAGCGGTTGCTGGCGTCGCCGCGCTTTGGCGAGCGGATGGCGAGCGTGTGGCTGCCGCTGGCGCGCTACGCGGAGGACCAGGCGCACCAGGTCGGCAACGACTCGACGATGTTTTACGCGAACGCATTCCGCTACCGCGAGTGGGTGATGGGGGCGTTCAACCGCGACCTGCCTTACGACCAGTTCATCCAGTTTCAGCTTGCGGCGGACAAGTTCCCGGCGGCGAAGCCCGATGACCTTGCGGCGCTTGGTTTCCTCGGTCTTGGGCCGAAGTATTACAACCGCGGCCGCATCGAGGTGATGGCGGACGAGTGGGAGGACCGCGTGGACACCGTGACGCGCGCGACGCTCGGCCTCACGGTCGCGTGCGCGCGGTGCCACGACCACAAGTTCGAGCCAATCACCCAGCGCGACTACTACGCGCTGGCCGGGGTCTTCGCGAGCGTGAAGATGGTCAACAAGACCGCCGACGGAAAGGTGCTGGAAGGCAAGATTCAAGCTGACAAGATGCCCGCCGATGCCGTCCACATGGTCGAGGAAGGCACGTCGCAGAACCTGAGCATCTTCCTGCGCGGCAACCCGGAGCAGAAGGGCGCGGTGGCCGAGCGCAGTTTCCTGAAGGTGCTTTCCACCGGCGAGCCGAAGCCCTTCGCCGACGGCAGCGGTCGTCGTGAACTCGCCGAGGCTATCGCCAGCCGCGACAACCCGCTCACCGCGCGCGTGCTGGTGAACCGCGTCTGGGGCGTGCTCTTCAGCCGGCCGCTCGTCGCCACGCCCAGCAACTTCGGCCACTCCGGCATGACGCCCACGCACCCGGAGCTGCTCGACGACCTCGCGGTGCGTTTCATGGCGGGCGGCTGGTCCGTGAAGTCCCTCGTGCGCGAACTGGTGCTCTCCGCGACCTACCGTCAGGCCTCGCGCGACGAAGTGAAGAAGTCCGCCGCCGACGTGGCGAACGAGTCGCTCTGGCGCATGAACCGCCGCCGGCTGTCCATCGAGCAATGGCGCGACAGCGTGCTGGCCGTGACGGGCGAGCTGGACTTGTCCGGCGGCAAGTCGCTCGAACTCGACGACGCAAATAACCTGCGCCGCACCGTCCACGCGCGCGTGAGCCGCCTTAAACTGAACGACCTCCTGATGCAGTTCGACTACCCCGACGCAAACGTCCACGCCGAGAAGCGCTCCGCCACCACCACGCCGACGCAGAAGCTCTTCATGCTGAACAGCCCGTTCATGCTGGAGCGCGCGAAGGCGCTGGCCGAGCGCGTCACCACGGACGCGAGCGAGTCCGAAGCCGCCAGCATCCAGCGCGCGTATCAACTCCTCTACGGCCGCAACCCGGAGAGCGCGGAAACCGCCGCCGCGCTGGCCTTCCTGCGCAAGCCGGCGAATGGCGAAGTCACCCGCTGGCAGCAATACGCGCAGGCGCTGCTGATGGCGAATGAGATGTTGTATGTGGATTGAGCGACAATCTGCCAAGACGCTTGCAGTTGCCGCTAGTCTGCTATTCGCAGCCCAGCTTGCAGGGGCAAGTAGTCTCGAACTGAGAAGGGATTGGACTTGGTCCGGCTCAGGTGGGCGTTACGGGCTTATGGAGTATGAAGACGTGCCGTTTGGCGTTGGCGGGCACTCTCATTGGGAGACACGCGTCTTGGCGGGGCCTGACTCCATGACTCTGCCATACCGTTTGCCGGCCGTGGTAGTTGGCTTTCTTGCCGTTGTTGCGATGATTTCCTCGCTGCCAATCGGGCTTCGGGCGTTCGTGTTGTCCCGCAATCGGTCGCATGGTGGCGAACCAAAAGAAGCGACCCGATGATGGCACTTCCTCTCATTAGCACCGGGCTTCAGCCCGGTGTGCCCGCCGGCGAGGAGCCGAGCCGTTTCAACGGCTTGGCTCCGGTGTCCGGGCTGAAACCGTTGAATCGGTTTCACCTGCGCTCGCTCCTCATTTCCACGATTCAGCCCGGAGGGCTGCTGGAACTTAGCCGGGGGCAACGCCCCCGGACATCGGTGTTGTTGTGTCGTGCACCCCGGAGGGGTGCGGGAAGGTTGAGGTATTCCGCCGCCCCGCTGGGGCGGATAGAATTTCGTGGCTCTGTCCGGGGGCGTTGCCCCCGGCTAAGTTCCGCTGGCCCTCTGGGCCAACTAGCTTTGCCAAACCGCGCCTCGTAACGAAAAATCCCATGAGCTCACTTACCGCCTCCCCCTTCACCCGCCGCGACTTCCTCCACCGCACCGCCGCCGGCTTTGGCATGGTGGGCTTGTCCGGCCTGCTCGGCTCGCGGGCCTTCGCCGATAGCCCGACGCGGCAGACGCATTTCGCGCCCAAGGCCAAGCGCGTCATTTTCCTCTTCCTCAACGGCGGGCCTTCCCATGTGGACACGTTCGACCCGAAGCCGGCGCTCAAGACGCACGAGGGCCAGCAGCCGTCCGGCGAGCTTTACCGCAAATACAAGGGCACCGGCTTCGTGCCGTCGCCGCTGAACTTCGCGAAGCACGGCCGCAGCGGCATCGAGGTGAGCGAGTCGCTGCCGCACCTGGCCAGTGTGATTGACGACTGCTGTGTCATCCGCTCGATGAAGACCGACGTGCCGAACCACGAGCCGGGCCTGCTGATGATGAACACCGGCAACCTCCAGCCCATCCGTCCGTCGCTCGGTTCGTGGGCGCTTTACGGGTTGGGCACGGAGAACGAGAACCTGCCCGGCTACGTCGTCCTGCGGCCTTCGCCCAAAATCGTCGTCGGCCCGGCCTTGTGGAGCAACAGCTTCCTGCCCGCCGAGTTTCAGGCCACCAGCGTGGTCACGGCGGACATGCAGGTGGACAAGCTCGTGGCCAACATCAAGAACGCGAAGCTCTCCGCGACGGAGCAGCGCGAGCAGCTCGACCTGTTGAGCACCTTGAACAAGCTGCATCTCAAGGCGCGCGGCAAAGACGGCGAACTGGACGGCCAGATCAAGGCGATGGAGACCGCCTTCGCGATGCAGAAGCGCGCGTTGCAGACCTTCGACATCTCGCGCGAGCCGGCCCACATCCGCGAGATGTATGGCGAGACGGCGTTTGCGCGGTCCTGCCTGCTCGCGCGGCGGCTCGTCGAGGACGGCGTGCGCTTCGTTTCGATTTACTACACGACGGGCAGCAACCAGCCGTGGGACACGCACTCGAACCACGACGACGGCCACAAGAAGCTCTGCGTGGATGCCGACAAGGCCGCCGCCGCGCTCATCCTCGATTTGAAGCGCCGGGGAATGCTCGACGACACGCTGGTCCTCTTCGGCGGCGAGTTCGGGCGCACGCCCTACGCGCAAGTGCAGGAGAAGGCGAAGCACGGGCGCGACCATCATCACACGGCGTTCAGCTACTTGCTCGCAGGCGGCGGGGTGAAGGGCGGGACGGCTTACGGCACCTCCGACGAGTTCGGCATGAACGCGCAGGACAATCCCGTTCATGTCCACGACCTGCACGCGACGATCCTGCATCTGCTCGGCCTCGATCACGAGCGCCTGACCTATCGCTACTCCGGGCGCGACTTCCGGCTGACCGATGTCCACGGCAACGTCGTTCACGACATTATCGCTTGAACGGCCGCCGCCGGGCGGACGGGGCAGGGGATAACCGTTGCCAGGCCGGTGCCTTTCTGGCATCAATCCACCGTGCGCGCGAACTCCATCCGGTTGCCGTTGGCCTTGCTGGCCTTCGCGCTTTCCGCAGCCACTTCCCCCGCGCCCGACAGCGTCACGCTGCGCATCCTCACGGACACCGGCACGCGGGTCGCGCTGGAAGACCCATTGACCTTCAATGCCGGCACCATTCGGCAGGGCCTGGCCGCCCTTGGGCACACGGACATGACGCCGCGCCAGGTGCGGACGTCCATTGACAACAAGGCCTTCCCCGCGACGCTGGAATCCATGACCGTCGCCACCTGGCCGTTGCTGAAGGGGTTGACTACGCAGGGCATGGTGGCCAAGCCCGACGACGCCACCATGATCACGCGCCTTATGCCCGGCCTCTCCCAGCAGGCCAACGAGCACCTCACGCGGCGCACCGGTTATTACCCGCCGGTGCAGGATCCGGACATCGTCAAGCCGGTCTTCCAGCGGCCGGATCGTCCGCCCAAGCAGCACCTGCCGGCGAACATCATCCATCCTGGCATCCGCCCGCCGTCGCTCACGGTGGACGGTTACGCGTGGGCACCGCGCGAGAAGCCCCGCATTGAAGAACCGCACCACGAGCGCCCGCAATACGACTACTCCGGCCCGCCGTTCCTCTTCAACGCCTCGCCCGAGCTGCTCAAGAACCCGCTCATCGCCAACGACCCGGCCATGCTGCGGCTGTTCGTGCGGACGAATGAAACCGGCATCCGCGACACCGCCACCGCCGCCTTCGCCGCCAAGCCCGTGCGCCGCCTCCGGCCCGCCTCCTACTGGGACACCTACGACCCGCCGAACAACCCGCGCGCCGACTACGAGGACGCCTCGGACTACGAGACCAAGGCGCGCAACACCACGCGCGCGCTCTTCGACCTGCGCGACCCGCTCAACCCGACTTCGCCGAACGACCCGAAGCCTTCCTACGACACCCGGCCTTCCTTCAACCCGCCGGGCCGCCGCCTGCTGCGCGACTCCTTCGGCCACTGATCCGCCGGCCCCGCCGCATGTTCCAGCCGAACGACCTCTTTGACCTCACACAGACGGAGCACGCCGCGCTCTTCGATGGCTGCGAGTTCGCGTGGGATGCGCTTAAGAAGCTGAAAGCCTTCATCGAGGCGCGCACGCAGACCGTCCCGCCGCACGCCTACGGCCCGCACGTCTTCATCGGGAAGCACGTCCTCATTGGCGAGGGGACCGTCATTGAGGACGGCGCGATGATTAAGGGGCCGGCCATCATCGGGCGCGGCTGCGAGATTCGCCACGGCGCTTACATCCGCGACCACGTTGTCGTGGGCGACGGCTGCGTCATCGGGAACTCCTCCGAGCTGAAGCACTCCTTCCTCTTCAACGGCTGCCAGGTGCCGCACTTCAACTACGTGGGCGACTCCATCCTCGGCCACCGGGCGCACCTCGGCGCGGGCGTCATCTGCTCCAACCTCAAGTCCCTCCCCGGCAACGTCACCGTGGAGATCAACGGCGCGCCGCACGACACCGGCCTGCGCAAGTTCGGCGCGATCCTCGGCGACCGGGCCGACATCGGCTGCAACTCCGTGCTCAACCCCGGCACCGTCATCGGGCGCGGCACCGTGATGTATCCGCTCACGAACTGGCGCGGCGTCGCCGGCCCCAACCGCATCGTGAAGAACAAGGCTGCCATCGAAGTCGTCGAGCGCCGCGCGAAGTAAGCCGCCGGTGTGCGGAAAGCCTGTTCTGCCCGCTAAACACGCTAAACGACGCGAATGGGGAGCGCGCCCGCCTCGGGCGCAGTGAACCGCGCCCTCGCGGTTCACAGTGGGGCGCAGGAGTTGCCGGCAATTGCGGAGTTTTCAACGCCCTCGTGTTCGGCGCGAGGGCGCGCCGAACGGCAGCCGGGGCGGCTGCGCTCCCCTTTCGCGTTGTTTAGCGTGTTTCGCGGGCAAACCTCTCCGCCCTCAACTTGGAACCTTGCCGCTTGAACTCAGCCCTCCGCCTCCGCACCATTCCCGCCATGCGCACCACGAAGTTGCTACTGCCCGCCCTCCTCCTCGCCACCCGCGCGTTCGCCGCCGACTTCGAGATTAAGAACGCCGCCGAGTTCAGGCTCTGCGTCCCCGCCAACGCCAAGGTCGAGCGCCTCGGCACGGACATGAAGTTCCTCGAAGGGCCGCAGTGGGTGCCGGCGGATGGCGGGTATCTCGTCTTCAGTGACATTCCCTCCAACGAGCTGAAGCGCTGGACCAAGGCCGGCGGCGTCACGACCTTCCGCAACCCCAGCCAAAACGCCAACGGCAACACGCTCGACAACGACGGCCGCCTCGTCACTGCCGAGCACAGCGGACGGCGCATTTCCGTCACCGAGAAGGACGGCACCATCAAGACCCTCGTGGACAAGTTCGAGGGCAGGCGCCTCAACTCGCCCAACGACGTCATCGTCCGGCGCGACGGTTCCGTGTGGTTCACCGACCCCGACTACGGCCTGCCCACCGACCCCGCCACCAAGCAGAAGGCCGGCAAAGAGCAGCCCGGCAACTACGTCTATCGCTTCGACCCGAAGACCGCGCGCCTCACCGCCGTGGCGAAGGACTTCGACAAGCCCAACGGCCTGTGCTTCTCCCCGGACGAGAAGCGCCTCTACGTCGCCGACTCCGGTGCGCCCAAGCACATCCGCGCATTCGACGTGAAGCCCGACGGGCAGCTCGCCAACGGCGCGGTCTTCGCGAAGATAGACAAGGGCGCGCCCGACGGCATCCGCTGCGACGCCGCTGGTCGCGTGTGGTCCAGCGCGGCGGACGGCGTCCACATCTACGCCCCCGGCGGCGAACTCATCGGGAAAATCCTCGTGCCCGAGAGTCCCGCGAACCTGGCCTTTGGCGGCAGCGACCTCAAGACCCTCTACATCACCGCCCGCAAATCGCTCTACGCGATTCCGGTGGGGGTGAAGGGCGTGCGCTGAATTGACACGAGGTTAAACGAGTGGCGGTGGACTTCCGTTTGGCCCAAGTGCCAATGGAACCCATGTAAACTTTGGTAGTGAGCCTTCGTCGTCGGGAACAAAACTCACCAAATAAACACAGCGTCATAAGTAATTGCGCATGTAGGTCGAGCGTGATTCACTTTATGGATGAAGCCATTGAAGATTGCAGACGCTCAGACGATGGTCCCCGCGCTCCAGGATGAGATTCGTCGTT
>Ga0169931_10008279_pt1 | contig 15216 bp, 14 predicted proteins | sample Kivu_15m_20L_FD_129675 | JGI IMG/M metagenome (GOLD analysis project Ga0169931, IMG submission 129675) | Freshwater microbial communities from Lake Kivu, Western Province, Rwanda to study Microbial Dark Matter (Phase II) - Kivu_15m_20L... | ecosystem: Environmental > Aquatic > Freshwater > Lake... | reverse complement strand
TGTTCGCCATCAGCCGGATGCTGCCCTTGATGCCCTGGGCGTAGGGCAGCAGGTCGGCGTGCAGGCAGTCGAGCTGGCGCAAGACGGCGCGCGCGTGCTCCAGCAGGATCTCCCCGGCGCGCGTCGGCTGCAGCCCCTTGGACTGGCGGACCAGCAGCGGTGTCCTGAGCGCCTCCTCGAGCTGCTTGATCCGCATGCTCGCGGCCGACGGCGACAGGAAGGTCCGTTCGGCGGCGCGCGCGAGGTGCCGGGTCTCGCCGACGTTCACGAACAGTCGCAGATCAGTCAGGTCGTAGCTCATCGATCGCAGCAGGACCTGCACGGGCGACCGGTGCGGCACCCGTGCGGGGTCGCGGTTCATATCGTACGGGCCTTCGCGTGCCCCACCGGGTCCACCGGCGCGCGGGTGCCGCAGCGCGCTCCGTGGCGATCCTTGCCGGCGGCGATCTCCGGTCAGACGAACCTGAACGTCACCGCGCCCAGCGGGCCGTAGTCCGCGTTGAAGGTGTCGCCGCGGTGGCAGAACACCGCGCGGGTGAACGAGCCGGACATCACGATCTCGCCGGCCGCCAGCGACTCGCCGTACTGCGCGAGCTTGTTCGCCAGCCACGCGACCGAGCGCGCCGGATGGTCGAGCACGCCTGCCGCGACGCCGGTCTCCTCGATCTGGCCGTTGCGGGCGAGCAGCGCGCCCACCCAGCGCAGGTCGAGGTCGCGCGGGCCCACCGGGCGCCCGCCGATCACCACGCCGGCGTTCGCGGCGTTGTCCGACACCGAGTCGACGATCGTGCGCGTGCCCTTCGATTCCGGGTCCACGCGCTGCACGCGCGCGTCGATGATCTCGATCGCCGGCTGCACCCAGCGCGTCGCGTCCAGCACGTCGAGCATCGTGACGCCCGGGCCCTTCAGCGGCGCGCCGAGCACGAACAGCAGCTCGACCTCGAGCCGCGGCTCGGTGAACCGGTCGATCGGCACGTCGGTGCCGGTGTCGTAGAGCATGTCGTCGAGCAGCACGCCGAAGTCCGGCTCGTCGATGCCGATCTGCGTCTGCATCGCCTTGGAGGTCAGCCCCACCTTGCGGCCCACCACGCGTCGGCCGGCGGCGAGCTTGAGCGCGATCAGCTCGCGCTGGATCGCGTAGGCGTCCTCCAGGGTCATGCCCGGCCACTGCCGATGCGGCTGGCGGATCTGCACTCGGGTGCGTTCGGCGTCGAAGAGCGCGCGGGCGGCCGCGCGGCGGGTGGCGTCGTCGAGCATGGCGGGGCGTGCGAAGCGTACGTCGGGCGGGCATCTTCGCACGCGGGCGTGCGATGGTCACGGCGCGCGCTCACGCGTCGGTGCGCGCCTCGATCCGTCCGGCCCGCACCGCCGCCACCATCGCCGCGTGGTCGCGCTCGGTGTGGTCCGCGTAGCGTCCCGCGAACGCGGCGACCGCGTCCTCGAACGCCGCGCTCGTGCCGAGGTAGCCGGTGAGCATCACCGCGTCGGCGGTCCGCTTGTGGGCGCGCGCGAGCGCCCAGCCGCACGCGGCCGCGTACGAGCGCAGGTTGGCGGGCCTCATGATCTCGACCGTGGGCTTGATCTTCGCGTCGCGCAGCTGGCGCACGTAGAAGTGGCGCCCGGTGAACCCGCCGGTGGTCCAGCCGAGGAAGATGTCGGCGCCCGCCTGCAGCAGGCGCTGCCCGAACACCACGCGCTCGCCGTCGTGCGCGAAGGGCAGCCGCCCGCAATAGGGCTCCAGCACCGACGGGCGGGCCTCCTTGTACTGCAGGAACAGCGGATCGCCGTTGCCGGACACCATCAGCGCGATGCCGCAGTAGGTGCCGACGCTGCCCACCCCCACCACCTTGATCGCGACGTCGGCGAGGCGGTACCGGTCGAACAGCAGGCGCCGTTCGGGCGGCAGCGACGCGGCGTACTCGGCCAGCATCCGCGCCACCATCGCCTGGAAGCCCGCCTGCCGCGCCATGTCGGTGTCGTGGAAGATCAGCGGCGGATCGTCGCGGATGCGGGGTGCGCCGCCGGCCTCCACCGCGAGCCGCGCGTACTCCTTCAGATGGGCCGATTCACGCTGGGCCTTGCGGATGCGCTTGAGGTTGAGCCGGCGCATCTCCTCGTCGGTCTCCTCGGTCAGCATCAGCCGCTTCAGGTCGATCGACTCGTAGTACGCCTCCAGCACCGGTATCTCGGCGTAGCGGGCGACGTGGGTGCGGTACGACCGCGCGGCGGTCCAGGCCGCCTCGCGGCAGTCGGACTCGCGAAAGGCGTTGGCGCGGCCGGCGATCACGAAGCTGGCCGCGAGCCGCAGCACGTCCCACTCCCAGGGTGCGACCGACACCTCGTCGAAGTCGTTGACGTCGAAGACCAGGCGCCGCTCGGCCGACGCGAAGCCGCCGAAGTTCATCAGGTGACAGTCGCCGCAGGCGACCACCTGCAGTCCGGTCACCGGCACGAACGACAGGTCGTGCGCCATCACCGCGGCCGCGCCGCGCAGGAACGTGAACGGGCTCGCGAGCATCCGGCCGTAACGGATCGGCACGAGTTCCGGCACGCGGCCGGCGCTGCTCGCCACCAGCAGGTCGACCGGGTCGGCACGTCGGGCGTCGGCGGTCCACGCGCTCACCGCGTCGCGGGTGACCCGTTCACGCAGCGCCTTGCCGGCCGCGAGCCGCTCGGCGTGCGGCAGACCGTGCGACTGCTCGGGCAGCCGCGCCGGCGGCGCCGCCGACGGGCCGCCGGCGCCGCGCCGACGCGCCCGTCCCGGAGCGGGCGAGCGGCGCGGCACGGCCTTCGTGCCGGCCGGCGACGGGTTCGCGCCGGCCGGTGAGGCCTGCGGCGCGGCCGCCGTGCCGCTGCGTGCGCTCATCCCCGCCTCCGTCCCCGTCCGCGTCCCCGGTCCGGGCTCGCGCCCTCGTGCCGTGCGCACCGCCGCATCGCCACTCATCCTCCCGCCACGGCCGCGCGAACGGTGCGCCGCCTCGCCGGGGCGCCGAGGCCCCGTCCGGACGAGGGTGGCACGGCGAGCGCAGGCTGTCCAGCCGACCGCGCCGGCGCGGATTCGGCGCCCGCGTGGTCGGCTCCGATGCCCGAGCCGACCCGACGGCGTCGCGCCGGACGGTGTCGCCGACCGGTCACGCCGTGCGCCGGGGCGCCCTGCGCGGGCCACCCCGGCCGCGCGCCGCGCCGGGCGCGCCGCGGGCGGGCCCGCCCCCCGCGGGGCCGCGATCGCGCAGCCGCTCGGCGACGAACCGCCGGAACAGCGCCATCACCGGCGCCTCGGTGCGGCCGGTCAGCGTCACGTACGCGAAGCGCGCGGTCGCGCGCACGCTCGGGCGCAGGCGGATCTCGGTCAGACGGCCCGCGTCGATCGCCTCGTGCGCGGCGGCGACGATGCCGAGGTAGACCGCCGACGTCGCGGCGACCGTGTCGATCAGGCTGGCGATGTCCTCGCAGCGCAGCGTGGCCATCTCGGCGGGATCGGCGCGCGGTCCGTACTGCTCGACCAGCAGGCGCGCCACCTCGCCGGACAGCGGCGTGGTGGCCACCGGGTGTTCGAGCACCTCGGCGAGCGTGACCGGGCCGCGCGCGGCCAGCGGGTGGTCCGAGCGGCACACGAAGCCGGTGCGCATCTCGCCGAGCGGCTCGATGTGCAGGTCCGGCGCCGGCGCGATCCGGCGCGCGTCGATCACCAGCGCCTCGAGTGCCCGGTCGCGCAGCTGCGTGAGCTGCAGTTCGGTGGAACCCCGCGAGATGTCCACCCTCACGCCCGGATGGTGGACCGCCACGTGGCGCAGCAGCGGGGTCATCAGCATCGCGCCGGGCCCCGACCCCAGTCCGACCCGGATCGCGCCGCCGTCGCCCTGCTGGAAGAGCGCGGCGTTGCGGCGCAGTTCCTCGGCGCCGAGGACGATCGTCCGCGCCCGCGCGACCGTGTCCTGGCCGAGCGCGGTCAGCGCGTTGCGCTTGCCGATCCGGTCGACCAGCCGCCCGCCGAGCTCGTCCTCCAGCGCCCGGATGCTGCGGCTGAGCGCCGACTGGGTGATGAACGCGCGCTCGGCGGCGCGACTGAACGAGCCGGTCTCGGCGATCGCGAGCAGGTGTTCCAGGTGGCGGATGTTCACGGTCGGCCCCCGGGGTCGAAATTCAGTCGATGGACGAATGATAACGAGGAAAAAAATGCATTGGACGCATGCAATGACGACCCCTACGATCGCTGCGTTCCCGGTGCTTCACCGCCGATCGCCCGCCCTTCGCCCACCGTCCCGTCACCGACCCGGAGCCTCGTCGTGAATTCGAACACGCGTACCCTGATCCGTGGCCTGTCCGCCGCCGCGGCGGGTCTGGCCTTCGCCGGCGCCGTCGCGGCGCAGTCGTTCCCCACCCGACCGGTCTCGCTGGTCGTGCCCTATCCGGCCGGCGGTCTGTCGGACGTCATCGCCCGGACCGTGAACCCGGCGCTGGGCCGGCAGCTCGGTCAGCCGGCGATCGTCGAGAACGTCGCCGGCGGCAGCGGCTCGATCGCCGCCACCCGGGTGCTGAACGCGCCGGCCGACGGTCACCAGGTGTTCCAGGGTTCGCCCAACGAGCTGATCCTCGGACCGCTGGCGATCGCATCGGTCAAGTTCCGGAGCGAGGACTTCCGGCTGGTGCAGATGATCTCGACCGCGCAGATCGCGTTCCTGGTGCGCCGGGACATTCCCGCCGGCACCGTCGACGAGTTCCTCGACCATGCGCGCCGGGCGGCGGCCGCCGGCAAGCCGCTCACCTATGCGAGCGTGGGGATCGGCTCCTTCTATCACCTGCTGGGCGAGCACCTGTCCCAGGTCACCGGGATCCCGATGGTGCACGTGCCGTACAAGGGCGCGCAGCCGGCCGAGCAGGACCTGCTCGCCGGCGAAGTCGACTTCTTCCTCGCGCCCTACGGCAGGAAGCACGACGAGTTCGCCAAGCAGGGCAAGCTCAAGATCCTGGCGATGCTCAACCGCGAGCGGCTGGACGGCGTCAAGGCGTATCCGGCGATCAGCGAGAGCCGGCAGCTCAAGGACTTCGCGTTCAACATCTGGACCGGGTACTTCGTGCGCAAGGACACGCCCGAGCCGGTGGTGCAGCGGCTGCACCGCGCGATCACCGACACGCTGAGCGATCCGCAGGTCCGCGCCTCGCTCGAGGCGCAGAGCCAGCTGCTCGCCTCGCCACTGCCGCTCGATGCGGTCGGCAAGGCCTACCTCGACGGCACCGCCCAGTTCCGGACGATCGCCAGGTCGATCAACCTGCAACCGCAGTAGCGCGCTGCGACCACCGCCCGGGCCGCCCCACGGCCCTGGGCGACGTGAAACGACCCCCGGAGCCCCCCATGAACGTCGTCGTCCTCGGTGCCGGCCTGCTCGGCGTGACCTCGGCCTACTTCCTGCGTCAGCTCGGCCACGAGGTCGTGGTGATCGACCGCCAGGCGAGCCCGGCCGCGGAGACCAGCTTCGCCAACGGTGGACAGATCTCGGTGAGTCACGCCGAGCCGTGGGCCAACCCGGGCGCGCCGCTCAAGGTGCTGCAGTGGCTGGGCAAGGAGGATGCGCCGCTGCTGTTCCGGCTGCGCGCCGACGCCCGCCAGTGGCTGTGGGGCCTGCAGTTCATGCGCGAGTGCACCCCGGCACGCACCCGCCGGAACATCGAACAGATCGTGCGGCTCGGCACGTACAGCCGCGACACGCTGCAGCAGCTGCGCCGCGACACCGGGCTGCAGTACGACCAGCGCACCCAGGGCATCCTGCATTTCTACACGAACGCGCGCGAGTTCGAGGCGGCCGAGGCGCCTGCCGCGCAGATGCGTGCACTGGGCTGCGAGCGGCGCGTGATCTCGGCCGACGAGGCGGTGCGCCTGGAGCCGGCGCTCGCCCAGGTGCGCGCCCGGCTGGCCGGCGCGACCTACACCGCCGAGGACGAGTCGGGCGACGCGAACCGTTTCGCCCGCGAGTTGGTGCGGCTGTGCGAGCAGGCGGGCGTGGAGTTCCGGATGAGCCACACGGTGACCGCGCTGCGCGCGGCGGGCGGCACGATCGATCACGTCGAAGCGACCGACGCCGAGGGCCGCTTCCAGCGGATCCGGGGCGACGCGTACGTGGTCGCGATGGGATCGCTCAGTCCGCTGCTGGTCGCGCCGCTGGGCATCCGCCTGCCGATCTACCCGGCCAAGGGCTACTCGGTGACCCTGCCGGTGCTCGACGCCTCGAAGGCGCATCAGGTCTCGCTGACCGACGACGAGTACAAGCTCGTGTTCTCGCGGCTGGGCGACCGGCTGCGCATCGCCGGCACCGCGGAGCTCAACGGCTACGACCGCGACCTGAACCGGGTGCGGTGCGAGGCGATCGTGCGCCGGGTCGAGACGCTGTTCCCCGGCGCCGGCGACACCTCCCGGGCGCAGTTCTGGACCGGTCTGAGGCCCGCCACGCCGAGCAACGTGCCGATCATCGGCCGCTCCAGGCTGCCCAACCTGTACCTGAACACCGGTCACGGGACGCTCGGCTGGACCCACGCCTGCGGCTCGGGCAAGAGCATCGCGAGGATCGTGAGCGGGCTCGCGCCCGAGATCGACTTCGCGTTCGCCGGGGCGGACCGCTCGGTCGGTACCGCCGCGGCGCTTCGCCCCTCGATGGGTGCGCGATGACCGAGGTCCTGGAGCCGGTCGCGGACGCGGTCGACGCCGACGCGGTGAGCGCGATGCAGGCGTGGCGGCGCGCGATCCACCGCCACCCGGAGCTCGGCTTCGAGGAGCGCGCGACCGCGCGGCTGGTGGCCGACCGGCTGCGCGAGTGGGGCTGGCAGGTGGTCGGGGGCATCGCGGTCACCGGCGTGGTCGGTACGCTGCGATGGGGGGCGGCCGAACGCGCCCCGCGGGTGGGGCTGCGCGCCGACATGGATGCGCTGCCGATCGAGGAGCGCACCGGCCTGCCCTGGGCTAGCCGCGTGCCCGGCCGCATGCACGCCTGCGGTCACGACGGCCACACCGCGATGCTGCTCGGTGCCGCGCGGGCTCTGTCCGAACGGGTGACGTCGGGCCGGCTCGGCGCGGCGGGCACGGTGCACGTGATCTTCCAGCCGGCCGAGGAGCTGGGCGGCGGCGGGGGCGCGCGTTGCATGATCGACGAGGGCCTGTTCGAGCGCTTCCCGTGCGACGCGGTGTTCGCGATGCACAACTACCCCGGCATGCCGGTGGGGCACGTGTACCTGCGCGCCGGCGCGTTCCTCGCGTCCTCGGACAAGGTGCTGATCCGCTTCCACGGCCGGGGCGGCCACGGCGCGATGCCGCACCTGGCCGCCGATCCGTCGCTGCCGGCGGCCGCCACCGTGCTCGCGCTGCAGAGCATCGTGTCGCGCAACCTCGATCCGGTGGCCGACACCGCGGTGGTGAGCGTCGGGCGCCTGCAGGCCGGTGCGACCTACAACGTGATCGCCGAGACCGCCGAGCTGGAGCTGAGCGTGCGCACGCTGTCGGCGACGGTCCGCGACGAGGTGCACCGTCGGATCCGGGCGATCGCCGAGGGCCAGGCCGCCGCCTTCGGGGTGCGCGTGGAGGTCGACGCCGAGCGCGGTTACCCGGTGCTGGTCAACGCCGCGCCCGAGGCGGATCGGGTCGCGCGGGTCGCCAAGGCGCTCTTCGGTGCCGATCGCGTCCACGCCGACGCCCCGCCGCTGCCGGCGAGCGAGGACTTCGCCTTCATGCTGCAGCGGGTGCCCGGCTGCTACCTGATGATCGGCAACGGCGACAACGGCCACGCGGCGGGCCGCGCCGCAGGACCCTGCAACGTGCACAACCCGCACTTCGACTTCAACGACGCCTGCCTGCCGGTTGGCGCGGCGCTCTGGACGGGGCTGACCGAGGCGTTCTTCGGCAAGCGGGCGGGCTGAGCACGGCGGGCGCGAGCCTCACCATCACCCGCTGCCGCATCGCCGGGTCACCGGCCACGGTGCGGAGCACGAACGTTTCCGCTGAAACGCCCGCGGCCGTGCGCCCCGTGCACGCCGATCCGGGCCGAGGGCATCGCGGTCGGGAGAAGCGCCGAGGAGGGCCGCTCGAACGGAGGTGTGCAACGCTGCCGAGCGGGAGGGCGGAACGGGGCGCCGCGCGCCGCGAGCGGCTGCCCGAGTCGAACGACCCTCCCCGGATCGGGTCGATCCGTTTCGACAACGTCTGGCTCAGCGCGTAGGCTGCGTCGCCACGTGAGCCCTCGTCTCCCCAGGAGCAGCCGATGTCGTCCAACCCCTTCGAGCAGCCCGGGCGGTTCTTCAAGGGCAACCTGCACACGCACAGCAACCTCTCCGACGGCATGCTGCCGGCCGACGAGGTCTGCAGGCGTTACCGCGAGCGCGGCTACGATTTCATCTGCCTGTCGGACCACTTCCTGCCGAAGTACGACTTCCCGGTGACCGACACCCGGCCCTTTCGCACCGAGGGCTTCACGACCCTCCTCGGGGCCGAGATGCATGCCGGCCAGACCGGGCTCGGCGAGAAGTGGCACGTGCTCGCCAACGGCCTGCCACCGGACTTCGACCCTCCGCGCGAGGGCGAGACCGCGCCCGAGATCGCGGCGCGCTCCCGGGCGGCGGGCGCCTTCGTGAGCATCGTGCACCCTGCCTGGTACTCGCTGAGCGTGGACGATGCGCGCAGCATCGAATCGGCGCACGCGATCGAGGTCTACAACCACACCTCGGCCGTCAAGACCGATCGAGGCGACGGCACCGTGCTCTTCGACCAGATGCTCGCGCTGGGTCATCGCCTCAACGCGCTGGCCTGCGACGACGCCCACTTCGAGCTCGACGACGCCTTCGGCGCCTGGGTGATGGTACGCGCCACCGAGCGCAGCCCCGAGGCGCTGCTGGCGTCGCTCAAGGCCGGTCGGTACTACAGCTCCACCGGGGTCGAGCTGCGCGACATCCGCATCGAGGGCGACGAGGTGGTGGTCGAGTGCTCGCCCGCCACCGGCATCTACCTGCAGGGCAAGGGCTCGCGCGAGGTGCACGCCATCGGCCACGACCTCACCCACGCCCGCCTGCCCGCCTACAAGCTGGGCAGGCAGGGCTTCATGCGGCTGACGGTCATGGACGCGCGGGGCCGACGGGCCTGGAGCAATCCGTTCTGGCGGGAGGGCTGAACTCAGTGCGCCGTCAGCCTGCCGCCGGATCCGGCGGGATGTGCCGCTCGCCGAGGATGGATCGGGGAGTCTCATCCGGCCGGCGGCCTGCGTGCGGGTGGGCGGGGGGGCGGGCGCCGGGAGGCGATGGTCAGCGCTCGTGCGCAGGCCCCGCCACCCCGGCCCGGTGGATCGGGTGGGGCGTTCGCGGCCGAACGCTTCAGCGCAAACGCGCAGGGAACGCTCGGGCCATGCCGTGGCGTACGGGTGCTCGTGGCCCCGCGCGCACGCTGCGGTATGCCCGGGGGTCGTTCCCGTGCCCGATCGAAGCCGGGTGCCTGCCTGGGTGGGGCCGGCGTGGAGCAGACCTCAGGGATCGGGCATCGGCAGGGCTCACCCCCCCGCCCAGTCCCCGCTCTTGCCTCCGCGCTTCTCCAGCAGCCGCACGTCGGAGATCACCATCCCGCGGTCGACCGCCTTGAGCATGTCGTAGACGGTGAGCAGGCCGACCTGCACGGCGGTCAGGGCCTCCATCTCGACACCGGTGCGGCCGTCGCACTCGACCGTGGCGGTGCAGACCACCGCGCGCGCGGATTCGTCGATCGCCAGGTCGACCGCGACCCGGGTGAGGGCGATCGGGTGGCACAGCGGGATCAGGTCGGCGGTGCGCTTGGCGCCCTGGATCGCGGCGATGCGGGCCACGCCGAGCACGTCGCCCTTCTTCGCGGTGCCCTCGCGGACGAGCGCGAGCGTCTCGGCGCGCATCACGATGCGCCCGACCGCCACCGCGACGCGATGCGTGACCGCCTTGGCGCCGACGTCGACCATGTGGGCGCTGCCGGCGGCGTCGAAGTGGGTGAGCGGCGAGGCGTCGGAGGCGCGGGTCATGTCCGGCCTATCATAGCAACATGGATCGGTGCGTCTTCGGGCTCGCGCGCCGCGGACGGGCGCTCGCCGCGCTGCTCGCGGCCGCGCTCGCGCTCGCGCCGCCGCCGGCCGTGCCGCAGATCGACAACCTGCCCCGGCTGGGCGATCCGGCGGCCGACGAGCTCTCGCCGCTCGCCGAGCGCCGCCTGGGCGAGTCGATCATGCGCGAGGTGCGTCGCGACCCGGCGTACCTGGACGATGCCGAACTCGTCGACTACCTGAACCGCATCGGTGCGCCGCTCGCGGCGACCCCGGCCGCCGGCGGTCTCACGATCGAGTTCTTCGCGATCGCCGACGGCTCGATCAACGCGTTCGCGCTGCCCGGCGGCCACATCGGCGTGCACTCCGGCCTGCTCGCCACCGCCGAGACCGAGTCGGAGCTGGCCGCGGTGCTCGCCCACGAGATCGGCCACGTCTCCCAGCGCCACGTCGCGCGGATGCTCGCGCAGCAGAAGCAGGCGTCGTACGTGATGCTCGGCGCGCTGGTGCTGGCGATGCTGGCGGCGCGCTCGAACCCGCAGGCGGCGATGGGCGGGGCGATGCTCGGCACCGAGGTCGCACGCAATACCGTGATGTCGTTCTCGCGCGAGGCCGAGCGCGAGGCCGACCGCGTCGGCTTCGAGATCCTGCGTCAGTCGGGTTTCGACACGCAGGCGATCGTGTCGTTCTTCGTGCGGCTGCAGACCGCGACCCGGCTGTACGAGAACAACGCGCCGGTGTACCTGCGCACCCACCCGCTGACCGGCGAGCGGATCGGCGACATGCAGGGGCGCAACCGCGAGGCCCGCTACCGGCAGCGCGCCGACTCGATCGAGTTCCAGCTGCTGCGCGCCCGGCTGAGGGCGACCGGCGACGCGAGCCTCGAGGGCCGGCGCTCGGCGCGGGCGCTTCTCGAGCGACAGGTGCGCGACAGTCCGAAGACGAGCGCGGCGCCGTGGTACGGGCTCGCGTCCGTGGCGGCTGCGCAGCGCGACTGGGCGCGGGTGGACACCGCGCTTACCCAGGCGCAGGCGGTCGCCGGCGGCCCGCATCCGTTCTTCGAGCGGCTCGCCGCCGACAGCCGCCTCGCCGCGGGCGACGCGCGCGGCGCGGCCGAACGCGCGCGGCGGGGGCTCGCGCGGTTCCCGGACTCGCGCGGTCTCGCACGGTCGCTCGGCGAAGCGCTGGTCGCGTCGAACCAGCCGCAGGAGGCGGTGCGCGTGCTCGACGAACTGCTGGTCGCGTGGCGCGGCGACGCGCGGCTGTGGCAGCACCTCGCGCGTGCCCACGAGGCGCTCGGCCAGCGCGCCCGCGCGCACCACGCGTCGGGCGAGGCCTACGCGCTGCTCGGCTCGCCGCTCACCGCGGTCGAGCAGCTGCGCCTCGCGCAGCGCGCGGGCGACGCCGACTTCTACACCGGCTCGGTGATCGACGCACGGCTGCGCGATCTGCAGGCCGACGCGCTGCGCGAGCTGGAGGAGACGCGCCAGCGCGCGCAGCAGCGCTAGCGCGGAGCGGCCGCGCGACGCCGCACCGGGCCGGGCACGGCGTCCGAGGGGAGCGACGACGTGATCGGGGCGGGCGGCCTCCAGGCCGCCCGGGACCGCGGCCGCGGGCTGGCCGGTGCCCGCCGACTCACCGGGGGCGCGGCTCGAACCCGAACGCGCGCGCGGGCGGCTCGGCCAGCCGCTCGACCGGGTGCTCGCCGAGCAGCCGCAGCGTGCCGGCGCGCGTGCCCGCGGCGGCGGCCTCGTCCAGCTCGAGATCGAGCGCGGCCAGGTCGCGGTCGTCGACCAGCCCGGGTCCGAGGTCGGTCGCCAGCCACAGCGTGCCGTCGTCGGCGCAGGCCGCGCGATCGACGCGCGCGGCCGGCCAGCCGGTGTGGGCGACCGGGCGCTGGGCCGCGCCGTCGCCCACCAGTCGGTAGACCAGCGGGGCCGGGTCCAGATCGACGTAGACCCGCTGCGGCCCGTTCTGCCAGTGCCAGCGGCCCGCGGGGTCGGCACCGTAGTTGCGCCCGATGAAGTCCACGATCGGCGGGCTGGTGATCTCGCTGCCGGCGCCGTGCAGCGCCTCGTCGAAGCCGGGCACGCCGCGGTCGACCAGCATCCAGCGGCCCCGGCGGTCCAGGCGCAACCAGCCGTGCACCGCCGGCACGTCCGGCCAGCGCGCCATCGCGCGGCGCACCAGGTCATCCAGCCGCATGCGGCCTCCCGGGCCGGGCGGGTGCTGCGCCCAGCACCTGCTCGAAGTGCGCGAACATCCGCCGCGGCAGCCATTCGAGTCGGCCGGGCGGGCCGCCGGTTACGAAGCCGACGTGACCGCCCTCGGCCGGGTACTCGAGGCGTACCGCCGCCGACACCTGGTCCGGGCGAGCGAGCGCCGAGGGCGGCAGGAACGGGTCGTTGAGCGCGTTGACCACCAGCGTCGGCACCGTGACGTCCGGCAGGAACTGCCGGCACGACGAGCGGCTCCAGTAGTCGAGCGCACCCGCGAACCCGTGCAGCGGCGCGGTGAACGCGTCGTCGAACTCGAAGAAGTCGCGGCCGGCAGCCACCCGGGCGAGGTCGAAGCGGCCGGGATGACGCGCGTCGAACGCTGCGCTCTTGCGCCGCAGGCTGCGCAGGAAGCTCTCGGCGTACAGCCGGTTGAACCCGCGCGACAGCGCGATCGCGCCGGCGTGCAGGTCCTGCGGCGGGGAGATCGCCGCCGCCGCGGCCACGAATCCGGCGTCGGTGCCGCGCTCGCCGAGCCACTTCAGCAGCAGGTTCGCCCCCAGCGACACGCCGGCGGCGAGCAGCGGCCGCGCCGGGTCGCGCGCGGCCAACCGGCGCAGCACCCAGTCGGCCTCGTCGGAATCGCCCGAGTGGTAGGCGCGCGGCAGCCGGTTCGGCTCGCCGCTGCAGCCTCGGAAGTGGATCACCACCGCGTCGAGCCCGCGGGCGCCGGCCTCGGCCATCAGCGCGCGCGCGTAGTGGCTGTCCGAGCTGCCCTCCAGGCCGTGGAAGAGCGCGAGCAGCGCGCCGCCGCGGCCGCCGGGCGGCGAGGCGAGCCAGTCCAGGTCGATGAAGTCGCCGTCGGGCGTGTCCCAGCGCTCGCGCCGGTAATCGACTGCGGGACGGCGGGCGAGCACCGACGGCACGATGGTCTGCAGGTGCGGCCCGCGCAGCCACGCGGGCGCGCGGTAGTCGCCGCCGGCGGCGGTCACGGCGTCAGTGCAGCCGGCCGCGCGGCGGGCGCGCCGCGTCGCCGTCCTCGTCCGCGTCCTCGGGGCTGGATTCGGTGGCCGGCCGCGGCGCGCCCCAGCCGGTTCCGGGGGGGCCGGCGCCGACGTCGGCGAGCGCACCGTCGCCGTCGCCGTCCTCGTCCGCCTCGAGTTCGTCGCCGTCGCTCACGCCCGCGTGATGCACGAGAATCCGCCAGCCGGAGGGCGTGCGCACGAAGACGTTGGTGGCCACCACCTCGACCACCTGCGCTCCGCCGCGCCCGTGCACCGCGATCCGCTCGATCACGCTGTGCACCGCCACGTCGGCCCGCCGCCAGGCGCGCACCGCCGCGGTCGCGATCCGTACGCCGCCGCCGGTGAACATCTCGCGGAACGACGTCCGGATCGCGTCGGGCCCCACGAGGCGGGGGCCGCCCGGGTGGTTGCAGACCGCCGAGTCGTCGTCCACCCACAGCGCCATCATGCGCTCGAGGTCCCCGTCGGCCATGGCGGCGTAGAAGGCCCGTTCGACGGCTTCGGCGCTCGAGGTGGTGCGGCTCATGGCCGCCGAGTTTATCGGATGTCCCGGGCGACCAAGCGCATCGCCGCCTGCAGCGAGGCGAACACCGATTCCGGGCGTACGCCGCTCAGGCACCGGCCATGGCCGAAGCGGCAGGTCGGCGAGTCGCACGGGCTGCACTCCTGCGCGAGCCACTCGACCTTGGCGCGGACCGAGCGGGGCGCGCCGGCGCGCGGATCGGTCGGCCCGAACACCGCCACCAGCGGCCGGCCGTAGGCCGCCGCCACGTGCATGAGCGCGCTGTCGTGCGAGACCACCGCCTCGGCCTGCGCGAGGATCGCGAGCGTGTCGACCAGCGACTGCTCGCCGCACAGGTTGCGCGTCACGCAGCCCGACAGCGCGGCGATCTCGGTGGCGAACGACCGGTCGACCAGATCGCCGACGAGGACCGGCGTCAGCTCGGGCCACGCTTCGCACGCATGAGCGATCAGCGACGCCCAGTGCCGCGCGGGCCAGCGCCGGCTCGGCGCGCCCTCGACGGTCACGCACAGCACCAGCAGTCGGTCGTCCGGCGCAAGCCCGGCGTGCACCCGTGCGGCCGACTCGCGCTGCAGGTCGCGCGCGAGCGACGGCGCGGGCACCTGGCCGGGCAGTGGCTGCGACGCATCGAAGGCGAGGTGCGCGAATCGCTCGACCGCGGGTCGCGCGTGACCGGACGTGCGGAAGGCGTCGACCCGGTGAGGCTGGTTGATCAGGCCCCAGCGGGTGTCGCCGCTCAGTCCGATGCGCACCGGGATGCGCGCCAGCCAGGGCACGAGCGCCGCGCGCTTGGCGTGCGGCAGCACGAACACGCGGTCGTGACGCAGTGCGTCGAGCCGCCGGGCGAGCAGCAGCGCGGCCCACGGCCGCAGCCGGCCGCCGGTGGTCTCGCAGAGAACCACCTGCTCGACCTCGGCCATCGCCTCGAAGACCGGCACCACCGCGGCGCCGGCGAGCACGTCGACGTTGCCGACCGGATCGAACCGGCGCAGCAGCGCCACCAGAGGCTGGGTCATCACCGCATCGGCGAGCGATTCGGTCGCAACGATCAGGGTACGCATCGGGATCCGAGAGACCGGGGGACTCCGTGGGGAACCCTTCGATTCTCGGATCGACCCGCCCGCGCGCCCGTGACGGATTCGTGCCCCGGGCGGCGGGCGCCCGTGACGGATGTCTCAGTGGCCGGGGACCTTCGCCGCGGGGTCGAGCCGGTACTCGGTGCTGCAGTACGGGCACAGCGCCCGGCCGGTGTGCGCCACGTCCAGGAACACCCGCGGGTGGTGGTTCCACACCGGCATCTTCGGGTTCGGGCAGAACGCCGGCAGGTCGCCGGCGCTCAGCTCGACCACCGCGGCCACGCCGGCGCCGGCGGCCGGGGAGCGTGCGTCGTCCATCGGTTCGGCCTCGTCAGACCGGCGACA
>Ga0169931_10008278_pt1 | contig 15217 bp, 10 predicted proteins | sample Kivu_15m_20L_FD_129675 | JGI IMG/M metagenome (GOLD analysis project Ga0169931, IMG submission 129675) | Freshwater microbial communities from Lake Kivu, Western Province, Rwanda to study Microbial Dark Matter (Phase II) - Kivu_15m_20L... | ecosystem: Environmental > Aquatic > Freshwater > Lake... | reverse complement strand
TGATCCGAGTCCCTCGGTTCGCAGCAACTCGAGATCATCGGCCACATCGAGCGTGCCGACGATTCCCTCTGTGCCCGCCGGCATCGGCATCTCTGCCGACCCGCGGAGTGCCACCGAGATGACTTCGAAGCCGCGCACCGCTGTCCCGAGGGTCAGCTCGGCCCGCTCGGCGAGGGCCCTCGCGCCCCATGTGGCATCGACGACGTCCGGGCTGAGTCGATCACCGACCAGGAGCAGGATGGGCGCGTTCGCCGTCGCAGACGGTCGGCGGAACAACTGCAGGCCGAGCACTCCCGCCGACTGCTCCCCTCCCGCGTGGTCGACAGGAACCGTGAAGGTTCCGCACTGGATCGCACCGCACGGTGCCCACTCGACGGGCTCGTCGGCGACGGTCGGGTCGGCGATGGTCTCCTCGGGCGGAGCCGAGACGGGTCCGGCGCACGCCACCAGTCCGACTGCGAGGGCCGTCGAGAAAAAAGTTGCAGGCCCCCGACGCATCAAGCGTCGATTATCGCAGTCGGGATGATGTCGCGCGCACCACGACCCTGGTCGAGGACACCGAGACCTTGCCCGACTTGGCAACCGCCACGAAACTGTTCACAGAGATGCGGCCAGCGGGGACCGAGAATCGACCCGTCGAGTTCGTGGCGACCTTCTTGCCGTTCCGCCACAGCGTCACGCGTGAACCGGCGGGAGCAGAGACGGTGATCGCGATCCGCGCGCCGACTCGCTTGACCCCGACGATCTCCACCGCCAGCGATGCGGGGGCCGCCAACGCGGCAACCGGGGTGTCGACCCTCGGTGCCGGGACGCTCGGCGCACCCGGTGCCACGGGAGCGGGCGTCGACGGCGCGGGTGTCACCGGTGCGATCACCGGCTGCGAGGGTTCATCGACCCGGTCGGTGCCGTAGTCGAACGAGAACACCGAGTCGTCGGCGAACTGCAGGGTCGACTCGGCGGCGTCAGCAACCGCCGACGAGGTCGCCGGCGGTTGTGCATACAGCAGTCGGTTCGGACTGCCCGACGCGGGAGACGAGACGGCATTCGCAGTCGAGGTCGACAGAAGATGAGCCGCGACTTGTGCCGGCGTCAGCGATCGGTTGTTGCCGAGCACCTGCGCGGCGACTCCGGCGACATGCGGCGATGCCATCGAGGTGCCCGAATACGTGGCCGTCGCCGTCGACGACGAGGTGCCGAGCGATGTGATCGAGGAACCGGGCGCGAAGATGTCGAGACAGGTTCCCCAGTTCGAGAACGACGATCGTGCATCGCTCGAGGTCGTCGAGCCGACGGTGAGCGCGCTCGGGGCGCTCGCCGGCGAGTATCCGCAGGAGTCGGCGTTCGAGTTGCCCGCGGCAACCACGACGGTGATGCCGTCTTCGACGGCACGCGACACCGCGTCGTTCAGCACCGCGTCGAATCCACCACCGAGGCTCATGTTCAGCACGGCCGGAGTCCCCGCCTGGTGGTGACTGATGGCCCAGTTGATACCCGACACCACCGTCGAGGTCGAACCCGAGCCCCAGCAGTTGAGCACACGCACCGGCACGACCATCGCGAGATTGGCGAAGCCGTACTGCGTTCCCGCGACGGTCCCGGCGACATGGGTGCCATGACCGTCACAGTCGTGCGTTCCGAGACCGTCGTTGATGCTCGTGAATCCCGCGGCGACGCGTCCCGACAGGTCGGAGTGTCCGGCATACACACCGGTGTCGACGACATAGACGGTCACGCCCGCGCCCGATCCCATGCGCGTCAGGCGCCCGTCGAGCGGGAGCGCGCGCTGATCGGTGCGGTCAAGACCCCACGAGCGCGCGGTGACCGGGGCAGTCGATCCACTGACCGGCGTGACCGGGTCACTGGCCACCGATGACGGACCTGTTCCCGCAGAATTCGTCGCGGTCACCGTGAAGGTGTAGGCGACGCCATTCGTGAGGCCGGTCACGACGCACATCGTCGTCACGGACTCGCACGTCGAAGCACCGGGGCTCGCGGTCACGTTGTACGCCGTGATCGAGGCACCACCGTTGGACTCGGGCGCGACCCACGACACGGTCACCGAGGAGTCTCCCGAGGTTCCCGAGACGTTGCGCGGCGCGCCGGGAGCGGTCGGTTCACCACGCGGGATCACAGTCACCGAACCGGAGGCCGGGCCGGTGCCGTAGGAGTTCACCGCCCGGATCCGGATCGAGACCGGCACATCGGGGGTGCGATTGGTCAGTTGCGCCGTGGTCGAGGTGGAGACTCCATCGGGATGCACGGTCCACGTGCCCGAGTAGTTGGTGGACACCTCGACGATGTAGTCGGTCACCGGCGCGAAGCTGCTGGTCACCGCGCGCCACGAGACGTTCACCGTCGTCGCATTCACCGTGGCAACGACGTTCGAGGGAGGGTTCGGCGTCCCGGTGACGCGCGGCTGGAGGGTCACGGTCGTGCTCGGTGCGCTGAGACCCACGGCATTGCGCGCCACGACGCGGAACAGATAGGTCGTCCCACCGACCAGCGAGGCGATGCGGGCGCTCCGGACCGGTGCGACGACCGTCGCTGCGATCGACCATGTCGCTCCCGAATCGGTGGACTGGCTCACCTCGTATCCGGTGATGGCCGCACCACCGTTCGAGCTCGGGGTCGACCACGAGAGGTACGCCGACGTTCCGCTCAGGAACCCGCCGAAGTTGCGCGGCGTGCTCGGTGCGGTGACCGCCAGGACCGTCACCGCGAAGGGAGCAGTCGGGGCGCTCGCACCGATCGCATTGATCGCAACGACCCTGAAGTGATGCCGCTGGCCGCCCACGAGCGAGTTGATCCGGGTGCTGGTCTGCGTGGGCGCCACGACAGTCGCGTTCGGCCACGTGGCGCCGGCATCGGTTGACCACTCGATTCTGTACCCGGTCACTGCCGAGCCCCCGTTCGACGAAGGGCGCATCCAATACAGGCTCGCCGAGTTGTACCCGGCGTTCACCCACAGCGAGCGCGGCACCGATGGGACCGACGGCGCGGTTGGCGTCGCACTCACGGTCGCGGCCGAACTCGTGCCGAATCCGTTCGTCGCGCGGACGCGCACGACATGTGCAGTCCCACCAGCGAGCGGCGACAATGTCGTCCACCTGGTGCCACTCGACAACGTGACCAATCCCTGCCAAGTGGTGCCACCATCGACTGACCAGTCGACGAGGTACGCATCGATCGCGGCTCCACCGTCGGAACTGGGAGCGGTCCACGACACGTACAACGCATTCAACTGGGGTGAGGCACGCAGCGACCTCGGCACGCTCGGTGCGTTCGGTGCCCACGGAATGGCGGACGCCGACCCCGAGAAGGTGCCCGTGCCGACCGAGTTGACGGCGGCGACACGGAAGGTGTGCGTCACGCCAGGGCTGAGCGGGGAGATCAGGGCCGATGTCGCAGTCGAGACCGCGTCGGCCGCGCGCACCCATGTCGAACCCAGGTTGGTCGACACATCGATCACATAGTCGGTGATCGCCGCCCCGCCATCGGTGAGCGGCGCAGTCCATTTCAGGGTGACACGTTGGGTCCCCGCGGTCGCCACGAGCGATCTCGGGGCGCCGGGCACCACGGGCGCGAACGGAGTCGCATTGGCCGTGTTCGAGGCAGCACCAGTGCCGGCCGAGTTCACCGCCTTGACGCGGAACCAGTGCACCGCGCCGTTGACGAGCCCGGTGACTGTCGCCGCGGTGGCCGTCGACACTCCGTCTGCGAACACCGTCCACGAGGCGCCGAAATCAGTGGAGAACTCGACGATGTAGTCCGAGACGACCCCGCTTCCCCACGCCGGTGGTGCAGACCACGTCAGCGAGGCGCGCGCGTTGCCGGCAGTGGCGCGCAAGTTCGAGGGCGCGGACGGCGCCGAGGGCGGCGCAGCGGCGAAGCTCGCCGAATACGACAGCAGATTCGGCGATCCCGTTCCGGGGTTCGTCACGATGCCGGGCGTCGCCGCCGCGGACAGGGTGGACGCGACGGTGGCCGGCGTGGCCGAGGGGTTCGTCGACAGGTACAACGCCGCGACACCCGCGACGTGCGGCGATGCCATCGAGGTGCCCGACATGATGCGAGTCGCCGCGGGGTTGAGCACTCCGTTCAGGAGGTGGTACGCGGAGAGGATCGAGCTGCCCGGGGCGAACACGTCGAGGCACTCTCCCCAGTTGGAGTAGCTCGCACGGGCATCGGTGGACGTGGTCGCTCCGACGGTGATCGCGCTCGCGGCGCTCGCCGGCGACGCGGTGCACGCGTTCACATTCGAGTTTCCGGCCGCCACCACGACGGTGACTCCGTCGGCGGTCGCGCGACTCACGGCTGCATTGACGGTGCCCGAGAATCCTCCGCCGAGGCTCATGTTCGCCACGGCTGGCGCGCCGGGCTGATGGTGCCCGACGATCCAGTCGAGACCCGCGATCACACCCGAGAACGAACCCGAACCGGTGCACCCCAGCACGCGCACCGGAACAACGGTCGCGCGCTTGGCGACGCCGTACGTGGTGCCCGCGACCGTGCCCGCGACGTGCGTGCCGTGGCCGTGGCAGTCCTCCGTGCCCTTGCCATCGGAGATCGCGGTGTATCCGGCAGACATCCGACCGGTGAACTCGTTGTGCGCCGAATAGACACCGGTGTCGATGATGTAGGCCGTCACGCCCGCACCGGTCTGGTCGAACGTGTAGCGCGTGTCGAGCGGCAGGGACCGCTGGTCGATCCGGTCGAGACCCCATGTGGCGTTGCTCTGGGTGTCGTCGACGACAACGACACGATCGGGTTCGATCGACACGACACTCGGGTTCGAGCGCAGCGTGGTGACTTGGCCGTCGGTGAGGTCGGCGACGAAGCCATCGATGGCATCGGAGAACGAGGCGTTGACGCTTCCCGCGAGCGAGGCCGCAGCCGTCGACGCGGCGGTCTCCGAGGAGAACTGCACGATCCAGCGCCCGGGGATCACGTCACCGGCGGATGCGCCATCGGGCGCGGCGAATGGCGGCAGGACCGGATCGTCGAGAAGTCCCATCGGTTGATCCGGCGCCACGATCCGCACGGCGGGATCGATCGAGGTCCTCTCGGCCTGGGCCGGGGTCAGGGTGCGCACGGCGACATCGCCGTCACGCTCGACGATCACGTAGTCGTCGGTTGACGCGGCCAGAGACGGAGACGGAATCGCAACGACTCCGACAACGGCCAGTGACGCCACGCCGAAGAACTTCGTGACCCCTCTGCGCACGAGCGTCATCCTAAGGAACCGGTGGTCGGCCGAACAGTCGCCAGTCGCAGCGGCGCGAGCGTTGCGATGCACGTTCCCCGCAGAGGGGCGGACCGGGGATGAATGTCACTCATTGGACACCACAGCGCACGCCGTGGGGTTTCCATGACGGGCTGTGGACAGATTCCGTGGCCCCTTCAGACGGCGAACCAGACCACCAGAAGGGGGGTCACCACAAGGCCCGGCAGCAGCGAACCCAAGCGGATCTTGGTGATTCCAAGGAGGTTCAGCCCGATTGCGAGCACCATGAAACCCCCTGAGGCGAACAGTTCGGTGCGCATCCGGTCGTCGAGGAGGGCATCGAGCCCGGTCCCGGCCAGGGTCAGCAGGCCCTGGACCACGAACACACTCAGTGCCGAGAACGCGGCACCAATGCCGTAGGTGGCCGTGAAGATCATCGACATGAAACCATCGAGTGTCCCCTTGATGATGTAGAGCCGGGGGACGTCGCCGGTCGCGTCCTCGATCGCACCGAGCACCGTCAACGGACCGATGCAGAACAGCAGCGTCGCCGTGACGAACCCCCTCACGAACGATCCATCATCATCGGAGCGCGCGAACCGGCTCTTCAGTCGCTCACCCAGGCGCTCGAGTCGGTCCTCGATGCGCGCCAACTCACCCAGGATCGCACCCACCACTGTTCCCACGAGCGGGAAGACGAGATTGTGGGTGTCGAGAACATTGTCGATCCCCATCACGAGCGTGGCGATCCCGATCACCTGCACCACCGAGGTGCGGATTCGCTCGGGGATCCGCGACCCGATGAGGAGGCCGACTCCCCCGCCGGCGATCACCGTCGCGGTGTTGATGAGGGTTCCGAGGCCGCGCACGACACCCGAACCTAGTCCCGACCGACCCCGAGCCGAATGTGGATGAGGTCGACTGCGACATACTGGCGAGGTGCAGCGCATCGTGCTCCGCTCCGGTGATGTGGTTGCCGCCGTGGATGTCCGCCACGGGGCACGACTCGCATCGTTGCGCTTCGGGGGAACCGAGGTGCTCGTCACCGCGGGCTCCGACCCGGTCGCATGGGGCTCCTATCCGATGGTCCCCTACGCCGGCCGTGTGCGTGATGCAGAGGTCCGGTTCGCGGGGCTCGTCCACGAACTCGAACCCAACGCGGGCCGGCACGCAATGCACGGCACGGTGTTCGCGACTCCATGGGAGATCGACTCGCACGACATCGACAACGCAACGCTCGTCACGAGCCTCGGGCCTCATTGGCCCTTCGAGGGTCTCGTCGTGCAGCGCGTCGAGGTGTCCGGTGACGGAATCACGATGCGACTCGCAGTCCATGCCGGCGAGGATCAACCGGTTCACGTCGGTTGGCACCCGTGGTTCCTGAAGCCCACGAGAATCGACCACCGGTGCACGTCGATGCACGTGCGCGACCGCGCGGGAATTGCGACGGCCGAGGTGATCCCGGTGCCGGATGAACCACTCGATGATTGCCTCGTCTCCGGGGGTGCCGAGCCCGAGTTGACAGTGCGGGGAATCGATCTGCGACTCTCGAGTGATTGCTCGCACTGGGTCGTCTACGACATGCCCGACCATGCGACGTGCGTGGAGCCCCAGTCGGGAGCACCGAACGCGATCAACGACTCACCCGAGGTCGTTCCCGCAGGTTCGATCCTGTCGCGGTGGTTCAGGATCGCGCGCGTCGGATGATCGCGCCGGCACTGGTGAGGGTCGTTGCGCCGCTCAGGCCGCCCACCGCGCGCGCATCCGCCGCAGTGCAGTCGTTCTGATCTCGCTCCACGTGCCGCCCACGAGGTTGCGCACGGTGCCGAGCGAGGGCACGGAGCCGTCGCCGTTGACCGCCGCACGCCACGCGTCGAACTGGTGACTCGCACCCCGATGCGCCGGCTCGGCGAGGAACCTCTCGACATGGTCGAGGATCTCATCGCGTGTCCATCGCCGCTCGTAGTTCTTGCGGAGTGGTTCGCCGCTCGCGACTCCCACCTCGGCACACGCCGCGGTCCACGACCCGAACAACTGCACGATGCGCGCCACGCTCGGTCCCTTCACTCGCCCCTCGCGCACGAGTGTCGTGTAGGCCTGATGGCTGAGCGGACCGGCGAGCAGACTCGCCGCCTGCAGTGCGGCCTTGGCGCGCTCGCGGGTGGCCGTGATCGCCTCGGATTCGGTGCGCGCGGAGGGCTCGGCGATCTCGGACTCCTCGAGCACCAACCAGTCGACGGGCTTGGCCGACACAGAGACATCGGTGAGGGGCACACCGAGCACCTCGGCGATCTCGGCCAGGGTCGACCCCGGGCACTGACGCAGGTGTTCAGCGATTCGCTGCGTGAGCGCCCCGCGCACCTCGGCCTTGGTCGGACGGGTCCGCTGACGCGTGCGCACGGTGCCCGGCTGAGCCGCGGCATTCTTCGGGGGTCGACCACGGCGAGGCTTGTCGGCCGGAGTCGTCACCACCGCGGGCGACTCGCCACCGGCGCCACCAGGCACCGGGTCGACGACGGGCGACGGCTGTGCGGCCGGCACGAACCGCACCACGAACTCCCCGAGGGTCCTCACGTGTTCGCGATTGACGCGCCCGTTCTCGTCGACGAGGCCGAGGTCGGTGATGACCCGCGCCAGAGCACCCGGGAGATCGGCGACCGACACCTTCGTGGTCACCTCACGCTTGGACACCGTGCACACGGTACCGTTTTACCATAGGATCGGAAGGGGGCCCCGGTGCGGGTGACGATGGAGACGCAGTTCGAGAGTCTGCTGCCCGCCGACGACACGCACCCGTACCGCACGGGCGCATGGCGGCCCCAGACGCGGGAATGGACCGCGCTCGACATGGAGGTCGAGGGGGAGCTCCCCGCCGACTTGAACGGGGTGTACCTGCGCAACACCGAGAACCCGCTCGTTCCCGCGATGCAGCGCTACCACCCCTTCGATGGCGACGGAATGCTCCATGCGATCTCGTTCCGCGAGGGACACGCCGAGTACCGCAACCGGTTCGTGCGCACGGCGGGACTGGCAGCCGAACTCGAGGCCGGTGGACCGCAGTGGTCGGGGCTCGCCGAGTCCCCGCTCAAGTCGCCCCGTCAGGATGGCTGGGGTGCGCGCACGCGCATGAAGGATGCGTCGTCGACCGATGTCGTGGTCCACAACGGACTCGCCCTCACGAGCTTCTATCAGTGCGGTGATCTCTACCAACTCGATCCGGTCACGCTCGAGGATCGTGGTCGGGCATCGTGGAACGGTGCGTTCCCCGGATGGGGCGTCTCGGCCCACACCAAGGTCGACGAGCGCACCGGCGAGATGCTGTTCTTCAATTACGGCACCGAGGCACCCTTCATGCACTACGGCGTCGTCGACGCCTCCGGAGAGTTGGTGCACCACACGCCGGTGCCCCTGCCCGGCCCCCGCCTGCCCCACGACATGTGCTTCACGGACAACTACGCGATCCTGAACGACTGTCCTCTCTTCTGGGATCCCGACCTCGTCGCCAAGGGGATCTACGCCACCGGCTTCCATCGCGACATGCCCCTGCGATTCGCGGTGATCCCCCGTCGCGGCACCGAGAGCGACATCAAGTGGTTCGAGTGCGACGCCACCTATGTCCTGCACTGGATCAACGCATGGGAAGACGGCGATGAGATCGTCATCGACGGCTACTTCCAACACGACCCCTCCCCCTCGCTCCCGCCGGACGCGACGATGGAGCACCGCCTGTTCCGATTCCTCGACCTCTATGCGCTCCAGTCGCGGCCCCACCGCTGGCGCCTGAACATGAGGACCGGCACGGTGAAGGAGGGCCCGCTCACCGACACGATCACCGAGTTCGGCATGATCGACTCCTCTCGCATGGGTCGTGCCCACCGCTACGTGTACCAAGTGGTGCCGGCCGAGGGTTGGTTCGGGTTCGAGGGCCTCATCAAGCACGACGTCACGACCGGCAACGAGGAGGTGTTCCGCCTCCCCGACGGTGTCTATTGCTCCGAGACCGTGTTCGCACCGAAGCCCGGCGCCACAGCCGAGGATGACGGCTACCTCGTCACCTTCACGATGGATGTGCCGAATGATCGCAGCGACTGCCAGATCTTCGATGCCCGCAATCTCTCCGATGGTCCCATCGCGCGCATCGCACTCCCCGAGCGGATCAGCTCGGGCACCCATGCGACCTGGGCCGATGCGTCGCGGTTGACGCCGCGCGGCTGACGCCGGGGGATCCGTGACACGCCAGACGCGGGTGGATCCGCACCTCGGGACCGTCGTGCACATCGTCGCCGACCGCCAGGGCCGCCCGAACCTGCCCGTCGACGGCTGCCCGTTCTGCGTCGGGGGCCTCGAGGCGCCGGAGCCCTACGAGGTGCGCGCGTTCAAGAACCGGTGGCCCGCCCTCGAGGGCGGAACCTGCGAGGTGATCCTCTACTCGCCGGATCACGAGGCGACACTCGCCACTCTCCCCGTCGAACATCTCGGCCGCATCGTCGACCTCTGGTGCGAGCGCACCACGGAATTGCGCGACCTGCCGGGTGGTGAGCATGTGGTCGTGTTCGAGAATCGCGGCGCCGAGATCGGCGCGACGATCGCCCACCCGCACGGGCAGATCTACGCCTTCAATCATGTCCCCGATCGTCCCGGCCGGATGCTCCGCGCATCGTGGGCACCCGAGCCGAACCCGGGCGACCGGTTCGTCGCCACGATCGACGGCTGGCGCGCCTGGTGCGATGCGGCTCCCGTGTTCCCCGTGTCGGTGCGCCTCGCCCCGATCGAACGGGTCGCCGATCTTCCGGCACTCGAGACCGCCGCGCGCGCCGGCCTCGCACGGGCGCTCTCTGTGATCTTCGGAGCACTCGAGCAACTCTTCGGCGAGCCGCTGCCCTACATGATGTGGATCAACCAATCACCGCGCACATCGTCGCAGTGGCCCGATGCGTGGATGAACATCGAGATCGTCTCACCATGGCGCGCGCCGCGCCTGCCACGCCACATCGCCGGCGTCGAGGTCGCGACCGGTGAGTACTTCGTGCCCGTCGACCCCGCCGACATCGCCGCGCGATTGCGCGATCTCATCGGCTGATGCCCCGCACGGCCGCGCCCGGGCGGGTGAACCTGATCGGTGATCACACCGACTACACCGGTGGACTCGTCCTGCCGATGGCGATCGATCTCGCGACCACGATCGAGTGGGAGGAGTCCGACCGCCTGCACCTCGTCTCGGCGGATGATCCCGAGCCGGTCGACATCGATCCTCGCGCGCCCTTCGATTCCTCGATGACTCCCCGATGGGGCCGCTATGTCGCCGCGGTCGCCTCTCTGATGGAGTCACCGCGCGGCATCACGGGACGCGTGTCGACCACTCTGCCGGTGGGGGCCGGTCTCTCGTCCTCGGCCGCGCTCGAGATCGCCGCCGCGCTCGCAATGGGCTTCAGGGGAGACCCCGTCGCGCTCGCGCGCATGTGCCAGCGGGCCGAACACCTCGCCACCGGCGTGCCGACCGGGATCATGGACCAGATGTGCATCGCCTCGGCACGCGAGGGCGCCGCAACCCTCATCGACTGCTCCACCCTCGCGGTGCGCCATGTCACGGTGCCCGATGACGCAGCGGTCCTCGTGCAGTTCATCGCACACCGGACCCTCGAGGGATCCGAATATGCCGACCGCGTCGCCGAGTGCGCGCGGGCCGAGTCCGAGATCGGCCCCCTCCGGTCGGCGGGCCTCGACGACACCGCGCGAATCAGCGACCCGGTCGCGAGATCACGCGCCCGGCACGTGATCTCGGAGAACCGCCGGGTCGAGGCGTTCGCAGCCGCACTCGATGCGGGCGATTGCGCGGGTGCGGGTGCCCTGATGACCGAGAGTCACCGCAGCCTCGCCGACGATTTCGCCGTGTCGACACCGATCATGGACGCCGCCGTCGCGCGGATGCTCGAGCTGCCCGGGGTGTTCGGTGCCCGGATGACGGGCGGTGGTTTCGGCGGGTGCATCGTGGCGCTCATCGCCCACGACGCGGAAGGACCCGGCTGGAGAGTTCACCCCTCCGCCGGGCCCGACCTCTCTCGATGATTGAGTCTGGCTGCTGATCCGATCGTGGATCAGAGGGCGGCGACGTCGACCGTCGGAGGAATGATCACCTTGTCGATGACATGGATGACACCCTTGGAAGTCGCGATGTCCCTGGTGACGACGTTCGCATCGCCCACCGTGACGCCCATGCCGGTCGTGACGGCGAAGGTCGAGCGCTCCGGAAGGAAGCGCCGCGAACGCTGCGTTCGTCGGTGCGAACACGGTGAAGGGTCCCTCACCCGAGAGTGTCTCAGCGAGTCCGACGGACAGGATCTGTCCGGTGAACGGGCGCGACCGTGACCGACCGCGCTCCCCACTCAACCGACTCGACGACCGCGGTTGTCGAGTCGAATGTCCCGCATGGCGGGGATGAATGTCACCGGCCCGAGACCACGTAGCGCATCGTGTGCACGCCGGCCGGCACGAGGTACTCCCCGAGCGTGTCGGGTCCGCAACTGGCCGTGCCGAGCCCACGGTGCGCCGCGTCGAGGTGCACGACCAACGAGGGTCTCCGCACCAGTTCGGTGAGATCACGCGCCGCGAACAGATCACCCGCGCGGTGCCTCGTCACCGACGCGTGGAACGGCACACCGTCGGCCTCGATGCGCAGCACCTCGCCGGTGCGTGGATCGAGGAACTCGAGTCGTCGGCAGTCGGTGCGCAGACCGAACTCCTGCGGAACGAGGTAGGGAATCTCGTCGGGTTCGCCCTCCCACACCGACACCATCGCCGAGGCGCGACGGTCCGGGTAGTTCTCGTGCGGGCCTCTCGCCCACCATCGCAACTTCGAGAACCGGCGCGGCACCTCGAACCACACCCCCACCCGTGGCAGGTCGGCCAGGTGCTCGGGCACGGTGATCTCGTGCTCCCACAGCACGGACCCATCGCTGCGCTCGGTGCGGCGGGTGGTGCTCGCCACCAGCGCCGCATCATCGAGGGGAATGCCCTGTGCTGTCCAGCGCTCGAGTGAGCGACCGAATCCGCGCCACAGGTGCGGCATCATCTTGAAGCCGTCGTTGTCGGTGGCAGCGCGCCAGATCGTCACTGCGGGCTCCACCTCGACGGGCGGCACTGCGCGCGATCTGCGCACCGGGGCACGGTGCCGTGCGGATTCCCGAAGCGTCACCTGGTCCCACGCCACGACGTGCCCGGCCCCCGCCCACGCCGTCCCCCGACGCAACGACCACTCGATGGTCAGGTGCACCTCGCGCGCTCCCTCGGGAGCAACGGCCGGCAGGGGGATCTTCACCGTGTGCTGCGGCGCGCACACCGGTGGTCGCAGGGTGCCACGGCGCGCGATGCGTCCATCGACGAGCAGCGACCACGTCGCCACGTACGACGACAGGTCGCTGAACCATTGGTGGTTGTGCACGGCCAGACGCGCGGTCGAGCCGCGGCCCACGAGCGAGGTGCGCACCGGACGGTGCACCCACGCCAACTCGCGCATCGCCGGGTGCGGGACGAGGTCGGCATGCACGAGCCCGTCGGCCACGAAGTTCCCGTCGTTGGGCGCATCGCCGAACTGTCCGCCGTAGGCGAACCGCTCACGCCCGTCCGGGAGCCGCTGGCGGATGCCATGGTCCTTCCACTCCCACACGAAGCCGCCCTGCACACCGGGCGTCGACTCGAACACCTCCCAGTAGTCGGCGAGCGACCCGTTCGAGTTGCCCATCGCGTGGTTGTACTCGCACATGATGAGCGGACGCGTCCCCAGACCCGAGCGCCCGTACTCGGCGACATCGGCGATCGTCGCATACATCGGGCACACCACATCGCTCGCCTCGAGACCGCCGTCGATCCACCCCGAGCGCGGCCCCCCGGTGTGGAAGACCGCCCCCTCGTAGTGGATCGGCCGTGTCGGGTCGACGCTGCGGATCCATCTCGCCGCCGCATCGTGCACCGCGCCGTACCCGGCCTCGTTGCCGAGCGACCAGGCCACCACACAGGGGTGGTTGCGGTCGCGTTCGACCATGCGCGTGATCCGCGACATCCATGTCTCGCGGAAGCGGGGGTCGCGGTGGAGGCTCTCGTTGTGGGCGTGGGCCTCGGCGTTCGCCTCGTCGACGACATAGAAACCGAGCTCGTCGCACAGATCGAGGAACCGCGGGTCGTTCGGGTAGTGCGCGCATCGGACTGCGTTCACGTTGTGCTGCTTCATCAGCACGAGATCGGCCCGCATGTCCCCGACCGTGACGGCCTTGCCGCGATCGGGGTGATGATCGTGACGGTTGACCCCGCGGATCATCACGCGCTCTCCGTTCACGAGCAGGTCGCGCCCGCGGATCTCGACCGACCGGAACCCGCACCTCACCGCGGCGAACCCGGCGCTCTTGCCGTCGGGGGCGAGCAGCTCCACGATCACCCGGTACAGAGCGGGGCGCTCCGCCGACCACGCATCGACCGCGCCGATGGTCCACTCGAGCCGGGCTCTGTGGCCACCGAAGACATAGGGCATCTCCTGCCACGCGACATCGGCCAGATGACGATTGCCGATCCGCTTCCCCTGCAGTGTCTCGAGATGCGCGGCGACCTTCCAGCCCGGCACGAGGTGCGGCCCCGCATCGACGGCCACCTCGACACATATCGCGCCGGTGACCGGATCGACCGGGCTCTTGCCGCGCTTCTGGATCGACGGCGTCACCGTCACGTCGTGCATGTGCACCGCACCACGCGACTCCAGGAACACCTCGCGGTGCAATCCCGCCATCCACCACTGGTCCTGATCCTCGAGATGGCTCTGCGCCGACCACCTGCAGACTGCGATCGCCACGGTGTTGCGCCCCTCCACGAGTGCCGCACTCACGTCGTACTCGCTCGCGAGTCGGGAATCGGTGCCGTACCCGATGAAGACACCGTTCACCCAGACCATGTGCACGCTCTCGGCACCACCGATGTGCAGGATGGTGCGCCGACGTCGCCACGAGGCCGGCACCGTGAACGACGTGCGATGGACTGCGGTGGGGACCTTGTCGGGGAGGCTCGGTGGCACTCCGGTCCACGGCATCTGCACGTTCGTGTAGTGGGGCACGTCACCGAGACCCGCGAGGGTCCAGTTGCCGGGGACAGAGATCCTCGCCCAGTTGGCATCGTCGACCCTGGTGCCGACGGCGGCGGCGGGAATCTCGTTCACATCGGCCCACCGCTTGATCCGCCACCATCCGTCGAGCGATTTGAACCACGGTGACGCGGTGCGATCACCGGAGCGTGCGAGATCGAGCGCCCCGGAGACATGCACCGGCGTGCGCATCGCGAGTCTGTTCAGCGACACGACGGCAGGATCGGCCCACGGGGCGAACGAGGCGACATCGGGCAACGGCACGGATGCATCTTCTCATCTCGCCCCGATGATCGTGCTGGTCGTGCCCGTGGCGCTGCTCGCGTGGTTGATCCTCGATCGCGTCGCGGCCCGCGGCGGGTTGTCGGGGTTCGCCGAGGCGGGCTCCATCGCGGGCGCCGTGGTGGCCTCGTCGGTGCTCGTGTTCTTCGCGATCCAACTCGTTCCGTATGGTCGCGACCGCACGAACCCGCCGGTGACCGGGGAACCGCAGTGGGCCAACCCCGAGACGCGCGAGTTGATGGTGCGTGCCTGCTTCGGGTGCCACTCGAACGAGGTGGAGTACCCGTCGTATGCATCGGTCGCGCCGATCTCGTGGATGGTGCAGTGGCACATCGATGAGGGTCGGGAGAGTGTGAACTACTCCGAGTGGGATGTGAGCACCCACGGCGGTGACGAGACGTGGGAAGAGATCAAGAAGGGCTCGATGCCGCCTCCTTACTAAACCCGGTTCGGCCGGCACCCCGAGGCGAATCTGACCGACGCCGAAACCGAGACTCTCCTCGCGGGAGTGAGGGCGACCCCCGGGCTCTACGAGAGCGACGGGTACGGTCGCGGCGACAAGGACGACGACTGAGCCGAGCCGCCGCTCA
>Ga0169931_10008277_pt1 | contig 15218 bp, 15 predicted proteins | sample Kivu_15m_20L_FD_129675 | JGI IMG/M metagenome (GOLD analysis project Ga0169931, IMG submission 129675) | Freshwater microbial communities from Lake Kivu, Western Province, Rwanda to study Microbial Dark Matter (Phase II) - Kivu_15m_20L... | ecosystem: Environmental > Aquatic > Freshwater > Lake... | reverse complement strand
TTATTCAAGGAATGTTGTTACAAATACAATTTCTCGAAGGTGTTCATAAGCTGTTAAGCTGTTAGTCATTCAAACTGCACTAGTACAATCGCCACAAAAGCCTTGCTGCAAGGGCTTCGCAGAAACCAACATGCAATTTAGATGCTCAACAGCTTAGGCATTCAAGTAGCACTAGTGCAAACGCTACAAAAGCCTTGCAGCAAGGGCTTTGCAGAAGTCAATATGCAATTTAGATGCTCAACAGCTTAAACAAGTTTTAAGCTCATGGCGGTTGTGGCCGTTGCGACAGTAGCCTAACCAGAACTATGTATAGTTCCCAAGGGACTGTCCAGGCCTAGGCCTTCGACCCGCTCGGCCACCCGAAGCTTGGCCGAACGAGCTCGCGGATTGTGGCTAATTTCCTCCTCCGTGGCAATCACAGGCTTTTTGGTGATGACTTTAAATACTGGGGAGTCTTTCAGGGTGTGTTTTACCAGGCGGTCTTCTAGACTGTGGAAACTGATGATCACCAGTCGGCCCTCGGGAGCCAGCCAGGTGGGGGCCAATTTCAGCAAGCGCTCTAGCACCTCGAGTTCTTGGTTAACGGCAATGCGCAGGGCCTGAAACGTGCGGGTGGCGGGGTGAATGCGACCATAGCGATAGCTGCGGGGGACACAGTGGGCAATGGCCTCGGCCAGGTCGGTGGTGGTTTGCCAGGGGCGCTGCTCGACAATTTTGCGGGCAATGCGACGCGAGAGGCGTTCTTCGCCGTAGGTGTAGATCAGGTTGGCGAGATCGGTTTCATCCCAGTGGTTGACAATGTCGGCGGCGGTGAGGTCTTGGCGCAGATCCATACGCATGTCGAGGGGGGCGGTTTGGCGAAAGCTAAAGCCGCGATCGCCCACGTCAAGCTGGACTGAACTCACCCCCAGATCGGCCAGAATACCGTTAAAGCCTGGGCCTGAGGGGGTGAACTCGGCAAAGTTGCCGTGCCAGTAGGTGACTCGGGGGCCAAACTCTGCCAGGTTGGCCTGGGTCGCCGCGATCGCTGCCGCATCCTGATCGATCGCGACCAGTTGTAGGGTGGGATCGGCCTCTAGCATCAGTCGACTGTGGCCGCCGCCCCCGGCCGTCGCGTCTAGATACCGCCCGCCGGGCTGGAGGTTAAGTCCAGCTACCACCGCCTCCGGCAGCACCGAGATGTGGTGAAATTCTGCCTCTGGCTCCGAACTTGGCTCCGATTTTGCCATGGGCAACCCTAAATTTTTGCTCACATCGCCAACTGAGGCGATTCCCATTTAAGATACTCAAAGATACAGCAGAACAGTACTTTGGCCATTGGGTAGCCCCTATGTCAATCATTGAAACTAAGACCGAACCCATGGTGCTCAACATGGGGCCCCATCATCCCTCCATGCACGGGGTGCTGCGGCTGATCGTGACCCTCGACGGCGAAGATGTGCTCGACTGTGAGCCTGTGATTGGCTACCTGCACCGAGGGATGGAAAAAATCGCCGAAAGCCGCACCAACGTCATGTTTGTGCCCTACGTCAGCCGGTGGGACTACGCGGCGGGTATGTTTAACGAAGCCATTACCGTCAATGCTCCTGAGCAGCTAGCCGATATCGAAGTGCCCAAGCGGGCCAGCTACATTCGCGTCATCATGCTAGAGCTCAACCGGATCGCCAACCACCTGCTGTGGCTTGGTCCCTTCTTGGCCGACGTGGGTGCCCAAACGCCCTTCTTCTATATCTTCCGCGAGCGGGAGATGATCTATGACCTGTGGGAAGCGGCCACGGGCATGCGCCTGATCAACAACAATTATTTCCGCATTGGCGGGGTGGCCGCCGACCTGCCCTACGGCTGGATCGATAAGTGTCTCGACTTCTGCGACTACTTTTTGCCCAAGGTCGACGAGTACGAAAAACTGATTACCAACAACCCCATCTTTCGCCGCCGCATTGAGGGCATTGGTACCATTACCCGCGACGAAGCCATTGCCTGGGGGCTCTCTGGCCCCATGCTTCGGGGCTCTGGGGTGAAGTGGGATCTGCGCAAGGTCGATCACTACGAGTGCTACGACGACTTCGACTGGGATGTGCAGTACGAAACCGCAGGCGACTGCATGGCGCGCTACCAGGTGCGGGTGCGGGAAATGCGGGAGTCGGTCAAAATCATTCGCCAGGCCTGTGCGCAACTGCCTGGCGGCCCCTTTGAGAACCTCGAGGCCAAGCGCATGGTCGGCGGCCCTAAATCGGAGTGGAATGGCTTCGATTATCAGTTCATCGGTAAAAAAATTGCTCCCACCTTCAAAATCCCCGCTGGAGAGCACTACGTGCGTCTAGAGACCGGCAAGGGCGAAATGGGCGTCTTTATTATGGGCAATGACACCGTATTCCCCTGGCGCTTCAAGATTCGCGCCCCTGACTTCAACAATCTCCAGATTTTACCCCACCTGTTGAAGGGGGTGAAGGTGGCTGACATTATGGCCATTTTGGGCAGCATCGACGTGATTATGGGCTCGGTCGATCGATAGATCTGGGGTTTTCCCGGCCCAGATTTCTGAGCCGGTAGATTACCATAGCGATAGCTGGATGTTAGATTTTAGCCGAGGGATGGCAGGACTACTGGTTCGATCTCTCGGCTCTCTGTTGTTAATTGCTTCTGTTCCTGCTGGATCTGGCCTGTGACCACACTGCCCTCTGTCCCTGCTCAAACCCGTGCTCGTCGGCAACAGATTCAGCGAGCCAAGCGACGGCGGGCTTTGACGATCGCGCTATTGTTGCTGCTGGGGGTAGGGGTCATGGGGGTGCGATCGCTGCCTAGCCCCACCCTGCGGCAAATCCAAGAAACGGTGTGGGTCAACCATCCCGAGCCCTTGGCCATGGCGGGCGGCGATCCCTACATTCGGGCGCTCATGCGCACCATCTCGGCGGCTGAGTCAAATACCGATCAGCCCTACAACGTGCTCTACGGCGGTGACATGGTGCAGAAGCTCAACCGCCACCCCGACATTTGCATAGAAATTGTCGCCGGGCCAAACCAAGGCAACTGTACGACCGCTGCTGGCCGCTACCAGTTTTTGACTAGCACCTGGCAAGAAAAAGCCCGTCACTATCATCCTAAATCGCCAAGTTGGTTTGGGGTGTGGGGCAACTACAGCTTTGACCCCGAATCGCAGGATTTAGTGGTCTACCACTGGCTCAAAGATGACGCAGCCTGGAATTTAGATATTCCTACCGCCCTGCGGGAAGGTCAGCTGGAGGAGGTGCTACAGCGACTCTCGGGCACCTGGACGAGCCTGGGCTATGGCATCGAGTCGAACAGTATGACCGCCCGCCTGCCCCGCATTTACGAGGGTCTGCTCAAGGAAGAGCTAGAGCTATCGGCCTCGGAGCGGCCCTAGGCGCGATCGCAATAAAAACCCCGTGCTCTCGGTATGGGTTACCTAAAGCACAGGGTGACTCAACTTAGCTTTGCCAAAGGGAACTACAGGCTGGGCGAGGGCTATTCCGCAAAGAAGGTGGCTGGGGCTTGGAATGTTCTTGCAGGGGCGGGAGTCAGGAGTCAGGAGTCAGGAGTCAGGAGTCAGGAGTCAGAAGGGGTGAGCGGCGGCTCACCCAAATCCATTGATGCATAATGTTGGCTCCTTAAAAACTGGGTGGGTTCGTTGAATTAATCAACTTGAGTCCTATAGTGCGGGTCGTGGCTGAGAGGTATCTGACCTCAAACTGAGGAACCCTTAAGGGCTGTCTGAGAAATCTGAGGAGAACTTGATGGGTGGATAAGAGATGGACTAGGCAAGCTGCCTTAAAACGCTGAAAGCCCTTTGGCTGGGGCGATCGCTGGTTAAGCAACGTCAACTTGACTACGGTTTAGTGGGTTTCAGAGTAGGATTACCCTAGGCGCTTCAGTCGACCTGCTTAAGAGGTTGTTTGAAAAGCCAAAGAGCGTCTCAGACTATACCTAGGTCGTCGGCTAATGCCCTCAAAACTCAGCGTTTTGGCTGTCTCTTGGCGGCCAACTAGACCTGGGACAATCCTTTGCAAACAACCTCTTAGATAGAGTTGTCTTTGGCCCAAAAACTTCGATGTCACTACAAGGTTCATTGCTCCAATGCCCACCGCCCACCGCATGTTTCAGAGCCTGCAAGATACCAACAACGGTTATAAGTCGTTTGAAATGCCGGGGGCTAAGCCCCACTACAACCCCGATCGCCCCGGCCAGGTGGAGCACATCGCACTGGATCTAAGCCTGGATCTGGAGCAAAAAATCTGCGAGGGCACCTGCAAAATTCGCATTAACCCCGTCCGCGACGGCATCGAGAGCCTGACGCTGGATGCGGTGAGCCAGCAGATCGCGTCGGTCAAGGTGGGCATCGCCAAGCAAGACTTTGACTACGACGGCGAACAGCTGGTCGTGCGGCTGAAAAAGCCCACGATCGCAGGGCGGAGTTTTACCGTTGCGATCGCCTACCGCCTGGTGCAGCCCGAGCGTGGTCTCTACTTCATTGGCCCTGACCAGCACTACCCCGACAAACCCATACAGGTGTGGACCCAGGGCGAAGACGAAGACTCTCGCTTCTGGTTTCCCTGCTTTGACTATCCGGGGCAGCTCTCTACCTCAGAAATTAAGGTGCGGGTGCCTGCGCCCTACCAGGTCGTCTCCAACGGTGAACTGGTGGAAACCGCCGCCGAGGGCGACCACAAAACTTACCACTGGCACCAACCCCAGGTGCACCCCACCTACCTGATGGCCCTGGCGGTGGGCGAGTTCGATGTGATCCAAGATCAGTGGCAAGACATTCCGGTTACCTACTATGTGGAGAAGGGCCGCCAAGACCAGGGCCAAATCACCATGGGCAAAACCCCCCGCATGGTGGAATTCTTGAGCGAAAAGTACGGCTACCGCTATGCCTTCCCCAAGTACGCCCAGGTGTGTGCTGCCGACTTCATCTTTGGCGGCATGGAAAACACCTCGGTGACGATCTTGACCGATCGCTGCCTGCTGGACGAACGCGCCGCCCTCGACAACCGCAATTCAGAATCCCTCGTCGTCCACGAGCTGGCCCACCAGTGGTTTGGCGATCTGCTGGTGATCAACCACTGGAGCCACGCCTGGGTAAAAGAGGGCATGGCCACCTACTCCGAAGTGATGTGGACGGCCCAGGAATACGGTGCCGATGACGCCGCCTACTACCGCCTGGGCGAGGCCCGCAGCTACCTGAGCGAAGACAAAGGCCGCTACCGCCGCCCCATGGTCACCCACGTCTACCGGGAGGCGATCGAACTCTACGATCGCCACATTTACGAAAAGGGTGCCTGCGTCTACCACATGATTCGCGCCGAGCTGGGGGATGCCTTGTTTTGGCGGGCGATCCACACCTTTGTGCAGGACAACGCTCACCAAACCGTAGAAACCATCGACCTGCTGCGGGCGATCGACAAGGCCACTGGCCGCAACCTCCGCCCCCTGTTTGACCAGTACGTGCTGCGCGGCGGCCACCCCGACTACAAGGTGGCCTACAGCTGGGATGGCGATAGCAAGCTGGCCAAGGTCACGGTGACCCAAACCCAGGCCAAGGACGGTGACACCAGCAGCACCAGCGGCCTGTTTGACCTGCGTATTCCCATCGGCTTTGGCGTGGTGGGCAAGGGTAAGACCCACACCGTGGATGTGAAGCCATTCACCGTGCGCATTCACGAGCGGGAGCAGGCGCTGTTCTTCCCCCTGGATAAAAAGCCCGACTTCATCAGCTTTGATGTGGGCAACCACTATCTCAAAACTGTGGAGCTGGAGTATCCGGTGGCGGAGCTGAAGGCCCAGCTCAAGCATGACCCCGACCCCCTGTCGCGAATTGAGGCGGCGATCGCCCTGGCCAAGAAAGGTAGCCTCGAAGCGGTCACCGCCCTCGCCGCCTCCCTGACCGATGACCCCTTCTGGGGCGTGCGGGCCGAGGTGGCCGAACAACTGGCCTCGGTGAAGCTGGATCAGGCCGTTGAGGGCCTGCTCAAGGGGCTCCAAGACCCCGAAGCCCGCGTCCGGTGCGCGGTGGTGGACTCCCTTGGGGAGATCAAAACCCCTGAGAGCTACAAGGCGCTGAAGGCGATCGCCGAAAAAGGCGACCCCAGCTACTACGTCGAAGCGGCCGCCATTCGCTCCCTCGGCAAGGTCGGGGCCGCCGACCTCGACGGCAAAGCCAAGGATAAGAAAATCCTGAAGCTGCTGGAGACCATTCTCAAGGAGCGCCAGGGTTGGAATGAGACGGTGCGATCGGGGGCGATCGCCGCCCTCAGCCAGTTCAAATCCTCCGAGGAGGCGCTGAACCTGGTGCTCAAGTACACCGAGCCCGGCACCCCCCAGGCTCTGCGCCTAGCCGCCATTCGCTCCCTGGGATCAATCTCCAAGGGCCAGAGCAAGCCCAATGTAGAACGCATTTTGGATCGGCTGGAGACCATCGCCAGCGAATCGTTCTTCCTCACCCAGGTGTCGGCGGTGGGGGGCCTGAGCGGCATTGAGACCGGGCGGGCCATGGGCATTCTGCAAAGTCTGGCTGACCACACCCCCGATGGCCGCGTGCGCCGCCGCGCCCAGGAAGCCGTGCAGCAGGTACAAAAGGCGATCGGCAAGGACCAGGCCGTCGAGAAGCTGCGCCAGGAGGTGGACGACCTGAAGAAGTCTAACCAGGAACTCAAGAGCCGTTTGGAAACCCTGGAGGCCAAGGCAAAGTGATGGGGGAGCTGGCTAGCGACAATGCCGATTAGGTGGTGTCGCCAGGAGTGAGCTAGGCTGAAAGTGATGACCCAAGCCGTTCGAGATGGGGCTGAGACGATGGTGAATCAAATCATTCTGGATTGGGAACCCCCCCTACCCCCCGCAGACCTGATTTTTGATGATGGGGTTCCGTTGGAGAGCAACCGCCACCGTATTGCGATGAATGTGCTAATTGACTCAGCGCTGCAAGCCTTGTCGAGTCGATCGGACTTCTTTACGGGCGGCAATATGTTTGTCTACTACAGCCGCCGCCAGGTCATGAACCAGGATTTCCGTGGACCCGATTTCTTTGTGGCGCTGGATGTGGATGGCGATCGCGAACGGCAGGGCTGGGTGGTGTGGGAAGAAGAGGGACGCTACCCGGATGTGATTGTGGAACTGATGTCTCCCAGCACGGCCAGAGTAGACCTAGGGGTAAAGAAAGACCTTTACGAACGCACTTTCCGCACGGCCAATTACTTTGTCTATGACCCGTTTGACCCCGCTTCGTTGCAGGGCTGGCATTTAGCTGCGGCACAACGCTACCAACCGCTGTCACCGAGCGATCGGGGGTGGCTCTGGTGTGAGACGCTGCAACTGTGGCTCGGCACCTGGGAGGGCCGTATTCGTCGGGAACCACCCACCGGAACCTGTCATTGGCTGCGGTTCTACGATCGCGATGGCAATTTGGTGCCGTTGCCTGAAGAAGCGGCTCAGCAGCAGGTTGAACGGATTGAGCAGTCGCAGCGGGAGGCGATTCCTCGCTTACTGCAATTAGGCTTGAGCGCGGAGCAGATTGCTGAAGCGTTGGCATTATCGGTGGCAGCTGTGGACGCGGCGATCGCTCAGGCCTAGTCCCATGGTTAATCCAATCGCCAATGAGACGGTGAGGTCTGGCTTGACACCCAGTTTGCCTAAGGACTCTGCAGCCTTAGCGCGCACTTCTGGGTTAGGGGCGCTGGTGAGAGCATTAGCAATGGTGTCTAAGAGCATCTGGCGGTAATAGGTAGGCTGTACCATCGGGTTCTCTATTATAGGTAGTGAAAAATCAGCTCTGGGAACCTCTCTCTATCGTAAATCCCACCATACATGGCTTATTGGGAAGTCCTGAGGTGATTGACTGCCAAAAGCCTTACAGAGCAATGAATCCAACGATTTTTTCGCCTCAATTTTCAGGTTGGCAGAGATATTCAGACTCAATCTTATCCAATTTTATGCGATCAAATGATCGTATTTATGTTTTTACGTATATAATGAGTAGTGTAGATGATCATGGATGGTTGTTGATATATGAGTACGAATGAGAGTGTTGATTTGCGAGAGAGCCTGCCGGAGAGGTATTCAGCTGCCAAGAAGGGGGCAAGGGAGAATTCACTCATTGAATATGACACTGTGCTCACTTTAATAGCACAAGCGAGACGACTCTCAATGAACGAGCTTTCGTTTATTTTTGACGTTCCACCTCAAAACATTCACGTTAAGTTGAAGCGGCTTTTAAAGTATGGGCTCATCGAGCGCGAAAAGAGAGAAGGGCGCAAGGGGGTTAGAGAATACCAGCATTTCTTAGCTGCAGACGTCGATCCGGCTGAGTTACAAGCACTTACGGGAGATGAGCTGCCATCTACAATTAGTGATCGACTACAAAGCGTGCTTCATGGAGAGCCTATCCAATCGCATCAGCCGCCCTCAAGTCGTGTTGAAGCAACTTTATCGACAACTAAAAGCCAAGAGTCTGCATTTCAGCCTCCACTGGCTAAATCAGCTACGGATCGATTGATTTCTAAGCTTCCAGATTTTGATCCGACTTGGCCAAAAGAAATGCAGAATCGCTGGATGGCTTCATTTGAGGCCATTACCAAGCGATTAGCGGAAGAATCCGATAACTAAATAACTCAAAAATTAATATAGAGGAAAATCATGAATAAGTATCGCAAGACTAATAGGCCGTATTTTGTACTCATTTTCGCAACCGTCGTAGTACTCAACGGAGGTTCAGGTGGTACTGCCTTCTATCTTGGGAATCAAACTGCTCTTAATGAGGCAGAAAATCGCATTCTCGATAGCACGATCGAGATGTGGCGCATGAGCACACTGGCCTTGATCGGGTTACTTGGCAGCCGTTCTAGCCTTCCAGATAATAAAAATGATTATCAAGATTGAACCTACAGATGAATCGTAGGCTCTTCCGGATCTGTGGTTAAAACTGTATTGGATGATACATTTTGCTTTTCTTGCATTCGCTGAAGGCCTTGCTGTGCCTAGGTATTAGCTGGGTTTATCACCCTGAACCCGGAAGAGCCGAATCGTATTGATTATTTAGACTAAATTTTATGCAATCGACACCAAGAGAAATACGCTTATATGTAACTGAGGATGGCTTTTGCCCGTTTGAAGCTTGGTTGACTAGTCTACGCGATAGACAAGCACGAGCTAGAATCAAGAAACGGCTAGACCGGGTCGAACTGGGCAACTTGGGAGACGCCAAGCCCCTAGGGGAAGGAGTTTCAGAACTTAGGGTTGATTATGGCCCTGGTTATCGCATTTACTTTGCCCAAGTAGGCATAAGCATAGTCGTTCTTCTTTGTGGTGGTGACAAAAGCAGCCAAAGACAGGATATTCTTAAGGCCAAGCAGTACTGGATCGATTTTCAGCAGAGGCAAGATGCCAGCTTATAAAAGCTACCACTCCTATCTAATCGAATCCCTTAAGGATCCGGCAGAGGCAGCTGCTTATCTAGATGCTGTTTTAGAAGATGGTGAGCTTGAGCCTATCCTGCTAGCGCTCAAAAATGTTGCGGAAGCCCGCAGAAGCCTATCCTCTAGCCCAACTGAACCCAATGTAAGCTGGGATACTTGCTATCAGTTGCTTTCCCAGGGGGAAGCGCCAGGAATTCTTTTAATTTTAAAATTATTGAGTAGTTTAGGCTTAAAGCTCTCAGTCACAGTCAAGGATGAGCAAGCTGCATAGTCTTCAACCGTTAATCCCACCAGCAAGAGACGACGATCGCATCTCGATCCTGCTCAGACTGCTTGCCCCACAAGCCATCCTTCAGCCGTAGCGCTAGGACTCTCACGTGCAAAAAAGTTGAAGAAATCGCCAGAAGGCTGGGGCTGCTTCTATGGTGAAGGAGACAACAGCCGGAGCGATCGCACCCATGCCCTCATTCACCCTCTCAACCAACTGGGCCGCCTTGCAAAACGGCTCCGATATTCGCGGCGTTGCCCTAGCGGGCGTGGCTGGCGAGGCCATCAACCTCACCCCTGAGGTGGTCACCACCCTAGGCCAGGCCTTTGCTACCTGGGTAGCCTTAGAATTAGACATCCCAACGACAGCATTAACCATCGCCGTGGGGCGTGACAGCCGCCTCTCTGGCCCGACCCTGATGCAGGCCGCGATCGAGGGCATGGCGGCCCTGGGCTGTCGGATCCTAGACGTGGGCATGGCCTCGACCCCGGCGATGTTTATGAGCACCGTGCTGCCCGACTTTAGCGGCCACGGTGCGATCATGCTGACCGCCAGCCACCTGCCCTTCAACCGCAACGGGCTCAAGTTTTTTACCCGCCGGGGCGGCCTGGGCAAAGGGGATATTGCCCAACTTTTAGCCCTCGCTGAGCAGGGCACCTTTGTCCCCGACACGATCCCCGGCGCGGTGGAAAGCCGCGACCTGATCGCCGTCTATGCGGCGGGTCTAGTCCAGCAGATCCGCCAGGCGGTGAATCATCCCGACAACTTTGATCAACCGCTGCACGGGCTCAAGATTATTGTCGATGCGGGCAATGGCGCGGGCGGCTTCTACGCCAGCCAGGTGCTCGAACCCCTGGGGGCCGATACCACGGGCAGCCAGTTCCTCGACCCCGATGGCACCTTTCCCAACCACATGCCTAACCCTGAAAATGAGGCGGCGATGGCGTCAATTTGCCAGGCCGTGGTCGCCCATGGGGCCGATTTTGGCATTATCTTCGACACCGATGTCGATCGCGGCGCGGCGGTCGACCACCAGGGCCGCGAACTCAACCGCAACCGTCTGATCGCGCTGATTGCGGCGATCGTACTGAAAGCACACCCCGGTTCCACCATCGTCACCGACTCGATTACCTCCGATGGGCTGACCCAGTTCATCGAAGGGGATCTGGGGGGCATTCACCATCGCTTTCAGCGAGGCTATAAGAACGTCATCAACGAGGCCCTGCGCCTCAACGCCGCCGGGCAGCCCACCTGGCTCGCGATTGAGACCTCTGGCCACGGGGCCATGAAGGAAAACTACTTCTTAGATGATGGGGCCTACCTGGTCAGCCAACTGCTGGTGGAGCTGGCCAAGGCGCGGTTAGCCAACCAACGGCTCACCGACCTGATTGCCCCCCTGCAAGAACCCGCAGAGAGCGAAGAATTTCGCCTTAAAATTCAGGTGCCCGACTTTAGGGCCCAGGGCGCTGGGGTGATCGAGCAGCTACAAGCCTTTGTGGAGACTCAGCCGGATTGGACGATCGTGCCCAAAAACTACGAAGGGGTGCGGGTGGCCTGCTCATCTCCCGACGAAGACGGCTGGTTTTTGCTGCGCCTGTCGCTACACGATCCGGTGCTGCCGCTGAATATTGAGTCCCAGGTGGCGGGAGGGGTGGTTAAGATCGCCCAGCGGCTGAGGGCTTTTCTGGCCCCCCTGGCCGGGCTAGATATTTCGGCATTAGATTGTGCCAGCTAATGACTCATCCAGGGTTTTGCTGGGACAGGCTCGCTGGGCTGAGTTCAGCCTCCTTGGCCGGGATAGCCTCCCTGGCCGGGATATTTGATTCGATGGAATACTCTTTGAATGGTAGAAAGCATCTATGGTCTCTTTGTCTCAGTTGCCTAAGTGGGCGATCGCAGGCCTAGCCTTTCCCTTAATCTGTCTGAATGGCTGGCTGCTGTATCGGCTGGGGGGCCTGCTGCAACCGATCCCCAGTATGGTCATTACCGCCAGCCTGGTCGCCTTTCTGCTCGACTACCCCATTGACTGGCTAGAACAGCGGGGGATGGGCCGAGGTTTGGCGGTGGCCCTGGTCGTGGTGCTGGCCGTGGGTGTGATCACCATTCTGGTGGTCTTTTTGGGGCCGCTGGTGTGGCAGCAGTTGAATGACTTTGCCGAGCGACTGCCGCGCTGGATTGACCAGGCCAAAACACAGCTACTTTTGCTAGAAGATCGGGCGTTCTTACAGAATCTGCCCATTAACCTCGATCAGCTCACCGTGGAGGCCGCTAATCAACTGTCTACCGCCCTGCAAACGGGCACCAGTCGGGCTATTAACGTGGCCCTCAGCACCATTGACAGCACCTTTAACCTGCTGGTCACCCTGGTGCTCACCATTCTCTTGGTGATTAATGGCGAAGCGCTGTGGCGCGGCCTCTTGGGCTGGCTGCCCGAGCAGTGGCAAAGCCGGATACGAGACTCCCTACAGCCCAGCTTTCAGGGCTATTTTTCGGGCCAGGCAATTCTGGCCTTTATTCTGGCGGCGGCCCAGTCGACGGCGTTTATTCTGCTGGGCGTGCCCTTTGGGCTGTTGTTTGGCCTGGTCATTGGTCTGGTCAGCGTGATTCCCTTTGGGGGGACGGTGGCGGTGCTGGGGGTGAGCACGCTGCTAGCCTTTCAAGATGTTTGGCTGGGGCTGAAGGTGTTGGGGGTGGCGTTTTTGCTGGGTCAAATTAACGATAATGTGGTCGCGCCCCGGCTGATGGGGGGCATTACGGGGCTAAATCCAGCGATCATCATTCTAGTGCTGCTGATCGGGGCAAAATTTGCCGGGTTTCTGGGGCTGCTGCTGGCCGTACCCACCGCCAGCTTTATTAAAAAGATGGTGGATGTGGCCCGAGAGGCCTGGGTCGAAAACCCTGAGCTTGCGATCAAGGGATAACGCTAATGGCATAGCGTGTGATTTTGACGGGGGCTACAGTCGTCACGGTGTCTTAGCCTCCAGCGACACGAACAGTTCTATGATCGCAGCCTAGAATTGAAGAACAACGGTGAAAGACCTATGGTGACGCATTTAGCTACAAACACACTGCCGATCGCCCCTGGGGAAAGCCGTGTGGCTCTGCGCGGCATGGACTGGGTGGCCTACGGCCAAATGCGATCGCTGCTCAATGAACGCACCCGAGCACGTCTCACCTACGATCGCGGCACCCTCGAAATCACCATGCCCTCTGAAGCCCACGAGTTCTATGCTCGCCTGATCGAGCGGTTCATCATTATTTTGGTGGTTGAGCTGGGGAAGCGAGTAAAAACGCTGGGGTCTACCACGCTCGATCGCGAAGACCTCGACAGAGGGGCTGAACCCGACAACGGCTACTACATCCAAAACCAACCCCAGGTGGCGGGTCGTGCGATCGATCTGGCGGTTGACCCACCCCCAGATCTGGTGGTGGAGGTCGACATTAACCATACCGATATTGATAAAAATGCCCTGTATGCGGCGATGGGAGTGCCGGAGTTTTGGCGGTTTAACGGCAGGGTTTGGCGCATCTACGAATTGAGGGATGGGGGGTACGGGGAGTGCGATCGCTCTCCGACCTTCCCCGCTGTCTCTAAAGACGACCTCTACCAATTCTTAACCGCTTCCCAGACGGATGAAGTCACCGCAGAAATCAACTTCCGTACCTGCCTCAGAACTCAAATCAACAACCCCTCATCTGTGGAATAGAATGAGCTGTCGTGGGCACCAGTCGTTTGATCATAGGACGAACTAACATCGGTCAAGATTTAGGTGAGCCACAGACATCACAGCTAGCGCATAGAATTGAGAGACAACGATAGTTGAAACCACAATGCTAAGAACGCTTTGGGCTACTGTTCATCACGGAAAAATTGAGCTGCTAGAATCCACAGAACTGCCGGAAGGGACAAAGCTTCTGGTGACTCTGCTACCGGACGATGAGGTTGATTTTTGGGCACAGACCAGCCAGCCCTCTCTAGATGCCGTGTGGGATAACGCCGAGGATGATATTTATGCCGAGCTACTCTAGGCATACAGCCGGTTTTGTCCATGCGGTTTGAGTGGGATGAACGAAAAAATGCAGCCAATATCGACAAGCATGGCTTTGACTTTGCCGATGCCGATCGCATCTTTGACTTGCCGCTGTTGGTTGACCCAGACGAACGGGATGACTACGGTGAAGATCGGTGGATTGGCATCGGGCTGCTAGACGGTCGCGTTATCGTTGTTGTATTCACAGAGCCAGCCAACAGTACCATTCGCGTCATTTCTCTGAGAAAGGCACTCTCCCATGAACGAAGGCGCTATGAACAATACCTCCAAAACCGACTGGGCCAGAATTGACGCGATGACGGATGACGACATTGATACGTCAGATATTCCGCCTCTGGGTGAGGAGTTTTTTGCGAAAGCAACGCTGCGGATGCCTCAATCGACGGTTTCTGTTGTGGCTGTGCCTGTGGATGCCGAGACCTTGGGCTGGTTTCAGTCTCAGGGGGAAGGTGCAGAACGACACATGGCGGCGGCTCTGAGAATTTATGCCGAAGCCCAAAAACAGGCGGCTACCCTGCATTTGGCATCTTGACGGATCCCTGTCTAGGTGTTACTCAGCGAGAAAATAAAAATGTAAATCCCTAAAACCCTTTCTGTACAGAGATTTGACTGAAATATTAAGCTGGATTCAATCTGGATTTTCTTATCATTAAGTAAGACTTATTGAGATTTACCCGACGATATTAGAGATCTTTAGCGCTAGTTCGAGTGAACTATTTGGCTCTTTGATGCGATACACCGAGGGTTTTGGTTTTTCTCTAGCCTAGGAAAAACACCTAGACAGGGATCGCATCTTGACGTTAACTCAAGACAACTTCAGGTCAAGCGAGCCAGAATTGAGCCCTCGGCCACAAAACGATACGGAACGGATGAGCGACAGCGCGTAGTTTAGGGTGAGGTGACGATACAGGCCAACAGCGATGGCAAATGAAGAACAGGTCGCATTGCTAAAGCAAGGGATGAGGGTCTGGAACGTATGGAGAAGGGAAAATCCTGAAGTTGAGATAGATCTTAGATCCGCCTACCTCAACGACGCCAACCTCTTCGGACTTGGGTGCGCAGGTTGATTTTTTCTAGGATGACCACATTGAGGGGGAGCGCGAATTGCTCATGCACGGCAGTGCCCTGATACCAGTTCGTTTGAATGGTGCCGTCACGCCCTGGGGTGACGGTCTGCTGGTTCAACCAGTCGGCGGGAAGTGCCTGGTAATCCAGTCGGGGGCCATATTTAGCTCGCTTATTCGAGCCTGTATAGGGCTGATACAAGGCCGAGTCATAGCGTAACTTTGAAATCAGGTGCAGATTGTTCTGGCGCACCATACAAAGCGCATTATTGTTGCCGAAATGACCGTCCAAGACCAGATACTGCACCCTCAACCATCCCGTCATGGGCCCGAGCAGCGTGGTCAGGCTAGCGCGAATCCGCTGCAATTCTGGCGTTAGGGTGACGTGATCCTTGGGTTGAGTCGT
>Ga0169931_10008275_pt1 | contig 15220 bp, 14 predicted proteins | sample Kivu_15m_20L_FD_129675 | JGI IMG/M metagenome (GOLD analysis project Ga0169931, IMG submission 129675) | Freshwater microbial communities from Lake Kivu, Western Province, Rwanda to study Microbial Dark Matter (Phase II) - Kivu_15m_20L... | ecosystem: Environmental > Aquatic > Freshwater > Lake... | reverse complement strand
GCACAATCGGATTCTGACCAAGTACAAGAGGCCCGAAACAACAGTGGTGAAGAACACGGGGCGTCAAAGTTTTCGGATTCGGAAATCCTTAACTGACTGTCCACGGAAATGGGACCAATCTACAGTGACAAAAAGTTGGGGAACAGATTGTTATTTAAAAATATAGCAGGGGTGGGTTTTTGCTGCCATTCGGATTTTGTTAAAGGTTGTTGGCAGCCTGTTTTTTGTTGGATTGGTGCGGATTTTTTGGTTTTGGCTCAATCGTATTCCAGAGTGGGGCCTTCGTCTGGGGTTTTGAGGGCTTCGCGGAGGCGCATGCCCAGGGCGGTGCAGCGTTGGCGGTCGTCGGTGCGGCCGACGGCGAGGTGTAGGGCGCGGCGGCTGCCGACGAGGCAGACGAGTTTCTTGCCGCGGGTGACGCCGGTGTAGAGCAGGTTGCGCTCGAGCATGAGGAAGTGCTGGGTGTGCAGGGGGATGACCACGGCGGGGTATTCGGAGCCCTGCGACTTGTGGATGCTGGTGGCGTAGGCGAGCTGGAGCTCATCGACTTCGCCGAAGTCGTACTCGACGAGCTTGCCATCGAACCGGGCGCGGAGGACGCGGTCGGTGGGGTCGATCTCCTCGATCTTGCCGAGATCGCCGTTGTAGACATGCTTCTTGTAATCGTTGGCGGTTTGCAGGACGCGGTCGCCGACGCGGAAGGACTGGCCGAAGCGTTCGAGCCGGGGCTGGCCGGAATCGGGATTCAGCGCAGCCTGCAGGCGGGTATTCAAGTTGGTGACGCCCAGCTCGGTGCGGTTCATCGGCGACAGGACCTGGATGTCGGTGAGCGGGTTGAGGCCGAAGCGCTTGGGGATGCGGTCGGCCACCAATGAGACGATGCGCTCGACGATGGCCGGCGGCTCGTCGGTCTGGACGAAGAAGAAGTCGGGGGCGGGGGGATCGAGCGTGGGCATGTGGCCCTGCAGGATGTCGTGCGCGGCGCGGACGATGCCGCTCTCGGCGGCCTGACGGAAGACGCGGGTGAGGCGGACGACCGGCAGCACGCGGCTGTTGATGAGATCAGCCAGCACGCGGCCGGGGCCGACGGAGGGGAGCTGGTCGACATCGCCCACCAGGACCAGTGAGGCGTGGGGGGGCAGGGCGCGGATGAAGTTCCACGCGAGTTGCAGGTCGAGCATGCTGGCCTCATCGGCCAGGAAGAGGTCGCCCTCGAGCGGGTTGGAGGGATCACGCCTGAATCCGCCCTGGTGGGGATCGAACTCGAGCAGGCGGTGCAGGGTGCGGGCCTCGCGGCCCGTGGTTTCCTGCAGGCGCTTGGCGGCGCGGCCGGTGGGGGCGCAGAGTTCGACCTTCTTACCGGCGCGGGTGAACAATTCGACGATGCCGCGGACCAGCGTGGTTTTGCCGACACCGGGGCCGCCGGTGATGACGAGTGCCTTGCCGCGGGTGCTTTGGGCGAGGGCGTCGCGCTGTTCGGGGGCGAGTTCAATGCCCATCTGCTTCTCGATGGATGCGATGGTTTCGGTACTGGCGGGGGCGATGGCGGGGGCGCCCTGCAGGAACTCGGCCAGCTTCTGGGCGAGGTTGCATTCGGCCAGGTAGAGCGACTTGAGGTAGAGCCAGGGGGGTGAGAATTTGGTCTCGCGGACGACGCTGCCGGTTTGGCGCTCGGCCTCGAGGGCCTCGCGGGCGCGCAGGGCGGAGATGGTGGTGAGTTCGACGACCCGGTCGAGGACGGCCTCCTCGGGCTGGCCGACATGTCCGTCGAGGCCGAACTCGCGGAGGGCGTGGAGAATGGCGGCCCGGGCGCGTTCAGGCGCGTCGGGTGCCATGCCCAGGCGCTTGGCCAGCTCGTCGGCGGTGCTGAAGCCGACACCCCAGATGTCGGCGGCCAGGCGGTAGGGGTTGGCGCGGATGAGGGGGATGGCCTGGTCGCCATAGGCTCTGTGGATGCGGAGGGCGCGGGCGCCGCCCATGCCGTGGGCCTGAAGGAAGATCATCAGGTCGCGGACGCCCTTCTGCTCGATCCAGCTTTGGCGGATGAGGGCGAGGCGTTTGTCGCCGATGCCTTTCACCTCGCGGAGGAAGGCTGGGGAGCGGTCGATGACCTCGAGGGTGCGTTCGCCGAAGGCCGAGACGATGCGCTTGGCGTACTCGGGGCCGATGCCCTTGACCATGCCGCTGGCGAGGAAGCGCTCGATGCCCTCGCGGCTGTGCGGGGGAAGGCAGCGGAGGCTTTTGGCCTTGAACTGCAGGCCGCGGTGATCGGTGACCCAGTTGCCATCGGCCTGGACGATCTCGCCGGCGTTGACGGTGGCGGAGGTGCCGACGACGGTGGCGAGTTCGGGGCGGCCCTGGACGGCGACCTTGAGGACGCAGAAGCCGTTGTCAGGATTGTGGAAGGTCACCCGCTCGATGCTGCCGGTGAGCGTTTCGTCGGACATCGGGCTTGGGTTTCCACACACGGGGCGGCGCGGCCACCCGGCGGCGCCTCGCCCGGGATTCAGTGTACCGCACGGGAGGACGGGCTCCCATTGGGACAATGCTGTGGCAGAGGGGGTTTGGTGGAGGCCTTACAGCCCGCCTTCTGCATGAATGGAAAGGGGGCCGGTGCTTGAGGACCTCACCCCCCGCCCTCTCCATGAATGGAGAGGGAGCCAAGCAGATTGGGGTTATTCAAAGCGGATGGAGAGGACCTTGAAGCTGAGGGGCCGGCCGTCGACGCTGATGCCGGCCTGGGCGGGGGATTTGGCTCCGGTGGGATTGCGGAGGTTGACGATGCGGCGGCCGGGTTGGAGGGGGACCTCGATGCGGACGGGGCGATCGTTGGTGGGGTCGGTGGCGGGCAGGACGACGCGGAGTGGGCCGTCGGGTGTTTCGAGGTCCAGATGGGGAGGTTTGGGCAGGTGCTCGAAGCGGTCGCCCAGTTCGATGACCAGTTTGCCTTCGCGCGGGGCCTCGACCCAGACCTTCATGCCGTCGCCCATCCAGGCGAAACGGCGGGTGCCGGGGGGATCTTCGCCCCAGGGGGCGACGACCTTCTCGGGGCTGACCTGGCGCTCCTGCATGTTGAGTCCGGCGACCCGGGCGATGGCGGGTTTTTGCAGGACACGGAATTTGGGGGTGGAGAAGAGTTCGATGCCGCCCTTCTCGATCATGGAATGGCGGTAGACGATATGGACCGGTGGGGGCCAGGGGAACTCTGAGACCTTGCGGGTGATCTTGTCGTTGTAGCCGCCCTTGGTGCCGGCATCGTCCCAGATGAACGCGCGGCCCTCGAGGAAGCGGGGCACCCAAACGGTTTGGAAGAAGGAGGCGACGAAGGTGGGCATGGTCTGGTCTTCCATGACCCAGGGTTCGGGTAGCGGGCCATCGAGTTTTGTCGGTGGCCTTTTGGAGAATTCGGCGAGCTGGAGGTGATCGACGCTGAGGCATTTCTCGGCGCTGATGGCCAGGAGGCTGCCGGAATGGCTGACCAGCGAGTAGAGGAACCAACCGGACAGGGTGAGCAGGGGCAACCAACCGAGCAGCTTCCAGCGGTCGCGGGGATTCCGGTGGGGAGTGGGCACCATGTACAGCGCGCCGATGATGGCGACCACGGCGAGGATGGTGGCGTGGTACTGGGAGATTTTCTGCCAGCCGTAGCCGTAGCCGCTTTGTTTCACCATGAGCGCGGCGACATCGAAGGCGACCGCCCAGCCCCAGGCCAGGGCGCGGTCGCGCGCGACATAGAGACCCACGAACCAGCAGAGGCTGATCACCAGCGTGAGCACGAACATGGGGGTCCAGCCCGGTTTTTCAGCCAGGCGGGTGGCCAGGGTGGTGAAGCCGGGCAGGTAGGCGGAGCGGTCGAGCCCCTCGAACACATTGGGGGGGAGGAGGCTTTTGTTGGCGGGGTCGGCGGCCATGCGGCTTTCGGCCATGGCCACCTTCACCGTGTGGGCGGTGCGGAGGGTGACCGGCGGGAAGAGGAGCAGGCCGGCAGAGGCGACAACAACCGGCATCCACCATTGGCGCGTCCAGACGATGTTTCGTCGGCGGAGCATGTCTGACAGCAGCACGAGCCCGCCGGCCAGGCCGGTGAAGGGGATCAGCTCGGGGTAGGTGCCCGCGAGGGCCAGCGCGCCCAAGGGGAGCAGCAGCAACCGGGAGGGGGTGAAGCCGTGGAGCTGGGTTTGCCTGAGAACCAGCCACAGCAGCGTGGCGACGACCATGCCGAAGCCGTTGCCCATGTTGCCGTTGATGATGTAGTAGAAGCCCATGGGATGGAGGATGAGGAGCAGGTCGCCCACCAGACTTTCCCATTCCCGCAGGCCCTCGCGCGGGGAGAGTGCCCGGAGGAGCAGGCCGCAGGCCACCGACCAAAAGACAGCCAGGGAGGCGAAATATCCGCTGTACACCCAGACGGGATCCTGGCCGAGGAGCGTGCCGACCACGGCGCCCAGCGACTGGGAACAGACGCGGCCGCTGCGGGGATCGTATCCCATGATGGTGATGGAAAGGAGGGGGGCGGGATGTTCGCGGTCCCACTCCAGGGGTTGCAGGTAGCCTTGCCGCTGCAGCGTGACCAGATCGGTGACGAATTGCTGGTTGTCGTTGCAGGTGGTGCCATCGTACTGGGTGGGCAGGCCCTCGCGGATGACGGGCCAGGCCAGCAGGCCGAGCACGACGGCCTGCGCGGCGGCGCGGGGCAGCCACCAGGAAGGGGCCACGGGGCCGGAGAAACCGAACCAGTTCCAGCCTTCCCTGGCCAGTCGCCTGACGGCCAGGGCGGTGATGGCGAGGGCCAGGGGCCAGGCGAACCAGCGCGCGCCCATCCAGGCGTTGAGAGGCAGCAGGATGGCGAAGAGGACCGCAAGGCCCCCCAGCAGGGCCCATCCCACGCGGGCTACTGGAGTGTTGCCAAGGCGGATGCCGAAGGCGATGCCGGTGAGCAGCGGCAGCAGCAGGGCCAGGAAGAGGGCTGACAGGAAAATGATCATGGGACCCGGTTCCCCAGGCAGGAGGCGTAGCTGGCGCGGGCGTTTTGGATTGCCAGGCGCAGCGCCTGTTGCCAGTTGGCTTCCGGCTTGCGCATCTCGATGGAGATCCAGCCGGTGTGGCCCGACCCGGCCAGCCAGCGGGCGATGGCTTCCTGCTCGGCGCGGTTGGTGAGGGGATCGAGGTTGGGCTCGCTGGCGTGGTGGTGGGCGAGGGAGCGGGTGGTTGAGGGCGGAACCTGGCCGGACATGATCATGCCGCCGGCATCGCCATGCAGGGCGATGCCCGGGCTGGCGACCCGGTCCACAAAGTCGGCGGCCTCGTCGAATGTGGTGAGCCAGTCGCCGCCGTAGCCGGGCGGGTTGGCCTCGATACCGAAAACGACGCCGAGGTCGCCGGCGCGCCTGCCCAGCTCGCGAAAGAACGGGGCGGCGGCCTCATCGGCCTGTTCGGCGGAGAGCGAAGCTTTCAGGCGATTTTTGGGAGAGCCGAAAACCAAAACCCGGGCGCCCAGCAGGGAGGCGACGCGGGCCATGGCGCTGAGGTGCCCGAGCAGGGCTGATTGCTCTTCGAGTGATCCGAACACCTTGAGGTTGGGACGGTTGAACAGCAGGGCCTGCATGGCGACAACGGGCAGGCCCTTGGCCTCAAACGCCGAGCGTGCCCGGGTGATTTCGTCCGGGGAGGCGGCGGCGGGATCGGGGAAGAGCAGCGAGGGGGCGACCTCCACCCCGGTGGCTCCCCCATCGAGCAGGATGCGCAGGGCCTCGTCGCGGGATTCGGGGTCGGCGGGCCAGGCGATGTTGGAGACGGCGAGGCCCTTGGCGGACGGGGTGGTCATGGGTCACTCTCCGCCCTGTTGGGGGACCGGGTTGAATCCACCCACGCAGACTTTCAGCAGGGTTTGGAGGATGCCGAAGTTGGCGCGGAAGCCGTGGATCTTGGTGGGTGTCTTGCCGGTGGGGGGGTAGGCGCGCAGGACGGGGATCTCGCGGATGGCGTAACCCAGCCGGGCGGCGCGGTAGGCGAGGTAGTAGTGCATCTCGTAGCCGGCGAGCAGGTCTCGGAATACGGCCATGCGCGGATCTGCCAGAAGTTTGGGGGAGTAGGCGCGGAAGCCGTTGGTGGTGTCGGTGTAGCGCTGCCAGGAGGCGATGCTGAGAAGCGGGGCGTGCAGCAGCTTGATGCCCCAGTAACGGGCGGCTGGGGTGTTGATGGCCTGGCCCCCGGGTATGAAGCGCGAGCCCTGGACATAGTAGATGCCGTCTTTCAGGGCGGCGACGAAGCGGGGAATGGCGTCGACGCCGTCCTTGTCGTTGCCATCGATGGTGATGACACCCTTGTATCCCTGACGCAGGCACCAGGCGAAGGCCATGCGCATCTGGGCGCCGAGTTTTCCAGGACCGGTTTTGACGAGGAGGGCGCGGACGCCCATGGAGCGGAGGTATTGGGGATCCGTGGCACCGTCGGTGGACCCGCCATCGGCCAGGACGATATCCGCATCGGGCTGAAAGGGTTGCATTTTGGCCAGCTGGCTGCGGAGGCGATCCCCCTCATTGAGGACAAAGACGCAGACGGCGTAATCGGCCCGGCGGGGGTTCAGCTCGGTGGCGGAATGGGCTGGGACCTGCCAGCCGGTGTCGTTCCACCCGTCGGAGGTAGGGGCGGTTTTGGCAGGCTTGGCAGGTGCCGTATCTAAGTCCATGACTGGCAACACTTTCCGATATCGGTTCTGTCGGCTTGGGATCCATTCTTCGGCCCGGAGGCGGATGGGCCGGCTGGTAATCCCTGAGCCTTCTGTTGGAAATACCCCAATTCGGGAGGTGGCTGCAATGTGGATGGGACGAAGGCGGAGAATGGGGGCTTTGCGTTGGCTTGGGTGGCGGGTGGGATGGGACTTGGCTTTTGGGCTTTCGGGCTGTGCCAGAACTGGGTTGGTTCGTTGCCCGGTGGTTCGGGGGAAGTCTATATTTAGTGGTAGCAATGTTTTCCCGCCTTGCCTGTCCGGAAGCCCGCGGTGGTTTTCTGACCGCATGACCTGACCGTCCCGACCCCTCGCACGCACATTGGGAAGCCATTGGAATCAGGGAGACCACGGCGATGTTCCGACGCTCGGCTCTTGGCGGACTGCTGGTGGCGGGGTGCCTGACCTTCGGGCCGGTGGGGATGCCCGTGCGCGCTGACGGCACCAACGCCAACGCCGTGAAGGCGGATGACAAGCCCGCTGGCGACATGGCCAAGGAAGCGAAACCCAAGCCCGCCAAGGTGGCCAAGCCGCCCTCCGAAAAGGACACGCTGCAGCCCGAGACGGTTCAGCAACTGAAGGAGCTGCAGGATCGCGTGAAGGCGGTGGTGGCCAAGTGCCAGCCCTGCACGGTGGGCATTTTCATTGGTTCCAGCGCTGGCAGCGGGGTGTTCGTCCGCAAGGACGGCAAGCTGTATGTGTACACGGCGGGCCATGTCTCCGGGGAGGCGAACAAAGAATGCCGGCTGATGCTGAAGGATGGCCGGACCATCAGCGGCAAGACCTTGGGCGCCAACAACGACATCGACAGTGGGCTGATCGAGGTGACGGAGACCAAGATCGACACCAGCACCCTGCCTGTGGCGGAAATCGGTGATTCGGAATCCCTGAAAAAGGGGCAGTGGGTGGTTTCGATCGGGCATCCGGGCGGGTACCAGCGCGAGCGGACGCCCGTGGTGCGGGTGGGCCGCATCCACGAGCGGAACAAGAAGGTGCTGCGGACCGACTGCACGCTGGTGGGCGGGGATTCGGGTGGCCCCCTGTTTGACCTGGAAGGCCGGGTGGTGGGGATCCACAGCCGGATCGGGCCAACCCTAAACATGAATTTCCATGTGCCGGTGGACACCTTCGACGAGACCTGGGACAGGCTGGTGAAGGCCGAGGTGTGGGGCGGCTCGCGGTCTATCCTCAACCTGTTCGGCGGAAGCGGCAACGCGTTTCTGGGCGTGCAGACCGAGATGCGCGACGGGAAGATTTTGGTGGATGTGGTGGTGAAGGATTCACCCGCCGAAAAGGCCGGCGTGAAGAAGGGGGATGTGCTGCTGAAGTTGGCGGGGGCCACCATGAACACGATTGATGACATCCCGGCCCAACTGAAAAAGAAAAAGGCTGGCGACAAGGTGGAACTGGAGCTGTCGCGGGACGGCATGACCCTGAAGCTGCAGGTGACCCTGGCCAAGCGGCCGGAGTGACCCGGGTGAATCGCCCCACTGGGAACCCCTGACGGGAGGCTTAAAGCATGGCTTTAGCACACAAGGCATGGCGTGGCTGGCTGGCGGGCCTGGTGGTATTGCCTCTGGCAGGCGGGGAGCTGTTGGCCCAGTTTGCAGCACCCGAAAAGCCCAAGACGGATCCACCTGCCGAAAAGAAGGCGGAGGCCAAGCCGCAGCCGAAACCCGAGGCGGCCAAGGACGGGAAGGCAACGCCCGCGGACCAGACGCTGGTGCCGCTGAAGGACAGCACCAAGTATCTGCTGCCGTTCAAGGCGGCGGTGGCGGCCGCCAGCAAGGCGACCGTGGCGGTGCTTTCGGAAGGGAAGGTGGTGTGCCTGGGAACCGTGGTGTCGCCCGACGGCTACATCCTGACAAAGGCCAGCGAACTGAAGAACAATGTGGTGTGCAAGCTGCGCGACGGGCGCACCTTCGCCGCGGAGCTGGTGGGGATTGACGACCAGCATGACCTGGCCCTGCTGCGCATTCCGGCCAAGGGATTGCCCACCATCCAATGGGTGGACAGCTCGGAGGCGGAGGTGGGTGACTGGGTGTGCACGGCAAGCACCTCGGACGAACCGGCCGCGGTGGGTGTGGTGAGCGTGGCCACACGCGAGGGAAAAAACAGCCGCGCGCGGGGGGCATCCACCTCCAGCGGTTTCCTGGGGGTGACCCTGGAGCCGGGTGAGCGTGGGCCGGTCATCAGCATGGTGGAGAAGGACAGCGGGGCGGCAAAGGCCGGTGTGGTAAAGGGCGATGTGGTGCTGGAGGTGAAGGGCAAGAAGGTGACCACGCCGGACGCCATGATCGACCTGCTGCAGACCACCAAGCCTGGCGACATCGTGAAGCTGAAGGTGATCCACAAGGAAGAAAACGGCACCACCGCCGAGAAGGTGGTGGACGCCACCTTGGGCAAGCGGCCGAGCCAGAACGCCCGGGGCGACATCCAGAACAGCATGGGCGGCAAGCTGAGCCAGAGGCGGACAGCTTTCCCGAAGATCCTGCAGCATGACACCACGCTTGCCCCCGAGGTGTGCGGCGGTCCGCTGGTGGATCTGGACGGCAAGGCGGTGGGGGTGAACATCGCGCGCGCCGGGCGGGTGGAATCGTACGCGTTGCCCAGCGAGCTGGTGAAGAAGCTGATTCCGGACCTGATTGCTGGCAAATTCAAGGTGGATGCGTCGGTGACCCGCCAAGCCAGCCTGGAGCAGCGCCTGGAGATGGCGAAGACCGAGGTGAAGAAATCGGAGGAGGCGCTGGCCACCGCCCGGGACAAGAAGAGCGAGGCGCGGGTGGCCGCGCAGAGCGCGAAGCTGAATCCGGACAATCCCGGTGCCGCCCGCCAGGCCCGACGGATGGTGGAGCAGGCGGATGCCGAGGTGAAAATGGCTCAGGACCGCCTGGCCAAGGCGAAGGAAGACCTGAAGGCCCTGGAAGAGAGCAAGAAGGAAAAAGAGAAGGGCGAAAGCCGCTGAGAAAGGGCTACTCCTGAAATGGAAGGACCCCCGGTTGGAAAGCCGGGGGTCCTTCCATTTCAGGGGGTTTTGGTTTCCATCATCAGGGCATTTCGGGCGTTAGCCCCAGGACGATATTGAACTTGGCGACCTTTTCCCCCAGTTTTGAACCGGGGATGGTGGCGAACGATGAGGTGACAGCGGCGCGGGCATTGGGGTCGCGCACGGACTTGTAGATGCCGTCGCGTTCGTTTCGCTCCTCCTCCTCGGCGATGAAGAGCTGGGTGGTGAGGATGTCCTTCCCCTTCACGCGCACCTTCACATGGATATGGGGGGTGCGGCCAGGGTAGGGGACCGGCTGGATGGTGCGGAAATAGTACTCGCCGGTGGAGGCGGTGGTGAACCGGCCGAAGCCCTGGAAGTTTTTATCTTTCTTGTCCTTGTTGCTGGTGCCGGTGTGCAGGTAGGCGCCGTTGCCATCGACCTGCCAGATTTCCACGCCGGCGTTGGCGATGGGGTTGCCCTTCAAATCGAGCACGCGGCCGGCTAGGTGGGTGATGGTGCCCACCGCGGGGGTGAGGGCGTTGTTGATGAGGATCAGGTCGTTGTCGGTGTCGAGGGGGAGCTTGTCCGGGTAGAAGGGCCCCTCGGTGAAGGGGGGCGTTTTGGTGAGTTCCTCGGCCAGAAGGCCGGGGGCCCAAGGGAGCAGGCCGGCCAGGGCCAGCAGGCTGCGGCGATCGGCCAGATGGCTGACGATGGGGAAGCGGTTCACTGGTTGACTCCACAAGGGTGAAAGGATGCCCCAAAATACCATGCCTGATCGGGGGCCCCATACACCAGATGCGCTTGCCGGCGAAATGGCGCGAAGGGGGATGCGTTTACGGGTTGGCCAGGGCCTTTTGAATCAGTTTTTCATAATCCCCCCGGGGGCGCAAACCCTGAACACGGCCGACTTCCTTGCCACCCTGGAAGAGGATGACGGTGGGGAGCACCTCAATCCGGAATCGCTGGCTGAGGGATTCGGTGCCCACGGCGTCGGTGTTGCATTTGGCGACAACCAGTTGATCTTTAAAGTCCTGGGCCATCAGGGCGATGGTGGGCCCCAGTTTCAGGCAGGGGCCGCACCAGGGAGCCCAAAAATCAACCAGGACGGGCTTGTCGGATTGGTCGACCGTGGCTGACCAGTTGTCTTGGGTCAGCACCGGGCCGGAGAAGGATTTGGCGGCCTGGATGCCGGCGGCGATCGATGCCTCGTCGGGGTCTTCCTGGGAACCTGGGCGGGTGGAGGCCAACATGCCCCAGAGGACCATGGCGGAGAACCCGCCGACGGCCCCGAGGGTGATGATCTGGTTTTGGGTGAGGTCTTTCCAGAAGCGGGGGATCATGGCTTCTGCACCACGGGGGTGGATCCGTCCTGTGCGAATTCGACCGACTTGACTCCTTCCAAGGCCTTGGCGGGGATCATCACGATGAGGGGGGAGACGAAAACGGCAGCGCTGGATTTGGGGGCGGCCTTGCCCAGTCGTTTGCCCTCGTGAACGGAGGATTTGAAATGGAGGCGGATGGTGTCGTCTGTCCGCGTGACTTTCACCTGGGAATATTCGGCGGAAGCGTGGGCCTTGGTGGCTATCGCAAGGACCACATGACCGGGAAAGGCGTCGGGCGGCAGGGGGGTGGTTTTCTTCTGGTCGGGATTGGGGCCCCCGGGGCGGCGCAGGCCCAGTGGAGGAACCTGCTGGAACACCTGGTCAAATTCATCCTGGTTTTTCACCACCAGCGTGAGCATCCCGCTTGGGGGGATGGGTGTGGTGTTCTTGACGAAGTAGTCGCCCAGCAGCTTGGCGGGCACCGGTTGCCCGGGGTGGTCGGGAGGAAAGGCCGGGGCGAGCAGAAGTGTTGTGGAGATCACAATCGGGTGAAGCATGGCCGGCCCTCCTGGGACCCGGGTGAATGGCGGAAAAGGCACACCTTCTATCACTGTACGATGGGCGGACCCGGATTGGCGGAAGATTGGCGCTGTGAAGAGCGGAATGTTAGGCTGGAAGCATTCAAAAGTACCGATCCCAAGGAACGGAGACAGATAGATGACCGGCGCTGCGAGATGGATGGCGGGCCTGTGCGCCCTGGCCGCGATGGCGGCCTGCGCGCCTTTGGCCCAGGCCGAGGAAAAGGGTGGCAAGAAGAAGCTGGTGTTCATCGCGGGCGGGCGGAGCCACGCCTACGGCCAGCATGCCTTCAAGGCGGGTTGCACACTGCTGAAGAAGCGGATGGACGAGGCCTACGGCGACAAGCTGGTGACCGAGCTTTACACCGACAACTGGCCCAAGGACACCTCGGTGCTGGACAGCGCCGATGCGATCGTGATCTATTGCGACGGCGGGGCCGGCCACCCGGTGAACAAGCACCTCGACCAGATCGACCGTCTGGCCAAGAAGGGCGTGGGCATCGCGATGATGCACTACGGCGTGGAGACGGTGAAGGGGAAATCAGGCGACCTGTTCCTGGACTGGATCGGCGGTTACTTCGAGATGAACTGGTCGGTGAACCCGCATTGGCGGAACAATGACTCCGTGCTGGCGAAGGACCACCCGATGACCCGCGGCGTGAAAGCCTACGCCACGCAGGACGAGTGGTACTACCACATGCGTTTCCCGCCCGAGATGAAGGGTGTGACGGCGATTTTGAGCGCGCTGCCGCCCAAGGACACCCTGAGCCGGCCGGACGGCCGGCACAGCGGCAACCCGTTCGTGCGCGAGGCGGTGGCCAAGGGCGAGAAGCAGGTGCTGGCGTGGGCGCGCGAGAGGGCCTATGGCGGGCGGGGCTTCGGCTTCACCGGCGGCCACTTCCACTGGACATGGGGCAACGACGACAACCGGAAGATGATTTTGAACGGGTTGGCCTGGATCACCAAGCTGGATGTGCCTGAAAACGGCGTGGCCAGCAAGCGGCCCGACCTGGCGGAACTACGGGAAAACCAGGACTGGCCGGTGCCCGAGAAGTTCGATTTCGCGAAGATCGAGAAAGAGCTGAACAACCAGTGATTTCAGCCTGCCTGCTGACGCTTCTCCTCACCTGCACCCAGTCGCCCGGCGTACCTGCCGGGCGCTGGGTGCTTCAGCGTTCGGTGCCCGCGGCAGACGCCATCCAGGCGGCCGCCGCGGACGCGAAGCACCTGTATGCGGTGAACGACCATCAGGTGGCCCAGCATGACCGGGCCACCGGCAAGCTGCTGCGGGTGAGCAGCGGCGAGGCGGAGCATCTGAACAGCGCCTGGCCGCATGAGGGTGGGTTTCTACTGGCGCATTCGAACTACCCGAAGAAGCCCGACACCTCGGACATCCGCCGGCTGGATCCGGCCACCATGAAGCTGGAGGTTTTCCACACCTTCGAGAATCCGCCGGGCAGCCTGACCTGGGTGATTCCGCACGAGGGGGACTGGTGGTGCCATTTCGCCCATTACAAAGAGGAAAACGGCAAAAGCCTGGTGGTGCGATACGACCGGAGCTGGAAGGAAAAGCAGCGCTGGACCTACCCGGAGAAACTGGTGAAGGACTGGGACGGGATGAGCCTGTCGGGCATGGTGCGGCACCAGGGGCGCTGGCTGGGCACCCCGCACACCGCCAGGAAACTGTACGTGCTGGACTATCCGTCCCGGGGCGACAAGGCGGTGCTGTTGGGCGAGGTGGAAGCGCCGTTCACCGGGCAGGGGATCGCGCCCGATCCGGTGACGGGCGGACTGGTTGGGATTGACCGTAAGAACCGGCAGATCCTTTTGGCGGAATGGCTGGAAGGCAAGAAGTGAACCCATCTGATGGCACGCAACGGGCCTGGCCCGTGACCGAGCGGGAACCGCTACTGGCCTGTCCGCCCTGGCTGGAGGTGGTGCGGGAGAAGCTGGCACTGCCGGGTGGCGGCACGGCGGATTTTTTTCGCGTGGAGATGCCTGAGTTCGCCCAGGTGCTGCCGGTCACGGCGGAGGGGAAGCTGGTGTTGATCGAGGGGTACCGGCCCGGGTACCGGGAATGGAGCTGGGGTGTGCCGGGCGGCATGATTGAGCCGGGGGAGGATCCGGAGAAGGCGGCCGCGCGGGAGTTGCTGGAAGAGACGGGTTATCGGGTGGAAAAGCTGCACCGCGTGGGGGAATACGGCATCGACGGGAACCGGGGGTGCGGGCGGATGCACCTGTATGTGGGCCTGGGGGCCAGGCGGGTGGCCGAGCCGAAGCTGGACAGCACCGAGGAGATGCGGGTGCGGTTGGTGGAAATAGCCGAGGCGAAACGGGCGCTATTGGCGGGGGAGTTCAAGGGACTGCCGGAGATGAGCAGTGTGGCGATGGGGTTGATGGCGCTGGAGGGGGTGAGGCCGGGTTGATTCCCTTGGGAACGGTGTAAATAATTCGAAATAGAAACCGTTTCGGAGAAGAAATGACCATCCAGGAAAGAATCCTGAAGGCATCCGAGGGATTGCCCGAGGCAGTCCAAGTGGAGTTGCTGGATTTTGCGGAATTCCTCAGGCTGCGCTATCAGGCGGTGACATGCCGGGTAGCCTCCAAGGAGGATTCCTTGGTAACCCTATTCGGTGGATTGGAGAAATCGGAAACCTTCAAGGGGGATCCGGTTGAGATCCAGCGGGGCTTGCGTGATGAATGGAATTGAGTTTCTGCTGGACACCAATTTCATTCTTGGGATGTTGAGGGTTTAGCCGGAAGCCACCTATGTGGCTTCCAATCTGGGAATCCGGGTTGGGCAGTGCGGCTATAGTGTCATCTCAAGAATGGAGTTGCTAGGTTTTGCGGGAATTCTGGAAGATGAAAGGGTTTTGATTGAGGACAGGTTGTCCGGCTTGGTCAAGTTGGCTTTGAATGAGGCGATAGAAGAATCGGTGATCGCTATTCGTCAGGTCCGGAGGATGAAACTGCCGGATGCGATTATTTTGGCAACTGCTTTGGTGAATCGGTTAAAACTTGTGACCCTGGAAAAAGCCTTGGATAACGTTTGACGGGAACTGGCCAAACCTTAACTTGCCGATGAGCCCAAAAAACGCACAAGGCGATGGATTCTTTGAAATGGTCCCTCGCCTTGTGCGTTGTATTCCAGACAGGGTGTCTCAGACCAACTGTTCCAGCGCCTTGTCGAAGGCGGCTTCGGATTGGAGGCCGACGAGGCGGGTGGCTTCGGCGCCGCCCTTGAAAATGAGCACGGCGGGGATGCCGGAGATGCGGAACTTGCCGGCGATGTCGCCGTGGTCGTCGGTGTTGAGCTTGCCCACCTTCACCTTGCCGGCGTACTTGGTGGCCAGGCTGTCGATGGTGGGGGCAAGGCGGCGGCAGGGCCCGCACCAGGGGGCCCAGAAATCGACCAGCACGGGCACGGTGCTTTGCTCGACCTCGGCGGCCCAGTTTGCGGTGGTGAATTCAACAACATTCGCGCCAGCCATCGTTCTCTCCCGGAATCACGCGCGCCAAACGGGCGCGAACAACCTGCGATCAACAGACACCCCAACCGGCCCGTCGGTTTCACCCAAGCCAAGGCCCTGTTTTCCCATTGTAT
>Ga0169931_10008274_pt1 | contig 15220 bp, 13 predicted proteins | sample Kivu_15m_20L_FD_129675 | JGI IMG/M metagenome (GOLD analysis project Ga0169931, IMG submission 129675) | Freshwater microbial communities from Lake Kivu, Western Province, Rwanda to study Microbial Dark Matter (Phase II) - Kivu_15m_20L... | ecosystem: Environmental > Aquatic > Freshwater > Lake... | reverse complement strand
GAGACGCTTGGAAACTGGCCACTCGCAGTTACGGCCTATAATCATGGGCGACAAGGGGTGGTGCGGGCGGTGACAGAGACCGGGAGTAACCGGCTCGAGGATATTGTGGAGTCATACGCGGGGCGAGCTTTTGGGTTTGCGAGTGGTAACTTCTTTGCATGTCTGATGGCTGCGATTGAGGTCGATAGAAATGCCGAACGGTATTTTGGGCAAGTGGTCCGAGCACCTTTGGACCAATACTATGAGGTTCGGCTGCCGGTTGCCCTCCATCTGGAGGACCTCAAAACCTCTCTTAAGCTCGATCAGGAGACTTTGACTGGTCTGAATCCAGCGCTATCCCAGGATGTATTGAAGGGACGAAGTCCAATGCCAAAGGGTTATCGACTTCGCCTCCCTCGCCAAGTGGCCCCGGATGAGTTGGCCCTCGGGGAGCAGCTAGCGGCCAATCTGCAGGTGGCATTGCGGGCAAGAAAAGTGAATCTTCGGCTGTCGGCTTCGGATTTTTATGCTACTGACGCCGAAGCTCGTCAGAGTTCGGGAGGTCCTCACTAATTATGTTTTTGGTTGGAATTGCAGGCGGCTCAGGGTCCGGAAAAACAACTTTTACCAAAAAAATTATTCAGCGTGTGGGATCCCCGGAGCTCGCAATTCTGCATCAGGACTCCTATTACCTTCCAGAGTTGCCAGCTCATCTTCGAAATGGAGAGGAAGCTAATTTTGATCATCCCGATGCGTTCGATTGGGGGCTTCTGAAGGATCACCTAAAGCTCTTGAAGCAAGGAAATGCCGCTGAGGTCCCTACTTATGACTTTCGAACGAGCTCCAGGCAGACCGAGACCCATTCCGTTGGCCCTTGCAGAGCCATCCTCGTTGAGGGGATTTTTACCCTCTGGGAACCTGAGATTCGGGACCTTCTGGATCTGAAGATTTATTTGCATGTGGAGGCAGACATTCGATTCATTCGAAGGCTCCATCGAGACGTACGTGAGCGGGGTAGGAACTTAGATGGTATTATCCGTCAGTACTACGACACGGTTCGTCCGATGTACCATGAGTTTCTCGAGCCCACAAAAGGCTACGCGGATCTGGTGGTTGGAGAGGAAACCGATATCGCTGCTGATGTAATTGCTGCGAGGATTCGGGATCAGATTCATCGTGGGGGAATGCAAGATGGCGTAGGAGCAGTCCATTCGTGACCAGCTTAACAGGTCGAGCGCAGAATCTCCCAGATGGGCTTAGGATTCTTCCGCTCGGAGGCCTCGGCGAAATCGGAATGAATTGTATGGTGATCGAGTGGCAGGATGAGATTCTGCTGGTCGATTGTGGCCTGCTTTTCTCGGATCTGGACCATTTTGGTGTCCAATTTGTCATCCCGGACTTTAGTTATCTTCAAGAGCGCAAAGACAAGGTGAAGGGGATTTTGCTCACCCATGGTCATGAGGATCATATCGGTGCAGTGCCTTTCTTGATCAAGGCTGGAATTCGAGCGCCGATCTATTGCTCTGAGTTCACGGGGAAGATGCTTCGGGAAAAGCTCGCTGAATATGCCTTAGACTCCTCGACAGATCTCTTCGTTTTTCGAATGGGGGAGATTCTCAAATTTAATCGCTTCGAAGTGGAGACGGTCTCCGTGAATCACTCGATTGTCGATGCTGCAGCCTTGCTCATTAAAACCCCTGTCGGGATGGTGATTCACACAGGTGACTTCCGAATTGATCCTCAGCCTTTTTATGGAAACCAAATTGATTTGGAGCGCTTTAAACGCGCTGGAGATGAAGGGGTATTGCTCCTCATGTCGGACTCGACCAATGTCGAGCGTCACTCCTGTAGTTTAAGCGAAAGTAAAGTTTACCAGAATTTGGAACAGCTCATCGCGGCGGCTGAGGGAATGACGATCGTTGCAATGTTTGCTTCGAACGTGGCCCGAATGGGGCAAATTATGCAGATGGCTCAGAGGATGGGCAAGAAAGTCGCCCTCTCTGGTCGTGGTATGGAGCAAAATGCTCGGCTCGCACAGGAAATTGGATATCTTGGAGATGCGAACTCAGTGCTGATCACTCTTGATCAGCTCGATCAGTTTCCTCGGCACGAGATCATCGTGCTTTCGACAGGGAGTCAGGCGGAACTCGGATCGGCTTTGACTCGCGTTGCAAATGGGGAACACAAGTTGTTGCGCCTTCAAAAAGGGGATCATGTCTTGATGTCCTCTCGTGCGATTCCCGGAAATGAAAAGTCCGTGAGTCGGATGATCAATCAACTGTTTAAACAGGGCGCCGAGGTAGTCTACGAGGCGATGCATGAGATTCATGCGTCAGGACATGCGACACGTCCTGAGCTGAAGCAAATGATCGAATTGATTCGTCCCAAGTACTTTATTCCGATTCATGGTGAATATCGTCATTTGGTTCATCACTCGGATTTGGCTTTGGAGTGTGGGCTGCCGCCTGAGCAAGTTAAGATTCTCACGAATGGTGATGTTGTCGAAGTTTCGGAATCCCGATTTGAGACGATCGATCGCATCGATGAGCCGCGGGTTTTGATTGAAGGGCGTGATGGACAGGATGTTACAAAACTCGTCCTCAAGGAACGACGCCTGATGGCTGAAAAAGGAGTCGTTTTCTCTCTGATGGTTCGGAACCCTGATGATCAAAGTATCGTTGCAGGCCCGGAGGTTTTCACAAAAGGATTGGTGAGTGAGAACTTGGAAGGTTGGCTAATTGAAGAAGCCCGCAATCATGTTAAAAAAGTGATTGCAGATCATGAGGAGAATATTCGGATCGGTGGTCCTGCGCGTGATCTTCAGGAAAACATCCGGATCGAGCTTCGTAGGTTTTTTAATCAGAACATCGGTAAAAAACCGACTGTCATCCCCATCATTCTCGATCTCTAAAACGGATCAAAAAAAAGCCTCCTACGACGCGAATCGTAGGAGGCTCACTTTGCTTCGCTTGCCCTAGTTACAGGGACTCAAGCTTAGAATTGCGGCTGATTGCTCCAGAATGCAGAAGCAGGCAGTGCAGGTGCAACGTAGTTTTGTAGCCATCCACTCGGAGTCGTGTTCAGGACCTGATACGGGTCATCTGCCACTTGCAGCATGTAGAGCATGGGCTGGATGTTTGCGTTAAACACTCGATCAATTACCCCTTGTCCGGGGTAGAAGCCGCCATCCCACATCGAGGAGGGTGAGAGTTCAAAAGTGAACCCAAAGATTCCGTGCTGCCCGTAAGCCCAGTCGGTGGTGTCACCGCTTGCGATGTAAAGATCGCTTGCTTGCTGAGGGGTATATCCGTTCCACTTCGACATGGTTTGCGCCATGGTTTCGAAAACCTGGTGGTCACGGGTGTTTCCAACGTCATCGTAGGTGTGACCCCAAGGATAGAGGATGAGTTCACTGAAGGTGTGAACAGACAAGAGTACTTTTGCATTCAGGTGTGAGCTGACGAAGTCACGAATAGCGGTGCTCTCAGGCTCACTGAATGGAGATGGCCCCATGAACACGTCGGAACTTGGGTCCTTGCTGGATCCACCTGTTCCCCATTTGAAACCATAGTTTCGGTTAAGGTCGACACCAAAGGTACCGTTCGCATTCTTGCGGCGGTTTTTTCTCCAGCTTTTGTAGGAGCCCGTTGAAATGTCATACTCAGCACCATCTGGGTTCACCATGGGGATAATCCAAATGTCTCGGCTGTCGAGGAGGTTTGCAATGTTTGGATTCTCGCGATTGTCGAGAAGGTGTTTTGCGAACATCAAAGGAATCTCCACGCTCAAGTGTTCGCGAGCATGGTGCGCTCCCATGATGATCAAGCCAGGCTTGTTGCTTTCGCCTGACATCAATGCGTCTTCTGAACTGTTGATATGGATAGCCAGAATGTCGCGACCTTCGATCGACTTTCCAATGCTCTGAACAGTTGAGATATCCGCGTGGCGAGAGTTCATGGAGCGCAGCGCTGCCGACATCTCCGCGTAGTTGTGAAACTTGGAGTCCTTAGCAGGAAAGTCCATTCCATGATGTCCGCCACGGGCGACTGATGCATCAAAGTTACCCATGACTTGAAAGCCTTTTGCTGAGACTTCCTGGAGTGCATCCGCATTTGCGAAGCCCCAAACGCTGTCTGAGCGAACGAATTCGATCGAGACACCTGCGTTTGCAATCTCGGTGCGTTGCTCTTTGGTTTTGGCGGCAATTTGGACAAAGCGTTGTTCGTGTGCTTCTTCGGTTGCTGAGTGATGAACATCGGCGCGTGCGGAGACGCTCGAAACCATTAGAGCGACGATGATTGAAAAACTGCTTTTGAGGGTTTTCAACTGCATTTTGTGGCTCCTCCCTTGAGGCCTGCCATGCGAGGGCATGGTGCGAGTAGGTTGGAGCAGAGTCGACACTCTTCCTGCTGTGTCTTCGGTGACTCTGCCTGGATCGGACGATCATTGATGAGCAATCGGCTTTGGGCAATCCCACAGAAAAAAAAACGCCAGATTTATACCGTAATAAAATGCTCAAGTTTTGAGTGCTTGAGCCGATAGGATCTTTAGACGGAGGTCTGAAAAGACTATGGGAACAGCAGAAACCAAAAAACCAGGCGCACCAGAAGCAGGCAAACCGCATCACCCGGAGAAGAAAGCAGCACCACCGACTCCTCCGAAGGGTGGATGGACACCTGCTCCCGAGGGTTGCTTCTCAGTGGGCTGCAAGGCGAAAGCACATCGCTTCAATTTTTGTAACGAACACTTCGATCAATTCAAGTTTGGACTCATTAAGAAGACCGGAGAGCCGGTCCCAGATTACGAGAAAAAGTATGACCAATACGTCGCTTTCAAAGCTAAAGCGACGGGTGGTCGAAAAGTTGCCTAACACCAGATTCGCTACTGGCTGAGTTAGGCAAAAGCGCTGTACCCACCGCCTCCTCAGGGGGAATCCAAGTCGACAGACTCCGCGATTCCCCCTTCTCCTTTTTGAAGGGGAGAATAATCGGCTGAGGCCAGCTACTTCGCACAGGCCCTAAACGCGTCAGATACCGCTTTGGCTGTTTTGACTGCTTCATCGGGTGAGGTTTTGGCCGCCCCTTTTCCCACAATCAAAAAAAGTCCTACCAGGCGCCCAGCTTCCCTGGTTCGTACACTGACGTTGGCGGTCGACCCATCCTGCATCGCAAAGTTGTATTGAGCGCTGGAGACCTGTCCCATCTCTTCCATCGCAAAAAACATCATAGCAGTGCCTTGAAGATCCATGGGGGCGACGCCGTTATTGGTTTGATGGAAAATCAGCTTTGCGCCTTCATCCACGTCTGGAATCCAACCTGACAAGGTCACTTCAGCAGGGATTTGTTGCTCCTTGCGGAAGGTAGCCAGAGTTGCGCTCGCCTCGACGCACAGGAGTTGTTCCTCAGTGAGGTCAGGGCCTGGAGGAGGGGGCGGGGCTTCCCAGTCAGCGACAACTGCCTTCTCGCCTTCGTAGCGACAACCTTCATCGGCAGAGATACGAAGCACGCCGTGGATGGGATAATGCGATCGAATCTGCTCCAATAACCGGGGATGGATACTCTCCCCTGTACACAAGATGATTCGGGGCACTGCATGGTCTGGGATGAGGTCGAGTTGACCCCCAAGCCAGCAGCTCAACGCAAGAGCAGCCAAGAAGTCCTGAACCTGGGACAGCACAGCCATCACGGCGATGGGCCCTTCGTCCGGGTGATGGCTTTTTAGGCGTTCAATCAGTTCAGAAAACTGATTGAAAATGCTTCCCCTTAGGGTGAACCCAGCTGCTTCACACTGTTCGTAAAGGTAACCGTGAATTGCGCCTGGTGCATTCTCAATGGGATTCAGGTGAGATTTTAGTTTCTCCAAGCCAGTGGGAAGGGGTTGGGCCGACTCTTCGTCAGTAGATTGAAGAATATAAGCATTGATGCCCCATTCGAACTGGGGTGACTCTTGTTCCGTCACGTTCCTTAGAAAACTCCTGATTGGAACGCGCTGCAAGTTTTAAATCAAAATGTGAGTCATGGAATCAGAGCTATCTAAAGGGAGTCGAGGAGGAACTCGATGTCTACTTCCTCTTTGGTCTCCACTGAGGCGCGCACATCAACCCGAGTAACGTCGGTGAGGGGGGCTGCATTCAGAATATCAATACTGACTCGAAGCTCGAATCGAAAGCGCCCGACGACGATGATAGTGGCCGCATCGTAGATCAGCCCCTTCATGAACTCAGGAGTGGGGGAGTCATGAGTGAGAGCAACCGGAAGACCAATCTTGAGTTTGACTCCTTGGTTGCCGAGGACTTTCTGGGTCCAGCCAACAACCTGATTTAAGTACTCTCGATAAAAATCCCGGATCACTTCGAGAGAGATCTGCTCTAGCGGAAGCCTGAGAACTTCTGAGACCAACTCTTTGAGGTTTCCCTCCAGGAAGATGAGAACGACGGTGAGCTTGAGGTCACTGTTCGTGAGCTGACAGATAGATTGAGTGCCACCAGCCAAAACCCCTCGCGAAACTTCATTCGGATCTGGGAGGTCTTCCCTGAAGAACTCTTTGCCTTGCAGATAGGATTCGAGCCTCATCATGCAGCAATCGAGTGAAACGTCGGTGAGGATTCGTCGAGTGGCTTCGTAAGGATCGTTCTCTCGGGCCGGCTTTACGACCTTGATGTTGGTAGCGACGAAGGTCTTGAGCTGTTGAGATGCGAGAAGAGTAGTCACCTCGGGAGCGATTTGATCTGCGCCTGGTCCGACAAAGAGAACAACGCCCAAGAGTTTGCCGTTCGCTTTTTCTCGAACGCTGACCAACACGTTTGTTCGGTCTTGCGCTTGGTAAGTATATTGGTCCGGACTTATCTGTCCCATCTCCTCCATCGCAAAGAACATGGTGGCGGTCCCTTGGAGGTCGAGTGGAGGTTGTTGGTCGTGAGTACTGTAGAAGTAGAGTTTGGCTCCCTCTTCGAGATCTGGAATCCAGCCTGATAGACTGACCGCAGGAGGAAGTTGGTTTTCTGTACGAAAGGCCTCCAAGCTTTCTTTCGATCGTTCGATCCAGTAGTTCGGAGGGGGGGCCCATCCTTCAAGGAGCCGTCTTGGGCCTTCAAGAGTTGCCACTTCCTGTTGATGGATTCGGATGAGTCCAAAAGTGGACCGATGGTTTTTGAGGGCTTTTGCGATCACTGGAGAGGAGGCGGTGCCGAGACATGGGAAGACTCGAAGTTCCCGGCCATCACCCAGGGTGGTTCGGTTTTGATCAAGCCAGTTCAGGAGGATCAGGGTGGCTTCGAGATCTCCTGGATCAGAAAGAATCGGAACGATCGCGATGGGACCGTCCTCTGAAGCGACCTCACGGCATCGATCGATTAACGCAGTGACCGAGGAGTCCATCGAGCCCTTGAGGTCGTATCCGAGTTGATCCACCTCCTGAAAAAAGAAAGGCTGAATCACGCTGGCTGGGTGATCGAGTGGTTCAATTGCTCGAGCAAGCTTGGAGCAGCGTTCCTCGCCTGCGTGCGCTGGTTCGTCAGACTTTAGAAGAAGAATGTGGATGCCCCAATTGGCGCTGCTCATGTCTCGAACCGAAGGAGTGAGGTTTAAAGCTCTTTTCTCTCCATTCTAGAAGTGAACCAGAGAAATACGAGTAAATTTAGGAGACTACGTATTTTTGCTTGATCCGCACGCCTGCGTCCTCAAGGGCTTTGAGCTGAAGGGAGTGAATATTTTGACACCCCTGTATTGCTGCCTGGGTCATGGCGATGAGTTGTTCATACTGAAAGGAATTCTTCTCAGCGGTGCCCTGTGTTTCTACAAACCCACCTTTGCCGGTGATGACAAAATTCATGTCGACCTCGCAATTCGAGTCTTCCAGGTAGTCGAGATCGGTCAGCACTACTCCATCCTTGATCCCGATACTGAGTGCGGAAACGGTATCCACCAAGACTTCATGGATAGGGTTTTGGAGTTTTCCAGAAACGGATAAACGATGAATTGCAGCACAAACGGCCACACAAGCACCTGTGATTGAGGCGGTTCGTGTTCCTCCGTCTGCCTGTAGGACATCGCAGTCAATCATCAGCGTTCGCTCGCCTAAGGCTTTTAAGTTGATCATTGCGCGAAGAGCCCGACCAATGAGCCTTTGAATCTCCTGCGTTCTGCCGGAGACTTTCTCCCGATCTCTCTTGTTTCGAGTATGTGTCGCACGTGGAAGCATAGCGTACTCCGCCGTAAGCCATCCCCCTCCCTGTCCCTTGAGCCATTGGGGGATCGACTCTTCCACTGATACTGTGCAAAGAACATGTGTGTTGCCAAACTTGACCAGCACTGAACCCTCAGCATAGCGGTTTACATCCAGTTGAAAACTGATCTCCCGTGGCTCGTTTACGGTTCGGGTTTCAGGACGGCGGACAAGACTTGTTGCTGAGTGCGACATGTGATTTTCCTTACAGCATATGAAAAAAAAGGGATCTTTCTCTGCGGGCTATCATGACTCCCCGGTACTTTGGAAGCAGCACCTCGTGCGTGCACTGGAGGAGGATCAGTTTCAATACGATTGGACGACGCTTGGAATTACCAACATTACTCGTCGCGTGACTGCTCAGGTGGTCGCCAAAAGCGCAGGCGTCTGGGCGTCGCAAGGGTTGGTTTTGGCGGCAAATGCGTTGGCAATCGAGCTAGGATGGGATCTCCAGATCCGAATGAATCCTCGATTGCAGGTGGGGGATCGGTTTAGCCCAGGTGTGCACTTGTGTAATTGGGTGGGAGAGGCGCATGCGGTTTTGCGACTCGAGAGGGCGTTTCTCAATCTCGCTGCATATGCCTCAGGTATCGCTTACAAAACTCGCGGAATGATCGAACAAATCGAGCACACTTGGCGTGACAGAGGGTATTCACCTCAGCCTCCTCGCTTAACCTCTACTCGAAAAACCCTTCCCGGTTACCGAGATGTTTCGGTTCTCGCAGTGATGGCCGGTGGCGGCCAGAGTCATCGAGTCAGCTTAGGTGCTGGCGTGCTCATTAAGGAAAACCATATTGCTGCAGCGGGGGGGATTGGCGCTGCTATTCTTGGTGCTAGAAAAGTCGCGCCGCACGGGTTGAGGATCGAAATCGAGGTCCGGAACTTGAAAGAGCTAGAAGTGGCCCTCGCGCAGGGGGTGGATGCTGTGCTTTTAGATAACTTTCAACCCGCGGAGGTCGCTCGTGCGATTGAAGTCATTGAAAGTCGAAGGCATGGTCTGGTGACAGTAGAGGTCTCGGGGGGAATTGACTCCAGAAATCTCGAAGCCTTTCTCCTGCCGGGGGTCCATGTGATTTCGAGCGGAGGTTTAACGCATTCAGTGCAAGTGACTGATCTTTCATTGCTGATCGATTGGAAAAAGCCGCGTAGCTCCAAGTCCAAGCGCTCGAAGCGTTGATCACACTCAGGGGAAACCTTCGTGAGACCGTATCGGACAGAACATATTGAGAACAAAGTCCTAGAAGAAGTGGAGTCCACCAATGACTTAGCGCGAGTTTTGGCTGAGTCTGGCTGCCCAGATCAAACTTGGGTCTCTGCGCGCCGCCAATCGCACGGGCGAGGTCGGAGTGGGAGGTCTTGGGTTTCGGAAGAGGGAAACTTGTTTTTGTCGGTCATTGTAAGAGTTGCCGATCGTTCCCGATGGACCTGGATACCGCTCGCGACAACCATTGCGTTGCGGAATTCATTGATTCAGATCAAACCGGACCTCAATGAGGAGCTGAAGATTAAGTGGCCGAACGATCTTTATCTCGGTTCTGGAAAAGCAGCGGGCGTTCTTTGCGAAACGGCTGGAGAAGCTGTCATAGTCGGGGTGGGGGCAAATTGCTCGCTGGCCCCGTCGGTTCCAGAGATGGCGACTCGATCTTTGGGAGTGGCCGTGGACGAGTTGCGTCCCTTATTTTTGCAGGCTTTTCGTACGACGATGGATCGCCTTCAAAAAGAGGGGACAGATTTTCTAGTGAGCGCTTATCATGCATCCAGCTACTTCCGAGCCGGGGATTCAGTCAGCTGGGGAAAAGATGAAGATCCGTCATCGGGTGTGGGTATCGTAATCGGGCTAGGTGCTTATGCTGAGCTGAAAGTGAGCGTTCCATCACCATCATCACATGCAGGGAGTTCGTCACCGATCAAATCTTTGTTCTCTGAAGATGTGCAACGGGTCCGTTTAAGGTCCTAACGGTGATCCTGCGGAGTCTCCGCCAACATCTTATGGATCTCGTCTTTCAAGATTTTCTCCGCCATATCCGGAAGAAGTTTCTGAGCCAGCTTTTGAATGGCTGCATTCAGCTGACGTTCGATGATCTCTTCCATCTGGGTCGAGGTCAAAGGAAGGATCTCTGGGGTGGCAGTAGCATTCCTTTCTGTTGCCGTGGGTCCGGTTGCAGCTCCAGTCGAAGATCCATGCGTGGGGGGCTCCAGTTGAAAGCCTCTTCCACCCCGATCATAAAGCCCAGGGGCTGGACGAAGGGATGGATCAGGTCTCGAACTCGAAAAGTCGTGAGAGGCATCGTAGGTATCGTTGCGGCTCGTTACTGGAGCGGGCACTGGGGGCGGTGTCGGGCCTCGAGAGCGGGATGAAGCGGAATTATTGGGAACTTTGGTTCGAGGCGGTTCCTGAAGCGACCAGCCCAGGTCATCTAAGGTGTTGCTCTCGCCTAGAGTGTTTTCCATGAGAAGTTTAATCTCTTCTCGCTCGCTCAGTGTCGCCTTTGGCGTGTGTGAGTGTACCGCATCCACGCCTGGAGTTGGAAGCGGTGGCGGGAGATCTTCTGGGTGAGCATCCAGAACAGGTGGCGCGAGCACAAATCCTGCGGAGGACTCAGTTGAGCTGGAAAAATGAGGGGGTGGTAGGTCCGGAAGGTGCTCTTCCTCAGTCCAGAGGTCGTCGCTATCCTTGATCGAGGGGGATTCCGGCAGTGGGGGCTCCAGGTGCAGCTCGAGGTGAGGAATCGGTGGCGGCAGCGGAAGATCTAGAGTGCCTTTCTCCTGCGGTGTGGTGGGCATCGGGATGAGTCGGGTGTCGGCACTTTTGGTGGTGTCCAACTCCGCTAATGTATCATTGAGAATCGTACGCAGATAGGCAGGATCAAAAGGCTTTGTCAGGTGTCCATGAAATCCAGTTGCCTGATAAAGATCTTGATCAACCGTTTCAAATGCACTGGACAGCAAAATGAAGCGAACCTCGTTCGCAAAGGTCATTTCGTTAATTTCACGCTTTACTTCGAATGCATTCTTGTTGGGCAAGGAAACGTCAATCAGAACCACTTCAGGACGCTGCATAGCAATTTGTTGAACCGTGTCGCGTCCATCCGAGACGGTCTGAATATCAAACCCCTCGCCGGTCGCCTGTGAGCTTTGGCCGAGCGCAAGGCGAATGACCTTTTGAATGGTGAGGCTGTCGTCAGCAACAAGAAGTTTTCGAAGGGGCATGCGCTAACAAGTGTGTCACCCGAAAATCATTGTGTAAAGCTTCCGAAATCTTTCCGTAGGCTTACGCTCGAGGTGCTCGGTCTTAGACGGAAAAATTCTCTCGCCTTGGAAATGTAATTCAGGTGAGTTAGAGTGGTCTTAGCTCTGGGCCGGGTGAACACGTTTTTGGACCCTACAGTCAATGACCCAGGGGGCTGTCACTGATGGCGGTGTGCATGCCTGGTTCAACTAGGAAGCCTAAAACCATCACACGGTGCCCACTTAGATTTCTGGGGTTCCAATTGACTCTCACCTGTCCCAGGGCTCCTTTTTGTTTCAAACTGGGGTTGGGGGAAGCGGGAAAATGGCGAATTATCGAGATCTACTGCCATCGCAGCAGGGATGGATTCATGAATTGGCGCGGGCTGAAGTTCATCCGGATGCCGAAAGCTTACTGAACCTCAATTCCTCTTCCGATCCCCAACAAGTTGTCGAAGAAAGTGCTGTCAACTTTCTGACGGAGCTACGTGAGGCGTTTCAGCAAAACGTTCGTGTGTTCAATAGTTACTCGGAAGCCGGGGCTAGGTTTGCCGAAGTCAAGCTCTACTCCATTGCTCAGAGTGCTGCCGACTTCATGATTTTCCGTAACCAGGTTAAGTTGGTTGTCTCGAATGTTTCCCATGGCGTGATTCAGTTGAACTTCAACCATCATATCAAAGGAAACTTTGGGGTCGAGAATCAGGGGTTGGATGTTCGAGGTGGAGGGGATGGAGCAATCTCTGCTGAGTTGATCGCTGAGATTGGACCATTCCGAGATGTGAACTGGACCTTTCGTGGTGAGAGGATCACCGCGGAGCAGGTTGCAAAATTTTACTTTTCGGAGTTCGTGAGAATCACACGGGACTCACGCCGTCATCGAGGGAACAATCAGCTCCTTCTCGATCAGATCAAGGCTTTGCTCCAGGAAAAGGGGTTGGACCTTTAAGAGCTGTACAGATTGTGTGGAGTTCAAGGAGTAGTCTTGGACCTCCAATTGACTAGAAATACCCGCTGCTTTTCGGGACATCATCGCCACCGGGCGCGAGATTGGAACAATGAGATCCGCAGGAAGCTTGAGGCGATCTGCGAGTCTTTTGGCCAGCTCAAATTGAGTGACTTTGGTGAGCCCACTGACGTGGAAGGTTTTGTTTCGAGGTCCGCTGTTGATGACTCGGTCGATGAGATCGATGAGAGTCTCCACAGCCGTGAAGGATTGTAACTCCGAGTTGAGTGCCTCAAAGCGTTTTCCGCTTGCCAAGTTCCATCGAAGTTGATCGACGAAGGTTAGGTTGCTTCCGAGACTCACGCCTAGGAGTGGACTGCAGCGAATGATTGAGTAGTTGAGAGATTTTCCCTTCACGAGGTTTTCTCCTCCCACCTTCAACCGTCCGAGAGTGTTGATAGGAATCACAGTGTCCGTCTCGTGATAGTTACCTCGCAATCCGTCGAATACATATGAATTGGACAAATAAATGAATCGAGGCTGAAAAATCTGAGCAGCATTGAGGAGAGATGCCGGTCCACTGGTGTTAATTGATTCGGCAGCTCTGAGCTCTTTCTCAGGGATTTCGACCTGATGAGTTCCGGCGGTGTAGATGATGACATCAGGCTGAATCATGTACACGAGACGTCTTGCCGTATCCTGATCCATCACATTGAAAGGGACCGAAATGATCCTATCCAAACGGATGGGGTGTGAGCGGTAGGTCAGGTAGACTTTAAACCGAGATCGGAGTCTCAGTGCGAGTCTGCTTCCAACGAAGCCGCTCCCTCCCACGATCAGAATTGATTTTGCACGTTCCATGGTTCACTTCACCTACACGTTGTCGGTTATACTCATCGTTGATTCAGTTTTTGATCAATTCATTTCTGTTTCGCGGAATTACCCGAGAAGCTTGAGTGCTGCAGAGTTGGTGTTGTTTGCCTGACTGAGCACCGAGATTCCCGATTGCATCAAGATGTTCTGTTTAGTCATCTCTGATACTTCTTCCGCGATATCAGTGTCCCTGATTCGGCTGTTTGCAGAAGCCAGATTTTCCTCATAGATCATGTGATTATTGATCGTGGATTGAAGTCTGTTTTGCATCGCACCGAGGTCTGCGCGAATACTGTTCACTCGAATCAGTGAGTCATCAATTACCGCAAGCGAGAGCTGTGCCCCTTGTTTTGTCGCAACGGACTCACCTCCGAGCTTCAAAGCATCGAGCGAGGCGTCTGCTCTTTCTCCGTTATAAATCACCCGGTCGAGAATAGGATTGTTTTGAGTACCCACTTGGATCTCAAAGATCCCAGCCCTCCCGTTCAGGAGCGGAGTTCCGTTAAAGCGAGTGACGTTTGCGATCCGGTCAATTTCTTGTTTGAGTGATTGAAATTCTCGATCCGTAAACTGGCGTTCAGTATCGCTGATAGTATCTGATGCAGCCTGGATTCCCAGTTCTCGCAATCGGATCATGATGTTTGAGATCTCATTCAGACCCCCTTCCGAGACTTGAATCAGCGAGATTCCGTCAAGTGCGTTTCGCCGCGCTTGTTTAATCCCCCGAACTTGTGCTCTCAGGTTTTCGGAAATCGCGAGACCCGCAGCGTCGTCTCCTGCGTGGTTGATTCGCGAACCGCTGGCGAGTCGCTCAAGAGAGCGATCCAGTCCTGCCCTAGTGTTCTGCATGGTTCTCATTGCATTGATAGCAGTAGTATTCGTCGCTATTCTCAATCCCATTTGAGTATGCCTCCGTACATTTTTCCTCGTCCGTGAGAATCCAATCGTTCCTTAGATCAGATATCCCTTCTTCCTTGAATGGGATGGTTTGCCACGAGTTTTTCGGATTTCACTCCGGTCACCAGTCGTGGTTTCTGGTGAAAAATGGTCGATCAGAGTTTTAGATCTAGAATCTTGTTAAGCTCATTTTGTTACTTCCTTTACCCGTGTTTGTTCCCCTTCTGGCACAATCCGCTGATCGTCTCCGAACCTCTACTGACCGTTCCCGCGGTGAGTAGGTCCGAGCCTCCCCCTTTTGGCGGTTGCCCGCAAAAGGTTCTGTATTTGGGGAGGCCCGGAGAGCAGGTTGTCGCGCTGCCTGAGTTGGGGTGGTTTCTCATTGCTTCAGCCGTTCAGTCCAAGTCGCAGAGATTACTACCTACATCCCATCTCAACCCAGCAGTTTGATCGCTGCGGAGTTTGTGTTGTTCGCTTGTCCGAGCACTGAGATTCCGGCCTGCAGCAAGATGTTTTGCTTGGTCATTTCCGAAACCTCTTCCGCAAGGTCAGTGTCCCTGATTCGACTGTTGGCTGCGGATAGATTCTCATCACTGATCGCCAGGTTGTTGATCGTTGCTTGAAGTCGGTTTTGCATCGCACCGAGATCGGCTCGGATACTGTTTACTCGAATCAAAGCATCATCGATCACTGCAAGTGAGAGCTGTGCACCTTGTTTGGTAGCCACCGATTCACCTCCGAGCTTTAGTGCGTCAAGTGAGGCATCTGCTCTTTCGCCGTTGTAGATCACGCGGTCCAAGATTGGGTTGTTTTGAGTCCCGACTTGGATCTCGAAGATCCCAGCCCTTCCGTTTAACAAAGAGTTCCCGTTAAACTGAGTGACATTGGCGATCCGATCAATTTCCTGCTTGAGCGACTGAAACTCTCGATCCACAAACTGGCGTTCTGTGTCACTAATAGTATCAGAAGCTGCTTGGATGGCGAGTTCTCGGAGTCGTACCATGATATTCGAGATCTCGTTTAAGCCCCCTTCAGACACTTGAATCAGCGAGACACCGTCCATTGCGTTTCTTTTTG